>Ga0265297_10000482_pt1 | contig 116659 bp, 203 predicted proteins | sample Munlanlwell13791_FD_192502 | JGI IMG/M metagenome (GOLD analysis project Ga0265297, IMG submission 192502) | Leachate microbial communities from a municipal landfill in Southern Ontario, Canada - Leachate well 137-91 | ecosystem: Engineered > Solid waste > Landfill > Unclassified | place...
CATCACATACACCTTCACATACACCTTCAGCTACACCTTCACCATCACATACGCCATCACATACAGTTTCAGCAACACCTTCAGCTACACCATCACATACACCTTCACATACACCTTCAGCTACACCATCACATACACCTTCACATACACCTTCAGCTACACCTTCACCATCACATACACCGTCACACACAGTATCAGCTACACCGTCAGCAACACCGTCACATACAGTATCAGCCACACCGTCAGCTACACCTTCACATACAGTTTCAGCAACACTGTCACACACAGTGTCAGCTACACCATCACATACGCCATCACATACAGTTTCAGCAACACCTTCAGCTACACCATCACATACACCGTCAGCAACACCGTCACACACAGTGTCAGCTACACCATCAGCTACACCTTCACATACGGTGTCAGCAACACCTTCAGCTACACCATCACATACACCTTCACATACACCTTCAGCTACACCTTCACCATCAGCTACACCTTCACATACGGTGTCAGCAACACCTTCAGCTACACCATCACATACACCATCACATACACCTTCAGCTACACCTTCACCATCACATACACCTTCACATACACCTTCAGCTACACCATCACATACACCTTCACATACACCTTCAGCTACACCTTCACCATCACATACTATAAGTCATACTCCTAGTAGTACTCCATCTACAACAGCATCATTTCATACAGCATCAGCAACACCTTCACATACGGTATCAGCTACACCTTCAGCAACACCATCAGCCACACCGTCAGCTACACCTTCACCTTCACATACACCTTCACATACGGTGTCAGCTACACCATCACATACAGTTTCAGCAACACCATCAGCCACACCGTCAGCTACACCTTCACCTTCACATACACCTTCACATACACCTTCACATACGGTGTCAGCTACACCATCACATACAGTTTCAGCAACACCATCAGCCACACCGTCAGCTACACCTTCACCTTCACATACGGTGTCAGCTACACCATCACATACAGTTTCAGCAACACCATCAGCTACACCTTCACCTTCACATACGGTGTCAGCAACACCATCAGCAACACCATCACCTTCACATACACCTTCACATACGGTGTCAGCTACACCATCACATACACCGTCAGCAACACCGTCACATACAGTATCAGCCACACCGTCAGCTACACCTTCACCTTCAGCAACACCTTCACATACTGTATCAGCAACACCGTCAGCAACACCGTCAGCTACTCCCAGTGCAATTGAAACTGTATCATACACTACTTTTATATTTAAAAATAAACCAACAGTATATACTTTTAAAGATAAACCAGAAAAGTATACCTTTTATGAATAAGGAGAACAACCATGAAGCCCTACAACTGGATTAAACAGCCAAATGAGTCACGAATTTTAGAAATTGATTGTACTAATACCTTACCTACTGGAATAACTGTAACTGCTGTATCTGCTTATATGTATGACCTAGCTGAAACAAATGTATCAGCTTCCATGATTGATGGGGTTCCTACAATAAGTGGAAATTCTGTGTATGTTCAGATAAAAGGTGGTACTACTGGATATAATTATGACTGTAAGGTTGTTCTTACCTTAAGCAATGGGGAAATAGCAGAAGATGATATTACAGTACAAGTAAAGGATACAAAGGTAGTCAGGAGATGATTACCTATTATACTATTATGAAAGAATATATTTCTTCATAAGTAAAGGAGAAGCAAAATGGGAGAGGCTATTTCACAGTATTTGCGAAAAGTAATTCAGGAAGAGGCTACTAAGTTAGCATTGGTTAAAAAGTCAGTAGGACCACTGGCAGATGATAGCAGAATATACAGAAGTATGAACAGTATTCTAACGTCATCTGATAACATGGAGGTTACTGACCCTTACCAGAAATCAGTGTGGGTGTTTGCTGCAATAAATGCTATTGCTCAGAATATATCAAGAGTACCTTTTTATATTTATGAGGAGAAGAAGAAAGACATTAAAACTGTTGTGTCTGAAGGTGCTTTATATAATTTATTTATGAACCCAAATCCATATATGATTTCAAGTACATTGATATTTGCTACTATTATCTTTATGGAACTATATGGTGAGGCATTCTGGGTATTGGAAGGTAGAAAGAATGTAACTGAAATACCCACTGAAATATGGTGTGTTACTCCCTCAAGATTTGAACCTTTGTATGATAATAACAGACAGTTTAGAGGTTACTGGGAATATACAGCAAGAGATGTAAAGATTAAATTTGCTCCTCATGAAATCCTTCATATTAAATACTTTAACCCTTACAATGATATTAGGGGTTTATCTGGTATAGAAGCATCAAGAGTTGGTGTTGAACAGGATTATTTTGCAAGTAAGTATAATAAACAATTCTTTAAAGATGGTGTATCACTTTCTGGTATAGTAGAAGCACCTGATTTCTTAACTGATGAACAATACAATAGATTGAAAATGCAGTTTGAGGAAAGACATGGTGGGTATGGCAATGCTCATAAGGTGGGTATTGTTGAAGGTGGTGCTGAATTCAAAGAAACTAAAGCTATGTCACAGAGGGACATGGAATTTAGTGTTTTGAAAAATACTATACGTGGAGAAATACTTGCAGCTTTTAAGGCTAATGAGGTTGTCCTTGGTAACTATGAGAACATACAATGCTTTCACCCTGATACTGAAGTCATGACAGATAATGGATTTATTCCTGTAGCTGATGTTAAAGTTGGGGATAAAATAGCTTCAATGAATCCAGAGACTGGGTTGATAGAATTCAAAGACACAACAAAAATTTATACTTATGATTATGACGGGGAAATGTATACCCAGAAAAAGAGTTTGGTTAATGGGCAAAATGTTGCTTTGAAGACTGATTACATGATTACTCCAGAGCATAAAATGTTTGGGAAGGAGAAGAATTGTAAACATAGTACATTTAAATCGGATTATAAATTTAAAAGAATTTCAGAAATACAAGAAAATACTTTTGGTTCTCCTAAAAATGGAGAATGGGATGGAAAGATTATAGAGGAATTTATAATAGAAAAAACAGAGGATAGTGAAAAACTTTCTAGAAATGGTAGAAAAACTACTACCTTCCCCATAGTTCCTTGGCTAAAGTTTTTAGGATGGTTTATTTCTGAAGGGTGCTATAGAAGAGCTAGTTCTTATGAATTAGGAATAGCACAGTCTAATGAGGAAGGTGTTATAAAATTAAGAGAAGACTTAGAGAGTTTTCCTTACACTTTTAAAGAATATCAAAGTAAAGATTGGCATGGCTCCACTTTTGTTACAAGAGGAAAAGATTTGTATAATTATTTAATGGAGAATGTTGGGCATTATTGTCATGAAAAGAGAATTCCAAGAGAAATTCTAAATCTACATCCTTCTTTGCTACAACATTTGTTTAATGCTTTAATGGAAGGAGATGGTACAAAAACAAAAAATGATAGTTTTGTTTTTTATACAACATCAAAAGGATTAGCTGATGATGTATATGAACTTGCTTTGAGGGTAGGAAGAACGCCAACACTAAGAGGAGGAAAAAAAGGATTAATAAGAAAAAGTGAGAAATCTCCAAATAAAAGAAATATGTGGCAAGTTTATATTTCTAATAAAGAACAGAATAGTAAACTTGTTACTATAAGACCTGAAAAAGTGGGGTATAAAGGTAAGGTTTACTGCTTTGAAGTTCCCCCCTACCATAATGTTTTAACTAGATATAATGGAAAATCTTTAATGATTTCGCAGTCTTATGAGGGCATTGCGAATGCACACCAGTCATTTTGGAAAGAAACATTACTTCCAAAAATGATATATGTAGAAGATTTTCTATGGGCTAAGTTTTTCTCTAACCTCTTTGGTGGTAAATATTGGGGCAGTTTTGATACTTCAGTTATTGAAGCACTCAGGGAAGATTTCAAAAGTAAAGTAGAGATGGCAGAAATCCTTAATAAAATGGGTTATCCGATTAATATGATTAATAAAAGACTAGATATGGGATTTGAGGATGTTAAATGGGGTAATACTTGGTTTGTCAAAATGGGTACAGTTCCTGTTGAGTATGCTATGGAGAATCCAGTACCAGAACCAACTAAACCTACTGATGATGAAGATGATGAACCTGGAAATACCCCTGATGAACCAGATGATGAAGATGGAGAGGAACCTATGGAGCCAGATGAAGGTGAGAAACAATTAGAATTATCTAAGAGAGATGATTCCCTTTGGGCTAATTTTATATCAAGAGAAGTTCCTGTAGAGCAGATGTTTAAGAGTAAACTAAAGAGATTTCTTTATGAGCAGAGAAAGAAAGTATTGGCAAATGTTTATAATAATAAAGAAGATATCCTTAATGTGGATGAAGAAGTAAAATTACTTGAGCATATGTTCCAGAATTTATATTATGTAGCTTCACAGACAGGTAAAGAACTTCTTAAAGAAGAACTTCTTATAGATGAAGTAGAGTATAAAGAAATAGAAGATTTTATATTTGACAGATTGAAATTTAGTTCTAAAACAGTAGTAAATACTATTTACAATAGCTTACTTAAGTTGCTTGATGAGAATAAAGACAAAAGTGTTAAAGTAAAGGCAGATAAAGTAAGGACACTTTACAATAAAACTGATAATAGAATAGTTACGATTGCACGTACTGAATCATCTTCTATTATAAATGGTGTTAGATTTATGCTTATGCAGAAAAATGGTGTAAAATACCATAAATGGGTTTCAAGGTCAGAAAGTGGTAGACATGCTAAGTTTAACAATAGAATTGTTAAATTAGGTGAGTCATTTAGTAAAGATTTTACCTTAAGATACCCTACTGATAGGAAAAGTCCTATAAATGAAACAGTGAACTGCCTGTGTATAACAGTTCCTATAATAAATGTTAAAAATATTAAAGATATTTGAAGTTTATGTCGATAATATAATAAGACGTGAAGTTTTTGGAGGAGAATAATGGAAAAAGTTATCAAGACTCATATCGGGGAAATTAGAGGAGTGGATGAGAAAAATTTCACTGTTGAGGCAGTTGTTTCTGATGAAACTATTGATAGGTATCAAGAAGTTATAAAAATAGAAGCATGGAAGAAAGGTTTGGGTGCTTACAAGAAACATGGTCCCCTGCTTTCAAGTCATAATTATGGAAGTTTACTTAACCAAATAGGTGTTGCTGAAAGAGTAAGAGTGGAAGATGATAAACTTATAGCAAAGTTTAAATACTTTGTTGGTAATGGAAATGCTGAAGCAGACTGGGCATTTCATCTTGCCAAACAGGGACTTGCTGCTTATTCTGTAGGTTTTCTTCCACGTCCGGGTGGTTATGAAACAGCCAGTTGGGATGATGAAGATGTGAAAGCTGGCAAGAAACCTTGCAGAACCTATACTGATGTAGAACTTCTTGAAATTTCTCAAGTAACAGTTCCTGCCAATCCTTCAGCACTTCAGAAGAGCATGAATGACAATGAAGATGCTTTTATGAAAGAGTATTTTGAGCTAGTACAGCAGAAACTTTTTACAGGAAATCAACAGTTATCTAATGAAATGAGGGATAAATATGAAGAAATAATTCCTATAGAAGAAGACTTCTCTGAGATGGTTACAAAAGACCTTGAAGGTGAAATAGAAACTAAGCCTGATACTGAAGGTTATGTTCATATTGGAGTTGATGAAGGTAAACATGGAGACCACAAGATAAGAACTATTTCCATTTCTAAAGATCAGGGAATACAGGCTCACTATTGTGTAGACTGTAAGAAAGTAACTGGCTACCTCTTTGATAAATCGAAAGGATGGACTCATGAGAAAGCCAAGAAATGGGTTGATGACCATACTAAGAAAGATGATTTTGAAGAAATGTTTACTAGATTTATTGAGGAAGACTCTACAGATAAATCATTTGAGGAATATGTAGAAGAAGATAAAAAACCAAAGAAACCTAAAGGTGGTTGTAAATCAGAGGAGGAAGAAGAAATGGTTTTAGAAGCTATAAAAGAACTTAGTGCAAAGATTGATGCTATTGAAGCTAGATTAATTAAGTGGGATGAGGAGGATGAAAAACTACAGAAAGATTTAGAGGAAATAGCTACTGCTATGAGTGAGAAAGAAAGAAAAGAAGAGGAAGATGCTTTAAAGAAACAAATAGAAGAGGATGAAGATTATATAAAGAGTACCTTAAATGGTATGAATGAACTAATGGCTAAATTTTCCGTTCAGTCGAAATGACAATGAACAAGGAGATTATTATAACACACAAATATTTAGGAGGATTTTAATTATGGAAATTAAAGAAATGTTAGATGCACAGATGAAGTATTTGACAGACATGGGAGCTACTATTGAAGAAATAAATATGGCTAGAAAGTCTCTTGAGACTAGAATGAAAGATTTGGAAGCCAGAATGACTCCCAGTAGAGTTATTGGTCCTCTTCCAGGACTGGAAGATGAGGCTAAAAATTTCTCAATACTTAGAGCAGCTAGGGCTATTATATCTCAGGATTGGTCTACGGCTGGTTTTGAGAAAGAAGTTTTTCAGGAGGTTCGTAAGAGAACTATGTCTATAGGTGAGGATTCGTCAATGGGTTATTTTGTACCCAATGAGATTCTTGCTGGCTATATTGAACTGCTTAGAGCAGAATCAGTTGTAATTGGTATGGGAGCTACCGTACTTGATAACCTTCGTGGTGTTCCTGTACAGCTTCCGAAACAGACTGGTGGAGCAACTGCTTACTGGGTCGGTGAGAATGAGTCTATCACATCGTCTGATTTGACGACTGGTATGATTGCATTAACTCCGAAAAAGATTGGAGCATTGGTTAAGGTTTCTAACGAAACTTTGAAGTATACCAATCCTTCAGCAGAAGCAGTAATTAGGAATGACCTTTTTACTACGATTGCTCTCGCTATTGACTTGGCAGCTTTGAGAGGTTCAGGTTCTGATAATGAGCCTTGTGGTATTGCAAATACTGCTAGTATTAACACTGTTGCTATAGGTGATGATGGTGGTGCTCCTACCTTTGATTACCTGTATGATATGCAGTATGAACTTCAGTATGATAATGCCTTTAGGGGCAAACTTGGTTTCTTATTCCATCCAGCAACTAGACGTAGACTGGTAAAAACGAAAATTGCTCAGTACTCTACTGATACTGGCGGTGATTATATAATTCAGCCTATGGTTTCCGATCAGGCTCTAGTTTCTTGGATGGGTTTCCCCTACAAGATGACGACACAGATTCCTATAAACCTTAAAAAAGGTAAATCTACTAACTGTACTGAAATTTATTTTGGTAACTGGGCTGAGTTGCTAATTGGTATGTGGGGTGGGATTGAGTTGATGGCTTCTAAGGAAACTTCGACTGCTTTCCAGACTGACCAGACTTGGATTCGTATTCTCCAGTCTATAGATATTCAGGTGCGTCACCCTGAGTCTTTCTGTCTGATTAATGATGCGACAATTGCGTAACTATATGGGGAAGTCAACCTTCCCCTCTAAAATTTTAGGAGGTAACTAATTATGCTTAGAGATTTGGGAAATATGATTGCTTCTCAGGTGACACTTGCACCGCAGACTATAGGTACGACAGGGAATTCTTCTGTCGATGGTGTTGGTGTTGATAGAAAAGGGTATGAATCTGCCGTGTTTGTGTTTACAAATTCACAGGCAAGAGCCATTACTACAATACCTACAGGTCTAACAATTACTTATACTGTTCAGGATTCAACAGATGATTCCACTTATGCTGATACTGCTTATAGTGATACCTGTGTTATTACTAACACATATACTGTGACAGAGGTTGATGTACATGACATGAAACCTCTTTCAAGGTATGTAAGAGGTAAAGTAGCTTATAGTGCTACTGGTGGTTCTGGAGACTTTATAGTAGTTTCTGGAACTATTGTTCTTGGTGCTCCTACTGTTTATCCTAAGTAGGAACTAAATAAATGATGGGGGGAGACCATGAAAACAGTAGTTAAGAAAGGTTATGTGGTTTTCTACAATAAAATGAGATTGACGGAGGGGATGGAAGTCCCCTCCAAAATCTTAGCTGATGTAGAAAAAAACCAGTCTTGGAAAATTGAGAAGGTGAAAGATGGCAAAACAGAAAAAGAAGCCGGCTCCAGTAACACAGGAGAAGCCGAAGAAGAAAAACAAGAAGAAAAAGAAATAGTTCTTCGTGATATAGTTAATGACAGAGCTATGGCTGAAGAGAAAGTAAGAAAAAGAGGAAGATAATATATGAGCATAATGCTCGTACCTTTATCAACAGTTAAGTCCTTTCTTGACATTGATACTGAAAAGACTGACTATGATAGTTTGTTAGTAACTATCATAAAATATGTTTCTAGTAGATTTGAAACTTTCCTTAATAGAAAGTTGCAAAAACAAGAACGTACTCAGTATTTTGAAGCAGGTAGGTCTAAATACTTTTTAGAAGCATTTCCAGTGGACTCATCTGCTTCAATAACTGTAGTACTAAATGATGATACACAGACAATAAATGATGATTATTGGTTATGGCCTGAACTTGGAATAATTCATTTTGATTCCGCTACTTCCTATATTGAACCTAGAGAGTTATATGTAACTTATACTGGTGGGTATGCTGCCACAGACACATCAGTTGGTATAACTGGAATTAGTACTATTACAGAAACTGTTTTATTAGGTGTTCCAGATGATGTGTCATTTGCCTGTTTACTACAAACAGCATTTGTTTTTAGAAGAAGAAAAGATATAGGATTGAGTTCAGTTTCAATGCCAGATGGTGCTATAAACACTATTTTTGCTGCTGATTTATTGCCTGAAGTTAAAAAGATACTATTAAATTACCGTAAAGTACCTACTGATTACTGATGATAACTGTTAGAGTAAAGAAAATACAGATACCAGATAAGTTTAGAAATCTCTCAAAAAGATTGCCTTCTTATATTACTAAATATATGTATGAGCATATAGATAGTAGTTTAGATAGTGCAATTAAAAGAATTAGGGATAATTATGTTTATAAAAAATTAACAAGAGATACTGGTAAACTTGGGAAGTCTATGACTCCTTATAAAAGGAGAGTTAGTCCTACTTCTTTAGAATATGGTTTATGGTTTGATACAAGAATAGCTCCACATGCAGCTACTCAGATACCTGAGAATGATAGAGGTTTAACTATTATAAAATCAAAAGGAAAAAAATTGACTATCCCAATAAAAGGTGGACCAGCTGATGTGAAAGGTAGAAGATTAATTGCTGCTGGTATGGGATTAACTGCAAAAAGGGGAATACTTTATAAAGGAGAAGTTCCTTATTTTACTTTAAAAACTTCGGTAACTGTTCCACAAAGAATATATAGAAGTACTATCAGGGAATATTTAACTGACCCTGTTGTTGGTAATATGCAAGGTGCTATAAATAGAATAGGAAAACAGGCTATTAAAGCAGCACAAAGAGATAAAATTATATGATACAATCAGAAGGTTTAACTACCAGACAGCATATACTTGATGATTTAAAAGTGTTTCTTGAGGAAGTTGCTGATGATTCTGGTTCACCTTTATTTAAACAGGTAGAACTTACAAGAACTGCTCCACCTGATTTAGAAACAATCCCTTTACCTGCTTGCTTTATATACTCTGAAAGAGAATATAGAGTAGAAGATGAAAGATCAGTTATAGGGAAAGAAACTTGGGAATGGTATGTTATTTTGGAAGTATTTGCTATTGATGAGGAATTAGAGACAATATTAAAGTTTGTACATTCAAAATTATATGACCATTACCAGATTAATGACTATGCTTCTTGGGCTGAAAGAATGGGTGTTGATTTCTTTGTAGTAGACCCAACTAAACAATTAACTAGTATGGCAATAAGTTATCGCATAACTTATAGACACGCAAATGGAGTGATGTAATGAAGAAAATTTACTATGAAGCAGGACCCCCATCATTATTTATTGTTAATGTTGGGATGTTCAAAATAAAAGTACCAAAAGAAGTTGAAGATGAATATGCAGATGCCTTGGTAAAAAAAGGCACTTTTAAATATTATGAAGAACCAATGAAACATAAGAAAACAAATAAATTAGAACAATTTTTGACAGTAGACGAATTTTTACCAATAGGAGGTAAGTAAGATGGCACAAGCGAAAGGGTCAAAAGCCAAAATTATATACGATGGTGAGACTACATTTGGTACTACAAGGGATTCAGTAGTTGCCCATGTTCTGCCTTTTGTAAATGAATCACTAAGGCAGTCCAGAAATCTTATTGATTCCCAGTCAATCAGATCAACTAGGGATACAAGAGCACCTGTTAGAGGAAACTCTGAAGTTGCTGGGGATATCACAGTAGAGTTTGATCCATATATGGGAAAACTTCTCTACCATGCATTAGGAACAGTCTCAACGACAGGGTCTAGTCCCTATTCACACACCTTTACTGTTTATGACCTACCTCCTGGAATGACTATAGAAAAACAGTTCACAGACTTAACAACTCCTGAGTATTTTGTATACAATGGATGTAAAGTGAATAGTTTTAGGGTATCTTTAAAATCTGAAGGTTTTATTGATACTTCAATCAATTTGATGGGGTCTGCTGAGACAGTTTCTACAACTTCTATAGATGCTTCACCTACTGATTATTCATCTTCGGCTGTAGGTGGTGCATTTAATGCCTTCAGTGCCACTATTAATGAAGGTGGAGTAGCTCTTGGTATAGTAACTGAGCTTGAGTTTACACTGGAGAATAACCTTGATGGTACTGTATTTGTTATTGATGGAACTGGAAAGAGATATGCATTACCTGAAGGTCTTGCTAAAGTTTCAGGTACTATAAGAGCACTATTTGATAGTATGACTCAGTATAATAAAGCTATAAACAGTACAGAAACTAGCCTTGATGTGACTTTGTCCAATGGTACTGGTGATGGAACTGCTTACAATGAAAAGATTATGTTTGTCATCGATGAGTTGCTTCTTTCTCCACAGTCTCCTGTTGTAAGTGGTCCTGGTGGGGTTATGGTAGAATTACCATTTACTGCATATTATCAGGATGGGGCTTCAGAATCTATTTTCAAAGTAATACTTTGGAATACCCAAACGGCTGGCGATGTAGCTCATTAATAAATAATAAACCCCTCCAAGAAAAAACTTGGAGGGGTTACTCCTACAAATATTCCTAAGGGGGGAATCATGGAAGAAATCAAAGAAAAATACAAATATGAGATAGGTGGAGTTGTCTTTTGGCAAGAAAAACTTCGATTAGGACAAATCAATCAACTCATCAGCTTACTTAAAGAAGTAAACATCCCTACTGAAGCTACAGCTATAAATTTAATTACAGCTTTGGGTGATAAACTCTCTTTAGCTATAGCTATAGTTTTGCACAAACCAGATGTAAATCTAAAAGACAAGGACATTAGAGAAATAGCTGGTGAGATAGAGTTTGAAATGTCACCAGAATTAGCATTAGAGGTGATTGAGGATTTTTTCGATTTAACCCCCATCTCTTCTCTGCTGGAGAAAGTGGGAAAAACGGTAGAAAAAATAGCAGAAAAAATGAAGATGGAGACTGGCTCGACTCCATAGCTGTCATAATGACAGACGGTGATATACTTAAAAGGGATGATTTAATTTGGGGATTTACTTTAGATGAGATTAGACCTTATTTGGAACACAAAGTTAGAGAAGTAACCATGAGGAATGCAATCCTACAGTTTCTCGGTGTAGAGATGAAGTCTGACGTAATTGACACATACTGTCAGGCTTGCCGTGCTGCGGGCAGAGACCATTGTGACACTTGTGATAAGGGTAGTATAGAAGTAGTAGAACAGAAAAAGGACAAGACAATTGGCAAACACTAATATTGATGTAGGAATTAATGTAATATTAGAAGATTCTGCAAAATTTGAGGCTTCGTTAAAGAAACTTACACAGAGACTTAATGAAGCTTTCAATATGTCTGGTGTTTCTACAGTTCCTTTGGAAAATATTAGAAGAAAACTTCAAAGTATTGAAGGGAATGCTACTCAAGCTAGTGCTAGTGTTGTTAAAGCATGGGCTAGTGCTTTTAGACAAATAGTTACAAATGCACAACAGGCAGGAACTGGTAGGTATAACCTTTGGGATGTATTAAGAAAAGGAATGCCAGAAGCCTTACAAGATTTAGAGAAAGGTAATGCTGCTGTTTCACAATTTGTTAATGCCCAAAAGAAGATATGGGAAGATTATGCCCTTTCTATAGATAGAAGTATGTCTAAGATGAGGTCTATGAAATCTGGCATTTTTAATCGTTATGGCTCTGTTCCCGGATTTAGAGAAGGGGCTTATCATGCTTATGGTGTTCCAGAAACATCTCCCAGAGAGATGTATGAAAAGCATCTTAGATTAGAACCTAATTATATTAAAAACGCAAAAGATTTAGGAGCATCAATTAAAGCTATAGACCAGAGAGTAAAAGAACTTAAAAAAATGCCTAGAGATCAATTTGGCGACCCTGTAGTTCTTGAAAATATAACAAGAAAGTATGAAAAACTTCGTGACACTTTAAACATGAAGTTACATGGTATGGAAGGAAATAGATTAAGTGTTAGGAACTTTTCCCTTTCTTTAGGAGTATTAAAAAGAGATATTATAGACTTGATGACTTGGCAAGCTAGGTGGTATGGAACCAAAGCAATACTTTTTACCCCATTACAAATTGCAGGTAGTACAATAAAAGGATATGTAGAATGGCAACAAGCTATGCAAAATGCTGCTGCTGTTTCTAATTATACCGAAAAAGAAATAAGTAAATTAAAAGAAGTAACAATGGAGATTGGTAAACAAACACCAATTTCTGCAAAGGAAGCTTCTAAAGCATTACTAGAATTTGCACAAGCTGGTTTAGATGCTTCTGCTTCACAAAAAATGTTACCTTTGGCATCAAAAATGGTTGTTGCTACACAAGAAGATATGAAGGTAGCAGTTTCTGCTTTAACAACAGCATATTATGCATGGAAACTTGAAGCAAAAGATATGCCAGCAGTTGCAGACCAAATTGCTGCATCAATGGCAGATTCAAAATTAAAAGTAGAAGATTTAGCCACAATTTTTAACTATTTAGGAACTATGGCTAAACAAGCAGGAATGGATGTTTCTGATACTTTAACATTAGTTACAGTTATGTCAAAAGCTGGAGTTAAACCTTCCACTATAGGTACAGGACTAACTCAAGCAATTGTAGCTTTAACTAAAATGGCTCCAAAACTTAGAGAAGAATTTACAAAACTGAGGTTAGATTGGAGAGAATTTCAAATACCACAGAATAACCCATTAGAAGTTTTTAAAAAATTAGCATCTTCTGGTATAGATTTAACTAGTATTTTTAAAGGTTTTGAAACAAGAGCAGGTAGATCAGTTGCAGCTATTGTCAATCAAGGTTTACAGATGATTGATGAAACTAATGCTAAAATTAAGGAAAAAGGATTCCTTGATAAAGCATTTGAAACATCAATGAATGCTATAGAAAATCAAGCAAAAAGATTTAGAAATATATTAGAATCTGACATATTTGCTGTTTTAGATGTGGGTGGAGGAATTTTTGCTAAATTTTTAAAAACAATAAATGATATGATTGAAGGAGTAAATGGGTTATCCGATGCTTTTAGATTGCTCATTTCTACAATATTTGCTGGAGGAATTATAGCTCTAGTAAGATGGTTATCACATTTGGTAAAAGTTCAAGCTGTTTTAACTTCTATTGCGGTGTTTTTTTCAAATCCAGCTTCTTGGGTAGCTGCGTTGACCAATCCTTGGGTTTTAGCTGCTGTTGCTGTTGGAACTTTAATAACAGCTTTGCTTAAATTAAAAGATATATTTGCAGATGTTAAAAAAGTAATGCAAGAAGGGACAAGTGAAGATACTTTAAGAAGTCTTTCCCCTTTTGCTATAAAACAAAGATATAAAATGATTAGTGATTTGGTAGAAAGAATGGAAAAAACAAAGGCTGCTGGGGAATCCACAGATATACAACCTGGAGAACTTGCTGCTGTTGGTGTTCCGGGAAATCTTCTAATGAAAGGGCAAACTAGAGCTTTAGAAGCATTGAAAAAATATCAAAGAGATTATTATTCTCAACTTTTTATGATTTCAGAAAAAGGTCCAGCACATATGCCTGAACCTCCTTCTGGAGAAAAAACAACAGGGGGAATTAAAAAGACTAAAGATTATTTTAGAACCTATCTAACTGATTTAAATAAAAAGTATTCTGAAGAAGTTCGTATAATAAAGGAAAATGAAAAACAGAAATTGTACGAATTAGAAGCTTCTCACAAGTTACAATTAATTTCAGATGAGGATTTTTATAAAAAATCTGAAGAGATTGTTTTAGAAGCTAATATTGATGAACATAACAAAATAGCAGACCAAGTTGATGAATTAAATAAACTGTATAGAGAAAAAGCAAAACCTAAAAACGCAGAAGAAGCTCAAGCATTATGGAATGATTATAAAAATAAATATGAAGAGTTAATGAGAAGAATTCTTGAAATTGAAACTGAAGATAAAAAGAAAATAATAGATACAGAAGTTAATACTGAGTTAAAAAGAAGAGAAATTTTAGACAGAAGACTTGAATTTACTGCTGATATGCTTAGAATTGAAAAAGACTTATATCTTGAAGGTGAGAGGTTTAAATTAGAAGAAGCTAAGAAAGAAAGAGATTTTCTTTATGAAAAGAAACTTATAAATGCTACCGATTATTATAATAAAGAAGAGCAGTATGCAAAGAAATTATATGAAATAAAAATAAATTTAGCTGAAAATGAATATGAAACATGGAAGAAACAGAATGAAGATAAAATGAGACGGATTCTTGAATCTAAGAATATAGAAGCTCAGATTTCTATATGGGAAGAGTCTGTTAAAAATGAAAAGAAGAAAATTGAAGCAATCCAAAAAGCTGACGAAGAATATTTTGCTTGGGCAATAGAAAATGCTAGAAAAACTGCTTATGATTTACAGAAAGTTTTTGAGAAGGCTGGATATGGACTATCTGGTTCATTAGCAGTAGCTAAATTAAGACTAAGTGAACTTAGTAGAACAAATTTAGATATGGCAACTAATGTTGCTGATTCTATAACATCTTTATCAAGTGCAATGGAATCAGCTTTCATGGATTTTTTAGACCATACATCAGAAGGTTTCTTAAAGTGGGAGAATTTAGTAACAAATGTACTTAATGAAATAACTAAAGAACTTATCAAGGTTTATATTGTTAAACAGTTAATTGGAGGTATACAAGGAGTTATCGGTGGTTGGTTTAGTAGTGGTGAGACTGATGTTGCTGGCTTACAAAATTTAATGCCTGGAGGATATAGAGCTTCAGGTGGTCCAGTTTCCTTAAACAGGGCATATCTTGTTGGAGAACAGGGTCCAGAACTATTTATACCAAATTCAAACGGTAACATAGTTCCTAATGGTCAATTAGGTAATAATGTTAATGTTTTAGTTAATGTTACTAATAATACCAAAACACCTGTTAATGCAAAACAATCTGAAGCTAAATTTGATGGGAAGAAATATGTGGTTGGTGTTATACTTGAAGAACTTTCAGGATACGGGCCTCTGCGCCATGCGATTAAGGGGGTAAGATAATGAGTAGCTATTCGTTCCCATCCCTTGTGGTGGCTCCAACATACCCGCTGGATGAGACCAGAGAAGACGGAACTATCTCCACTCCTTTTGAAGCTGGGTATGTTCATACCAGACCCAAGTTCTCACGTAGAGGCAGAAAGACTTATGGAGTGAAATATATCTATATGCCTACTACCGATAAAGACACATTAGATACTTTTATTACTTCAGTTAGAGAAGGGGCTTATACTTTTACATGGGTTAATCCACAGAGTTTAACTACTGTTACTGTTAGATTTGGCGAGATACCGAAATTCAGTTACATTATTAACGGTTACTGGGAATGTGATTTTACTTTAAAAGAGGTATAGTTTGGAAGTATTAGATAGTAATCTTATATTAGAGAAGAATAAGTTAGCTGGTGAACAACCTTGGCTTATTTTACTTGAAGTAGAACTTACTGATACTGAGACTATCTATTTAGTTAGGAATACTGAAGACATTACTTTCGGTTCTACTACTTATCAGGCATTTCCATTTGAAGTGGATGAAAGAAATCAAGTTTCTCAAGGTGAGATACCTACTTTAACTATTAGAGTTGGTAATCCAAACAGAACTTTACAGTCTTACCTTGAAGATTATGATGGTTTAGTTGGTAATAGTATAACCTTAAGAATAGTTTCTTTACTGTCTACCATTACCGGAGATTTTGATTTTACAGACAGTGGTGGATTTGATTTTGCCGATGGTGGTGGATTTGTATTCGCTGAAAGTGAAACTGGAGAATCAAGTATTTGGACACAGGCAATAGCATTTACCTATGAAGTTCTTGGTTGTGTTGCTGATGCTACTTGGGTTACATTTACTTTAGGTGCTCCAAACCCACTCAATAGAAGATTTCCTTTATATAGGTATATTTCTAACCACTGTAATTGGAAGTTTGGTGAAAGAGAATGTAACTATACATTTGATGCAGTTGGTACTTGGACAGCTAACCATCAATATTGGCCTGGAGATTTAATTTACCCTATTACTAACAATGGGCATACTTATAGATGTACTAATGCTGGTAAAAGTTCTTACACTGAACCAAGCTGGTCTACTGTTACTGCTACTTTATTTGCAGAAACAACTGGACCTGTTCAGTGGGTAGAATCTACTTTACAAACTTGGACAGCATTACATACTTATTATGAAGGAGATATAGTACATCCTATTACAGTTACTGTTACTACTCATAACTATAGAGCTACTACTGATGGTATTTCTGGTTCTACAGAACCTACATGGCCTACAAGATTAGGTGGTACTGTTTCAGAAGGAAGTGTTACAGTAACTTGGGTTATGAATGACTGTAAGCGTTCATTAAAGAATTGTAGAGACTTAAACATGTCAGATAATTTTGGTGGTCATCCTGGATTATCAAGTGGGGGTATGAAAGTTGTTTAGTTATAGTGATTTACTTGGTGTAAAGTATATAAAAGGCGGTAGAGACAACAAAGGTGTAGATTGTTATGGGTTAGTGCAAATTTTGCACAATAGAATGGGCAAGAATCTGCCAGAATATGCTACCCCAGATGATAAGAGTTTGATTTTCCAGTTAGTAAATAGTGAATTAAACAGATGTGTAAAACTTGATGAACCAGAAGCTGGATGCATTGTGCTTTTTAAGTTTACTCCTTTTGAGTTTCATGTGGGAACAGTTTTGCCAGATAAGCAGAGATTCATTCATATTTTAGAGAATAGGAATGTTGCTGTTGAGAAACTAAGTAGTAGAATTTGGTCAAAATTATTGGTAGGATACTACAGATGGGAAGTTTAGTTCCAGTAGAAAACAAGATAATAAAACCAGAAGAAGCTATAACTTTAGTTAGAGTTAAGAACCCTCTTAACCCTAGAATTGATAGAGAATCTAAGGTTATAGATTATTTTGGTGAAAGTGTTCTAGCTATTAAGAATAAATATTTTCCTATAGGTTTGCCTGTTATAGTTTCTATCAATGGTAAAATGATACAGGAACATGATTTTGATAAAGTGTTCTTGAGACATGGAGATTATATTGTTTTCTACCCAACTATTCAAGGTGGTGGTGGAAATAATATGTTTAGGGCTATAGCTTTTCTTGCGTTAGCTGTAGCAGTTATGTTTGTTGCTCCTTGGGCTGCTGCTGCTATTGGCCCTGGAATGGGAATAGTAGCTGGTACAGCAGGGATGGCAACATTAACTGGTTTAATAGGCACGGGCATAACTGTTGTTGGGGGTTTACTCATCAATGCAATGTTACCACCAACTACACCAGACCAGGCTGCTAATTCAATAAAAACTACCTACTCCTTTAACCCACATACTACTCAAGAACAGGGAATTTCAATACCTAAAATATATGGTCAGTTAAGAACTCATGGTAATGTCATAACTGCTTTCAATTATAATGAAAGAAAGAAGTCTACTGCTAACCTCTTGATTTGTTTAGGAATGGGTCCAATTGAGTATATCTATGACCATAAACTAAATAAACAAAGAATTGGTAGTATGAAAGATATTGAGATTGATACCAGAATTGGGGAGATTTCACAACCAGTTATTCCTAATTTTGATGATACTAAAACAGAGAATGGTTATTCTGTATTGATTAGCCATGTTAAAGATTGGAAACCTAGCACTGTATATGGAATAGAAGAAGAAGTTGCTGTTATAGATGAAACTATTACTACTTCAGTAGTAAGTTATAAATTTATTTCAAACAATAAAGGAAGAAGTGGTACTGACTTTCCTGCTGGACCATATACAATTGGACAAGATTATACAGACAATGCTGTTAGTTGGTATTGTGATTCAAAATATCCCTATCAGGTAACTACTGTTGGTAATGACTTTGATGCTTTAGAAATAGAGTTGAACTTTCCTAGAGGACTATGTGCTATCCAAGATGGAGTACAAGCACATAAAGTTAAATATAACGTAGAAATATCTCCTACTGGGCAGAATGCATGGTTGCCCATTACAAGAAAACCTCAAGGATTTGTTCCTTGGTCTCCGAATCTAGAAGTTTATACCAATGACATTATTGCTTCTGGGCACGGTCAGTTGTTTGAGATAGTTTCTCCAGACATGGCTTCTGGAAAATCAGTAACTACAGGAAAAGAAAGACCTCCTTTTCCTAAAGTACCATATTCAGCATGTGTAGAAGATATAGGGGGAGAGAGTAGAAAAGTTGAATATGCTTATATTGGAAATGGGGCTGAGACCAGTTTTGGTTCTAATATAGCTACCTATCTAAATGGGGATACGGAAAATGGTTATGATTTATCAGTATTAAATACTGCTGATACTTATCTATACCTCCTAATTAAACAAAATAAGAAAAAAATTCAAGGAACCCAATTTTTAACTTATATATTTCCAGATACTAAAGCTGCTGTTCCTGGTTGTGCAGGAAAAATACAATATGTAAAAACCAAAGCAGGGGGTTGGTCAAGTTCAATAGATTTTTCTACTTTTGATACTACGGAAGAGGATTTGATTATTAAGAAAATAGGCTCTGGAAAAATTTTCAGAGAGAAGACCATAAATGGAGTAAAAGGAATATGGGTGAGATTATATTTTGCAACAAAAAGTGCGAGTAACACCCCCAAAATAGCATTTCTTAAATCTGGTGATAAGAAAGAAAAGAAAGATTTTATCGTATATAAAAGTATAGCCCATAATTATGGTACTGGTACTTGGAGTGCTGGTTATCAGATAAGTTCTAGTGGATTTCTTGGCCCAAATGAAGACAGATTATGGGTAGAGGTTAAGAACAATAATGAAACAGACTACAAGGCACATGTAGAAGGTGCTGATTTTGATGCTAGACAATATGTTTTAGAAACTTATTACAGTTCTTATGATTATACAAATAGTTCAGTATTAGCTTCTATACTTGTATCAGCAGGGTATAAAGCTAAATATGCAAGAGTTCAAGGGGTTAAATGGAGGTATTTAACTGGAACTGTTTATAAGGTAGATGAAGCTCGTATAGAGAATTCTGCTTCTATTACTAAAGCTACTACCAGTCCATTCTATCATTTAGTTAAGACTCCCCCAATATTTCCACATGGTCAATATGATGTAAGAATAGAAAGAGTTTCTGGAAATGACCCTGCCGCTACTTCTGCTGTCAGTAGCCAGATGTATTTAACTAACGTCAGGGAAATTACCTTTGATGATTTTTCCTACCCAAGACAAGCCTTAGTTGGAGTAAAAGCATTAGCTACTGATAAACTTTCCAGTAGTTTAGATTTTTCTGCTATTGTAAAAGGATTAATAGTTAAAGTAAACAGACCGGATGAAGTAATTGGTACAGATGGTTACAATTATAGATGTATATCTCCACATACTTCTGCTGAAGCTACCAATAAGCCAATTACTGGAACTAGTTATAGCACATATTGGGAACAGGGTGGTAATAGTGCGGTAGACAACAACATTACTTGGACAGTTGGTACTGGATTTACAAGTACTTACAAATGGGTAACTGAATATAATACCAACCCTGCGTGGGTGTGTTATGATTTACTTTCACAACCAGTATTAGGTTTGCCTTCTGAAATTAAAGTAGGAACTACTTCCTTTGAGTGTGTGATTAGCCATACAGCTTCTGCTACAAACAAACCTGGAGAAGGAGTTAACTGGTCACTTTACTGGCAACCAAGTGGTAAACAGGGGATTGACACTGACTGGGCTTTAGGTTCTGCTTATGTGGCAAGACCTGTGCATAGATATGAAGGAATAAGTACAGATAGATTAAATTTAACTTCTTTTAGAGATTGGGCTGATTATTGTGATGAATTAGTTTATGATGAGAATGGTACTTTAGAAAGAAGACATGAGTTTAATGGTATCTTTGAAGAAGAAACTACTTTATGGGAATCTGCTTTAAAAGTAGCAGAAATGTCAAGAACTTCCTTGATTTGGAACGGTGTTGAACTTGCTGCTGTTTCAGATAAACTAATAACTTTACCAGATGATGCAGTACAGTTGTTCTCTTCTGGCAATACAGTGGCAGATTCATTTCAAGAAACTTTCTTACCGATGGAAGAGAGAATAGATGAACTAGAGATTAGTTTCCTCAATAGAGATAAAGATTGGGAAAGAGATACTATCTCAATTTATAACCCTGATTATGACAGACCTTCTAATAAAGCATCTATACAGCCTTATGGAATAACAAAGTCTTCACAAGCTTGGAGACATGCTCAGTATTTGATTAATAGAAATAGATACTTAAAGAGAACTATAGAATTTGATGTAGACTTGGAAGCTATTGCATGTACAATAGGGGATGTCTTCTACTTTCATAATGATACCCCAAGATGGGGGTTAGCTGGAGGAAGAGTAGTTTCTTGTAGTGATGATGGTTCTTATTTAGAATTAGACCAGAATATTACTATGACTTCAACTAGTAGTTATGGAGTTATGGTGAGATTAAATGATGATACATTAGTTACTAAAGATGTTGATAACTTAGTTAGTGATACTGAATTAGTAACAAATGGTTCATTTAGTGCTAATACTGATAACTGGACAGGACATCATGGTTCTCTGGCAAATATTAGTGGGGGAAAATCGGGAAACTGTCTTGAGCTAATTGACCCTGGCGGTGGAGATCACCCTTATGCACAGCAAATTTTATCTGTTATAAATGGTAAAACCTATATAGTTTCTGCCTGGGTTAAATCTGGAACAAGCGGAAATGAGAGGGCAAACCTTTCAATATATGAAACTGGGCCAGTTCAAATTGCTCATGAAACTATAAATACTTCAAATTCTTGGCAATTTATTTCCCATACATGGACAGCTACAGTAGATACAATAAGGGTAATATTGTACAAAATAACAAATACAGCAGGAACTATGTTATTTGATGAAGTTTCTGTTAGAGAGGTATTAGATGATACTGGGGGAGAAAGTGCTGTAATAGCAGTAACAGTTCCTTTTACTGATTTACCACAGCAATATGACCCATATTCATTTGGTATAGCAGATTCTGAAGCTAAAGCCTTCAGGATAATAAATATCTCCCAATCAGCAGACCAGAGAGCTAAGATAACTGCTATTGAGTATGATGCTGATGTGTATGGGGGTGACTTACAATACTCATTAGTGGATGAAGGTAATCCTTGGGAAGAATTAGACCCTATTAAACCAGTAACTGATTTAATAATCAGACAGGATTTCTTATCTGTTCCTGGAGGTTCAAGGTGGGTAAGAAGACTTGAAATATCTTTTGATAGACCTGCTAACTGTACTAATTATAAGTCAGCTAATGTATGGTATAAGGAAGAGAAGGAAGGTTCTGGTGATGCTGGTGAATGGGTATTTTTTAAAGAAACTCAAGACACTATACTTTATATAGATTCAGTAAAAGAAGGATACAGATATACAGTCTGTGTACTTAGTGTATCTAAGGGTAATGTAGAAGCTAAATGGAAAGATTCTCCAGTAGCTTCAATAGTGATTTCAAGTGAGCCAGTTAAGAAACAGATTGGAAGTGACAATTTAACTATCTCTGGTTTAACTGTTTATAATAATCCTAACTCAACTACTTTCTTGGGAAGAGATTGTAAAATTTTATGGAACCCAATTAATGTTTCGGTAGAAGAACGTGTAGCTGGTGGATTTGTTACAGCTTCTTCGATAGCTGATTATGGAGTTGCACTAAATACAGCTACTACTGATACGGCTACAGCCACTGCAATAATACCCACCACTCAGTCTTTAAGTGGTACTTTATTGGAGAATGTTATAGCTTCTTCTGCTGATAAAGGTGCTGGTGTTACTTCAGAACAGACTTGGTTTAAAGATTATGAAGTGAAAGTATTCGACACTTCTGGTAATTTACTTAGAACTGAATATGTTATTGACCCACAATATATCTATACTTATGAGAAGAATTTTGAGGATAATAGTGGTTCTCCTAAAAGACAATTTGAGATAAGGGTATCAGCAAGAGATATTAACTTAAATGTTACTCCTTTTACTTCTATGACAATGAGCAACCCAATCCCTGCTGCCCCTTCAATTACGGTTAGTAGATATAAGGATGATGCTATAATTGATATTTCTCCTGTTTATAATTGGGATAATACACCAATTATTGATACAGATATTGCTGGATATAAAGTATATGCTTGTATAACAACAACTGCTGTAGGTAGTTGGATAATATCTAATTCTTATTTTATAAATAAAGGGGCAGACACAAGAATAGTTTTAGGAAAAGTAGGTATTGACACAATACAAGTAGCGGTAGGAGCATATGATGTTTATGGAGAGACTTGATTATGAAAAAACTTCTAATATTTATTTTAGCAATATTTATTTGTTGTATTGCTGGGGAAGTTTTATCAAAAAACAAAAAGGTGAGCAAGAAAATGAATTATACTTATGGAACTAAAACTTTTACTACTCCAGAAGCATATTCAATTCCAAGTAGTTATTTTTTAGACCTTAGAGCAGAAAATACTTCTACACATGAATGTAGACTTACTGCTGATTGGCTTATTTTACATGATAATTCTACTCCATGGAAAACCATTAGTTTGACAACTGTAGATGAGACTAATGATATAGAAACAGTTGGTGTTGGCGGAAGAGATCAAGCTAGTTCTTTTTCTGCTAATGTTTGGATTTACTATTATATTATTTATAATCCAACATCAGGGGAAGTATCAAGTTTATCTAGTTTAAGTTCTACATCACCAACACTCCCTACTGGATTTATTTATTTTTTACGAGTTAGGTCTGATTTTACTATTGATATTGCAGGAAGTGATCCTTTAGATACAGCTAATACTCAATTAGGAGATAAACATTGGAAAAGAACTGATGTAAAATTAAATGAAGCTCCTACTGCCACAAATTCTTGGCAGGAAATAGATTTATCTTCTGCTGTTCCCCCAACAGCAAAATCTATATTTGGTTATATTGGAAATACAACTGCTGTATCTGCTGTGCAATATTTAGGTGTAGCTAAAGATATAGCTAGTAGGCAATTTTATATAACAACTATACAAATTACTGCCTTAAAAAGTAATGTGGCAGCTAATACTTTATTTTTTGATATTCAACTTACTACCCCACAACAGATGGCTTGGATTGCTTCTACAACAGACACAGTGTTTGCTGTTTATTCTAAAGGGTATATAGACGATTTATAATGATATACACAACAGGTACAGTTACAGCATTAATAGGAACTACAACAGTAATAGGAACTAATACTACGTGGAAATCTAACCTTGCAATAGGAGATTTTATAAAGTTTGACACCTATACTGCTGTGTATAATATTTCCTACGTGCATTCAGATACTTGTGTAAGTTTAGATAAGAACTATAATGAAGCATCTAACATTTCAGGAGGTACTTATAAAGCTGGAAAACATTTTACACCAAATAAATTATATAGAGAAATATGGGCAGGGGATAAAAACTGGCCTTACAGTTTAAGAGAATCACTAAAGTCTATAGACGGTCATTTACACACAGGAACTGCTGCTACTGGCTTATACTGGGAAAATCAATTATCTGACAGGCACAGTCACGGTGTAAAGATTTACACTACAGCATTAGATGATTTCTCATATGGAGATTTAGGTAGGTGGGTGTTGTATAGCACAGATAATGATACACCTACAGCAATAGGTATAGAACTTAATACTGCTACTACAGAAACATACTCCCAAATAACATCTTCTATGTTTGTGGGAGACCAGAGATTAGAAACTAATGGTGTTGGTACTTTCTTACTGTATGGAATAGTAAGAAATTCTTCTTGGGCATTTGATAAAGCTAATCAACCTGTGTATATGGCTCCAGATTATGAACTTACACAGACAGCACTTACTGGAGGGTATTATCAACAGTGTGTAGGAGTAGCTTTAGACAATGATACATTATTTTTTAAACCAGAATTATATTTGAAGGAGACTAGTTAGATGCAGTATAGAACTGGGACAATAAGTGTTACAAATGGAACTATTACTGTTATTGGGAATAGCACTAACTGGGATTCTGATTATATTTCAGCAGGTGATACATTAAAAGTAGAAGGTATCAATGCTATATTCACCATTGAATCAGTGCTTTCCACTACAGCAATACAATTAAATACCCCTTATCCTGGAGAAAGTGATGATGGTCTAAACTATCAGATTCATAGAGATTTCACTTCCAATTTCAGGATTCCAGAAATCAATGAAGGTGATAGGGACTGGCCTTTCTATGTTACAAGAGGTTTAAGGATTATAGATGAAGTTGCTGCTGGTGGTACATTAACAGCATCACTTTATGAGACTACTGATTTAGAACATCAGGAATATAGTGGAATAACAGCAAGAATGTATGATAACAATAACAATGCTTTTGGTAAATTACTTACTGGTGCTGGTGCAGTTGCTTCTTCTTCCGCCACTACCTCACTCCCAGCTACTCACATGACTATTTCAGCTAACACTCCTGCTGGATGGTACACTTGCTTGATTCAAGGTTTTGTAAGGAATGCTGCTTGGAACTTTGCTGAGTCTAAACTTGGTTTTCCGATTTATGCTACTACTAGTGGGAACATGACTACTACTGCTATTGCTGTTGGTTCTTATGAGCAAATTGTGGGTATTGTGGTTACAACCAATACAGTATATTTTAACCCTAGTCCTAATTACAAGGAGAAATAATGAAAAAACTAATACTACTTCTATCAATATTTATATTTTTGATAGTGGCATTTCCTGCTGAGTCAGCAAATCTATATTGGAGAAACTGCTTAACTGGTGGTGGAGACTGTTTAGATGGTATAGATGGGGCTAGTTTAGCTGATGGTGATGGTGCATTTGTAATTAGGGATAATTCAGGTACTTATGAAGGGTATATGTATAGACTTGAAGATACAGCAGAAACAGAATCTTCTCCTAATGTAATTTCTCCTGATAGTAATGCTGGTGATAAGAGATGGAGATTAGTTAATATTCATGCGATAGGATTTACTGGGCCATTAACTGGAGCAGTAACTGGAAATGCTGATACTGCTACCGCTTTAGCTGCCAACCCTTCTGCCTGTAGTGCGGGACAATATGTTTCGGACATAGCAGCAGACGGTACGCTGACCTGTGCTAATCCTTTAGATACCCCTACCTTCATCCTTGCCGATGATTCTACGCTGACGTTCCCGGCTGCTGCAGTTGATGCAGGTTGGACAACAGGACTATTAGGGTGTGGGCCTGACGGAACTTGCATGTGGACAAACCTTGCCGATATTGATTCTACTATTCCCGTATCAGGTGAAATCACCGATGAGCAAGTTGCCTGTTGGGAAACATCGGAAACTCCTGGAACAAATAAGCTCAAGTCATGTGGGGCGAAGACAACGGATAATTCGACAGCCACTCACCTTCTCTGCAAAGATGATTCGGGAGAGATTGAAAACTGTACCCTTGCCGGACTTGCCATATCAGGAACCACCTCTCCCACAATAACCGTTGAGGCTGTACCATCCAATGCCACGGTAAACGCAGCAGGGGAAGTGACTATTGATACCACGACAGACCAAATCAGATGGTACGGAACAGCACAACAGCAACTAAGCCCGAAACTTACCCTTTCAGTTGTCGTGCCTTCGGTTGCTGATACTGATGACATGCTGATAATGAAAGCACCCTATGGCATGACGATAACAGCACTTGACTGTATTGTGAGTGCTGCTACCTCTGCAACCATTAATATTCAGGAATGCGACAGCGCAGGGGCAAACTGTGTTGATACTGCGACCTCCGACCTTGCCTGTGACACGGACGGGGCGAACACGACAACCCTTAACAATGCAGCAGTCGATAGCGGTGATTGGCTAAAGCTGGATGTGGCGAGCATAAGCGGGACACCAGGTACTCTGACCGTGACCGTAACCTATACCATTGTGGCTGACTGATGAGAAAGATAATTTACATAATACTTTTATTATTTATCGCAACCCCGTTATTCGGGCAATCAACGGTTATTGTTGCGAAGAAAAAAGCTGCCTGTACCTACACCTCTAAAAACGCTCAGACTGGAACAGGGGCAAATTTAGACTATACTTCTGCTGGATCAGCTAATAAAGCCGTTTCTTTTGTCGCTAATGGCACATACTCTCCGAGAAGGTTGACTGCTTCATTAAAGAAAACGGGTAGCCCTACTGTTACCATGCAGTTTATTATTCGACAGGATGCAGGGGAAAGCACATCACGGACAGAGCCAGGAACCATAGTAATATCAATAGCAGCAACCCTTGACTCCTCAACCCTCACAACGAGTTATGCTGATTACAATATTGATATAACGGCGTTGGAAACTGCATCACTCACAAACGGTAATGTGTACTGGCTTCAGATTTATGGTGGGAATAGTGCTTTAAACTACGTTCAATGGCAGTATAGCACATCAGGAGATGAGGAAGAAAATTATACAACAGCACCACCGACTACGTGGACGGAATACGATACATCTGTAACAGGAAATTTTACGATATGGAGCTGCGAATGAAGAAGCTATTCTTTGTAATTATAATATTTTTTGCATCAATAAATATCTCCTACGGGGCTGTCTCATGGTCAGGAAATACCTGTACCATCACGGGTGACGCTACCGTAGCTCAGATAAATGACTGTCTGACAGGCGCATCAAACGGAATTGTCGCACAGGGGAAGACAGGAGAGATAACCGTTGTCCTTCCTGCCGACACAGAAACATGGTCATCATCGCTTGTTATTAACATGACCAATGCAACATATATCAATGTAACTAAACTGACCATCCAAGGGGCAGGGACGATACCGACAGGAAGCACGAAGGGTAGTGCATCATCGGGGGGGACGACAATAACATTAGATGCTCCCACTGCAATAAGAGCAGTAATATATACGGGGTCTACGAGTAAAAAATTCAGATTAAGTAATATTTCCTGGTCAGTTCCTACTGCGGGTAACGATTTATATTTAATAAACGTACTTGGAACTACTTTGGCAAGTGGTGGTGGTGGATTCCGTATAGACCATAACACATTTAACACTGTTCATCGAGGAAGGGTTATTTATATAGAAAGTCGGGCATATGGTGTTATAGACCACAACTACTATCGTGGGACGCTATCAGGTAGTTTTTTTGGAATGTTTGCATCAGTGGGGGAAGGATATCATGCTGCTGCAAATAATAGTTGGTATCGCGGGATTAATGTAAATTCAATAGATCAAGTATTTATGGAAGATAACGATATAGGGGGAACATCTACCTCTACTGCAACATTCGTTTCAGATTGTGTCAATGGTGGGAGGATAGTCCTGAGAAAAAACAGGATTCAGAATATGTATATAGGAGGGCATGGAGCTGATAGTGTTACCCGTTCATGCTTATCGTATGTTGTGTATGACAATGATATTTATTTTACAAATATCAGCATAGGTGGTGCGAACCCTGTTTTTGATTTGCGGGATGGAACGGTCATAGCCTATGATAACACCATTACAGAGACACGAAGTGGTGTGCCTGTAACTAACTCAATGTGGTTTTCTGGCGGGATACTGATTCGTAATTATCGGTCAGCGTTTGGTATTTGCGCTAGCTACCCTGAATATTATAATCATGGTAACTTTCCTCTTGACTGCGATGGTTCCACTGATTCATTGGCATTAAAACGATGCTTTGGTTCTACATCATCACCAACTTCTCCAACATCATGCAGCACCGATGCTGATTGCGGTGGAGAATCAGGGGCGTGTCATGCTGTTGATAATGGCAACCTTGCATCTACTGGCTACCCTTGCCGTGACCAAATGGGAATAACCAGCACGGGAGGTACGGGGGATAATCAGTTTACTCCCTATCCATCTTTGTTTGCGAATAACAAGCGTAACGGAGCAGACTTAACACCAGTAGCGGTATCGTATGATATAGGTCAATGTTCGGGAACGGCAACTCTTAACGATGACCATATCCAGAATAACCGTGACTATTGTTATCATTCAACTACCCTTCCCGCAACGTGCAACAGTATAGCCACAACCTATGTTGAATTTACCTATCCTCACCCGCTCACAGGAGTAGACCCAACCGACACCGAAGACCCCGTATTGGTAAGCGTTATGGTTTCAGGGCAACAGGCGTGTCCGACCAATCCTTCTAACGTGGTTATCTCTCTGGGTGCTACCGACAACGTAGCGGTAACGGGGGTAAGATGCTGTCTGAATGATGGTGTGACCTGTATCCCTGCAACGGAATATGACGATATGGATGTTGTTTTGACTAACACAAGTGGAATTACATGGGGAACAACGGTATCCTCTGCCTGTGATAGCTACATCACCTATAATTGCAGGGCTACCGATGCAGCAGGAAACTTCTCAAACGATGCGGTAATCGCCTACGCTATGGCAGACAATGAAGACACTGATGCACCTACCATGTCAACTCAGGCGATAGGGGCAGACGGACGTACGGTAACATTCACCTTTTCTGAGGCCGTCACAATAGGAACAGGCGGGAGTACAGGGTTTACGCTGACCAATGGCGACAGCGAGGAAATAGGGTTAACCTATGTCAGTGGTTCTGCTTCCACCTCCCTTGTCTATCAATCATCGGTTTGTATCCCTTCCACCGACACCTTCACGGCAGGGCTGGTTTACACTCAGCCTGCCAATGGTATCGAAGACATGGCAGGGAACGACCTTGCATCCTTTACAGGGGCAGGGGCTAAAACCGTGACCAACGGGAGTACACAGTCATGCGATCTCGCTACCAGTCTCTTTGAACATGGCGAATCAGCACCTTCGGGGAGTACAAACGTAAGCGGAAATGCTGTCAACCTTGGAGTAAAGTTCCAGACCTCAACGGCTGGTACAATGACCCATTGCTGGTTCTACAAAATCGCTGCCGATACAGGAACGCACACTTGTACAGTTTATAGGGTACTCGATGGTTCGACAGTCGGCACAGTTGATTTTGCAGACGAGACAGAATCAGGCTGGCAGGACCAGGCGTTTGCATCAGCCCTTAACATAGCAGCCAATGAGGACTATATCGTCACCGTATCTCATCCTACGGGCAACTGGACATCGAATGTTGATTACTTTGCCTCGACCTACACCAACGGAAACCTAACCGCTACCACGGAAGGGACGGACTATGCGGGGAGATACGTTTACGGGGCAAGCATGGCTTATCCTACCAACGATTCACCGAGAAATTACTGGGTAGACTTTACCATGTCCTATGCCGGGGTAGGCGGACCGTGGCAATGCACAGTATCACGGACCGGTGATGGATGTATGATAACAGGGAGTCAGGTGGTAGAGGACGGCAATACCTGTTCGGCAACGGTTACCTTGCGGAACGGCTGGAAAGCTACATGGGGCGGTACGTGCCCTGCGGGGAGTGAATCAGGAGGGATATACACGACAGGGAATTTATCGGCGGACTGTACCCTAACTGCAGCCTGTACGGAGCAGAATATTTTACCATAGCGGAGGACGGATGGAGACGTTGATTGCGGGACTGAGCGGGGTTGCGATACCATTACTAATTGTCGTCATAGGATATTTGCGTAATATAAAAAAAGAATTTAGGGAACACGTTGACAAGATTTGTATGACAAATGAGAGGGATCATCAGGAAATATGGGAGCGGGTGAATCATCACTTGCACAACGGGAATGGCAGAGTTGTTATACCGGATTAGACTCTATAAGTGCATGGGCTGCGGTAAGGTACGTATCCACGGAAAGTGGCGCTATCTTACCCCTGAGGAAGAAATGAAACTTGCTATGGAGCGGGTTGACTGGATACCACGGGAAAAGTGCGTGGGTTGTTATCAACTTGCTAACAACTCTGAAAATGAAAAGTAAGGGAAGTTATAAATAATCCCTTCACAGGGGATTAAGGAGAAATAGGGGCAAAATTAGATTGGTTTCGACTTGACCCGGTTGAAGCCCCACTACCACCACACATAGGTATGACACGGTTTATGATAGGTACAGGACAGACAATGATAATAAGCCCTACAACGGGCGGGTGTACGGTAATAGTAGAATAAGGAGATTATATTATGCATAAGTATGGATGGCTGCCGGATAAAAAGGATTTTAGAGATTATATTTATAAAGCACCTTCTAAAGTTGTAGTACCGGGTAAGGTAGATTTACGTGCTTATCTTCCACCTGTAATGGATCAGTCCTCATTGGGAAGTTGTGTGTGGAACGCATTAGGAAATGCCCATCTATACTGCCAGTTACGGCAAGAAGGGGGAGTGAACTTTATACCCTCAAGACTGTTTGGTTACTATAACTCAAGAGATTTTAAAAATGAGGACACTGGTTGTTATATCAGAGATGCAGCTAAAAGTATAGGGAAAATAGGAGTATGCCCTGAAGCTATGTGGCCTTATGATATTTCCAAGTTTGCTAAAAAACCTCCTGCAAAATGTTATAAAGAAGCTGAGAAGCATCAAGCAGTGTCTTACTGGAGATTGAGTGAGAGCATAAAACAGTTACAGAAATGTTTAGCGGAAGGATTTCCTGTTGTGTTGGGTATATCTTTGTATGAATCATTTGAGTCTAATGAAGTAGCAAAGACTGGTGTTGTACCATTTCCAGAAGATGATGAACACGACCTTGGAGGTCATGCAATTTTAGTAGTTGGTTATGATAATCAGAAAGCACAGTTTATCTGTATGAATTCTTGGGGAGAAGATTGGGGAGATAAAGGTTTCTTCTATATTGGTTTTGATTACATTCAAGAACTTTCTTCTGATTGGTGGACAATTAGATTAGTGGAGGAAGTAGATGTTTAAATACAAAGAAGAAAATTTATCAGAAGATTTTATGTGTGGATGGCTAAGAGGGTTTTTTGACGGAGAAGGAAGTGCAATTTTTTTAACAAATAAAAAAGTTAGGTATAGGGTGTGTGTTTATAATACAGATTTAGGTATGATTAGATTAGCTATTAAGTATTTAGAACAATTAAATATAAAATGCGGAATTTTAAAAAGGAAAAATAAACAAAAAGAGTATTGGAAAGATGTTTATACTTTATCAATATCAAATTCTGAAAGTATTCTCATATTTTCAGATAAGATAGGATTTTTTTGTGAAAGTAAAAAGAAAAAATTAGAATCTATGGTATCTTGGATAAGAAGAGAAAGAACAAAATATAACATAAAAGAATTAAGAAGTTTATATTGGGAAAGTAATTTTTCTATAAGACAAATTGCTAAAAAACTTAATTTAAAAAGTGGTAATTCTGTCAAACAGCTTTTTATAAGACATAATATCCCCATAAGAAAAAGAGAGGAGGCTGTAAAGATTTATTATGGTAAATAGTAGAAAGATTGAAGATTTAGTTATCCCACTACAGACATTGTTTCATATGTTTAGGATGGCTGCTGATGAAGCAGGTATTAATTTTATTGTTACTTCAACTTATAGAGATGAAGAGTTTCAAATAGAGCTATATTCTCAGGGAAGAACCAAACCTGGAAAAATAGTAACTTGGACTAAATCGTCCAAACATACTGAAAGAAAAGCTTTTGATGTAGCAGTATTAAATGAGAATAACCAGCCTACCTGGAATTTGAAAGCGGATGTTGATAAGGACTCCGTCCCCGACTACGAAGAGTTGGGTAGAATAGGAGAACACTTCGGTTTAACATGGGGGGGTTCTTGGAAGAAGAAGGATTACTGTCATTTTGAATTAAATGAAGAAGAAATCTGAGAGTAACAGGGAAGATTATTGTCCTTTTATTAAAAGAGATTGTACTAAATGTACATTTTACTGGGAGAAAGAGTGTTTATTAAAAAGAGAGTATATTATCAGGAGTAAGAGCAATGGGTGAGGACTGTGATAAGTATTTTTCTGTTATGTATTGTAGGTATTCTTGGGCTGATTATATATGAGAAGAACCAGAAGATTAAAAACCTTAACCAGAAATTACTTATTTCAGAAGGGAAGTATAACTTGTTATTAAAAAAGCTAAAAGAAAAGAAAAGACAACGTGAAACTAAATAAAAAACATTTTGATTATTTTAAAAAGAGATGTGAATATTGGATTAATTTTTGGGGATTAAAGGATTGGGATGTGAGATATAAATTTACTAAAACTGCTACAGAGGATGCTGCTACTACACAAGCCCAACTTGTAGACCACTTGGCTTGGATAATATTAGATAATGAAGCAGATTGGGATGATAGTTCCAATGAATACTTGGATAAGGTGGCATTTCATGAGATAGATGAGATACGGCATACAAGAATTGAAAGTCTGGCAGGAGCTAGATTTATCGACCCTGCTATTATTAGGGAGGCTGTGCATGAATTAATAGTACAAGAAGAAAATGTAGTATTTAAACATAACAAGGAGGATTTATGAAAAAGTATGTAAAGATTTCACTGTTATTTGTACTGCTTGTTTTTATTGTAGGATGTGCCCAAACTACATGGCAAGCAAAAGGAACTGCTGTATTTAAAGGAGCAGGTGTTACTCTTAAACAGGCAGATGAAGCATTTCAGAATTTAAAAGCTAAAGACCTTGTTACTTCTGACCAGATAGTAGCTTATAATAAGATATATGCTAAAGCATATGAATCTTATAAGTTAGCTGGTGAAGGTTGGAAACTGGCAATGAGAGCAGGAGATGAGGTAGAACAGAAGAAGTATATGGATTTATTCACTAACCATTTTAGTGATTTCCAAAATTTTGTAGCAGAAGTTGTCTCCTTTGTAAACAGTATTCTCGCTGGTGAAGGACTTAAAGCTAAAAAGGAGGTAAAGTAATATGAGTTTAACTACTGAAACAATAGAAGTTATTGCTGCTTTAATTAAATCTGCTGTGAAACTTGGGATAGATATTTATGCTATTATAAAAGATGCAGGTCTTAATGATGCAGATGTAGAAGAGTTGTGTGCAATGGTGGATGAAGCTGTTGCAGATTTAAGAAAACCTGAATAAGGAGGATAATTATGGCTGAACAGGTAACAAAATCATTTGATACAGAAACAGTTAAGAAAATTGTAAAAGGAGCATTTTATGCTGTAACACCAGCAGCAGCTATTGCATTACTGAACTATGTAGGAACTATACAGATAGATAATGCTACTCTTGCTGCTGTGGTTGCTTGGGCTGTTCCTTTCCTGATTAATGCAGTAAAAGAATGGTTTAAAGGGAAATGAAGTACCTATCTATTTTAGTTATATGTTTTACATTACTTTTCTTTTTATCTGCGTGTAAAGAAGAAACTGTCTCAGTTCCAATTACAGCTACTTGGACTCAGGAGATACCAGATGTTTCTGTATTTGGTGGGTGGGAGATTTATATAGCTAACTCTGAAAAAGGGACTTACTCATTGGTAGTTAAAGTACCATTTACAGAAGTTTCTGAGGTATATTCTTATACACAAGTGATACAAGTTCCTGAAAATACAAATTCAAAAAGATGGTTTAAGATGAAAGCTTATGACAAAGATGGAAAGAAAAGTGAATGGAGTAATGCATTTTATTTATTAATACAAACCTAGGAGGGTTTTATGAAAAAGTTATTTTGGTTAATGTTTATTGTTTTAAGTATGATGTTTAGTACAGTTGCTATAGCTGCTGATGTTCCTACTACTTGGGGGTGGCAGGATGAAAATGTGGCTGGGTCTGTTGCAAGCTGGAATCTTTATAGTGCTCCAAGTGCTACTGGACCCTGGACACTAGAGAAGAACCAACCTTATTATGATAAAGGAGCAGAAACTTTGTATAAAACTTCTGATGCTGTTACTGTCGCAGATAATGCTCAGACTACTGTGTGGTTTAAAGCAAATACGGTGGGAACCAATGGGTTGACTAGTGTTGACTCAAATATAATTTCTTTTACCTATGATACGAGAGTTACACCTATTGCACCAGTAATAATTAATATTACTACTCCGTAGAAAGTGTTTCACTGGCCCAGTACTCCCCCCACTGGGCCAGCTTCTTTGTATTCAAATTTTACTTCCTGTTTATCCTTTCCAACAAACACAGAAACAGCATTCTGCTTAATCATTCTAATACCTTCATTGGTACTGTCTACCATTTCTATATGTTTTAAGAATCTTGCCAACTCAAGCATTTCTTGTTTATTAAGGATTAAATTCATAAACTACCTTGCACACATCTATTAAATTTTGTGCTAAGTATAAATCCCTCTCAAACTTTATAGGCCACACACCAAAAGTTTTATGTGTTGTGTTTACCTTAATCCTTGCTGCATTTAAACAATCTACAGAGAACTCATGACAATAGAACTTAGTTTCATCTTTAAATGTGAAGTCATATTGAGTTTTATTTTGGACATGCCATATGGCTTTATTCACAGCAAAATACCATAAGTCATTTTCATAAGGAGGTCTCAAAATAATAAATCTATCGGTATCTTTTATGAAATCTATAGGGTGTATAGATTGTACGCCCTCTGCAATAGAATGTACCATTTCTCTTTTGTTAAGTACAATTCCACTATGTGTATAATCGCCAGGAATAAAATAGCTATCCAAATAATAGTTATACCCCCTACAAATAATGTCCCCAGCTTTTATAATTTCTAACATATCCTCAATATGTTTAGCCTTACATAAGGGAGGTTCTGTTGCATAATATAAATCACCAAACCACGTCAAAAAAGCTTTATACCTAGCATAAATTTCAGGTCTCATTTTTTTATCCTAATAAAGTTTTTTCTTTTACTGCCAATTTCATATCTTCATCAATCATTATATCTATAAGTTCGTTAAAACTTACTTTAGGAATCCAACCAAGATTTCTTTTAGCTTTACTATAATCTCCAAGCAATATGTCTACTTCAGTTGGACGGAAGTATTTTTTATCAACCTCAACATAATCATGATAATCTAAGTTTAACTTATCAAATACTCTTTCTAAAAATTCATCTACTGAATGGGTTTCTCCAGTAGCTATGATATAATCATCTGGAATATCTTGTTGTAACATTAACCACATTGCCTCTACATAGTCTTTAGCATATCCCCAATCTCTTTTTGCTTTTGTATTTCCCAAATAAAGTTTTTCTTGTAATCCTAACTTAATACGTGTTGCTGCCCTAGTAATTTTTCTAGTAACAAAAGTTTCTCCACGTCTTGGGGACTCATGATTGAAAAGGATTCCATTACATGAAAATATATTATACGCAGCACGATAATTATTCACCATATAATAAGAGTAAACTTTTGATACAGCATATGGACTTTGTGGTTTAAAAGGAGTATTCTCTGACTGTGGTGGAATAGCTGAACCAAACATTTCACTAGAAGAAGCCTGATAGAATTTTGTTTTTATTTTCAATTTACGCACTGCTTCAAGAATACGTAAAGTTCCTAATCCAGTAATATCACTAGTATATTCAGGAATATCAAAGCTAACACGTACATGACTCTGTGCTCCTAAGTTATAAATCTCATCTGGATTTATTGAGTATAATAAGTCTGTTAAATTTCCTGATACTGATAAGTCTCCATAATGTAGGTATATATGAGAATTCTCATCATGAAAATCCTTATATAAGTGGTCTATCCTTTCAGTATTAAAAGTACTGGCTCTACGTATTAGACCATGAACTTCATACCCTTTAGAAAGCAAAAGTTCAGCTAAGTAAGAGCCATCTTGTCCTGTAATACCTGTTATAAAAGCACGTTTCATTTCTTTTCCTGTGCCTTCAGTTGTCCTTTAGCATTTTCTAAATCAGATTGTAATTGTCTTCTTTCTTCTTTTACTGAAACATCACATTTAACTATACTACACCTATCATCTATCTTCCAGATTCTATCTTGGATTGACTTTACTTGGTCTGATTTGATTTTATAATCAAGACGCTGTTCTATCTGCTTAACCTGTTGTGCAGAAGCATAATGGGAGTCCAACCAAAAATATCCACCAAAACATAAACTAATCAATGTTATTACTGAAATAATTGACGGTATTAGTTTCATAGTACCACCTTATAGTTTTTTTCAATCCTTTCCTCAAAGGAATTTTATATTTCCACCCTAATTTTTCTAATCTAGAAGTATCTAGTTTCTTTTCTGGTGTACCGTTAGGAGAGAAATCGTCCCATATGATATTGTCATATTTAAATAATTCACAAAGTAACCATACTAATTCTTCTATATACACATACTCATTGCATCCTATATTTATTATTTCAGAAGAATTATAATTGTTCATAAGAAAAATAAGTGCTTCAGCCAAATCTTCAGAATAAAGAAATTCTCTTTTAGCAGAGCCGTTCCCTAGTATTGTAACTGGCTTACCTTCCTTTTTAGCTTCTGCAAATTTTGCAATAAGTGCTCCAATAACATGTCCATTTTGGATATCAAAATTATCTCTTGGTCCATAAATATTTGTAGGCATTACAGAGATGAAATTTGTTCCATATTGTTTATTATATGCTTGGCACATTTTAATACCAGCTATCTTAGCTATTGCATATGCTTCATTTGTTGGTTCTAATGTATTTGAAAGTAGATAACTCTCCTTCATTGGTTGTGGACAACTTCTTGGATATATACAAGATGACCCTAGAAAAAGTAATTTCTTCGCACCATAGATATGTGCAGCTTCTATTACATTAGTTTGTATTTGAAGGTTTTCCCTAATAAAATCTGCTGGGTAGTTATTATTAGCAGAAATCCCACCTACTTTAGCAGCACACAGGAAAACATATTCAGGGAAGTGAGTATAAAAAAAGTCATCTACATGATCTTGTAGGGTTAAATCAAACTTATCTATCTCACTCCAAGAATTTATATATGTTTCCCCATGTTTAGCAGTTATAATATTAGTATAGCCCTGTTCTTGTAATTTGAGAAGTAGGGCAGAGCCTACCAGTCCGGTATGCCCTGCCACATATATTCTACTATCTTTATTCACAGCTTTCCACCTGTTCCATAAATTTTACTTTATTCAACAAGAAAAATGTTTTATCACGTTTCTGGTCTTCAATTATAGCTGAAGACCCGCCAATAACAGTTATTTCTCCACAAGTTCTTCTACTTGCTATCACTACTTTCCATAACCCTGGAAGTTGTACTGCATCACTACAATTACAAATACAATCAGGTGTGGGAGGTCTATAACAAGAAGTGCTTTCAGTAGCAAATGAGACACCAACCACACATAAAATTAAAACTAATCCAATAATAATATTTTTCATAATTCTCTCCTTCTCTATTTAATTCTTTTATTTTGTGCTTCTCTTCTTTTTTCTGTCCAAGGAACACCTTTTAATTTTTCACTTATCTTCTTTCTTGTTTCTTCTCTAATATTTTTACCTGTATTTTTTATTTTATTAGCTTCGCCTATTTTCCTTTTAGCTTCCTCTGTGTGTTTGTAACCTCTATTTCCTAAATTCCTTTTATTTCCAACCAAAGATTGGCTTATTAATTTTTTATGTTCTTTACTTAATTTACTTCCAATTTTAGATTCACTAATCTTCTTTTTTGTTTCTTTAGTATGGGGTACCCCCAACATTGTATTAACACATTCCACTCTTATATTATAGATTTTACCTTTTTCTCTATAATAATCAACCCAATACTGTTCTCTCTCAATTAATTTTTCCACTGGACATTTTTCAATAATATAGAATTTAAAAGATTTTTCACCATACTTACTCCAAGACCTCTGAAGATGTTTATTAAAATGTTGTTTTTTATATAACATATTTTTATGATATATAATTCTATTTTTGATATTAATACTACTACCAATATATGCCCTATAGGTAATTAAATTTTTAATCATATAAACCCCTATCATACGGGTCAGAGCGTCACTGAAATATCTACCCAATCACCATTGGGTTTTATATTAATTGTAGCTCCCCCTATTCTTGAAGGTGGAAATCCCATAGTCTCTTCCCAAGTTGTAGTACTATCTACACTTAGGGATTTCTTATAAGAGCCACAAATAACCAAAACTTTAGGTTTACTAATAAGCCTATTTCCAGCAATTCCAAGCCTTGGAACTTCGTCAAATTGTAATTTGTGGGTATGTCCATAGATGAACACATCAGCATCATAGTAGGACATATCTTTGGAAAACTTTGTTAAATCTGCTCCTTGGGTTCTGCTTCCCCCACCATAACCATGATGTCCTTTAATAAGAACTGTTCTTCCTCTCCCTTCTTTTTCTCTCATAGTAAGTTTGTAAAAGTAAGAATACCCAAGATAAGGTATTTTATCCTTATCCTCTTTTCCAATATTCAACTTCTCACAAAGTCTCTTAATTGGGTTAGTAGCATACTTCCTAACAATAACATCTTCATGATTTCCAATACCTAAACCAAGTATTCTATCTTTGTAAGGTTTTAAGATTTCATATATTCCATTAACTTGGTCATCTATTATTTCCTCTCCACCAAAAGCATCTATAGTCTTTCTGTATCTTGGGTCTATAACTATGATAGAATCAAGAAAATCCCCACCCCCTATAAAGTAAGTTTTATCATCTGAATCCTCTAAGAACTTTTTGAAAGCATGAACATCACAAAGAGTATGACCATAATGAACATCAAATATAGGTTTAATTTTTATCACATCAGAATACTTATAATTTATCTTTTTTTCAAAACAAGTCTTGTTCATGTGTTATCCTTTTTTCACTTCAAATTCTGGGTCATTAATTATCTTTCTTATACATGACTCAGCAGTAACAAAATCACCTACATTAAGAGCAGAAGCAAGAAGTAGTATTATCATGTTTCTCAACACTGTCTGAGCATCTATTGGTATTAGCCCAAGATTTAATTTACCATCTTTAAGTAACAGCAAATATCTGTATGCTGTTTTATAGTCTTTAAACTTAAAAGCAGCTTCACCATATGTAAACCTGTACATAGGTAAATGTTCAAACTTAGATTTGAATTCATCAAGCAATGGCATAATCTCAATATGCTTATTAAAAGTAGTAAGCATATTCAATTTAGTAAGTATAGCTATGAATTCATTTTCAGTAGAAACACCAGTTTTACCCTGTCTGATAAGTTCTACACAATGGTCTATAACAGGTTCTGCTTCTTTAGGTCTGCTTAACCCTATTAAAGTTTTAGCAGCATTTACTCCATTTAAGAAGTTATCTTTGTCTACTTTAAGGTCATCAAGTAGAATCTTTAAGTTTCTTTCCAACTTTTCTACAATAGCTTCACTACTACTATAACCTAAATGATAAATAGATACATCACATGTAGCATATCCCACATCATTCTGTTCTACTGAGAAAGAAATCTGTTCATGTATCTTACCTGAAAATTGTAATCCTTTATGGTTAGGAAATACTCTAAGTTGTATAGACTGAAAATCCCTATCCCACCTCTTATCCACAAGGGCTAAGAATATAGCCCTGTCTGGATTATTCTTAATAAACCATTTAATTTTAGATATGTCCTGTCTTTCAATATGGTCATCAGCATCAAGCCAAATAATGTAATCTTTAGTACAATACTTTAGTGATTCATTCCTTGCGTCAGAGAAACTGTCATTCCAAGGAAAGTCATATACTTTAGCACCAAAAGATTTAGCTACTTCTTTGCTGTCGTCCTCTGATCCTGTATCTACAATAACAATTTCATCAATCATCCCTTTGACTAAGGGCAATAACCTTTTCAAGTTCTCACTTTCATTTTTTACTATCATAGCTAATGATAGTGTTGGTAATGTTGCGGTGTTAAACACGATTTTTTTTGTGGTCATACTACCCCCTTTTTGATTTGTAATATTCTTTCTTAGCTTGCTGGTATACCATTCTTGTATCAGTACAGAAGACTGTATTTTTATTTACATTTTCTGTAAGTTTGTTACCTTCATCATCCTCTCTACCAGTAAAGAATTTTTTAATAGTAGTAAGTACATTATACTTTCTTGTTTTAGTAGACAAATCACCATAGCACTTTTTCCTTAATGATTTAGCCCTAACTCCTCTCATATATAACCTCCCTCCTATTATCCCACCATTTTTTGACAGAATCACTCATTTTTTGCATATTGGAAGTTTGTAAAATTCTTCCATAGAACAGAATACTGAATCCTCTATTTTTTGGTATAAACAATGAGTTTGAACACTGTCATCTCCACCAATATTTAATTTTCTTTTAAATAAATCTACTATCTGGTAGTTACATACTTTAGCTAGTTCTTCATAAAACGGCATACCCAGAAAATGGAATCCATGAAGAGGCCAATTATCTGGATGTGGGCTGACATTGAATACTAAACAACCTTGTTTTGCCATATTATGTATATTTTTAGTGCAGTAATATAAATTTTCTACATGTTCGGAGGTTCCAAAATTGGTTATGATGTCAAAGGTATTGAGTAAAGATTTATCAGTTATTTCTTTTCCTAAATCTAGCATCAATGCTCCACTATTACCATTCAAGTCTATAGTAACTATTTCCTGTCCTATAGATTTGAAATACTGATTTACCCATGAAGATTCTTCAAATGGGGGGCAACACATAAACTGTTGGTCCCCCAATTCACATATCTTTAATGTAATATCTGAGGGTAAATAGTGTTTAAACCAAAGCCAAGTTTCTTGTGTCACTCCCATGTTTAGTCTCCTATCTTCCTACTATCAGATTTTCCCCACTCATGAAGAATATCTTACTAAACCCACTTTTAAGAAGGTATTCTTTTATCTCCTTAGTATTCCAACCATATTCGATACAAACTAAATCAGTACCTGTTTCATCTAAATCTATTTGTTGTAGTACCTCCCAGTCCATCCCTTCGCAATCAATACTTATAAATTCATATACTCCAGGAAAGCTATTATAGAATGTTTTCCAAGTAACACAATCAACTAGAGTTTCCTCATAGTCAAGTTGTATATCTTTCCACCTATTATAATGTCTAATATGTCCTGTAGCATTAGCTCCACCAGAATCATAGAACACCAACTTACCATTCTTGCTTCCTATTGCTATCTGCACAGTCTGTACCTTATCATCATTCTCATAAAAATCAGATAGAAACTTAAAACATTTTGGTGAAGGTTCCACCAACACAGCTTCCCACCCTCTTTCAATAAGTGCTCTACTATTTGAGAATACTGTCGGATGATATGCCCCTATTTCAAGAACTCTTCCCTTTTTGTCCCCAAAAAACTCTAATACGTACTGCTCTTCTTCTCCCTGTGTATACATTCATATCTCCTTTAAATAAAACTCGTTCCCATTATATTTTCACCCTGTTTATGCATATCAATAACTAAAGGCCAATTAAAATTCTGACTTACTCCAGCCTTAACAAATGTGGGGTTAAACTTAGTTCCTACCTCACCTGCATAACACCACACACCATAATTTAAAGGGTGAATATTGTAAATTTTTATAAAATATGATATAATACTCTGGTCATGTCTATGTGCCCTAAAATCAGGTCTTGTACTACCTCTAGCCCCTATACAGCAAATCCCGTCTCTTGAATGCTCAAAATATTTAGTAAACAATTGGTGTGCTATAGGACCTTGAGATGGAGTATAACCAAACCTTTCCCAGAGTAGAGGGTCAGCAGAGGGTACACTAAAATCAAATATTATCATATAAGCATCTATTTCAAAGAATGTCTTAGCAAATTCTGGGTCACAGCCCATATGTTCTAAACAATCATCGGCTGTCCATGTAGCTTCAGGACATCCAGGATTATCCAAAGTAACTACACCAATTTCACTTGCTAAATGCCAGTAAGGTTCAGCATCTTTTAGAAATACACATGAACTATCTGCCCACATTACCTTCTCATATCCCATATCTCTAGCTTCTTGAATTATATAAGATTTAAAAGCATAGGGATGTGTAGTATGTGGGGGGCATTCCCCAAATTCTTTTGTAGTGGGCATTCTATTTCTCAAGTAAATAGTTCTGCCATTATCTTCTACATCCTGAGATTCTGGTAGAGAATCTGGGCTACAGACCAACAAATCAGCATCAATCCCAGCCAGATTCATAGAATCTAATAGTCGTTGTGACCCCTTTAGATATACTTCCCTTCCCTTTGATGCAAAATTGCAGATTATTCGTTTCTTTCCATTCATTGCATGTACACCTTATTTTTTTTATTTAAATTATACTCAGCATTTACTTCTCTTTGTAGTCTTTCTATAGCTTCTTTATGACTGATTAATACAGATTCAAATTCCCCAATTCTCTGATTCATTAAGTTTAGCCTGTCACTAATAATATCTATTGCATGCTTATGGGTAGATAAGGTTTCACTCATAATCTTTAAAGTAGTGCTTATTGTCAGAATCAAATCCATTATCTCATCAATTTCTCTCATTTATTCACATCCAATGTTCTCTGTGCAGCAGTCTTACTCCATTCAAATCTGTAGTAATACATAATTTTATCTATAAAAATTTCTTTTTTCAGCAATCTACTATTGAGTATTTGCATAGCCCAATCATAATCTTCCCCTGAATTCAAAACAGGAAAGGTAAATCTTTTAGATATCTCAGCTTTTATAGGGTTCAAATGATTTGGGGGTCTGTAATAATAATTATCATCCTTACTATATCCCTTGTATTTTATAGAATGTATAAATTCTTTGTTACCTAAATCCTCACTTATCAGTAACCCTTTAAACCCTATACAATCTATATCAGGGTTGTCCTTGATAACATCTACCATTGTTTTTACATAATCATCAGCAATCAAATCATCGTCATCTACAAAGACTGTAAATAACCCACTTGCATCAGCAAGTAAGGTATTTCTTTTCATGCCTACAAGATATTCATAGTCATCTTGAAAGACTACTATTTCTACCTCCTCTGAAAGACCATTATCATTTATCTGTTTGTCAAGATTATTATATAGCTCTTCAAACTGACCTGTTCTGTCTTTAAGTGTAGCTATTAGTATACTTAGGTATATCATAAGTCAAAGTTCCTTGCTCTACGTTGATAATATAAAATTTTGTCTTTTTCCCACGAAATATTGTTGCGTTGATAAAGTTCATCAAATTTAACTTTACTATCATTGGCAGGATGTTCATGTTTAAATAGTACCTTATTTATTCTAAACTCCTTGCCAAGTATCTGAGACACTTCCTGAAATTCATTATCTGGAAAGAAACTCTCATATTCAGGATAATAAATGTAATTAAATCTTTGATAATATTTTTTGCCTAAAATACATAGAGTATTTAATGGTGTATATCCATCTGGGGAATAAAGAACGCCATCTGTATCTGGTATATTATTTTCATAAAGGTTTATTATCTTCTCATCATACCCTAGCATAACAGGGTACATGTCATCTGACATAAGCATTACTATATCCCATTCTTTCTTATACTCTTCTAAATCACGGTTACACGCATGAATCTTATTCATACTGTAACTATAGTTAGCTTCTATATCAACATCATAGAAATCACTATAAAACTCAATCTGATGTTTCACTTCATCGTCATTCATAGTTTCATCATCAATATCTAATGTAAGTAAGAAACTCACATTATTTGTTTTCTTATTAGATAATAATAAATCCATCGCTTGATAAAATTTTTGTCTTCTTTCTCTAGTTGGGAATTTAATTAACAGTTTCATTTACTCTCCTTGTTTCTCTCTTTAGGAAACTTATACCTTAAAATACCTAAACCATCATCAGTGAAAATAACTTCACCACATTGAAGACACATATAATAGTCTATATCATATATGTAATCATTTCTCGGTATTAAATTACCACCACATCTTGGGCATCTATCTAACATTTCCATCTAACTGTGAGAACCTTCCATTTATTGTACAAAATGAGTTGTTGCATTTTTTGCAACTGCACACAGATTCAATAACATCATAAGGGTTTTTCTCTGAACCTATTGGTCCAGACCCCCAGAACTTAATTTCCTTATTACCACAATAAGGACATTCTTTATTAAATGCATCACCTATTTCTGTCATTTTATCCCTCTAAATATAGCTACACAACTTGGGAAAGGAGCACCTTGCTTACTCCCACCAAATTTTAATCTACCTTTAATAAATCTAATCTCATCAGCCTTCATTATGTACTCATGCCAATATGAAGTATCAGTTCTTGATGGAATAAGAAATACTACTATTTTACCTTTTAAATATTCTTCATACCCTTTCTTAATCCATTTAACTATCTTTCTACCATATGGAGGGTTGACAAAATTAGATTTACCCCAACTGACAGATAAACCATCAAATGTTGGGTTATGAGGACATGGATCAAAGTCAAAGTTAAATTCCCTGTCAAGTTCATCATACACAGCTTTTGGAGTTTGCCAATCAAGTTTTAAGCTTGAGAAATGTACTTTTAAATTCATTGTATAAAACTTCCTTCTTCTGTTTTTACTATATTTATTTTGTCTGAAAACATCCCGTAGGTTTCAAGATTTCTATGGTCTATGTAGAATATCTTATTTTAGTAGTTAAAGCTTTTTCCATATCCCACCTACTTTTATAAAGTCTACCCCTTAAAACACTTTGTTCTATATTATATTCCTCTGCCCAAGCAGATAAACATTTAGATTCTCCTTTATAGGTTATAATAGTATTAGTAGACCTATTCCTAGCTTGCTCTTTAGGTAGAGACCATTTACAATTTTCTTTGTAATAGTCTTTATCATTATCAATCCTATCTAAACTATACCCCACAGGTCTCTCTCCCATATCTTCTAAAAAGTTTTCAAAGTCTAACCATCTTTCACAAAAAGTTATCCCTCTTAAAAAGTACCTTGAAGCTCTATTTCTTTTTTTGTTTATACATCTTCTTTTCATTTCCATCCAAGAAACCCAAGTTGGAGTTTTGCTTAAACCATGTTTCATAAAACGTGCAGCAGCTTTTTCTTTTTGTATACACCCACAGGACTGTGTATCTCCATTTTTTAAACTAAAGATACTTGTTACTTTTAATTTACCACAGTCACATAAACACTTAAATTTTCTATGATGGTTTTTATCCATACTTTCATAAGAAAGTATGGTCAGTCTTCCGTATCTTTTACCAATATAATCGGAAACATTAAGCCTCATAATTAATTTTACTCCCCTTGTCATCTTTTATTATATTTATAGTACTTGTAAACCCCCCATAAGTATGAAGGTCTTTATGGTCAATATAAAATATTTTCATGTTATTTTCTAAAGCTTTATTTCTCAATAAATAAATAACATCTTCTATGCCACTGGTGGAAAGATGTCTACTTATCTCATCTAACACAAGTATATTCCACAAGGAACCACGTTTATTAGATATAAAGTCTACAAGACCTAAAGTAGTAGCTATTCTTATTCTCTGACCTTCACCTCCAGACCAGCAATCAAAAGGTACTAAGTTTTCATTTACTGGAGATTTTACAAAGATGTTAAATCCACGTTTTACAGAACCAGACTTAGTTTCAGTATCTACTAACAACTTCACTTTCCAGTCAGCTAATCCAAGATTCTGAAGGTTGTTATTTATTTCAATCTCAAACTCATCCAATGCTTCTGATGTAAGCATAAGTTTTATATCTTTAAAACCTTTCTGCCAGTACTTATATATTTCTACAAGTCTTTTTGTTCTGTCAAGTTCTTCTTCTTGGTAAAGTAACTTTCTTTTCAACATCTTTACTTTGCTGTCATTATCAGAAATCATATCAATATAAGGGTTCTTATTATTTTTTTCTTTCTCTAATTCTATAGAATTATAATCAATTCTGTCCTTACAATTCACTATGTCATTTTCTAACACAGTAACTTCTTTATCAAGGTCATTTATTTCTCTTTCCTGCTTATTAAGTTTTTCGATTTCTTTTACTTTCTTGTTTTTCTCATTACTTAATGACTTAGCTATTTCTTTTTCTTTTTTAATAAAACCATTAAGAAGTTCTTCTGTGTTACTAATCTGTTCTTTGAGGACATCTGTCTCTGTTTTAATAACTTTACCATCTACTTTCTGTTTACAAGTAGGACATTTGTTACCCAATCCCTGCAAGTCTTTTAAATCTTTATTAATCATTCTTATCTCAGTATTTAATCCTGAAATAGTTTTAGCATATTCATTTCCTTGATTAGTATATTTCTTTATATTTTCTTCTATTTCATCAAGAACAGACTCATCAAAATCCTCACCAAGTTTCTTCAATTCTTTATTCTTTTCTTTAAGTTCTTTACTATATCCCTCAAGAACTGCTTTATTAATACTTATAGTATCAATAAAACTTTGAACTTTTTCAATATGGTAGTTTTCCCATTCTTCACTAAGTTTAGAATAATCATTCTTCTCAAGTATAGAGAGTTTACCATTTAATTCTGAAATAGAGTTACGTATTTCAGAAACTTCTTCAGTATATGATTTATAATTCAGTGTAGCTTTATCAACAAAGTTATCCCACTCTTTCAACTTATCTTCAAGTATAGAAGTGAAGATGTTTAACTTTTCAGAAGGTGTAAAGTCGAGAAACTTCTGCCCAAACTGAGATATGAACACTGAATAAGAGAATGATTCAAAGTTCATACCTATTAAATCATTTACTTCATCTTGAGCTACTGTTCTACTATCTAAAACTAATGTATTAGGATTCCAAGTTCTTGTTAAAGTATGTTGTTCACCATTTCTTTCAAATTCTATAGTTACTGCACATTTTTCAGTAGAGTACCAATTTTTAATATCACCAGCTTTGAGATTGGTAGAAGTCTTACCAAAGAAGACAAATGATAATGCTTCAAATAACGCTGATTTCCCAACGCCATTACCACCAAGTTTAGGTTCTACTTTGTTTTCACCAGAAACAAATATCAAACCATTATCAAGATTATTAATATCTAATAGCTGTTCTTTGGTAAATGACTTGAAGCCCTGTATGTATAACCTATTTATTTTCATTCAAACCCCAACTTTTTCTTTTTATCATCAATGTAGTATGCCATGTTAGACATCTCCATGAGACTAACTTGTCCTCTTTTCCTATAACCAGTACAAGTTTTTATCGGGTTATCCCCATTAGGCCAATGTCTCATTATATGAGCAAAACCGCAGGCAATTTTTTCTTGGTCATATTGATACTGAACATAATAAAATTCATCACAGGTTGAACAAAGACCAAATCTTGTTGGTATTACATTACCTGTCCCAGAATACGCTTCATTATAATCATATACTTTTCCTTTAAATTGTTCTTTGGGGTCTTGTTCTTTTTTCATTATATCACCATATCATATGCAGCATTAACAAACTCTGCATCTAATTTCTCTTTCTCAGCATACTTATCAATAATAGCTTTATAATCAGTATCAAGAGTAAGTTTAATCTCTTCTTCTTTTATAGGTGTGTTATTCTGTACAGGTTTCATTTCTAGTGAAGTAAGTATTATTCCATTATTTTCACATATAGATTTAATATCCTTTTTTATCTTTTCCCATTCATGGTATTCAGATTTTTCAAGATTCACTTTGATCTTCAAATGATCCCCTCTTTTTATTCTATGATACCACTTATCAGACAAATCATCATTATTCAAATAAAGAGACCATAAACTAGGAAATAAATCATTAGTTAAGTGTTTATGTTCTTTACCATCTTGTATAGAAATAATTCTACCACTGTATACATCACCTGCATATACATGATATGGACTACCAATATAAGTAACACCTTTTATTGTCTGCGGTGTATGTATATCACCACTATAAATCTTTACACCATTAATATTTGGTACTGTTATACCATCTTCAAGTATATAACCATTCTGAGTAACAGCACCAATAATAGGTTGATGCATATAGATATATTTTATTTCCATACCTATCTTATCAGGAAACATAAAATTCTTTGAGTGTGGAAGAAATAGAGTGTTTCCATGAGATTCATTCTCACTAAAGTATAACACATTCTGTATCTGCTCTAAAAATTCAAAATAAGGTTCTTTCTCATCTACATAATCATGGTTGCCTTTAAGTATCCTAACACAAGAAATTTGGGACAATTTTAACACTTCATCTGCTATCTTGTTTACCAAAGAAGAAGGATGTTTATCCTTTCTCTCAGTTAAGTCTCCAAGAATATCTACATAATCAGCCCCTATTTCTTCAGCTAAATTAGAAATTACCTCAAATACTTTCCATCTGTATTCAGTAAGTGGGTCATTATCTAAGTGTAAGTCTGCTACTATTACTCTGTTTGACATTTCTCTACCTTTTCTATAGTTTCTTTTACTAAAAGTTGAAAGTTCTTAATAAGTCCATATTTATCTACACCTTTTGCCCAATCCTCATACAGTTCTTTTTCTGTAACATCTAATTCTATTTCTTTAACAGGCAATTCTTCCAAACTACCATATCTCACGTAATCAAAGCCACCATCTATAAAAACATCACCACAAGAACATTGATGAAAATCATACCCTGCTCTACTGAATATAAAATCTTTACAATGTGGACAGACAATACCTCTAATTTTCATTTAATTAAATCCTTAAATTGTTCTAATCTAATAAGAACTAAATCTTTATTATGATTTTTACCTTTAATATGGACTATAACCAGAGGTAATTTTCCTTTACAGTTTTTTTCAGATTGCTCCATCCACTTTTCAGCTACAAAAGATTGTCTTGATTTAGCTTCTATACTAATCTTTTTATCTTTAATAGCAATATCTTCACCACCAAAAATACCTACACGTTCACCCCCTAAAATTTTACATAAATCTTTTTCATTCCTTTTACCTCTTTGTCTATTAGAACGTGCTACATCAGCTTTATTTGGCATCTTTTGTCATCTCATATTTTATTACAATTTCTGGATGCTTTTCTTTACACCAACTAAGAAATTTAGTATATTCTTCAACATTTTTAGCATCAACTAATATCTGTTTACTACTTAAAAGTTTACCCCCTAGGGTATCATAGTTTTCTACATGACCTTCCAAAAATATCATATAATGTGAATTTTTATATCTTGGTTTACTTGTAATCATACCACTATTATTGTAAGTCTGAATCATTGGAGTATCACTTCTAATATCATAAGTTGTTATTAACAATTCAACACCATTTAATTTTTCATCTAACATATTTTAAACCTAATTCTATATTTCCAAAATTATTTACCACAAAAAACTGTAAACAATCTCTGCTACAAAAATGTAAAGATTTTCTTTTTTCCATATCTAAAAGATAATACCATCCCTGAATCTTTAATTCATTTGTTTTCTTTTCACAAAAATCACAAGTAAAGGTACTATCTTTTCTCATAAAAGTTACAATCACCTTCACCATTCTCCAATTCCCTGGTAAGAATCATATCCAAGCTAGTAAATTCATTTTGCACAATACAAAACTCTTCATTTTTTACATAAAATTTACAATCCTTACAATAAACTTTTGATTTAACTTTCATTTTTGTTCCCACTTTACATCCTCAGGTTTAATGTTGGCATAATGATGCCCCCAAAAATTAGTACTTTCATGTACTTTTAATAATCTTCCAATCCTGTTCTTTAAATCTTTAGAAGTAGTTTTTAAGATGATACCATAGTAAGAAAAGTTATTCCACCTCTCATCTTCCCAATCCAAGATTTTAACTAAAGTATATACAGGGTTACTATAACCATTTACAACAACTATCTCATCATCAATCTGAAATTTCGGTAACTGTATACTTTTATCTCTTCTAGTTTTTTTATATCTTTCTTCAAGTTCTTCTTTAGCTTTATTTCTAATTTCACTAAAACTTTTAATGTCATATCCTCTTGTAGTAACACCTAAATGCTTGTCAGTTAAAGGTGACTTTTGCAATTTGTGACTCCTTTTAATAATATTTGCAAATACTAACTATTTATATAAACTACAGCCTGTGCAAACAACATATAAATTCTTTTTGACACAACTACACCATTAACTTCCTGCTCTTCAATAGCTTGTGTTATCACAGGAGAACCAAATGGAACATACCCCTCTTTTATAGCTTCATAGATTTTTTCAGTCAAGGCTTCTGCTCCTTCTTCTTCTAATAATATATAATCTTCTACTTTTTCCAATTTAATCCCCCTTTTCTAATGCTTCTTTTACTTTACTAATAAAAACAGAAGTAGGTTTTACAACCTCAAAATTAATTCCATCCTCAAGGAAAATTATTTTTTCTACACCAAAACAATCTTTGAATTGTTTTCTAAGAAAATCTGTTCTATTATCAAACATACAAGAAGCACTTCTGACAATAATAACATCATCAGGTGTGATTTCTAATACCTTTTTATTTTCCATAATATTTCTCCTTAATGGTTACCTTTAAATAATTTCTTAGCTTCTTTTACACATTTAGAACAAGTCTTACTTCTAAAATAATCAGAGCATATTGGTACATTCTTAATACCATCTTTAGTTTCCATCTGCACAAATGGTTTACAGAAACCTTTCTTATTCAAAGGTATAGCATAAATAGGCACTCTATAAACTTCATGACCATAACTTAATTCGTCATAGTTTCCAAGACACTCAATATACTTTACTATTTGTTCTGTCATATTTCACATACCCCGCCAACACAGGCATATTCTTTTGAACCTTCTGTCATATCTGACTTTTCATAAGAACTTAATTCTGAAAAATCTAATTTAGGAAATGTTTTCATCTTTTCTTCATAAGTTTTAGCATCTATTTCTTCAAAAGGTGTTAGTTCATATATACCCCCATCATATGGAAGAAAAGACACCCCACTTATAAAATCCCAATTTTTATATACCCAAGCACCGGTTTCAAGCCATTCAGAATCTTTAACATAAATAGTTACTGAAGGTTTATGTTCACACCAATAATCTTGAAAAAGTTTCCAGTATTCTAACTGTTCAATAGCAGACATATCATCTCTAAACATAGAACTTTTAGGAGACTTTACGTAGAAATCAAAAACTAAAGTAGTAGCATTTTCCAATGTAGAACCAATTTCTGGATTGTAAGGTATTCCTTTATCTATAAGAAATCTTGACATTGGGTCAGTTTTAGCAACTCTTACTCTTCTCACATAATATGGAGAATATCTTGTGTGTATCCCAGAAGATGACCCGACTAATTGACTAACTGTTCCACTCGGTTTCACACAAGTAATAGCTGCTGGCATATTAATTCCTAATATATTAGACCATTTTTCAGCCTCCTCAATAGCCGTTAATTTCATAGTAGTAAGCCAGTCCTGTATTCTTTCTTTGTTTTTTATGTTTCCAATAATAGGATGGTCACACACACCTGTAAGACTAACACCTAACAACCTCTCTTCTTCACAATTCTTTTTAAATTCTTCATTGATAATAGGAAAGTTTGTTAATGTAGACTGTAAACACCCAAGCATTGTAGCCATTCTAACTTTCTGACAAAGAGAATGTAGAGTATCATTTTCCCTAACAACCACTTCTGTTAAATTACAAAATTCATTAGGTCTTAAAATTATTTCTAAACAGTTGTGTGCTATAACTCCTTGACAAAAATTATAATGTGGTTCTTTATTCATGGAATAATCCCAAACTTCCTTTTCACCAAGACTTTTTATACTTAATACTTTAAGTTTTATTTTATATTCACCACTAAATTTTCTTATCTTTGAATTTTTATAATTACTAATGAAACCTATACTTTCTTTAAACTTCCAAGAATTTCTTGGTGCTATTTGTAAATTCCAACTTTCTTTAGATATATAAGTTCCATTATGCCATTTTATGGCTTTAGGTTCATTGTGAACTGCCCAAGATTCTATACCAAAAGAAGCTAATAATAACTGTACTTTTTCTATAAGAACATGATTAGTAGATTTTAGAGAAATTTGACTATGTGCATTAACACTTCCATTAGCTTCAAATAAACCCCTTAAGAAAGAGGCAGATGTACAAGAGTCCCCAAATAAAACATCTTCGGGGAATGCTCTTGTTGTTACTGGCTTATTTAATAAAGTAACACACCGTGGTATATTTTTTATATTTGTATATAAGGAACCACAAACTTCCTCTTTAAACCCACAGTTCTTAGTTAAAAAATCATACACTTCAGTTTCTTTCTCTTTATTTAATTTTACAGTAACTCCTTCCCCACTTGCACATTTACTACCATCACCAAACAAAAATCCATACATAATATATTTATCATCAAAGGAGGAAGTGTCTCTATTACCTAACCCCCATTTTATACTCTTACCCAAAGAATCTTTTGCTTGACACCATGTACCATCACTAAGCATTATTTTATGTTCTGGAGTAAATTTTACTTTCATGCCATTATTTAATGTTAACTCCAAAACTTCTTTTATCCCAGTTTTCCAAGATTTCCAAGTAACTCCATTATCATCTATTCTTCTTAATTTGTCACCATCTAAAAGTAAAGAATCAGAAGGCTGACAAGGATTACCACCAAATTCAAACTCAGGGTTTCTTCTGCCCAATGAAGCTACTATCTTTTTAGCTCCTTCTCTGTTAAATATACCACGTTCTCCAGTACCACTTCTTGCCAAAGATAACCATTCTTCCATAAAGATATACATGTCAGGTTTTTCTGTGTAGGCAACTGAATTGTTTGCAAGTGCTCTATATGGAGCCATTTCCCAAAATGCACCATCTTTAGCATGTTTCATCCTCTGGTCTGATAGATTGCTGAAACTAATGCAAGCACTGCGCCTGGTTCCTCCGGCTACAACCACATCACATATGCAGCACACCAAATCATGACATTCTAATGAGTTTAATTTTCTTCCTTTTGCTTGTTTGAATAAATTAATAGTAAAATCAATAAGTCTCCTTAGTGGTCTTGGCCCACTTGCTCTACCCCCAAATGTTTTAAGAACAGAACCTTCAGGTCTAATCTTATCTAAGTTAAAATTTGGTATCTTTCCACTATATAGATGATTTATAATTGAGTTATAACCTTCTGCCCAACCTTCCCTGCTATCTTCAAAAATAACAGTTTCTTCTATGTTTGATAGTGTATAGGGAATGGTTGGTAAATTAACTACATACTGTCTTTCTACGCTAAAACCAACTCCTGTGCCACACATAAGAATAAACATTATGTCAGAGAATATCTTAGGATTATCTACTACAACATAAGAACAATTATAACCAGTAATGTTGTTGTTCTTTAATGGAGCACCAGCAGCCCACAAAGCCCTCATACTGGGCATAACTTTTAACTGCATGACATACTGTCTTGCTTTATCAAGTTTTCTCTTCTGTGCAGAAGGTATGATTTCTCTTAGAAAATCAAAATACCTTTCTACAGTTTCATCCCAATTTTCCCTTCTGCCTTTTTCATCATTCCACCTTGAGTAGGTCCTTTTATAAATAAATTCTGAATATGAATCAAGAAATGGCACTTTTATTTCTCCTTTTTATTCATCTTTTTCAGCTTTTTCAATAGTTACCCTTACTTGATGCTGAAATTCAGTTTCATAAAACTTACACTTTTTCATTCCTATACAGTGTTCATCATCTTTTGTACACAAATCAAAGAATGCTTCCTTTCTAAACCAATAGCAGTCATTATGTATTGGGACATTATTTATAGTATTCCAATACCTTGAAGCTCCTCCAGGTGTTACAGAAGGAGATACTGAAGGTGAACTAGAAACAGTAGTAACAGTAGTGAGGTATTCCAACATACTGTTTCTGTGAAGTTTTAATAAACTATAAAATGCTCCATCAGTTCCTTGTACTGAAGAACCCTGTAATTTTACTTTTTGATTTTTTTTCATTGTCTTTCTTTATAGTTTCTTTTACCAAATGTTGAAAAGCAGTTTCATAATATTTACATTCTTTTGTATCTACGCAAACTTTTCCTCTTTTAAAAAATTTACTATTTTCTCTAATACAAAGCCATGAGTCCCCCCTATCATACCAGTAGCAATCATTAAACTCGTCTGTAGCATAAGATGCTGTACATTCAGGTGTAGGACTAGCTGTTACTTTCATTGATACTTTCTCATCTCGATGCCCACGAATTTTTATATTTAATATTATAAACAAGGTACTTTTTTATATTAAACATTTTTGCTATTTCAGTACACATGACATTTTGTTCTAATAATTTTTTTATTTTTACAACCTTTTCAACATTTAGTACAACATTTTTCCCAATACTATTATCTTTTCCTTTCAAAATAATTCCTTTTCTAAAGAGATTAATTATAAAGCTTGCCTTACTTTTCTTTCTGTCTAGAAACATAATGGAACTACTATACAAAACATCTAAAACTTTTACAGCATCTTTTCCATTTATCTCTACAGAATAGATTGATTTTGTTTTTCTTACATGTTTATCTTTTCCAATAATATTTTTTGCAAAGTTAGTAAAACTCATACAAATATTCAAAGAGCCTACTAAATTAAGTACAGGAAGAACATTCAATTTATTTTTGGCATGTATCATAACACATCCATCCCCATCAATCACCCCACGCCAGAAGTCTCTATTGAAAGCTAATTCATCACAGACTTTGGCAGTAAGTGATTTTCTGGGAATGACACCGTATTCCGATAATTTATCTACCATACCTTTAGATTCTATAGATGTTCCTACCAAGTTATTATTTTTAATAATAGGTCTATCAGTTTTAAGAAAACTGAGAAACTTTATTATATGATTCTTATCCCTGTTGCTTATAAATAAGTTAATAGAATTTCTAAAAATAGTACCATCAGCCATGAGGAATCCAATCCAATAGGCTGATTCGGGTGTGATTTCATCAAAAGCATGTTCATTGATTGTGTATTTTCTATGACATTCTGAAACACCTCTTCTTTCTATTCCGCCCCTTTTTAATATGTTAAAAATAAAAGTAGTAGAGCACTTATTTTTTATAGCTATGTTTGTAGAAGATAAACCCTCCTTGTAGTCTTGTATAATTTGATTCATAATCTCTTGTGGAAATTTTCTTGTGCTATTCCCCATATTCGTACTTTACCTTATTAGGCAGAAAACTAACTTCTGTTTCATCCCAAATCTTCTTTACCTGTGCATCTATTTTATCTTTCATTTCTTTTGTGCAGTTTTCTTTTATCTCTTTCAAAGCACCTTCTTCTATACCAATTTCTTCCAAAGCACCTTTAACTCCAGCAAGAAAATTCAAATTAGCTGTAACATCATCAACCCCATAATTGAATATTACGGGAAGTTCACATTCCCTAAAAGGTAAACCTACTTTATTCTTCTTGCATTTTGCAATAGTTTCAATACCGTAAGGTCTTTTTATCCCTCTTATTGTTTTAGTTAGTTTACCTTTTTCTACTAAGAATAATCTTTGTGATGCATAAAACCCAAGTGCTTTACCCCCAGCAACCCTGTATTTATTTCCTATCATAACTCCCAAGTTCTCTCTTATCTGAGAGACTATCATAAGGTGTATATTAGCTTGGTCTACTTTTGAATGTATATTAGTTATTAAAGAGTTCACCAAAGCTGCCCTTTTAGCAGCGTCATATCCTTCTGAAAGTTCATCTTTAGCTACTGGAACTAATGCGTCTAATGTATCTATAACATAGATTCCAGGAACTTTATCCTGTTCCACTTGCTTAGCAGCTTCTAACATAAGATTATATGTTTCTGTTATATCAACAACATCATCAATAATAAAAGTCTTGTCATCAGAAGGCAAGCCTAATGTTCTTGCATAATCTACATCAAACGCAGCCTCTGCATCCTGATACCAAATATAACCATCTTTAAACTGTTTCCTGAAATTAGCGATAGCCTCAATGCTTAACCCAGTTTTATTTGAACTGGCATCTCCTATAACATTTGATATTCTCCCAAGAGGCCATCCTCCACCCAACACACAGTCAAGTATCTGACAACCAGAAGATATAAATTTTAATTCTTTTTCTTTAAGAAAGTAGTTACCTACTCTTTCTTCTTTTTCTTTCTTTTTTACCATTCTCTTCCTCTGTTATTATTGAGTATACTGGTATCATCATAGTAGCAGCTATAGAATTCTGTATAAGATTCTTTAAGTAAACAGTTTTACAATTAGTTCTTTCTATATAATCTTCTACACTTTTATCATCTATATTTATAGTAAATTTCATTTCTGTCCTTTAGTAAACATATACTTAATAATTATTTCTGGGTTATTCTCATAACACCACTTATAAAAGTCATTATCCTTTAACTCCACCGCACCACCTACAGTGTCAACAAATCCATGAACCATTATATCATCATTATCAATAAAATTTATTGGGTATTCTCTTACTTCTATCATGCCTCTTTTTAACATTTCCTCTGCAAGGCAATGTCCCATAGAATTAGCAATTTCTTCTGTTACATGCTGTTTATAAATAGCATCACGAAGCATCTCTTTTCTAATTCTTACTGTTGCCTGTAGTCTTCCAGAATACCCCCTTCCTCTACCTAAGTTATTATTCATTTTCTATTTTCTATTACTATTATAGCAGCAGCTAAATAGTTTATAGCATCAAGTAACTCATTCACTGCCTGTTCTGGGTTCATCCTTTCCTGTTCATATGCTTTCTTCAATGCCTGTCCAAGGTTAAATCCAATACCCACACGTTCAGGTATTGAACATATCAACTGATTCTCAAATGCTTCACCATTAGCATGTCTTTCCTTCCCCTTCCCCACAGATGCCCTTTCATATGCTTTGGTAAAGATTTCTAATAGTTTTTCATATTTCTTGTCTTTCAGCACATTTTTCACAAACATTCCTCTCCTCTACTATTTCAATCCCTTTAGCAACATCGCCAAACCTTTTCTTCTTTACTGAAGGTTTGACTGGTAGCACATTGCCATCTCTGTCTTTGTAGTAGTATTCTTTTTCTCTTGTCTTAGTTACTATTCTTACAGGAGATTCATATGGTTCACTTACCTTGTTACAAAGTTGGCATCTAAACATTATTTTTCCCTCTTAAATTGTGATGCAGGAGGCAGACTTAATGGTATAGTCTTGTATACAGCTAACTTCAGCAAATTGCTTACTGACCACGCATCCCCCTGCATCATGTCCTATTTACTTACTATACTTTTTAACTCTCTCTTTAATGGCATTCAAATCAACTTTAGGTTCAGGCTTTTCTTCCTGTTTTAAATTATCTTCTTCTTCTACAATCTCTGCAAGTTCTTCATCTGACATTTTGTTGGCATCTTTAAACTTATAACCTAACTCAATTACCCTCTCAATAAGTTCTTCTCTGTCAAGTTCTATTCTTGGTTTGTTTTTAGGAGGCTCTTTAGGTACTGAAGATTTAGTTTCTTTTTCTACAGGAATATCATCTTCTTCTTCCTCTTCTTCTTTAACAGGTGCTAAACCACCATCAAATACCTTCTTTATATGTTTGTATTCCTTAAAGTCAAGTACTTCAGGTAAGGGATTTTCACATATAAACTCAAGCCATTTCTCCATTGTTTTCTGGTCAGAACTTAAAAGTGTTGACTTTCTTGCAATCTTCTCACCTTCATACTTAGTCTGTAAATCCTTACCATGTTTTTCAAAACTTACATCATATCCACTGTCAGGGTTATCTATTCTAAGTATTTCACCAGAAGGTGAATCCTCATCTGTAGACTGCAACACAAACTGTCTGTCAATGGAAGCTGGCATCATCCAAAGTTTTGGTCCAGCAGCTTCATCTGCCCTGTCAATAACCCACACAAGTACTTTCCTTTTAACACCTATAGCATCAACAAGTGCCTTATCACTTTTTGCTTCTGGTGTAGATAATGCTTCACATATAGGACAAGGTTCATCTTTCATTTTCTTTAAGCAAAGATATGAAGAATTTGAATCACCTATCTTATAATGAACAAAAATATCTATACCATAGTGGTCAGGATTGTCCCATGTAGGAGGTAAGATTCTCAATTTATTTGCACCATCTTTAGGTAGAAAGAAAGTAAAATTAGATTTGAAAAAACTCTCTTTGCTTGAATCTCTTTCTTTTGCTCTGTTTACATATGTTTCTCTCGGTCTTTCTGAATACTCAAATGCTCTTTTCTTTGTTACCATAATAATCTCCTTTTTGCATAACGCCTTATAATGGCTTAATGCTGTCTTAAAAGTTTTCTTTTATTCTTTAGTTCTACTTCTGATGCTTCTTTTGTCTTTACTGATATTTCTCCAAAATAACCTGCTACATAAAGCCCACATAATTCTTTTAACATCAATGCTCTCTGTTGATAAGATTCTTTAAGTGCTATCCATTCATCAGCCTCCTCTTTAGCTTTCAGATAATCTGCATTAGACTTCAGAACATACTCGTCTGTGTCTGCAAATGTTTCTGCCGTCTTATCTGAAAGAGATTTTCCTTCAAGCCTCCCTTCTACTTTATTTGTAATAAAAGTTTTAGACCAAGTAGCATCCTTCTCCTCTTTCAGCCTATCCCTTTCTGATATAGCTTTTACTGAGTTAGAGGCAACTTCATAGTAAAGTTCTGGTTGATGCTTACATTCCTCATCAAGGTTGTTTTTATTGATTAATAATTTTTCTCTTGCTTCTTGTAAAGAAATCATTTGTTCTCCTTAAATTTAATTAAAGGCAAAAGGTAGAATACAACCGGCTAAAGTTCAACAACTAATAATCATTTGTGGTTGTTTTCTGGCATTAATAACTAACAACATATGATTTATGTTTATTGCCACAACACCACCCAAATAGGTATCATCCTACTGATGAGATAGCCTTCCACTGTCGTATGAGGACTGTAGTTCATGTACCCTACCCATGCCTTTTATTCTAAAGGTGAAAGTAGATTGTTCAAATCCACTTCTACATCAACTTCAGTTTTAGCATTCACTGATTTAATTTTAGCATCAGCAAGAGCTAAGAAGTTCTGAAGTTCTACTATCTTCTTATCTACTTTCTTAACATCATACTGAGGTTCATCAGTAGAATTAGAAGTGCCTAAAAAAGTTCTCCTAACGGCAGTACCACTTCTCAACGCCTTTAAATCACCAAGCCTTTCTCTTATTATTTTCATAGTAACTAAAAGTTCATTTACAGTTGGTTTCATTTTATTCTCCTTTATATAATTCATAATCTTTTTTTGGTCTAAAAGGAGGCAACATATCTGCTCCTTTTCTCCTAAACTCAACCCATGTCCTACATTTAGGACAGGAGGTATAAAACCTATCAACATACCAATACGGTATTTCCTCCATTATATTAGGCTCATAATCTTTAGATTGAAAATCATTTAATACCTCCCCACAACTAGGGCAAGTGGTTTCAAAGTTTCTTATGTAATTGAATAACCCCATAATTTTTTATCTCTCTATATATTATATACAATATTTTGAAGCAAATCTGGCAATTTATTTTTCATTTTTTTAAAAATATTTCACTGACAGCTAAAACAATAGATGAAAACCCTGTCTGTTGGTCAACTGGTCTATCAAATATCTCTAACATGTGCAGAAATTGCACAGCTTCATTTTCAGTTTTACTTTTTAAAATACAACCAGTTAAGTAATTCATAACCTGAATTTTGATAGATAAGGGGTTCACATCTTTTAGCTTACCGAGTAACTGTATTACTTTGATATAAGCATTAGATTCATAATACCTGCTACCAACTATAGCCCTGCATAAATCTATTACTTCTGGCTTATCTTCAGAAGTTCTTAAGATTTTCTGCACTTCTTCCAGTGTACTGCACATTCTCACCATTGAAAGATACACTAATGCCTGTCTTGCACTACCATAACTTTCTTTAGCTATAAGAAATGCTGCTTTGTCAGGTAAATCTATTTTCTCTATTTCTGAAACTTGTTCAATCAATCCTACTAAATTATTTACAGATAAATCTTGAAGAGTGTATTTATGACATCTTGTTTGAATAGTTAATGGTACTTTTTCTACTTCAGTAGTGCAGAAACAAACATAGACATGTTCTGGAGGTTCTTCTATAAACTTAAGCCAACTTTTCCAACTTTGTTGTGAAATACTATGTGCTTCATCAATAATGAGGAACTTAATACCATTGCCTTGTAATGATTTATATTTTAATCCATCGGCTATTATCCTCATATCGTCTATACCAGTATAAGTAGCACCATCTACTTCTACTAACTCAGCAGAATTAAGCATGTTAGAGATAATCCTACTAAGGGAAGTTTTTCCTGTACCACTATTACCTATAAATAAAAAGGCATGTGGTACTTTTCCACTATTAAATAATTCTTGTATTGAGTTAGTTACATGGTTCTGTCCTATAACATTCTTCAGTAACTTGGGTCTATATTGCAAGTGTAAATCAGTCAAAGAATTTCCCCTTTCTGTCTTCTTTTTTAATATTACCTTTTAAATATTCTTCAAATGTAGATTTCATAAAGATACTCTGTGAATTAACCCAAGAAGATAATTTCCTATACATGTAGTCATCCCTAACATTTTTATGTTTCATACAAAATGCTCTCTGGTTCAACCCTTTTAAAACATTAAACCTGTATAAATCTTCTTCAAAAGTGGAATCAAACCCTACTATCACATAGAATATCCCCCTATTTATACCATTACGTTTTAATATGTCTATACCTTTACGAACTTTATTCTCATCTTTAATATTGTCCCAAGCAAAGTGATACTCTTTATGTGATATAGATTTTATTATCTGTGCTTTCTCATCAGTTACTAACCTTATATCTAAACCATTCTCCCTTAGTGTAAGATTTTCTTTCTTTATCTGTCCGAATATCTTCTTAATATGTTCAATAGGAGTAGCTAATATATTGTTATCAAGCAACTCTATTGTTTTGCTCTTTCCATCCCATATATCATATATATCTCCTACTACCTGAATATTACCTTCTTTTATTGGTACAACACAAAACTTACATTTTCTTATACAACCAATCGAAGTAAATCCAATATTTATTTTTGGTTTAACTTGGTCTATCTCTTTAGGTAATTTTATAGTTAAATCATATCCTGTGCCACCAATGAAACAATCTTTTTTATTTTCAAACTTTTTAAGTTTGTTTATATTCCAGTCAAAGATACAGCTAACATAGGTAAGTTCTTTACCAGCTAATAAATCTAAAGAATATATATCATATCCTTTGTCTTTATAAAATTTCTTTACCTTTTCTAAAGCAAGATTAGGTATTTTACTATCTATATTGATAACATTTACTATCTTATTTTTCATCTCACATAAACCCAAAATGTCTTGAATCCCACTTACCAATTTCTTCCATCTCAGCCCACCTAGTACCAATGCTACATTCTACTTCTAATGGCACTATCACCCAATCAAACATAGGTCTAACCATTTCTTTAGCTATAAATAGAATATCTTCTTCTACAGATTCTACAGGCACATAGAAATCAAGAGAATCATGAACATTAATAATATACTGATACTGAGGTTTATTTAACTTGTAAGCAAGTTCTGATAACCTGTCTCCTGCACCAAGACATATATCATATGATGCTGTGCTTTGAATAGATAGATTTATTATTTTATTTATATTTAACGGAGCATGTCTTCTCCTTCCTGTAAGTGATTCTATGTAACCATGCCTGTCATAGAAATCTATTTGAGATTGTTGCCATTTCTTAACATCAGAGTAAATATCCCAGAATTCTTCAAATATACTAAAAGTGATATTTTGAGAAATGCCATAATTTGTTTGATAATGGTAAGCTACTGAATCTCTTGAAGAACCATAAAAACTTGCAAACACAAGATTAGTTTTTACATCACTCCTAAATTCCTTTTTAGTTATGTTATATTTTTCTAATAAATCAGGACAGTCTTCAAGTATCCTTTCTGCCCACCTCATATGAGTGTCTTCTCCATCCCATATAGCTTTGCAGAATACTTCATCTTTGGAAGCCATTGCTAACAATCTTGCCTCTAACTGGGCATAATCCAAACTGACTATGACATGATTTTCAGGTGCTGTTATGATATTCCTGACTTCATAACCTGCACCATGCCTAGGAAAGTTTTGGAGGTTCACACTCTTTAACTTATTAGAATTACTCATCTTTTTTTACTCATTCTCTTTCAGCCTCATCTAAAACTCTATCTCTATACCCTTCTTCCCATTTCTCTTGTAGACAATTCTTACAAGGCATAACAAACAACTTGGTAGACCTTTCTACTTTAATTTGTTCACACAACCCTTCACCACAAACTGCACAATAAATTTGTAATTCTATTTTAGGCATTTGGTATCTTATATTTCCTTTCTAACACAGAACCACAGTATTCACATTTTCTTTCTTCTAATACTTCAGGTTCTACATAACCATCTATCCTTTCACCTTCATCATCCCAACTACCATTAGTTACATCTACCATATTAGACCATATGGCTATTTCTCCACAATATGGACATATATTAAAATCACTGTAAGCATCACATGTCCAATAATGTTGGTTCTTGCAAATATATTGAGTATACCCCTCATATGACATATTACACTCTTTTCCTTTTTCTCACTTTAATATTAATTTCATAATTAGCTGATTCACCAGTAAGCAACCCAGATAGTTCTGCTATGTGATAAAGAAAGTCTTCAATACCTTCCTTATCCTTGTTGAATAAATTAGTTATATCAATATGCTCTTCATCAATCTTAGGTTCTATTACTATCCAACCATTCTGTGCCAAGTGTACTTCAAATAACTTAATCATGTAGATTTTCTCCAATAATTATTATTGCCACCAAAAAAGATATAGCAATAATTAAAGGTATAATCCATTCTTTCCAGAATTTCATACTACTCCTGACTTTTGCCTCCAGAAAGTCTCCCAGTCCCGGTAAACAGGAGATTAAATTGTGGATTAAGTATCCCATTAATAGATGCAGCTTCTACAGCATCAACATAAGTAGACTTTCTTTTAGTGTAATCTCTAAATTCCATAACCAACTTAGCCAACTTGTTACCATATTCATTAATGAATTTTTTTAACACTTCATTATCCACAGCATATTCTTTCTTCTTTCCAGTTTCCTTTAACTTAGGAAGTTTATAAATATCTTTAAATATAGTCACCAAGTGGTCAGGCGACAACGGGTTAAATTCTTTCCCAAATTGTTTCACTTCTTTAATCTCATTTATTTCTTTAGTAATTCTGTCAAGTTCTTTCTGGTATTTCTTCTGCAAAACCTTTATCTCATTGTTATCAATTACAATACCTTTGTTTTGTACCACTGTTAATGTCACCGTTGTTTTTATGAGATTATTATAACATATTTTTAGCTGTTTGTCAAGTCTTTTCTGCTGTTCAAAGAATAATTTATAGGTGTATTTACTGTCCATGCCGTTATAGATTAGCACATCTTTAATATCACTTTTCAGTAAGTTCTTTCTATCTACGTTAGACTTCTCTTTAAGGTTAAAACCAAAATATAACTGAGTTAATCTATCAAGACTAAGCATACCTTCATCTTTAGATGTTCTTTCATCTATCAGATATGCTTGTGCCATAGTATCATGCCATTTAGTTTCTCTAAGAATATCTTGACTGCCAAATAAATGTAAGAACCATTCTAACTCAAACTTTAAGTTATGTGCTATCTTTTCACCACTATTTAATAAGAATTTATAGAATATATCTTTATAATTATCTTCCCATTTAAAGGCATATACTTTTTCATCTGTGCCAATGCTTATAGAAATAAGCCTTGCATCTTTTTCATAAGGTTTCAATTCAGTAGTTTCAATATCTAACGCCACATAAGGCTTATCTCTGAGAACATTTAACTGGTTAAATACTTCCATCTTATCTTTTAGAATAGTTACATTGTCAGTAAAACCAGAATCAATCACAGAAGGTTTATAATAGTCGTTGAATATGAAATCACATGCATTATATATGTCCATTACAAAGCATTTCTCATACTCACTCATATTCTTCTTTTCTCTGTTACGAAGAATATATGCAGGATGATACATAGGTATTACCCAACACTCATGATTACCTATCTTAGCAGGTACTATTCTACCACGCCACATAGAAATCATCTTACCACCAAGTAATGTCTTTAATGGTGTATCACCAAAAGTAAAGATTGCCTGTGGTTGTGTTTTCTCTATATCTTCTACAAGAGATTTATAACAACAGTCTATTTCAAAAGGTGTAGGTTTTATGTTGTTATTGAAGCATCTTACAGAATTATTATACCTGATAAACTTACTATAATCAGTATCTTCAAATACTTCTTTTAATACATTATGTAAAACATCCCCAGAATCACCAACAAACTGCTTGTTTGTTTGGTCTTCTTTACTGTTATGAACAAATATTCCATTAACAGCAAAATTATTATATTTTTCCACTTCCATATCATATACAGGTTCTTTCCCTATATACTTTATATAAATAATTTTATGATTTTCTAATGGAGGAAAACCAATGTTAGGAAATTTCTCTTTAAACTTCTTTTCTGCCTTTTCTTCTGAAAGAGTAAACTTCTTAGAATTAACTCTAGACATTAAATATTTATAATAAAACATGGGATTCTTATATTTTTCTTTTAAGGTATTACTTATTCTATCTTTGTCCCTATGTATTTGTTCTATTCTTGCTTTGTATATCTCTGGATTCTGTAATGCTTTTTTCAAGGCATTACTCAACTTCTTTCTATATTCTTCTGAATGTATTACTTCATTATACTTATTTCTCACTTCTTCTCTAAACATACAATTACCATTTTCATTCATATGGTGTTTAGAATGGCCTTCTATTGTCATTAATTCTAAATTATCTTCAGCATCACAAATTTTATTTTTATTTATATGATGGCATTGTTCCTTCTTTGTTAAATTTCTTCCTATTTTGTTACTTAATAAAAATCTTGATTCTTTTACAACATCAGATTCTCTTGTTTTTATGAAAGAATACCCAGAAGTAAAATACCTAACAAATGGTTGTAAACTATTACCAATAGTTAGCCCTTCATCTAAGGATAAATATAAACTATCCCCTTCTTTATTAATACCATTAAAAGGATTTCTTTTTTCATATTTTTTTAATAAAAACTTGTGATTTGATGTAACTTTTATACTATCTCTTTTTATAATAGTTTTATTATTTTTTTTATTGAACCACCACTCATATCCAACTTCATAAACATCTTTTATTCCTGTACACCAAACCTTTTTTACTTTACCAAGAACAATCTTCTGATTATTTGTATCAAAAGAATAAACAAAAAAATCTTTTTTGCCCACCAAATCTTTTATTGGTATTCCGTGTCTGTATACGCTTTTATCCCTAAAAGCAGTATCAATTACTGCTTCTCCAGAAATACATCCAGGACTTTCACCAAGTACATATACTATTGGTTTATCAGCACCAGAAGGAGGCATCTTTGGAGACCTGATACCAAGACTATTTCTTGGGCATACTTTACAGGAATACTCTTTAGCTGCCACTAAATTCTTGTCTTTCTTCTTTATCTTTTCATCTGCAAAAAAGAAACCCATTATTCCTCCACACGTTCCCTTACCATTTCTAAAAATGCATCTACACAATGTGCTTCTAAATGTGCTTCTAAGTACCCACAACCATAAACTTCACACGTAGCATCATGGTCATGTATCCTTCCATGCCTACATAACTCACTGTTAGAGGATGTTTCACAATTTCTTGCATATTCACATATTACTAACATTTAGATATTCCCTATCATTACTATATAGTTTTTATCTTTACCCACAACCAAGTAATCTTTATCAACTTGTTTAAATGCAATTTCTTTAATTTCTTTTATAGATTCATTGAGAAGTTCAGCATCAATATTAAAACTCATCTTACCAATTTTATAAGTAAATATTACTTCTTCATCCATATCTGATAATGAAGAACCACTGATTAAATTAACAGTATCTTCATCAATTTGAAAGGTAAGCACTTTCTCTTTCTCATTCTCAAGTACAATCATACTTCTTTTAATAGCATCAGTAAACTCGTCAGGTAATTTCTGGAACACAGCATTTTCTATATCATACTTTTTCATAACACTTTCAAAGTCATAAAGTTTAAGCTCAGTGTTATAGTTACTGAATACTCTGCAATTATTGGGGAATCTTGCAAGCATAAAAGATTCTGCTATTACCAAATAATTATCATCATCTTTTTCATACAAGGAAAGTAATATTTTACAGAATTTCTCAGGTAGTAACACATCTACTTTACTTTTCAAAGGAATTCCAGTTTCATACTTACTGATTCTGTTGCCATCAGTAGAGTATAGAAACACTTTCTTTCCCACTGTTCTTAAAGTTATACCATTCTGAGTTTCCTTTATCACATTTTTACTAATAGATGTATAACATTTTTTTATACCCTCATATAGTTCTTCTGTGAAAGGTATCTTAACTTTATCTTTAATATCTACATCAAATGGTGAAATGAATTCTGAGTTATTCAGTACAGCAATATTGTTGTGAGATTTACCACATTTCAATACTGCCTTATCTGTCTTAGAAGATAAGTCTATATCCGTGGCAGTATAACTGTTCACTAACTTAGTTAGTATATCACTTTTAATAGTGAAGTCAAGACCATGATTAAAGTGTACTGAAACACCCTGTGCTCCATTAAATGACTGTATAGTGTCATTCCTGAATGAGATATGGCTGAAAATAGGTATCACTTTATTCTCCACAACACAAGTATTTACTTTTGATAATGCATATGATAAGTCTTTTCTATTCATCTTTATATTTTCTCCTTCTTACTACCTGTATTACAACATTATTCAAATAACTTCTAGTCTCAATGTTTAAAGAATAAAACATTTCATCCGTCAAATCATTAAATACCCTGCAAATATAAGTTACCGTAGCTTCACCTGTTTCCCTTAAAGAATCTGTTAAGTTTTGAATTTTGTCTATTTCTATCAATTTCAGTCTCACCTCTCCAAGTATTTTTTCATAATCTTTATATTTTTATCGGAATATTTCTCCCTAATAGCATTAATTACAAGCTTCTTTATTCTCATAGGAGCACGTTCTAAACTAAGTTTAAGAAATATTTCAGGTTCTGATTCATATGTGTTATCCACATGGTAAGTTTCTTTAAGTATTCTTTCCCTCCTGTCAAGATAAGTTAGGCTATTAATTCTGTTAGTTACAGCTTTTCTGAACCTGTTAAAGAATTCTGCATCACTAAGTTTATCATACTTTAGCTTGCATGTATGGTACACTATATAAAGTTCCTGAAGTAAGTCTTCTTTAGTGTATCCAAGATTCCTTAGTCTCCACTCATTCTCTCTTGCAACTTTATTGCAGTAGTTCAGCACTAACGTACCATAACCCCAAGCTAATTGCATTTTACCTCCTTTATGTTTCTTTCCCATTAATCAATGCCTTCTTAACTTTCAACATAAAAGTTTCTTTAATGAAAAAACAATGATAGTAACACCCATTATCATTTTGAGATTTAGAATGATAATGAGGTTCTCCTAAAATACAGTAACCTCTTTCCAACATTTTACACACCTTTTCCTCAAATTCCTCAAACTCAAAATAGCCAGCAACCATCTTAAAAGGTTTTTCTTCTGACATAATTTATACCTTAATATATTCTTATAATTGGTGTTCCGTCACAGGAAATAAAAGGTTCTAATCTTTTCTGATTATACTCTTTAGTTTCTTTAGCACGTTTATCCCAACAATCATCACATACGGTAAATATTTTACCACCTTCATTCTCAGAACGTAGCACTCCACAATCTTCACAAGGATAAATCTTCTTATCTTTTGGGTCTATTTGGTTTTTATACCAAGTTATCATTATCTTCTTTCCTTACATTTAGTTTGCCATTCATTATAAAGTGATTCTACTTCTGCTTGATGATGCTTTATCAATAATCTATAATCTTCACCAATATCCCAACAATCCTTACACCATAATGTTCCTCTATAATCCCCCCAAGAAGGGTCTTCATATGCTATACAGTCTTTACACAAATCTTTACCACAATAAGCACATTTAGCAGCCATACAAGCTAACCCTATTTTAATTTCAGTCCCACAATCATCACAGAATTTATGTACTTCATAATCCTCAACTAATACTTTTTCTTTCTTTATCATTATATATCCTCAAAAAATACTGGAAACTCTTTCTTAAATGTGTTAAGTATGGAAGTCATAAGTGCTATCATTTGTGGGTGTGCATCTTTAGCAGTTCTCTGCTGTAAAATTAATTTCCATTGCCTAAGATTACTAGTCATTATTACATTTGTTTTAAGTGACATGTTTAAAACTTGTCTTGCTTCCTGTGGTTGTGCCTTATATTCAAACACTAGCCGTTTATAATACTCTTCACTTTTTTCACAAGCTAATTTCCACAACTCATATGATGTAGCTTTGAATACATCATAATCAAAATTCTCATACCAAACAGGTCTGATAAATTCTACATCATCAGTATATTTTACAAACCTAGTAGACTCCACACTGAATGAAGAAAGCCTGTGTCTGGTAAGTTCAGCCAGTACTCCCCTGTCTGTGGTAATGATTAAAGAAAGACTTACATGTTCTAATGGTGACTGATGCCCCCTTTTTATAAGATTCTTTATAAACTTCTCTTCTTCTTCAAAGGACTTAAGCTCTGATTGATAACAATTTCTCGCTGCCCTTGAGATAGAAAACACCATGTCTTTATATGGTGTAGGTAAAGTATGCCATGTCCATTCCTGCTGTACTATTTTCATATTATCCACCAGTAGGTTTAGTAAATTTAAATTCAAATACTATTTCTGGATGTTTCTCTCTTACAAAGGCAAGAAACTCATCTACTCCACCATTCTCAAACGGTGTAACATCATATATTTTTTTCCTCCTCCACCATCTTTGTTTCTTTGGTTCAAACCATAAACAATTGCCATTTTTATTAGCCTTGTATTCAAACTCTCCATCTTTTATTTTTACAAATTCTCCATAGAATGGACTAAATTTTTTTGTTACATTCTCTTGACAATAGCAAGCAGACCTTCCGTCCCCATCTCTTTTTAAATTTACACACTCTCTACAGGTAATCATAACAACTCCTTTAACTCTTGTTCCTTTACCACACTACAAGTTTCACAACGAAACTTAGGTGTTTTGTCTTTACTTCTGTCATACTTCTTACCTTTAACTATTCTATACACTCTTACATTTTGTTTACCACATTCACCACAATCACCATGCTTAACTTCCCACTCGGTTGATAATGATTTACTATTAAAGATAAACCTATCTACCCAATAGAAGATGCAGGCTCCAATAGCATTAGCTAATACAGTTCCCCATATAGGGTCAGGCACTAACCAAATTACTACCCCAAGTATCGGGGAAGACAGTTGCCATCTTAAAAAATATGCACCAAATCTTTTAAAGTTCAATCTAACAACACCTTCCTTACTTTAAACTAATAGTGGTTTTAAACTTTTTTACTTCAGTAACTTCCTTCACTAGACTATTACCAACACAGGTTTTAGTGTTTATTGTTTGTTTTGGTTGTCTTTTAATCTCAAAGTTCATTTCTCACCCCTGTAAATAGCCCTGTTCATAAGCCACTTAAACTCAGAAATAAGTCTTACACTTTTAGGAGATTTTCCATATCTATGTAAAGGTAAAAAACATTGTGTTTTCATACCTTCATAAAAGGATGCTGATAAACCATCTTCTTCAGTATCTACCCATTCCCCATCACAATCAAAACAAGTGACATGATGCTCACTACAATACAATTTCATTTCTTTACTCTTTTCTGTTCACTCTGTAAATACTTTTTACCATATGTTGAAAATGGAAAAAGAGGACAGGTAGATGTATCACAATCTTCAAATTCACCATATCCTTGACAAAAGTAACAGTAGGCATTGATAGCCCTTTTTTGGGTAAGTTCCCCTCCAGAAAGATACTTAATTAAATCTTTCATGCCAACTTTAGATTTACCAGATTCTTCTATTACTTTAATAATTTCTTTATTCTCTTCAGTGATGACAACTTTATTCCTTTTTGTTTTTGCCATTATTTCACCTCCTTTTTATTCCTCGTATGTAACTTCATACTGTCCTTCCTCAGGATTATCTAACTTTTCTAAAAATTCTTTCTCAAATTCAAAATCTCCTAAAAAAGCATAATCTTTGTACCTTAAAAAATCTTTTTGTATCTCTGGTAAAACAAATATTAACCCATCCCCATCCCCCCAGCGATTATTACCTATTCTATAAACATCACACCTTACTTTCATTTTTACCTCTCTTCTTAATAGTTTTCTTATTCCTCAACTCCTCTTTTCTCTGTTCATCCCTTACCCAACTTGTTAAGTCCTTACATCTCTTCTTTAAACTTCCATCAAAACCAAGATGGTCAGTAACTTGACCGAGGGTTATGTAGCACAGGTTTAATGTATCCTGTATAACCCTCAAGTCCCTTACTTTACATGCTTTACAGAATGAGTGTGCAGGTTCTTCCAGCAGTTCTACTTTTACTTCTTCTTTTTTCTTTTTCATAATTCTATACATTTCTCCGCTAATCTTTTCATTAAATGTTCATGTAATGGTTTATTGAAATTAAATCTACCAAACAGCTTTAATATTTCATCTTCATACTGCTTATATGTGAAGCTATTATAACCACCATTATGATAGATTTCATCTTCTGACATATTGGACATGAATATTTTAATTTTAGTTAATTCACTTACAGGTAATTTTAAGCCTTTATTAATGTACTTTACTGCTCTTGTCATGTTACCTAAAGGGTTTTTAAAATTATTAAACCTTATTATCTTGTTTTCTATATCTTCAAGACCTTTGACATTGAATATAAACTTATTATTATAAACATCATAAGCTAATTGGCAAACAGTCATATCAAAAGAATCAAGTATCTCTTCTGGACTACCAAATATCATGTTAACACACTGTAATGGTTTACTTGCTGAATACTTATATGTATTTGTATGCAAAGTAGTATATGGCCTATGAATCCCTCCATTCATCATTACAGTTTCATTATAAGCATACTTATCCCTAAAGTAGAAGTCATAGTCATTTACTTCTCCTATGTGGAATAATTCTGACAACAGGGAACCACCTGCCAAGATAGCCCTAAACCTTCTTAATCTTCTAAAGATTATAGGTTTAATATCTGCTTTCTTGAAGATATTAGCAGCTAGCTCAATATTTTCATATTCCACATACTTTTCATTCATCTTTAGAAACCTTTAAGTTTTTTAACATACAGTGTCCTATAGCTTTAGATGTAGTTCTTCCAAGTCTACAGCACCAAGAGTTATATTTTTTACTCAAAGGTGAGGTCTTAGGATGACCTGCATTATGAAAAGATTTACAATTGCTACAATAGCTTTTACTTTTCACATTATATTCCATATAAATCTTACTATATAATAAGTTAATTTAATAAATACAGTAATAGCTACTGTAAAAAATAACCATTTAAATAACAGCATAACCATTATTTTTAATTCATCCAAGATTTTCCTTATCATGTTAAATTATTCTCCAATTCATAGATTTGTTCTTTTGACATTGATCCTGGGTCGTCAGCAACTAAAGAAAAGTACCATTCAATGTTCTTTATAAAACTTAACTTGTCAAGTAAACTTAATGCCTGACTCTCAGCCCCCCTATCAAGCATTATAAACACCTTCTCATACTTATGAGCTACTTGCAACAATAATGCAATCTGCTCATCTCTTATTGAAGTAGTGAATATGCAAGTAGCATTGATTCTTTGACCATAAAAATCCAACTTTAAAGCATCAAATACCCCCTCAGTTATAAATAATGCTTTGCCTCCCATAAGGTTATCATAGTTATAAAGACAGAATTTTACATGCCTTACTGAATCCTCCACTTTTAAATCTTTATATCTCAATCTTGCGTCTGGGTTAATAGCTCTCCCCTGCCATGACATCAGTTCTCCATCCTGATAAATAGGTAGAATAATCCTGAATGCATATCTTCCAGTGAGTGTATATTTTAAATTATACTTTTCCACAAGTTTAGGGACATCATCAAATCCCCTATTCCATAAATAGTTGTAATATGGTTTAGATAAACCACTACTCTTAATATCATGGAATTCTTTTGGCATAATAAGTTTATCTACACCGCCTAATTTCTTATCTTCAATGTTATTAGTATAACATATTTCGTTGAGATTGTCAAGTAAATTATCATCTATAAATGATTTTTCTTGCAATAAAAGTTTAGCTTCTGTTAAAGATATACCTAATAATATACTGAACAGATAAGGCAGGTTTCCTCTATGGTTAGCATTTCTCCAACAAGTATAGTACCCGTCCATTATACCTAAATGCTTACCATTATCATCACCACAGAAAGGACAGTCTATTGCTAAGAGTGCTTTCTTACCAATGTTCTTACCATGTTCTGCAAATGATATCTTATTACTCAGTAATATCTTTATTATTGTTTCTTTCATTTTTTACCTACACTTTTGCCAATCTACTTTCATTTCTTATTAATAGCCTCTAACATTATACACTTGAAATTACGTTCACATATGCATGAGCCAGTATAATATGGATAAGTAATATCTTTATTACTTATACAATATTTCCCATCATACTCATGGGGTTCGTAATGTGGGCATTTAGCACCATGATTTCCTCCCAAACATGTTTTATTTATATTCTTTTTAGGAAACTTACATTCCACTATCATTTCATAGACTCCTTTATTATTTTATGTGCTTCAGAAATTAATTGTGAGCAACGTGACTCAGAAATCCCCATAGAAGATGCACACTCTAATCTATTCATACCATTCCAATAGATAAGTTTTATCACTCTTGCTTGGTCTTTATTTAATTTTTTCATAGCATCTTTCATAATAGAAGACTTTTCCCTATTAATTATTATATCTTCCAAATTTTCTTGTGCTTCAGCTTCATCAAAGAATTCAGAGAAGAGTACCATCTTGTAGTTAGATGTAAGTCTTTTAAACCAACCTGCCCTTCTCATCTCATCCTGCATAGCTCTCTTAGCTTTGTTGTAGACGTATGTACTGAACTTAGTTTTCTTTCCCTTGTCATAAGTTTTAAGACATTTAAGAAATGCTTCCTTCCCCACCTGAATTAAATCTTCTTCATGGTCTGGGTTCAACTTTCTTGCCAGCATCTCAATCATTGGTAACAACTCTTTTAATAGTTCATCACTATATTCCATTTTTCTTTAACACCTCTCTTACTAATTCTATGAATATTGGTACGCATTTTCTTGGTTGCCCACATTTAGAATAACATCCCATACCATCAAAACAAGTGTTGTTTGCTTTGTCTTTATCACATAATATCCCACCAAACCTACAATGTTCATGTTCTGTTCTGTGCGGGCATAGATTACTTCGTCTACATATGTCTGCATTATTACAGATTACTTTCATCTGCTTTCCTTATAGTTTCTTTTACTTTATGAAGAAATGCATCTACACAAATTTGTCCACAATGTGCCTGATAATTAACACAATATGGATTCTGTTCATGTGGAACTCTATGAGCACAGTCATTATTATAATTACATGGTTTAGGGCATATCATTTCCATTTTTCTTTACCCTCCACTAAAGCATTGAATAAATCCTTTCCCTCAGTAAGATATTTTTGTAATTTTTCTTCTATTGACTCCTTAGTAATCATCCTATAGATAAAAGTTCTGTTTACTTGACCAGTCCTGTGGCAATTATGCACAGAAGCTAATCCTACAACAAAAGAATGGTCTTGATGTGCTATTTCTAAATCGTATACAGTTCTATTTTTAGAAGAATTTTTATAAATTTTTTTTGTTTTTATAGGAAATAAAATATTTCCTTCTTTGTTTACAATTTTAGTATTTTTTTGTTTGTTTTTCAAAGTGTATTCTATAACCCATGTTCTAGCTTGGGGGGCATATCTTACTGAACAAGTTTCTCCCATTTTCCCTAATAAAAAAGGCAATTGAGAGGCTATTATAGGGGAAGCTGTAGAAATTTGTTGAGTATTTTTCCTTAAATACCCATCTCCTTTGAAATAACCTTCTAAAAATGGTATTACCAATTTATCCTCTAATAAAAATACCCACTCTGGTATTCTCTTGCTTTTAGACTTTTCCCCAAACCATTCTTTAAATAGAATGGCTAACTCTTTTGAAGAAATTCTACACTCAATACATGTTTTTTCTGGTTTTTCTTTTACTATTAGCTTAAATTCTCCATCTAAAAAATATTTTCCTATTGTTTTAGCCACATCAATAACAATATTTTTTTCTTTATTTAAATTACCACATACTCCAACACAGTGGTAAGCACTTGGCTTATCATACTTTTTATATGTAATAGAGGTAGACCATCCTTCTGCTAAATACCACCCTAAACTAAACATTATTATTTCATCCAATAGTACTTCCTCTCTAAGGTTATGTTTTCTTTTGGAAAAACCTTGTGAAATACCAAAATTATTAGTAAAAGAAGTTATCTTGTTTTTAAGATTTAATTTATTTATTTTATGTTTAAAATCTTGTAATTTGGGAAGCACTAAATAATGATTTTTAATATCTAAATCTATAGCCTTAACCCATTTATATGTATTTAGAAATATGTCAAACACATAAACTCTATGATCTTCTGTAACCGACAACTTTTCATAAAAACCAAAATATTCTAAATCAACAAATAATTTTTTTCTTTCACTTTTAGAAATTAATTTTTTTACTTTTGATATATTACCGTTATGGGTAATAATTTTTTCCCCCTCCTTTATTTCTTCTATATTTTTAAATCCAGATAAAGTTAGTACTTTTTGGCCCCCCAAAATACATCTCTTTTCACTCTGCGAATAGTCAATACTGCTGACAGGTAATTCATAATAGATAGCAAAGTTAGCTTTTTGTAGGTTCAAGCCTACACCTCCAGATTTTATATTAGCCACCAGCACTTTACATTTGTTATCATCTAAGAATTTATTCTTAGCACCTACTTTATCTTTAGTGCCCCCATATAGTCTTTCAAATTTAATCTTCTCTTTCTTTAATCTTTCACATACAATATCACCAGACTTTACATAGTCCAAGAATACTACTATCTTGTATTTATCATCTACAGAATTAATCAAGTCTACTAAAGAATCCAATTTAGGGTTCTCTTTCATGGGAATATGTAAGTCATCTACATTCACATAACCAGAACATAACTGTCTTAGTTTGTGAAAACTATTCTTAATCATAGTCAAGTTCCCCTGTGCTTCTATAATACCATCTACAACTTGTGAGTAATACTCAGCAGTTGATTGTGGCATGGAAATTGCATAGTCAACTACAACTTTTTCCGGGAGTTCATTAGCTTCCCACTCTGCATAACGTAAGGATTTATTACTTAACTTTTTGTTTAGGAGAGGTTCTAACTTATGCTTAAATTTATAATCTACCCCGCCCCAAAAATTATCTTTAGCATCAAAGAAGGCTTCTCGATAAAGTGATAATGTTTCTCCTAAAGTTTCACCTTTATCTACCAGATAGAACTGTGACCATAAAGCCATAGGGTCACGGTTAATCGGGGTTCCCGTGAGACCGAATCTAATTTTTGCTGAACTAAACAACTTTCTACATACTTTAAATGTTAAACTACTTGGATTTTTACAATTATGCACTAATACCCCATTAGCATAGTATGAAGGATGTCCCTCAATCTCTAAATCATAAAATTCTACATACCCCCTGTTTCTATCTGTATCTGAGATAATACCCAAGAAAGATTCGTCATTACATCCTTGTTTGTAAACCTCAACACTTTCCACCCCAACTCTTTCAATTTCTTTTCTTTCTTCTCGTCTTTTAATTTCATCTTTTTCCAGTTGTGCATCTTCCCATCTATCTCTACCCCAATCTTTAATTTCTTGTTTCCTAAATCTACTTTGTAACATGATGGGTATCCTTTTCCTTGTGAAAAGGTTTTTATTGGAAGTTCTGGTCTCCAATCTTTTGGGAGAGCATTTTTCAGTATTATCTGCTGTGTTGTTAATTTTCCATTTCCCCCACGTTCCCCTTTCCATACATGGAGATTTCCATTTTTCTCTTTTGTTTTCCTTATCTTTTCTACAACTTCTGGATTTCTTGAGGGGTTTTTTATTTTCATTCTTAAAGAAGCTTCCTCTGCAATGAGAGGGTTCATTTTGTGTGCCCTCTTCATCCATTCTGATTTCCTCTCTGAGGTAACTTTTAAATTTATTTTCTCTATAATTTCTGGCTGAGCCATTCTCCATTTTGCAGAACAGGAGGTTGAACAAAATCTTCTCTTTTTTATGTCTGCAATGTAAGTCTTCCCGCAGAATTCGCATGTTTTTGACATTCTTATGTTTCTTTCTCTTTCTCTCAGTTTTACAAGACAATCTACTGAACAGAATTTTTGTTTTGTTCCCTTTTGTTTTATTACCGAATTGCAGTTTAAACAGTAACGTATTATCTTCTTTCTTGGCATCTTCTTCTCCTTCTTTTGTTAATCCTTTATCTACACTTAATAATCCTTTATTCGTGTAAAATAAATGTTCTGTTGTTGTAAAAATAGTAGTGTTGTCATTAAGTCTTAGCTTTACTACTTTTTCTAAAGGTATTTTATTTATATAAATATTTTTTACCAAGTCCATGCCAAATAAATTAGGTATACAATCTCCAATATTAATATCTGAAATATCTTTTTCTCCTAATAAAGTACTAATTTTAGTACCTTTATGAAAACATAGGTGTACTTCGTCAGCAATAATAGTATCAAATAAATCTGTAAATTTTTTAATATTCTTGTTATTTTGTACCCACTTTCCATCTACAGGGTCAGTAAGTAATACAAGTAAACCTGTATAGTTTATTATAAATATTTCAGTGTTATTCTTTACATGATAATCAATCATGTTCCATCTTTCTTCTTTAGTACCCATTAACTCTACACAGGTAAAATCAGTGTGCTTCTTTATTTCATCTGAGAAAGTAGAAACAGTAGAAGCATTGGGAGAAAGTACTAATACCCTTTTCCAATCTTCTCTTCTAAGTTTAAGTGTGTATAGAGAGATAAGCGACTTCCCAGTACCGAGGTCGAAGAAAAATAGGAATCCATCATTCAATAAACCTGCTAAGATGCCTGCAAGCTGGTGTTTATATGGCTTAGTTTTAAATTCACACTTAGGTAGAATTTCTATAAGTTCTTTTTTAGATAACTTCTTTATCCATAAGTGAGAATTAACTTCTTTTTTTAAATATAGTTCCACTGCAGCTTTATTTATCACGAAGCACCTTTATATTCCAAACAAGTCATCTTGACAGTCTTGGCATAAACCACTAATCATCCACTCTTCAAAACTTGATTCATCTCTAAATTCATCTGGGTCTATATCTACCCCACAGAATGAACATATACCACCTTCTACCATTTCCACAGCATCACCAAACCCAACACTTCTCATGATTTCTTTATTCATTTCTTAGTTCCTTTTTTATAGTTTTTTCTACAAGGTCTATGAAAGGGTCTACACATTTACTACCTTTAATACAACTATGAAATTCAACATGGCTATTACACTGTACCTCAAAGGAATCTAACTCATGCAGCTTTCTATGCACACAAATATAATATGTACATACTTCATGTTTATCACAAATAAACATTTACTTTTCTCCTGTTACTTTAAAGTAGTAGTTTGAAGCATTACCAGAATATTTTTCTAAAGTCTTTCTCAAACATCCTGTCTTCTTATAGTAATGTGACAATATAAACTTCGCTGCTTTCTCATTCTTATGTTTATTGAACAGATCATTTCTATTCTTTATTATTCCATGTTTCTTCAACTCATCTTTCCAAACCGAGTATCTTATCTGGTATAGTCCTAAAGCACCTTTCTTACTTACTGCTTTAGGGTTGTGATTAGACTCTACCCTTGCTATGTTATGCAGTAACTCCTTGGTTATAGGATTTTTATACTCTAAGTTAGGTAATGCAGTAGCACAGGATATAAAAAATATTGCACTAAGTATTATTTTTTTCAATAACTTCTCCTTGTTTAATAGTTTTTTCTACTAATACCTCAAACTCTGTTTTAAGTTTTACTTTTCCCTTCACAAAGAAACAAAAACTTTCATCTTTTTTTATGGAATACCCATCATACCAAATTAAAATATTCTCAACATCAGCACCACTAATTAAACGACATTTAGGATGTGTTATACTATTGTTTACCTTATCATAATTACAAGTCTTGTAATGTTCACAATAAACTTTCATTCTTTAAAACCTTTTTAACCTTATTGATAAACTCATCATAGTAAAAATCTCTTTTAACCATGTCCAATGGATGAACAGAAGTATGTTCTAAAATCTTATCAGTACATTTATTCTCATTTGTTTTTATTAAATTTTCAATATAGAAAGATGTTTTTATACCATAACCAGTTTTATGAACTATTAAACTATAATTTTTTGAGATGCATTCTTTCCATCTTTTATCAGATACCATCCTTTGTACTAACATTTTATCTAAAATAAGAGGCATTATCCACAGTTTTAGCTTACCTTCATGTATAACCCAAGTTAATACTTTCTTAAATGATTTTCCACCTACATTACAACATGCCCCCACATCACAAAAGTAAACCATGCTATCTATCCGATGGATATAAACATCAAGACCATAATGACTTGGATTTTTCCAAGTAGGAGGTAAGATTCTGACAATATTTTCTCCGTCAGATAGATGAAACATTTCATAATCTTCTCTCATGATTACTCCTTGTTTTCTATCAAACTAAAGTATTCTTTCTGTTTTCTCATGGGGACACTCTGCAAACAGAATTGCCCTAAGTCATAGTTCTGAGATATAAGCACTAAACTTCCTTCTTTAGCATTTCTTGCTTTATCAATAAACAGTCTTGCTAAACCTTTCTCCCTTTCTTGTGGAGTAGCTGAATAAGTTATAAGGTAATCAGCTACCCTGACTTTACTGAAATCTTCAGCTAAATGTTTCCTTGTAAGTATCTGCTGACCTTCACCAGCTTTATTGGTCTGTGCCACTGTTACCATAGCAATATTCCTTTCTCCTGCTATACCACGCAACTGTATGGCAGTTTGACCTAAATCAATTCTCATTCTTTCTACATCTATGCTCATTAAATCTAAATAGTCAAGAAGTATAATATCTGGTACAAACTTATGATATGCTTCCAGGTTATCAAGATAAGTTTTTAATCCGTCTACTGATAGAGTTCCTGTAGGAAATTCTTTGATTACCAATTGAGGATTATACAGCATATTCTTTTTAGATTCTAAATACTTTAATATGTCATTATCTTTTAATGACTTATGTTTAAGAATATCTTTAAAATCTATGTTAGTGAGATTACCAAACTTATCAGTAACAAATACAGCATTAGTTTTCTGCATCAATTCTGATTTAGAAGTTAGGCTAAAGAAATTTTGAAAGTATCTTGCCTTAAGTCTTTCTTCATCTAACTCTAATGATATATGTAGTACTTTCTTTCTTTGCAGTAATGCAAACTTGGAAAGATGTACTAACATCCAAGACTTACCAGAAGAACTTCTACCTACAAATATGAATAACTCTTTTGGTGCAGGACATATTTCATGCTTGTCTAATTCCTTTATTCCTGTGTAAATACAATTACCTTCAAGTTTTTCCAAGAAAGTAACAGAGCTATCAAAGTCCTTTAAGAAGAAAGTGCCAGCATCAAACAGACTTACCTGTTTATTTCTAGATTTGTTAATGATTTCTTCAGCTTTGTCAATATTATTGCTCTGAAGTGCTTCTACTAATTCTTTAGCAGTAAGTTTTAACTGTTGCCCTTTAATGAATTTATCTAATGATTTCAGTACATAATCTTTATTTAAAGATTCTCTGCTTTCATATAGGGATTTGAGTATATTTGAATAAATAGTACCCTTTTCCTTGTCTTTTAGTTCATTTTCCAATAAGTCTGCAATATGCTCTTTTGGTGGTTCACCAAACTCTTTGAAATAACTAATAGTTTTAGTGATTATGTTCCTGTAATAAGCATTGGAAAAATGCTCCACTGCCACATTATTAATAATTAACTGTGCAGAATCATTATCAAATACTGCTAAAACTAATATGTTTTCTTGCAACGCATTAGATATTTCATTCATCAATTTTTTCCTTCATTAATAATAAGAACTCATCCATAATTCTTATACGTTCCCCCTCGCACATACCTGTGATATAATTAGTTCCTTCTGCTCTACTCCAAATCATAAGCTCTTTAACTTCATCATGAGTATATCCCTTTTTCCCAAGACATATTGGATATGCCTTCTTACAAGTTTTATAATGCTCACAATACCACATTATTATACCATACCTTTATTATTCTTGTCAAGTACTTTTTTCATTAAAGAAATGAAAGAAGGTTCAAAGTACCTACATTTTTTAGTCAACCATAGATTGCAAAGATGATTCAAATCCTTGATTTGGGTTTGAACAAACTTCAAGTTTGTAAAGTACATAACAATAATACTTACAATCTTCAGGCTTCATTCCTCTAACTCTTTAATAGTATTAAGCACTTCCTTCTTAACTAACTCTATCATCTGGTCAAACTTAGACATGAAATCACTATCTGGTAATAGTTCTCTGAGTTCTCTTTCCACACCATTGAATCTAATTCTAACATCTACTGCTGAATAGTCTTTGATAGACTGTGGAGCAGGTCTAATGGTTACTACTATTTCTTTCACTTTCATGTATCTTCTCCTTTACTATTTCTATAAACTCATCTACACATACAACTTTCATATAATCTTCTTCTGTGTCAATAACACATATTTCTTGTAAACAAAAATCAAGTTCTATATGAGGTCTTGCATGTTTACAATTCTTTGCTCTGCTACATACATTTCTACTTGGACATATCAGCATTTTTTATTCTCTCTTTCATTATTACAATAAAAATATCCGTACACACAATTTGTCTATATTGTTGAGAAATAACACTACATAACTTAGTAGTACAATTATTCCTTTCTAAATGAGGTTCTGAATGGGAACACTTTGATGAAACTGGACATAACTTTCTTCTTGGGCAAATTAACATTTTTTACCTTCAATTTTTCTTTTACTATAAAAATGAATTCATCCACACAAAGAGCATCTTTTTTACAAGATGCTGAATTGGTTCCACCACATGGAATAGTTAAACAACTGTCTATTTCTTAATGTGGGGTAGAGTGTCTACAAGTTTCTGCTTCAAAACATACATCTTTTTTTATGCAAATAAGCATGTTTTAGACCACCTTTTATTTTTACCCATAGTTTTATACTCTTTTAAAATTTACGTTGATTTTCCATAGCTAATACATGCATAGAACGCATAATAAGAGGTAATTTCACCTACCTCCCAACCTCTGAAATGCTTCCGACATAGCAGAGGTTATATTAATGCCATAATCTTTCATTAAACAGTTCTCTAACTTCCTTAAACTGAATTTATTATTGTAGTTTAATTCTGGGATATTCTCTAAAGGTTGCCAATCAAAAGGTAATTTGGTAAGACTTAGATTGAATTTAAACTCTTTCTCATATTTGCACATGAGTTCTTCCAGTTTCTTATCATCAGTTATTATATTTATAGCTGTCTTATCACCTAATCCACGATAAATGTTTTTTACACCATTATGGTTTCCAGACATAGCCTTTATTCTTTCCCATATCACAGGTGTATTAAACTTCTTCAGTTCAGGGTAATCTTTCCAGAAATCTTCTTCAGTGTAAAGACTTTTATTTCTCTGTAAAAATACATTCTTATTTAATAGACTATATAAGTCATCATCATTGGAACATATCACTATTTGTTCTTTGTTATACTTGTGAGTTATACATGCTTCCAAGTCATCAGCCTCATAACCATCTTCTTTCCAAACATCTATATTCATCATAGAAAGTACATCTGTTACATACAACCTGTTGTTGCCTATATACAATGCTTTATCTACATCATTGGAATGTGGTTTATTTTTATAATCAGGGAAGATATTCTTTCTCTTATAAGGTTGTTTATCACCACAAACTAATACTACATCTGGTTGATGCTCATTGATATACTTACAAAAGGTTTGCAGGAAACCGAAGAGCATACCAGTTCTCTTACCTTTATAAGATAGGGATTTATTTATTTCTACAAATCTAAAAAGTATATTATTTAAGTCTATTATTAATATTTTGTCCATTCAGCACCTTTAATAGTTTTTTTAACTAACTCTATAAAAACTGGAACACATCTTGACTTCTTCCCCAGTTTTCCACCACTAAGACATGAGTTTTTACAAGTACCTATTTCATCATGTTCAAAACAATGAATTCCATTATGTCCATATTTGCATTTATCTGCTACATTACATATCACTTTCATATCTTCTCCAATAATATATTTAATATTTCATTCTCTATATAACCAGGAAAACTCTTATCAATTAACTGTGGCAGGTATTGGAAATAGTTAATCAATATTCTTATAGAAGGTTGTAAGTTAGTATTATTCTTTATATGAGAAATTATGGTATCAGTGAAGAAAGAATATAATTTACTTCTCTCTACCTTAGAAACCTTCTTAAAGTTCTTGTCAATGAATGACTCTATATTGTTAAACACATCTATAAACTTTTTGTAATAATTCTGTTTCTTAAAAGTGCCGAAAGGTGGAGAAGTGATAGAGTATTTATTCAAGCAACGCACTATGCTGTAATAGAATATCTCCATATTGCTACTTGTGCTACTCTGCACAGATAGCAGGAAGGAGGCTTCTTCAATTACTTCTTTTAATTCATTTACTGTTAAGTTTTTTAGATTCTTCAATTTTTCCTCTCACTATTACTAAGAATTTATCTTTTACAAATACAGCCTTATCTGTATGTGATAAACAGTGTGGAAGATTAATACAATAAAATCCTTCCCCATGATGACAACTACAACAAGTAGTATTACATACCATTGAGTAAGTACAATACCAAATTTTATTATCTTTCATTTCTTAATGTCATCTCCATTTTATATAAGAAAATACCTTCTACAATTTTATGATTCTCTGGTTTACTAACACAAAAAGGAATATCATGGGTATGAACAATAAAAGCTTTTCCTCTATAACAATGACAATCACTTTTTTTACATTTCATTGAGTAAGTACAATACCAACTGTACTGTTCTTTATTTCCCATTCAACTTTCTCTTTATTATTACCAAGAAAGGAGAAGTAGAGAAGGTAGTTTCTTTATTACTTTCAGGACTACACTTAAGCTTACCACCCTCAAGAAGGTTATATCTGCTTACAATATCTTTATAAGCAGACCAAGGTCTTCCACCATAACAGGAACATATTTTTTCACTACAGATTTCATAATTATCACAATATAAATCAATAGTTTCCATTTAGTTTCTCCTTTACTATTGAAATGAATGGTGAAGTGGAGAAGGTAGTCATTTCCCCATTACCACAGTCATACTCTGCACCATTTATCAATGCAGGAATATTATAAAACTTACTGTCTAATCTAGCAATCCAAGGGTCTCCATTACTACAAACACAAGTTGTACATTTACAATCTTTGTAATTATCACAATAAAGTTTTATATAATTATTTGTATTCATACTATCTCTCTTTCAAACTCTCAAAACCGATAGGTTTTGGAGTTTGAATTGCCGAAGGCAATAGATAGTTTTTGTTCTCATCTTTATACATTTTCAGATATATAAACATTATTATATATTAATTAGATGTATAATAAGATTTATAATAGATATATAAGGGAAAACCTCTGCTCTATATGTCATTAATTTATATCATGATTTTTAAAATCATTATGGTTTTCAATGTTACCATTTGTGGTTTTCAATGTTACCATTTGTGGTTTTCAATTATACCGTTTACCCCTTTTTGTGGTTTTCAATGATACCACTTTGGTTTTCAATGATACCATTTCTTTCTTTTTCTGCCTCATTTTTGTTCTTAAGTACCCTCTTAAAAAATAGAATACTATCTGGTAAAATCTTATCTTCCATTTCTTTTTCCATCTCTTCTTTTGTGAGAAAATAAAAGAAAGGCATTTTTTCTCTATCACCTTCAGGTCTTGATTTAAAATTAATTTCTAACATAGCTTTTTCTATTCTTCGTAATGCTCTCTTTTCAAACTTTAAGATTTCTTTATTTCCCAAGAACATTTTATCTAATAGGTTTTCTCTTGTTATAGAGAATATATTGTTTGAATAAAAACTCTTACATAGTATCTCATATAACCTTTTTGAAAAAGGTGTTATACTTTGTAAAAAGTTCAAATTAAATGTTTTCTTGAAAGTACCATCATTATTAGCATTAATGAAACTCTTGTTAAAAACAATTACCTTAGTTCTTGTTTTGTTGAGGTCTATGACATTGTTTATGACTCTTGCTATTTCTCTACCTTCCCTTCTTTTATCATAGTAGAATACACCATTAGGGAAGTATATATCTACCTTAGACCATTTCTTAATGATATATTCTATTCTCTCATAATACTCAGATGTTTTACTGGCGTTTATTTCCTTTATAATATCTAATGGGTAGTTCTCTATCTCAACCTCAAGTTTTTCAGGGTTTTGCTGTTGTCTTGCTAAGAGGATATTTAATACATCAATATCGTTTGAATTCGGTACACCAAACTTAGACTCTATTCTATACCCTGTCTTATCAGTGAGTGAAGTTTCTTTTATAAATCTTTTTGGTGTCCATAAAGGGTGCTCAAGAAAATTTATGGATTTAATTACTTTATCAGCTTTATTATAGTGAAATTTTTTATTTTTTCTGGGCATAGATTGTTCCTTTTTTATGAAATTTTTCATGACATTTAAAGCATAATACTGTTAAATCTTCCAAATAATTAAATTCTTCCCCTAAATGTATATAGGTTCTATGATGGACATTTAAATTTTTCCATGTATTACATACTTGACATCTACTATTAACACTCACTATTTTGTAATCTCTAACAATTTTCCAATGTTTTGTTTCTAAGTATTCATAATAGTTTTTAGAGGATATTTCTTTAAGTTTCTTTATTTCTGCCACTGTTATACTATTTTTATATTTATTAAAAATTTCAGTTATTAATAACTTTTTTTCTTGTGCTTTTTTTAAAGCATATTCTTTATTTGCTTCTTTTCTTTCAGAGTTTTTCTCTTCTTTTGTTTCTGGGTAATCAACAAAAATGTTTATATTTTCTCTTTGGTTTTTTATATCATTCCAACACAGGTTATAAAGTAATTCTTCTTTTTTTAGTAGTTCAAGGAAGTATTTTATATTTAAAATATCTAAAGAAAGTATTTTTTTGGTTTTGGTTGGTTTTATAAGATAGCATAAGTCCCATTTTTTAGAGTTTCTTATTGTATTTTTACCTACTTTGTTAATAAATTTACCTGTTAGGGATACTTCCCCATTTTTTATATAACGTATTATACTTTTATCTAAATTATAATAATCTTTGTAACTTATTGTTTTGTTCCTCAATTTTTTTAAAATTAAATAATCTTCAATAAGACTGTCTATTCCATTTTTATAGTTTATTTTTAAACTGTCATATTTAATTTTATTTCTGAGAATCATTTCTCTTTTCCTCCTTCAACCATTTCAGAGCCAACTGTCTTAGTATTACTGACACTCCTATACCAGTCTTTATTTTTTCTTCCTGAAGTTTCTCAAATAGTTCTGGAGGCATTGTAATTGAGATTGTCTTGGTGTTAAGTTTCATAAAGTTCTCCTTTTTAATATAAATATAAATTCTCTATATTATATTATCGACATAAACCTCAAATATCTTTAATTTCTACCTTCTTTAATGTTTCTTTTACTATTCCAAAAAAATTGGGTTCAAAGGATAGACATTCTTTAATAGTTGGAATATTTGTGATTATACAAATAGTTCCAGGCATATCTCCTATATAATCTCCTCTACTTCCAATTACTTCTATTATTGTCTTTTTACATTCTCTGACCCCCAACCACCGACCACCCAAAAATCTACAGTCTAAATAATTATTTTTCATGTAATCTCCTTATCATTAAGGCTTCAAAGTCAGAGATATATTTTATTCTTAATTCTTTATAAAAAACTTCTTTACATTCTATGTTTCTGTATATATTTTCTTTTTCTTCCCAATACTCAAAATGTGAAGACATTTTACGGAAACATCTTTCTTTCATTTCATCCTTACACACATAATACTTATCGCAATAAACATACATTATATTTTCCCTTGAAATTTAAGTAACATTATAGCACGAATCTCTTCATTTGTCAAGTCTTTTTCTTTTACTTTAGTAAACTCTTGTTTAATTCTTAGGAATATATTCCCATATTTGTGATAACTTTTCTTATCATCTCCCCAATCTGTTTCCTTATTACATCCTACTATAGCTTTATAGTAGATTCCCATAGGCACATTTCTGACTTGAATTGTTACAACAGTACATAAACATCCACAATATCTACGCCAATATCTCATTCTTCATCCAACTCTTTCAATATTCTGAGGAATTTTTCTGTATGGAGTGCCCATTCCACCGCAAACCGAATAATATCAGATTTATTAAGTGTCTTATAATTCTCTTTAAGTGCTTCTAACTTTCTCAATGTTTCTCTTTCAAAGTACATTGTCACTATCTTCTTTCTTTCTGGTTTTACCTTCTTTACTTTTTTCTTCTTTTTCATATTCCTTTACCTTTTGTTTCATTAATTTTTGTAAGTCTAATTCAAAATATTCACATTCTTCCATACACATTTCATAAAAGCATATTTCATACTTATTTTTAATATTATCACAATAGTTATGGTATAACTCTTCTTGTATTAGATAAACACAACAAAGTGACTTCATTTCTTCTTCCCATTTAATTGAGAGTATAGAGCATTTTTAATATTCTCTTCAAGTTCTACCTTCTGCACTTCATCAATAATATGATAAGTATAGTTCATGTAGGAATAGTTCCTGTTCTCATGTCTTAACCTTTTCTTAACATCAAAAGGTTGACAATCATAAAAATAACATCTTATCTCTTTAATACACCTATCAACAAATTTCTGTGGAGTCTCATTTTTTCTTCTCATCTACCCTCTCTTTAGAAAAGGGGGGAATTAACCCCCCTTTTAATTTATACCAATGCTTTAGCCTCCTTCCACCACTTAATATCTCTCATTTCTGCATAAGCAGACACAATATCCTTAAGTTCCCGGAGAGAAGTGTTATAAGTAATAAATCTTTTCTTTGGTCTATTTAATAATCTTCCTTTAGCAATAAGCTGTCCATGTTTCTTTGCATACTTATCCTTTGGTGAACAGAAAGCAAATGCTACTTTTAAAGCACCGTCTTCCTCAAATCTTTTAGCTACAGTTACTCTTCCAATTTCTACGGCATTCTCATTTAATACGTGAAACGTCCTGAATTTTATTTCCATAACTGTTCTCCTTTTTATTTTCTAATGCTTCAAGCATTACTGTTGTAAAATCTTTCTGTCCTTTATAAGTACGTTTGTAATACCTTTTATATGGTTTACCTCTTGCTTTATATAATGCTTCCAGAATACACGCTAAATCAACTCTGTTTAAATGGAATAACTGACTACGGTAGTGGAGAAATATTTCTTTATTTCTCTTTTTCCAAAACTGAAAATAGTCTTCACCTAAAATCTCTCCCAGTTCATGTTTTAATTCATCATAAAAATTTTCCCAATCTTTTAAAGGTTGCTTCTTCTTAGCCACAATTTACCTCCTTTATTTTTTAATAGTTTTATACCCTAATTTATTCACAAGAAAATCTACCACTCCCAATAATCCTATACCTACATTACCACGAATAATTATATTCTTGTTCTCTACCTTAACCTTATTGTTCATTAATTTCTTTACTGCACTTTCTTCTGTTAAATTTTTCATATATCACCATCCTATTTTCTTTGAAATTTCTGGTGTAAAACCACCAAGTTCTTTAAATCTCTTATTAAAATATTCAAATAGTGGCAAGTCTCCTCTAAAATATGGATGTCCAGAAGGTGCAAACCTCCATAAACTTGCCATATCTTCTTGATTCATCTTATCAATTTCTTTTTTCATTTGTTCTATTTCTTCTTGTGTATACTCTTTCATACTACCTCCTTTAATCTGATAGTTTCATAATTGACCATATTATAGACCAAATAGCTATTCCTAAACCTGTAAAGAATAATAATCCTGTACCAAAGGTAGGATATTTAATAGCACAATAAACAAGTGATGATACAATAATCAAAACCCAAAAAACAAGTATATAATACGCTATAGCCTTTTTTAGCATTCTTTTATTCAACCATATTCTTTTAGCTTTAAAGGATAATCTTTTCAAGAAATTGGTTTTCATAATCTGTTCTAACATTTTAAATTGAAATTCTTCTGTCATAGATACTTTATACCCACTATCATATCTGCAATATGTAATTTTATTTTCTTCATTTTGTGTACGGTTAAAAATTCCATCACAGCATGGAATTGTACCAAACATTTCACATTTTCCATTAATGAAATAATTGCAACAGTATTTCATAGGTCACTCCTTGCTATTCCATGTGAATTGAAATTTTATTATCCAAGCTGGGTTTTCTTCTACATTAAAGTCAGGGTAATACTCTTTTATTTCTTCTATAACAGCATTAGTATTTCCCCTATTGATTTTGAATAAATATTTTACCCAATCATTATTAAATTCTTTTCTAATTTCAGGTTTAATATCAAGCCATACTTTTTCCAAGTATGCTTTAACCAAAGAAGTCTGATAGCAATAATCTACTACTCCACCTTCAATACTACAACTTCTCCATCTACTACGAGTTTTTCTAACTACAAAGTGTCCAGTGGGATGAAATATAGGACACCAATTGTAATGAATATACTTAGTAGTAGAATACATTTTATACCACCTATACCTATAAAGGTCTTTTCTTCTCATTAAAGTTTGATATTTCATTGTTTCTCCTAAAGATTAAATTCATTCCACCCTAAAGTATTATTCCAGTCTTCAAACAAAGATTCTATCAATATACTATCTTCTTCATAAAATCTTCCATTAAGTATATCACTAATAGACAAATTAACTTTTAATAGTTTTTCTTTCTGTTCTTCTTTTAGAAGATATTTTTTTATTGCATCTATTAAATAATATTCATTTTCAAAAAAACCACATTCTTTAACCCATTCTTCCTTTGTCATTTTACTTCCCCTTTATATCATGGAAGGTTGTAGGTATACCATTTTCAAATGTTAAATAACTATTTACATTTAAAATCTTACCCAATTTTTCTATTACATAATCTTTTTCTATCTTAATAAGAAATTCATTCCAAGGCATATACTTTCCATCAGGTATTTCATAGTTTTCTTGTGGTACTATTACAGATATGCTTTCCTCTTTCTCTAAGGTATGCAATCTGCTTAGTTCTCTGCTCTTTACTAATTTTTTAATATGCTCAAGTTTATTCTCTATCTTTCTTAGTGTATCAGTTTCTTCTGGAAACTCTTCCAATCTCTCTTTTAAAATGTTTAAGTATTCTATTCCTGCAAGCAAGGCATCACTTATACCACCATTGAATTCCATAGTTATTATCTCCTTTAGTTTTGATAATCTCTCACCATTGTTATAACTTCCCCGAATGGTGCATTAAATGACTCATTTTTTGCATTTAATATAAATAATGTCCTACAGTCAGGTTTCTTTTTTGGGAAAGTATTGCCTACATATCCATCAGTGAAACACAGTACCATAGAAGGTTCAAAGTCATGTTTATATATATAGTTAAAGAAACTTCCTATGTCAGTCATTGAATTCCATAATTATTTCTCCTTTTACATGCCTCTCTTAGTTTTTTCCTAGTTTCTTCGCTAAATACTCTTCCTTTTAAGGAGTTACTAATCTTTCTTTTAGTTTCCTCATTTAATTTTTTACCTAAATTTTTACCTTTATTAGCTTCACTCATTTTCCTTTTAGTTTCTTCACTAGGTTTATACCCTTTCCTACTTTCTACTCTTTTCTTTATAGTTTCTTTGCTAAATACTCTTCCTTTTAAGGAGTTACTAATCTTCTTTTTATGCTCTTCGCTTAATTTCTTTCCCAAATTAGCTTGTCTTAATTTCTCTTTAGTTTCTTCACTTAATTTTCTACCTATGTTTTTATAAATTTTTCCTCTATTAGCATCTCCAATCTTCTTTCTTGTCTCCTCTGAGACAATACGTCCTTTACTTTTTTCACCTATTTTTCTTCTTGTTTCCTCACTCAGTTTTCTTCCCAAAGTTTTTCCTTTTAAGGAGTTACTAAGTTTTTTTCTTGTTTCCTCACTAACTATTCTTCCAAGATTATATTTATTTCCTTTATGTGCTTCACTTATTTTACGTCTTGTTTCCTTTGTTACAATATGTCCTTTTAATGACTCACTCATCTTCTTTTTCGTTTCTTCACTTGCTTTCTTACCTAAATTAGTTTGTCTTAACTTTTCTTTAACTTTCTCACTTAACTTTATTCCCCTACAATTTCTTACATCATTTCTAACATTATAAACTAATCCATTCTCTTTAAAGAATTCAAACCAATACTGCTCCCTTTCCTCAAGTTTATCCTTTTCACATTCTTCTATTATAGAAAACTTGAAAGCACCTACTCCATATTTGTTATAACTATTCTGTAAATAGGAATTATGATGCTTTCTTTTTTTTAATAGCTCCATATGTTGGCTTTTTCTTTTAATTAAATTAATGCTACTCCCTACATAAACTCTTCCAGTAACAATGTTTTCAATTTTGTAAATCCCTATAAGTTTTTTTCTCATTTTTAATGCCTCCAATATAGTATAGTTACATCTACTATATTATCGACATAAAATGAAAAAATCTTTAATTATTTTGGTAATCTCTAACCATTATTACCCTTTCACCAAAAGGTTGATAGTGACTTTCATCAAGTTTGTTGTTTAGTACCCAAAGTACTCTATAATTTGGAGCTTTCATTTTCATCTTGTTTCCATAACCATCTGTAAAATAAATCAAAATTGATGGTTCAATATTATGTTTTCGTACATAATCAAATACAGGTTCAAAGGCAGTACCACCGCCACCACGCATGGACAAGGAAATTATGGAGTCCCCTGATTCATACTCCTCGTGTGGGTAAGCTCGTGTATCACAATACACTACAATAATTTTTGTATTATAAGTACTCAAAATTGATTGTAGCTCACTTGCAATCTCCTGTAAATCTCTTTCAGACATACTCCCAGAAGTGTCAATACCTACAACAATATCTCCAACTTCTGGTTTCTCTAAAGAAGGTAACATAAATCCAGACTGTACATATCTTCTATTCGGTTTTGTAAAAGAGTAATCATTCCTTGAATTAGACACTACCATTTCCTGTATTACTGCCTTCCAGTTTACCACAGGTTCAAGTAATTCTTTAACTAATCTTTCCATACCTGCGGGAACATTACCTATTTTCTTTGCAGCTTGTAATGCTCCCTGCACCGCTTGTTTTATTTCCTGCTCAAGTTTCTTTGTATCACTTTCAGATAATGCACTACCATCCTCATTCTTTGGTGCAGTAACTCCCCCCACATTCCCTGTAAATGTCTTACCTTCACCTTCTTTACCTTCACCTTCTCCATTACCCATAGAAATTTCTATCTCTTTTATATTCTTCATTAAGATAGAGTAAATAGCTTCCCACTCCATGTTATCAAACTTCTTGTCAAATAAGCAACTTTTTGGTAAAGTAAATCCTGCTTTCTGTACTAATGGATTAATAGCATAATCCATAGCCATATTAGCAACCATTGGATTCCTGTTTCCTAATCTTATCATGTGCATAAGCAGTATATGATATGCTTCATGGACAACTACGCCCATAGCTTCCTGGAAAGATAAAGACTTTACAAACTTTGGGTTATACATAATCTTTCTTCCATCTGTACACATGGTGGGGATTTGGTCACTTTCTATGAAGTTTTTTGATAAAAGTATTACACTCCAGAACGGCTGGGACAAAACTAATTTTACATGGATATCACTAATGATTTTAGCAGCTTTGGAATCACTCATAATACCTTTCCTCCTACTTTTTTAAAGTTTTACTTCTTGGTTTACCTTTTTTAGCTAAACCTATCTTTTGTTTATGTTCTTCTGATTTTGGTTTACCCTTGTTCCCTAAACTAATCTTCTTTCTTGTTTCTTCTGTTACAACATGTCCTTTATTTGCAATACTTATTTTCTTTCTAGTTTCTTCACTTAACTTTTTACCTAAGTTGGCTTCTCTCATTTTTTGTATATGACTTTCACTTAACTTTTTTCCTGTCTTAGCTTCTCTTATTTTTTGTCTGGTCTCCTCACTTAAAACTTTACCTTTGTTGAACTCACTTACTTTTCTTTTAGCTTCTTCAGTGTGGTGTCTACCTTTCATAAAGGAAGTTCTTCCTTTACTTGCTTCCCCAATTTTTCTTTTAGTTTCCTCACTCATGGGAGGTCTACGTTTAGCACTCTCACTTAGCTTTTTCCTAGTCTCTTCACTTATATTTTGTTTAGCTTTACTTATCTTTCTTCTTGTTTCTTCACTTGCCTTCCTACCTTTGTTAGAGTTTCTTATTTTTTCCCTAGTCTTTTTTGTGACAATGTGTCCCCTACTTTTCTCACCAATCTTCTTTCTTGTTTCCTCAGATGCTTTTACTCCTAACATTGTTATTACACATTCTTTTTTTATATTATAAATTAAATAATTTTCTCTGTAATAGTCTACCCAATACTGTTCCCTCTCTATTAACTTTTCTACTTCACATTTTTCAATAACAGAAAATTTAAAATATTTTCTTCCATGTTTGTTATAACTATGCTGTAAATATCTGTTAGGGTGCTTATTATTTTTCAGTATTGCAAAATGTTGTCTTTTTCTTTTTCTCATATCAAAAGTGCTTCCTATATACACCCTACCGTTTACCATGTTCTCAATCTTGTAAATTCCACTTACTTTCTCCATAACCTGTCTCCTTGATAATTAATTAAGTAGCTAAAAAAGACCTACCTAATATATTATCGACAAGTTTTGGAAAAATCTTTAATTATTTTTTATAATTACTTCCTTTTTCTATAGTTTCTTTCACTTTTATAATAAATTCTTCTTTACAAAATACATCCTTCTCTGTTCCTATTCTATCTTTTAATTGACAAGGTACTATTCTACAATCATCTTGCACCATATTTTCCCAATCATGGGGTTCTTTATGTTCACAATAATCAACTGGACATTCCTTATAGGGTTCACATATTATCATAATATAACCTCTATCGAAATGGGGGAGCATTTCTGCTCCCTTTGAAGATCAGAAGTAATTTTTCAGTCGTTCAGAAAGTTCCTTTGCGTCAGTCTTCACTGTTTTCCTGATAATACCTTCCTCTTTCAAATCATCCACAGAAAAGTAACATAGTTTAATCATACATTCTTTTCCAATAGCCTCAATATCAGGATTATCTAATACATTTAATTTTGGAATCAATTCACACATAGACTTAATGTTGTTTACAGTGCTTTCAAACACTCTTCCATCACCTTCCAATACCTCATGAAGATGGGATACTACAGTGTATAATCTTCTTGCAAGTTCCTTTACTGCATTTTCAATCCTTTCATTAACTTCCTTCTCAATCTCTCCTCTGATTTTATTTACTTCATTTGTTTCAAGGTTAAGAAACAAGTTATCACCAGAAGGAACAGGTTCAAAGTTAATGGTAACTCTATATTTACTCCTTAACTCTTCTTTTGATGGATAATCTTTAATGTTGAATAAATCACCTAACTTTTCCCTGTCTTTCTCAATAAGAGTTTCTAAGTTTTCTGCTAAGTTTTCCACTTTAGCAGAAATTGCATCTTTATACTTGCCCATTTCCTGAACATAATTAAAGTAGTTATTATTCACAAGTAAACTTCTACCATTCCTATCATAAGGTAGAGTGTTTTCATTGTGAAACTTTCTTGCTCTACCTATTGCAGATTGTATTTCTTCCACATGGTTAGCAAGTATCTTTTTGTAGAAATCTCCAGACTTCTTTTTCAAGTTATAATCTGAATGAATTTTAGCCGTCGCTTTAATGTCCCTAATTTTTCCTGTAAAATATGGGGATGAAAAGGAACAGAGTAAACACTTCTCTTGAATACTCATTTAATACCTCCTTAATCTTCTGATATATTTACATTATCTAAATTTCCATTAATAGTATCTTCTGCTTTTTTAAATATAAAATCCTGCATGGAATTTGAATCTTCTGAAATGAAAGTTACAATAAATCCTTCCTCTTCTACCCAAATTGCTTGGCTAAAATCTTCAAAATTAGAATTTTCTTTACAATATTTGTAGATATTTGGAAACCTTTCTTCTAATTCCTCTTCCTCATAAATTTCAATTTCATAGTCTTTCATTTTACTTTACCTCCCTTGCTTTTAAATATTCATTAAAGAGAAATACAATGTATCCTAATAAAGGATCATTTCTTTTACCCTTAAATGTACTTCTAACATCATGAATTACTTCTTCTATCATTTCCTTTACTTCTTCTTTGCTCATTTTACTTTACCTCCTAATATATTTTTTATTTCTACTAAACATTTAGCAGTTTTAGCCCATTCTCCATTATCTTTATAGAGGAAGTCTACATTCTTTACTGCCCATTTTCTAAAACTTTCCTCTTGCACAAACTTAGGATTACTATCAATAATTTGTGCAATCAAGATTGTTTGTGCTATTTGTGGTAGTTCCTCAATATCTTGAAACCATTTATCTAACCTTTCCATTATAACCTCCTTAATATTTTACTTTAACTATGCTCTGTAAGTTATTGAAATTAAAGGAGAATTATGTCCTTATGAGAAATGCACCACTGGGTAAAGAGAGCACTTGAGGAATCACTTAAAGAAGGATTTTTGCTAACACAGTCCTTGACTAATAGAACAGAAAACTCGTTCTCCAGTCTGTTAGCAAACTTGAGAATGTTATCAAAGTTTTCCTTTTTAGCTCTACCAATAAGAGAGGAAATCAATGCAAACTTAATGTCAGGTTTTGTGGGAATCTTTGCTTTCTCTGGATTAGCAATCACCCACTCAGGGTCAGGAAGTTCTCTGCATATTGTAAGGAAATGACATATCTCACTTGCTACTCCTTCTCCTACCCTGCCCATAAATACTTCAAATTCAAGATTCTTAGGCAATCCTTTAAGCATCTGAATCCCACACGATGCTATATTCCTTGGTGTAGGTGAATTGCTCATATCCTTACTTGGTTTGAATTCATACAGTACAGACCTTCCTTCATACTTTCGCCAATTAACAAAGGCTATTAGTTCTTCTGGAAGTCCTTTACTTCTTGCCCATTTAAACCAATCTTCCTCATCAGGTGTTAAGTGGATGATTGTAGTTCTTCCTTTTAGTGGTTCCAGTATTCCCTGCACACCTGCCTGATCTTCCCTGCGGTTTGTGGCTGCAAGGATAACCACGTTATCCGATAGTATGTGTCCGTTAATGCGTCTTGCAAGGAACAATTGCATAGCTGCTGCTTGGACAGACTGTGGAGCCTGTCCTAAGTCATCTAAAAAGAATACTGTTAATTCTTTTGCTGTAACTAACTCATACAAGTCATTGAATGGAAGGAACTTTGCTATCTGTTCACCATTTTCTGTAACAAGTGCAGGAATTCCTTTCAAGTCTGTGGGGTCGGAAGTTACAGGATGGGAAACTATCAACCTTGCTTTTAAATCCTGACAGACTTGTTCAATAATATCTGTCTTCCCAATTCCTGGAGTACCTACTACTAATACTGGTTCCCTGTTTGTTATAGCAAATCTAAGATAGGAAAAAATTTCTGATGGTTTCAAATTAATACCTCCTTTTATTTTATTATATTTTTACCACCAATTTAATACTCTTCCAACTAGAGGAAGCATTAAAGAAAACCCTATTAAAGCAGTAATAATATCTGTTATTCCATAAGGTTTTTTTACTGTTCCTTTTCCAGCATGATAGAAATTCATAGCAACTGAAAACATCCAAAGACCTAATATCCCATAAGCATAGTAATTCATTCTACACCCCCAAAGTATTTATTTCTTTCAAAAATTCTCTTTCTTTTTCCATTGCTCTTTTTTCTTGTCTTGTTGGAATATGCATTTTCTTTTCATAACTACACATCCAACAACTGCATGGTACTTTTGTTTTCCTAAACAGTTTTAATGTTCTTTGTTTCCACTCTTCAAACATTCTTTTATCTCTATAATACCATCTTCTTTCCATAATCTTTACTAACCTTCTTGCTACTCTCTTTCCTTCTGAGAGTCCTCTGAATGTCATTCTTTCCCTCCTCTTCTAAAGTTTTTCTTACTAAATACTCAAACTCTGTAAAGGATTTCCTATCGGTCTTTTTAGCGGTAGAACATTCATGCATCCACCCTGTATGGTCTACACCGGAAACCCCTATACAGGACAATCCTTTTCTCCTACATTCAAATACATAAGAACAATAGTATTTTGCCATGTGAGATTATTATTTTACACTATTTTATCGTTAAATGTCAATATATTTTTTTCTCTTTAAATATCAATAATTTACATTTCTGGTATAATTACTGCATAGCATTCTTTTTATGCTTTTTATCGTGTTTTTTAATAGTATCTTTTACAAGTTTAACAAATATAGGTTCACATTGTATGGTTTTAATTATCTTTTTATAGTTATCAAAGGAAAGTATTTTTTCCAATCTTTGACAATAAAAATCTTCACATTCTTTTGTCTTTGTATGTTCCTCTCTATGTATACAATTTGAATAATTTTTACATATATCAATTAGATTACAAATGACTTTCACGCAATACCTTCCTTTTTACAATTACATAAATCTGATTCCCAAGTACCAAAAAGATATTCTTTATCTTCCCAATTACCCTCATCCACAGTTATATTCTTTCCTCTTGAATACACTTTAGCTTTAGGATTGATTTTAAATAACTCTTCAAAAAAGTATCCATGAACGTGCCAACAAGCCCAACGGAAATTGGATTGTTTGGTTAAATACTCTGGTTCCTCTGGTATTCCATTAGCTCTCTTTACAGAGTTAATAAATTCATCATATTTCTTGTTTGGATATTTCCTTGGATAACCAAGAGTATGTCCAGGTTCCTTATTAGAAATAGTTTTCAATCTGAAATGCAGTTTTCCATTTCTTCTTTCCATTATAAAGAAGTCTACATTATTATCGAATCTTTTATTTACTTCTCCTAAAGCTTTCCACATTTCATTTTCATTAACTCTAGTTACATACATTTTACACACTCCTCTCTTGTGCATAGAACATGGACATCTGTTCTATCTAAAACTACCAAATTAGGATTTAATATACTATATCTGCAATCATGCTCTTCATCCTTGCAGATTCCTGAAACCATAACCGAACAAGTTTCCTCTTTCTTATTTCGATATAGTATCTTTACCATCTGATTTCTCCTTAGAAATTGGACAATGATTCCTTGTACAAGGTTTAGATTCAGAATATTCTTCATACCAACAAAATCTTTGTGGGTCTTTATAAGGACAATATTCTTCTAGTACTATAATATCCCAAGGCTCATCCATTCTTCTTCTCCTTATTAAGGATTTCTAAAAGTGTTTCATATGCTCTCCACATAATAGGTATCTGTATATTTCCCATACTGACATTCCTCCCATAATTCCACTTGTGTACTCTGCCGTGATAGCCCATATTTTTGTGGATTTACTGTTAGTCATCATTTACCTCCAATGCTTCCAGGTCATCATCGTCCACATCTTCAACATCAAAAGGACTCTCAATTATGCTACGTTTATTTAGCTTAAATAACCTTGTCAAAGGAATGATGGAGGTGTCAATGTCATCATAGAAATTATCTTCCATTACTCTTCTCCTTTACTATCATTTTATTTGATAATCATCTTTACTTACATCTGCTACATATTCACCAAGCTCAAATCTCTTTACTTCAATGTGTAGGATTGACATAACACGCTTAAGTTCTCTTGCCTTAGTTCTCTCATCCCATTCCATAATCGGACATCCCTTCTTGTCATAGAAACCATAAGTTCCCATACCACTTATAAATGTCCATCCCCTTTTCTTACAGATTGGGAGTACTACCTTTTCCCTAACTATAGAAGCTATTTCCTCTATCGTAGATTCAAACTGGGTTTCAGCACTATCAACCTTTTCTTGGATTACTGTTACAAATAGCTTACTCATTATATCCTCCTTTGGTAATCTCTCCTTTTATAATGTCATTAACAAATTCTACAACCTTTAAACAAGCAGTAATTGATATTCCACAATCATTTCCATAACAATTGTTTTCATGTTCAAGTATTAACTTTTCTATTGACTCTATTCCTTCCTGCAATCTTGCTTTTAAATGTTCATCCATTTACTTTCTCCCTTAAAGTATTATTTATTAGATATTGAAACTCTGTTTTATTGTAACTACACTCTTTTCCTGTTAAAAAGCAAATTTCATTATAATTTATTGTTTTAGTGGAACAATCATGTTTTCTTGCGCTTTTAGTAAGTTTTTCACAATCAAAGATACGGGTACAATAGTATCTTTCCATGTTCTCTCCTTTAATTTATTTAACAAATCCATACGGTGCATATAAGAAATTCCCTGCCGATCACAGCACTAAGCATCTTTCCATTCTCTAACGGTATGTTATAGCAAATCTTTGAGACTCTATTTGAATATTGATTGATAACTTTGTAATATTCAAATACATTCTTTACTTCCAATTTACCTTTAATTAAGTCTATCACATTGTTTCCCAATCTCTTTCTCATACGCATCCTTGCATGATAGGAGATTGTCAATGGATATTTGTTAAAGTATCTAGTTAATCGTGATAGTTCCTTATAATCTGTAGACTCAACTCCATTAGGGCATTTGATGTGGATTATCATTTATTCTCTCCCTAACTTTTGATAGAAATGTATCCTCACATATATAATCGTACTTTATAAATTTAATATCTTGACATGGAATTTTAGTGCAATCAAATTCCCCTTCATATTTATCAGCAATATGTTCCTCTATATGTTTACAAGTTTTACCCTCTTTTATACAAGTTTTATAATTTTGACATCTTACCATAGTTCTCCTTGTTTATAACTTTCTGTAGTCCTTACCCATCCAATTTTAGGCAAGAATACCAAATTCCCCCCAAACTTACTCTCTGCAAATAGTTTAGGAGATTTATAACACTTATCGCATTTCTTCTTTAATTCCTCTTCACATTTTTTGCATTTCATGTTTTTCTATTTTCTCCTTCATTTTTAAGATAAAGAAGTCTTCCTTCATAGATACAAGATGCAAGTCATTTTCTGTTATAGTATCATAGCGATATAATCCAAATTTTACTTTTATTCTTATTTTCCCAGGAGTTCTTTTCCAAGTTTTAGGATTAGATGTTAATTTCCAACGCTGGGGAGTTCCATCTGCATTTTTATTCTTTACATGATAAAGTATCTCTCCTTGTTTTAAGTTTTTGGCTTGTTGTAAACTTATCATAATTCACTCTCCTTTAGTATATTTTTCCATTTTTCAAGAATTCATAGTCATTACATTCTATACTTTCCTTAATACATTCATCACTTGTAAGGTATTCAAATTCATTTTTAAGTATTTTAAAATATTCATGAAGAATATCTTTAAGGAACTCTTCTGAAATTTCCTCAAGTTTATCTTCATCCAACTCTTCTGTAAATTTCTCCATCATTTCAATAGGTATAATATCATCAAGATATTTCTTTGCTAACTTATAAGTATTACAGTCTTTCCCATGTTCCTTAATGATACTCTCTGCTGTATCTTTTGCAGAATATATAAACTTTCCTGTAATATCTCTTCCTCTATCTAAATCAAATCCAGTAATTTCTATTCCAACACTCTCTGCATCCTCATAAGTATTTTCCCACCAGTCTATATATTCCACATTAAAGTATCGAAAATGTTCTAATACTTCTTCCTTTACTTCATCAGATAATTCCTCAAACTTATACACTTCATACTCTACTGTTTCCTTTCTCATGATCAAACCTCCAGTAATTTTAATGAATTGGAATCTCTATTACTTATAAATCACATTTGTAAAAATATCCCAAAACCAGTCTGAGGAAATCAGGAACATCAGTCCTATAATAACTCCCCATATAGGAATTGAGAATAGAATTGCAATAATCACTCCTTTAATTGCATTCATAGCTTTCCTCCTAAGAATGTGCATACCCATCCTTTTCAATACCGATAAAGATATAACCGAAGTTGAGGAACAATACATCATCAATAAAGTACCTCTCTTTTGGAAGCTTTCCTTGATGCCTACAAACTCTTTTATAACTCTTTAATTGTTCCTTAGTAGCTTTTTTCATTTTTTGTCCTCCGATATCATAAGTACAGAACTGATAGGAATTCTAACTTTCTTGTACTCTGTTCCTTCTACTGAAGTATTCTCTACAACAATATGAGGAAATATCCAATCACTTGTAAAAATTTCATCTGTTAATACACTTTTTCCATTTTTAAGAAATATTCTGTATTTCATGCTCCAATCTCCTTTTCTCTTTTATCCATTCTGTCCAAGAATATAGCTATGTTTAACTCTTGGAGAAATTCATGTGAGATAAGCATAGCTCCATCATGTTTCTTTAAATCATCCATAGCTTTCTTATTTTCCTTTTCTATTACTTCTGTTTGCATTTAATATCACCTCCTTTCTACCCCAAAACCCCTCAACCCAGGAAAGGGAAGAGGGGTATGGTTTTAGAATCCTCCCACTTTAACTATAGCTTATTGCTGTGGTCTTGGACACCCCTGCTCATCCATAGCGTGGTATTAACGGATTCTATAAAATTACTGAATCTTTTCCATCTTTACAATCTGTCCTGTGGAGATAATCCTTGCGTAATCCTGAGAACGGGAATCTTTAAGCCACTCCATCTTATACATCCTATCATTCCATGTTCCAACAAACTCATTAATCTTTCTCATTTTACTTCCTCCTTATTATTTTATTATTTAGTCTATTTGCAAATCATCAACATCTTCCTCATCAAGTGTTATGGAAGAAATATCTTCTTCTGTCATACATAAATCATCCATTTCTAAATTATTGAATACTTCCACAGCCTTTTCTTTTATTTCCTTTGGTGTTGCATTGTCTTTTACTGTAATTGTTATCCCATGTTGAAATTCTACTTCCCATACTTTTGCCATGATTACTCTCCTCTTTATCCTGCAATCAATACAGGAAATTGTGGTGTCTTTAAATTCCCAAACTCAAAGCACTCTAAGAAGAATAGTCCAGTCTCCCATCTGAAAGTAATACTCCATTGCTTGCCTGTTTTCTTGTATAATCTTTCCTGCTCCAATTTTGCCTCTTCCCAAGTTCCATACATAATCGAATTACCTCCTTTACTTTATTTTCTCTAATTCATACTCTAATTTTGGGATATTAGAATAGCATCCCCAAATTTCTCCATACTCCCCATCTAACACTTCTACAAAGAGACATCCAAAAGATAGAGGATTTACTCCACAAGATACAGAAATTTGTTCTATGTCTTGGGAATCAGTAACGAGAATAAATCTATCATCCATTTCTTTTACTTTCATTTTTCTCACCTCCTTATTATTTTATTTTGTTTTGTGCATCTCTTCTTTTTTCTGTCCAAGGATGTTTGTGTTTTTCTACCATTTTGTTTTTATATTCTTCATTTTCCCATTTCTTTTTTCCAGAATCACTTAATTTTTTTCTTGTTTCTTTTGAATGTGTTTTTCCCTTTAGCCATGACTTTCTTCCCCTTCCAGCTTCTCTAAGTTTTTGTTTATGCTCCTCACTAAGTTTTTTACCTTTATTACTTTCACTTATTTTTCTTTTGCTTTCCTCACTTAATTTTTTCCCTTTTCTTGGTGAAACTCTTCCTTTTAAGGAACCACTTATTTTTTCTTTAGTTTCCTTAGACAAAGGTTCCCTTTTTCTATTTTTTTGTATATTACTTATTTTCTTTTTAAATTCTTTACTATGTTTAACTCCTCTACAAGTCCTAACATCATTTCTAACATTATAAACTTTGCTATTTGCTTTAAAGAATTCATACCAATATTGTTCTCTTTCCTCAAGTTTATCTTTAGTACATTCTTCAATAATGGAAAATTTAAACGCTTCCTTCCCATACTTGTTATAACTATTTTGAAGATAGGAATTATGGTGTTTCCTATGTTTTAATGAATGTTTATGTATAGACCACCTTGATTCCATATTCACTGAACTCCCAACATAAACTCTTCCAGTAACCAAATTTTTAATCATGTAAATCCCACTTACTTTTTCCATAACCTGTCTCCTTTATAATAAGTATAAATAAATACCTATTATATTATCGACAAGTTACGCCAAAATCTTTAATTTAATATAAAGTAACTTTTCCTTGTGTTATCCATCTTTTCGATGTCTTATCAAGTTTATTCATATCCAAAGCAAGAAGCATACTTCTATCCCAATACTTCACAAGCGATAAATCTTTACGAGAAATTCTTTCTTTACTCTCTTTTTCCACTGGTCTGCAATATATCCTTTTCATTCTCTATTTCACCTCCTTTCTCTATATATTTATATACTTGCAATTCAAAATAACTTACAAGTTTTACCAACACATAATCACAAGGAAATTTTCTATTTTTTCCTCTAAAATCTAGTATATCCCCCTGTTTATATAAGGAGGATTTAGTTCTTCCTTTAAAATAACAATCTGGGAGATTGCATTTATGGGACATATGGCAATATAGTTTCATTTCCAGTAAATTCCTTTCTCAATAAGACAGCAAATAGATTTACTTATAGTTTTATTTATCCCATGTTTTCTCATAAAAGCATAAATCCTGCATGGACATACATAATGCCTAATTCTATCCTTTATGGTAATTTTTAGTATCATTCTACGTCAAAAGCCATGCTCCCAGGAAAAGGAAGCATGGCTTATCAAATTGTATGTTCTATATAAGTTATTATTTTACTTCATATAATCACCTCCTAATTTATAGAATTCTTTAATCCATTCTGCTAGTAGGATAGCAGTCTATTCCATTCTCTTGAAGCACTCTTGAAAATTCCCTAGCAAATGCTTCCTTCTTTTCCATACTCTGCGTCATAGTAGAAACCCAATAGTGATAACCTCCATAATAACTCTTAGAAATTTTACCGTTTTCTTTGACAATTCCTTTCTTTTTTAAAGCATTGATGAATTTGATTCCCTCTCCCTTATAAGGTATCACTACCCAAGCGAAACCACAAATACCGGAAGGAACATACCATTGTTTCTCCACTTCTGAGTTGTCATCCAATACGTTAGAATGTTGCTGAACAATCATTGGAACAGGAATTTTTGCTTCATGTGCTTCCATTCCAGCTTTTTCAGCCATTTCCAAGATCGAAACATAATCTTCTGTTAGCTTCCTCAATCAATCTGGAAGCTTCCTCAAAGGATATATCACTATCCCGATAATCCTTCTTTGTGATACAAAACAAAGCCCAAAGCTGTTTTTTAGTTGCTTTTCCCATATTTGTTCCTCCTTTTAAGAAACATATGCAACAATTTCAAATTTCCCACTCTGCATTTTGTACCATGAAAGAGCAAGGAAAAGTTTCCTGTCTGTGGTATCGAAAGTACAATGTCCACTCTCTCCACAAAGAAAACCACTCCAAGGATTTCCTTCCTCATCAATTACCGTTACTCCTCTCTTTTCCAGAATACTGAATAATTCTTCAAGAGGAATCTTTTCATGATACCTATTGTAAGTAAGTTTCCCAATCTCTTTGTTAATTTTATTCCTTTCACTTTTATCCATTCTCTAATTCACCTCCTTTCCACTATTTGTTTTCCATCATCAAATATGATGGATTTATACTCTAATTCTTTAACAATTAACTCAAATCCAAGAGAATCTAATTCCTTAATTATATCATCAAATTTCATCCCTAACTCTTTATTGATATACTCTTTAACAGAAGGAATATAATCTTCCCTAAAGAAATGCACTCCATTATTTCTGATATCTGGTGGAGTAGCAGAAATAGTATATCCAAGTTTATCTCTAAATTCATAAAATAAGGTATTATTAGGAATACTATAAGTACTCCATAATCCAAGCTTATCTAATTTACTCTGCAATCTGTATCCTATAACTGGTTTATAATTACAATACATATTAGTCATATTGAATAAATCATTATCTTCCCAGGTATCGGAAAAGAAATCCTGGAAATCATTATAATCTGTCCATTCTCTATTATCAGGATTATAGGAAGTAAATTTCATAATATCTCTTTACTCCAAAACCCCACTCCCAAGGAAATGGGAAGTGGGGTATGTTTAATCAGGAAGTAAGTTTATTCTACAAAGTTAAATACTACTTCCTTATCTAACTTCCATCCTGTATTCATCATAACAATTCTCTTAACTTCTTCCATGATCTTCTTTCCAGGCATTGTCTTTCTGTTACCATAGTATCGGATATTTCTCCATTTACCAACAACATACACTTGAATAACTCCACTATCCATTCTTGCTTTCAGTTTAATTACTGAATCAGAAAATGGATTGCATCCGCCATTTTCACTCCTTATAATTTTGTCCAACATAACTCTATCCTCCTATTTTATATTTACACTCTATTCTTGGAAATTACAGGAAAATCACTCTGTAAATTCCCATATTTGCACTCTGTAAAATATATTCTTTTTGTATTACAAAATGTATCTAATAGGAATCTATTTGTAATACAATAGCAATCAAATTGATATATAATTGACATACATTTCCCTTTTACACGATTAAATAAGTAAAGTACAGTATTCTTGATTGAATTTGTAAACTTAGAAAAATTATCAGGTATACAATTAACCATAATAGCCTTAGATTTTGGCTGGAGGGTGTTAGCTTGAATATTCACCCTGAAATTTTCAAAATGCCTTTCTATAGTGATTTTACGATATATAGGTATACTGCACTTATAAGCAGATAAACTACCATTACAAGGCATTTTAAGCATTGACGCTTGAGAATGCCCTACAATGCAATTTAAGGCATCATAAGGCATATTATATGCCTTATGAAAGAAATGTTGATTGTGAACAATCCTCATTGATGATTTTTTCATAACCTTTCAATAAAAAAGGCTCTCACAATGGAGAGCCTTTTCGCTGCCAGGCAATAGACTTAATTATAAGTCAATGCCTTTGTTGTCATGCAACCATTTTTTGATCAATGGCGTATGTAACCGATCTTTACCTAATGACTTATCATACGCAGTAACGCTTGACAAATCACTTATTTGTGATCTTGCATAATCAGTCAATGACTGATACTGCACACCCTCGATAACTACCGCTCGGCCCTTACGGGTACGGCTGGTATTGTTGGTATCAACATTGACTTTTGTGGTATCAACTTGTGGTTTCACCTTGCTAGGATTATAGGTAGTTGAAAACGGCGCAAAATTGATAAATTCGTTGCGATGTTTTCTGAACTGGGCCTGTAACTCAAGCCCGTCAATATTGTATCTCATAGCGGTCATACCAACATTTTGCAAGTGTTTGGCAATTTCTTTCCCCAATCTTTCAAAGAAATGCTCAGATTCAATGATGTTATCAAATTGCCTGACAAATTCATTGTACTTCTGTTCTGCTTGATATACATCGGCATACTTCTGCACAAGAGATTCACGATACAGAAACAATTCATTTACATCGGTGGTAGCCTTGCCATACTTTTCAGTGTACAGATTGGTCAAAACTTGTACATCATCAAAATTTGGCTTTTCACCCTCATGTTTCAAAACCTCTTGCAGTAATGGTATTGCTTTTTCCTTGATTGCTGCTTTTTCGATATTAAACATAACAATTACCTCCAGGTTAATCCGTGAAGTGGTTTACCTTCATCAGTGTACAAGTAACCAGCTTGTACAGATTGCCCTTGTTATAGGGCAATTTCGGCTAAAGAATTACACGAATTGAAAAACTATCTTTTTGTAACTTATACGACTGTCTTTACTCCAGCCGGTATTATTCATGATGATATTTGACGCTTCGTTTTCTTTCATTTTAGTTAGAGGAGATTTTCTTGCTCTGCAAATATACCGCCATTTGCCCACAATAAAAACTTGTAGATAACCGGTGTCAATGCGAGCAGGGATTTGTAATACCTTGTCAGTGATAGGGTTGCATCCTCCATTTTCTTCACGTATTACCTTGTCAAGTATTTCAGAAAACTTTTTTTCAATATTCATTTTCTTCTCCTTTCCTTTTGTTTTATTTGCTATGTAGTGCTGTAGCATACTGTACTATAAGCAAATAGTATGCCATAATATATCAATATTGTAGTTTTAGCACAAAAGTTTAATATATTAAACTTGCATCGGTGTTTTTTATTCAATTTACATCATTTTGTTTAATATATTAAACTTGAATGTACATAATATATCGACATTATTGTCGAGTGTCGACATTATTGTCGAATTGATAACTTATTGATATTATAGGTACTTTACTGATCTTAGCAATAAATGTATCGACATTATTGTCGAGTGTTAAAATACTTATGTAATTCCAGATAGTTAGCTTGTGATGATTGTGAAACCATGTGAATTGTATTTCACATGATATAGCAAGATTAATGCCATAAGTTTATATGCAAGTGGTATGCCACAGTGAATTCAAATTTTATGCCACAGTGTGGCACAAGGTATGCAATAATAATGCAAGTGTTGTGCCAATGGTAATGGTATGGTTATTGCATTATTATGCAAGTATTGTGCCAGGTGATTCTATGCAAGTATCATGCCATAAAATCGTGGTGCAGACTAAAAGCTTTTTTGGGAGGATTGGTGCATAATCCCACATAGAGCAAATAAAACAAAAAGGTTTCCAAATGCTATAGTGGAATTTTAAGAAGAAAAACAAAAAGAGTTTCCATAACCATTGAAGGTTACTTTAACTTAAAGAGTTCCCATAGCTCACATAGGCTTTTATAATCTGATAGTCTTACCTATATATTTTTATAAGTAGTGTGAAAAATAGAAAAGGTTTTGATATGAGGTTTTGATTTTAAAACAAAAAGAGTTTTGGGGTGAGGAGTGGGAATTGAACCCACATCTTAAGTGCCACAGACTTACGTTCTACCTTTGAACTATCCCCACATTTTTCCACCACATATTATAAAAAACCTATAGTATGTGGTGTAAAATTTTATTTAAAACAATTTCTTTTTACATTCTTTACTGCTTTCAATCCACTTACATTTCTCATTGATTTGTTTCTTACTTTTCTGAAGTTCTGAGCAGAGCTACTGTTTACATAATTTGGTCTTGATTCTCCTCTTGCAAATGCTAAAATAATAAAAATTATTAAACAAGCTATACCTAACATATTTGTTTCTCCTTACTTTTTATTTACTCTCTATATATTATATACAATATTTTCACTCAAATCTGACCAATTATTTTATGAAAATTAAAGATATTTTCATTATTTGTCGATAATATAATAGAAAGCATTAAAATGAGGTGATTTTATGACTGATGAAGAATTTATACAACTACAGAAAAAGAAAAAGGGAAAGATATATTCTAAATCAAGAAAAGCTGTTGTTAAGAGAAAAAAGAAGGAGGAGAAGAAATTAGAGAAAGAGATTAAGAAACAAGTAGTTGTACCTGCTATAATTATCAAGGAACCTAGTTACGAGGAAGTGGAGGCTGCTTTAAAGAAGAATACTGGGCTTTTGTCTTATACTGCCAAAGACTTAGAGATACCTTTAGAAGTTTTGAAGAAGATTATTAAGAAAAACAAGAACTTACGTAATTTATTGTTTGATTTAAGGGAAACTATTACTGATATTGCTGAAGAGACATTGCTTTACAGGATGATGGAGAAGAAGGATGGCATTATAGCTATGTTTGTGGCTAAGTGTCTTGGCAAGAACAGAGGATGGGTTGAGAAACCCGACAAAGCTGGCAGTTCTGCACAAAAGCCTGTATTTATTAGAATTCTGCCTGTAGATGGTAATGGAGGTGGTAAAGGTAAAAAATTGAAGGCAGAGATTAAAGTAGGGGCAGCTTTACCTGCTGCTGTTACTAAGGAAGAGAAAGCTGTAGAAGAGATTATAGAAGCGGAGGTTTTAGATGCATAATCATTCAAATTGTTGTGAGCATAGCAGGGTTAAGTATTGCAAGGTTTGTCAAGTGATTTACTGTGAGGATTGTGGTAAGGAGTGGAGAGAGTATATCTATAACTGGAAACCTTCACCTTCAGTGCCTTACTGGACTACCATGCCTTACTGGACTACCAGTGGTACTCAGATTCTTGATGGAAATGTGAAAGTGGAATATCATAGTCATGGCTAAAAAGAAAAGAATAGAACATAGTGATTTGTTTTCTCAACAGGAAGAAGCTGAAAAGGTAGACCTTACTGCTACCAGAGTTTTCTTTGAGAATATGAACAGTGATAAGAAGATTAACATCAATATAGGGGGAGGCGGTAGTTCCAAGTCTTATTCAATCATTCAGTTACTTCTCTATAAATTCTTGACCGAGAGAAATAAAAAAATCTTGGTTATCCGTAAAACAATGCCCTCCATTAGAACTACCGTCCTTATCCCCTTCCATGAGATAATGAACACCTTTGGTGTGTCAGAAAGAATCAAAGAAGACAAGGTTGGTATGAACTTCTTCTATAATGATAATCTTATTCACTTTAATGGGTTGGACAATGCTGAGAAGGTGAAGTCGGCTTCCTGGAATTACATATGGTTTGAGGAAGCTACTGACATTACTGAGAATGATTTCAACACTGTAAGGTTATATCTTCGTGCTCCATCAAAAGATGGTTTGAAGAATCAAATATTTCTTTCCTTTAACCCTATTGACGAGTTTCACTGGATAAAAGAAAGGCTTATTGATTCTGATGGTTTTGCTGGTCAGGTTAATGTTATCCATTCTACATACAAAGATAACCCATTTTTACCAGAAGATAGTAAAAAGACTTATGAAGATTTAATTGAACAGGATATCAACTTTTACAGGATATATGCTCTTGGTGAGTGGGGAAAACTTGAGAACTTGATTTACAGGAACTGGGAAATGGTAGAATCAATACCGGTGAATTTAAAGGGTGCGAGAGTATTATATGGTGTTGACTTTGGTTACAATGACCCTACTGTTATAACTAAATCTATAGTAAAAGACATGGAAGTATGGCATGAAGAACTTCTTTATCAACCAAAGATGACTAATCAAGATTTGATAGCATATATGAGGTCACATATCCCTAAATCAGAATGGAATAAACCTTGGTATGCAGATGCCCAATACCCTGATAAGATTAGAGAGATAAGGTTGGAAGGATTTAATATTAAAGCTGCACAGAAGAATATTGGTGATGGTATTGATATGCTTAAGAGGTTCAGGCAGTATGTTCCCAAATCAAGTTCAAATTTAATAAAAGAGTTCAGGGCATACAGTTGGAAAACTGATAAGCGTGGAAACATCATAGATGAGCCTGTAGACTTCTTAAACCACGGTATGGACTCAGTTAGGTATGCATTGTATAGCCAGTTAAGAGGAGAGGGGATTTATAAGGTTAGATGGGTGTAGAAAAATTAAAGATATGAGCTATTTATGTCGATAATATAATAAGACTGTTTATAAGGAGAAGGGATGTCCATAAAATGGATAAGATAAAGCAGGAGGACATTTATCAATGTCCTATGCATGATGACTTACGAAAGAAAGTAGAAGCTCATGATATAATCTTAAATGGTGAGAGAGGTACACCTGGAATGGTAGGTAAACTTGACAGTTTGAATAACACTGTTCAGGATATAAAAAAACTGTTGCAGTGGGCTTTAGGTGTTATACTTACTCCAGTTCTTATAGCCATCATAGCATTAGTGTTGAAGAGTGTAAAATGAGCATATTTGATAAAATAATACAGTTTTTAATAGCATTAGCAGTTTCTTGTATTGTAGTATTCAGTGTTATTACAACTTACTGTCTTTATTACCCTTATAATGTTATAGATATAAAAGAACCAATTACTGTCCTAACTAAAGAAGTTAAGCAGGGAGAGATATGTGAATTAGAAATAACCTACACCAAACATTTAGACATTTTAGGGCAGAGACAGGTACAGTTGGTAAATGGAATGATTGTAACCTTGGATAAAGACCCTGAATATGTTCATCTAAAGGTAGGAGAGAATATAAAGTATAGGGTAGGTTTTTTAATTCCAGATTGGTATCCAGAAGGCTACTGCCATGTTGAGTTAACTACTATTCATCATGTCAATCCTTTACGAACCGTAGTCGAGAAATTCTCTACTGAGGAGTTTAGGGTGACTAAACATGGAAAGTATAAGTAACGTTTTATTGTTGACAAGTTTAATAATTTTTATAGTTGGGCTATGCTCCTTTGGTATTTGGGAGTATAGACATTTTACCTTACTTAAGAAAAGCAGACAGAGATGTAAGGAAAAATTTGAGGAAGTGAAAGATAGATTTGATGAAGTTGAGACAAGAATTGATACTTTAGAAGAAAAGGTCAAATAATGGATGATTTAACCATAATCTACATTACTGCCAATACCTTGCCTAAAAGTTGGGTAGACTTTCAAACTAAGCATCTTATCAAGGCAGCAAATGGTTCCAGAATAATTTCAATTTCAAGAGAACCTATGAACTTTGGTGATAACCTGTTAGATACTGAGAAGAAGTGTTACTGGAATATATATTTTCAGTTGTTAAGAGGTGCAAAAGAAGCTAAGACTCCTTTTGTTGCTATGGCTGAAGATGATACTTTATATACCAAAGAGCATTTCTCAAAATTCAGACCTCCTGTGGATGCTGTGTCTTATGACAGAGCTAGGTGGTCATTGTTTGCTTGGGATAACATGTACTGTATGCGTCAGAGAATAAGTAACTGTTCTTTGGTTGCTCCAAGAGATTATTTAATAGAAGCATTAGAAGAGAGAAACAGGAAATACCCCAACGGCAACGACTATGTTGGAGAAGTAGGCAGGTCTAAGGTAGAACACAGATTGGGGGTATCAGTACGAAATTGTGTTGAGTGGTACTGTGATAATCCTATAGTACAATTAAACCATGAAGGAGGTACTGATAAAGGAGATTATGGTATAATCAATGGTAGGCATATGATTAAAAAGCATGGGCAGATGAAAGCCTATGACATTCCTTATTGGGGAAAAGCAACAGACATATTAAAATATTATAATTAAGAGGGGGAAAACATTTATGATAACAGATGAATTGATTCAAATGAAGTTTCCTATGAGAAAGATGCATCTGCCTTTTTATCCTAGAAGGGGAAACAGAGAAACATTGGCAGAATTTTTAGGTGAGAATAGTTTTAACTATGGGGCTGAAATAGGTACTCAGAGAGGTTATTATGCAAGAACTTTGTGTAGTAAGAACCCAAATCTAAACCTTACCTGTGTTGATCCTTGGAAAGCTTATAACAGCGTTTCACAAGCAAGACAGGATGATTATTATAAACAGGCTATACAGAATCTTCAAGGATATAAGATAACTTTTATTAAAAAGTGGAGTATGGATGCATTATCTGATATAAAAGACGAATCTTTAGATTTTGTTTATATTGATGGAAATCATGTATTTGACCATGCTATTATGGATATAATATGTTGGTCTGCAAAAGTAAAGAAAGAAGGTATTATAGCTGTACACGATTATCATACACAAGGATGTATGGGAGTCATTCAGGCTGTTGAAGCGTATACCAGAAGTCATTTCATTAATCCTTGGTATGTTACCAGAGAGGAGCTGCCTACAGCGTTTTGGGTAAAGAAATAAAAGATTATTTTGATAAAATATGTAGTGTAGATAGTACAGTTGTAGTTACCACAGATGCAGCTGTACAGAACTTATGGGATAACAGGTATATTTACTATAATCCTACTAAAATAAAGTATGCTGAAAAATTCTATGATTCATTTGAGGACTTGATTGAGAAGGTTCATAAAGGTGGAAATATAGATATTCCAAATACTTGGTATTGGAATTATATAAAAATGTACCATAGAGCATGGAAAGAAAAAATACTAACACAACAGTCAATAAAAGGAATGACAGAAAAGGTTGAGAATGGTATAAACCTTTATTATGATATTAAGAAAAATGGTATGTTAAATCCTTTAGGAGTTATAATAGAGGATGGTAATTTTATTATTTATAGAGGATGTCGTAGACTGGTCATTCTTCATGTATTGGGTGTAGAAAGATTAAAGGTGCAATATGCAATTATCAATAATAGTACCAGTTCTTAACAGCCATGAAATAGTCAGACGGCAGCTACTTCATTACAAAATGATGAATTTGCCTGATGATGTAGAAATTATATTTATGGATGATGGTAGCAACCCTCCTATAGTAGATTCTGTAGGAGTAAAAAATCTTAGAATTGTACCAACAAACGATACAAGAGAGTGGACTTGGGCGGTAGCAAGAAACTCAGGTGCAAAAATAGCAAAAGGTGCTTATTTTTTGATGACTGATTTAGATTATATCTTACCAAGAAATGCCATAGAAGATGCCAGAAATTTTACTGGTGACAAGATGAGGTTCAAAAGGCAGTTTGGTGTTCTTTTGGAAGATGGAAGTTTTACACAAGATTTAGAGGTTTTAAAACAGTATGGATTGTCACAGGAAAGAATAAACACTAGAGGTGTTAATTTACCCCCCCATCCTAATAACTTTGTAATGAAAAAAGAAGTGTATTGGGCAATGGGTGGATATGTAGAAGATAGAATAGGTAATCCATACCCGCAGGGGGAGGATAGAAAATTTAAGAGAGATTGGGTAAAAGCTGTAGAACAGGGCAAATTTAAAGATCATGACCATAGACCTACTATTTATATGTTTCCTAATGGGCAGTTTTGTGGTGATGTAGACTACAATCCCTTTAATTTATTTCATAATTTAAGCAGAAAAACTGACCAGAACCCCTTTTTGGGGAGGACAGGTCAAAAGGCAGAAGTAGTTACCCCTCCTAAGAAAAAAGCTAAACTTCCTTCACTGTCGGTGATAATACCTGCGAGAAATGAAGAGTTCTTAGATAGAACTATTAACAATATTCTTGACATGGCTGAAATAGATACAGAAGTAATAGCTATATTAGATGGGTACTGGCCTGATCCTCCAATAAATGATAGGGATAAGGTGGTATTAGTACACCACACTACTTCAATTGGGCAGAGAGCAGCAACAAATGAGGGGGCTAGGTTATCTAAATCAGATTTTGTAATGAAACTGGATGCCCACTGCATAGTAGACCAAGGATTTGACAGAAAACTGGCAGAACCTTATCTTAACGGTAGATTGGGTATGGACACAACGACAATACCTAAGATGTACAACTTACATGCATTTGATTGGGAATGTGATTCCTGCCATAATAGAACTTATCAGGGACCAAAACCAGAGAAATGTGACAAATGTAATGGTACTGAATTCCATAGAGAAATGGTATGGCAACCAAGATTCAACAGACTAACAGAATCTTGGAGATTTGATAAAGAGATGCATTTTCAGTATTGGGATAAATACAGGCACAGACCAGAGTTTAAAAGTGACATAAATGATGTGATGTGTTCTATAGGTGCATGTTTCTTTATGCCAAGAGAGAGATTCTTTGAGATTGATGGTCTTGATGAAAAACACGGTTCATGGGGTCAGTTTGGTGTGGAAATTGCATGTAAATCTTGGTTAAGCGGTGGTAGGCATGTGGTGAACAGGAATACTTGGTTTAGTCATATGTTCAGGACACAGAAAGATTTCAGTTTTCCCTACCCTATAAGTGGTAATGACCAAGATAGGGCAAGAAAGTATTCAAGGGATTTATGGCTCAACAACAAATGGGAAAAACAGAAGTATCCTTTGGAGTGGTTGGTACAGAAATTTGCCCCTATTCCAGGGTGGGAGGAAACATGAAATTACTATTATCAATCGCATTAATCCTTATCGCAACAACCGTATTTGCTACACCGTTTCTGGTCTGTGATGCACCGGACCCTTCGGAGGGGATAACCCATTACAAGCTGACCGGATGGAGCATTGCCAGCACCCCCGCACCCCTCCACATGGATGTTGCAAGTGCCTCTGTAGGTACGACCAATATTACCGTGGCAGCGTGCAGAGCTGATGCACTTTGGGGGGAGCAATGCTCGGTTTACGTCCCTTTCGCATTAACACGACCCGCAAGTCCAAGTGCAGTAAGTCTACCAAGACTTGCACCTTAAAGGACGTATATCGGTGGAGGAATAGGTAATGGCTGAACTGTTAATCCTCGCATTTGACACAAGTAACAAGGACGCTGCCCTTGATGTCTTTGCCTACAAGAAAGGTCATGTCATCTCTGTCCAACCTGACGGACACAAATGGGGCAAAGAGGAATGTTTACCAAAGTTTTACATTGTTAAACTTCCGAAGGTAGCTGTGGAAGATGTGCAGAAGTACCTTGAACCGAAGATAGACTTGTTTAGCACAGCAGATGTAAAACCTACCATAGCAATCAGGAAGTACAAACTTGATGTTGCTAACCTTCCTACCCTCGCCAAGACAGCACTTGAAACAGAGGGGGTGCTTAGTATCAGCAGGGTCGCTGACCTTGAGGAGAAAATGATTAGTGGCTAACGCGACAAAAACAGTAAAATCCAGTGGTGGTGACTACACTTCCTTAAATGCTGCCCTCGCTGGATTATCAGGGAATTTAACTACCAACTGTGCAGGAACGGGCGGGGCTGGCATTCTAACTATTGAATGTTATGCAATTTCCGGGGGAGATACCACTCTCGCAAGCACGGGCACAGGATATACAGTTTCAGCCGACTACTATATAAATATTACCGTTCCAATATCAGACCGACATAGCGGAAAATGGAACGATGCTAAATATTACCTGAATTATGATAATGCGCTTACGATATATGAATCATACACCCGCGTATCGTGGTTACAGGGTGCATTGGGTGGTAATGGGTTTTTTGCTGTAAGCGCAGCCGATGCCGTTACCTTCAACGGACTCATCGTAAAGCCAAATACGGGAACTCCCGGTTATGGTATACGTATTGATGGTGCAAGTTCCTCAACCGGAACAGTTAGAAACTGCATTGTGTACGGTGGGTTTTCACGCGGTATTGCACTGTACTATGATGGCGCAGGGAGGACGCTCTCAGTTTATAACTGTACGGTAAGTGGTTGCGGAACTGCTGGAATAGCTGATAGGCAGGGTTCGCATGTTGTGGCGACTAACTGTGCAGTTTTCAATAATGCAGACGATTTTGCTGGTACATTTTCGTCAATTACCTACTGTGCCTCAGACGATGGGGATGGGACAAACGCTGTCAATATAAGCCCAGGAGCAACTGAAGCTGACGATTGGGCAAATGCTTTTGTAGATTACGCTAATGGTGATTTCCATGTAAAGAATACCAGTTCTGTCCTGTATAACGCAGCAACCGACCTGTCTGGTACATTTACCGATGATATCGATGGTGATACGAGAAGCCAATGGGACATCGGAGCGGATGAGTATGTGGCGAGTGGGGCTTCCTCAACACCATCATCGACCCCTTCACATACACCTTCACATACACCTTCAGCTACACCTTCACCATCACATACGCCATCACATACGGTGTCAGCTACACCTTCAGCTACACCATCACATACACCTTCACATACACCTTCAGCTACACCTTCACCATCACATACGCCATCACATACAGTTTCAGCAACACCTTCAGCTACACCATCACATACACCTTCACATA
>Ga0265297_10000483_pt1 | contig 116160 bp, 114 predicted proteins | sample Munlanlwell13791_FD_192502 | JGI IMG/M metagenome (GOLD analysis project Ga0265297, IMG submission 192502) | Leachate microbial communities from a municipal landfill in Southern Ontario, Canada - Leachate well 137-91 | ecosystem: Engineered > Solid waste > Landfill > Unclassified | place...
CGTGCTGGTGTATTAAATATCCACTCGGTGATGAGCTGTCCCATCTTCCATGGAGTGAGACGAGAATGTTTGATTTTCATCCTTCCCCGATACCAGAAATGGGATCAAACATCTAGGCCAGATCGCTGCGAAGGAAGGGGCCGGGGGAAGGTCGTGGTTAATTTATCCCCAAAAATTTCTTATACGCCTCGGCGTTTGTCGGACGGCCGAGGAATGCCGCGGCCTGCTCGGCTTCGTCTTGCGATCCGCCCTTGCACAAAATGGACGCGCGGAATTCCGCGGCGGTTTCGTCACTCATGTATCCCTCGGACTCGAAACGGGTGAGCACGTCTTTTGCGATCGAGAGCGCCCACTGGTATCCGTAATAGGCGGCGTCGTAGTTGACCAAGTGGCCAAAGGTCGCCTGAAAAAACGTATCCGGAATCCGCGAGAATGAGCTGTATTGAGTATGAAGCGTGTTCACGATTTTTGTCGTGTCGATTCCCGGCTCGCTCGTGTGATAGGTCTGATCAAGCGCAGCCAAAAACAACTGACGCTCGGTGAACGTGGCAAGGCCGAAAGTTCGTGCAGTGACCATGGCGGCAAAAAGATCATCTGGGATCGCCATCCCTGTTTCCGCATGGACCGCAAATCGATCCAGCACCTCGCGCTGCCACGCCCATTCCTCGAACATCTGCGACGGCACTTCCACAAAATCACGTGCGCAATTTGTTCCGGCGAAACTCACCAAGCGCGATTCGCTCAATAACTTGTGCAGCACGTGTCCGAACTCATGAAAGAATGTCGTAACTTCATCATGGCTCAAAAGCGCTGGCGCGTCCCCGGGTTTTGGAAAATTGCAGACGAGTGCCGCATGCGGAACAATGCGCGAACCATCAGATGAATACGCGGCATTGCGCAATCCAAACATGGCGGCGTGCTTGAACTTCCCTTCACGCGGATACAGATCCATATACAAATGCCCAATCAGATTCCCCGTGGAAACATCCATCACATCATGCGATTGGACATCTTTGTGCCATACGGACATGGACGATGGAGTGAAAGCGATGCCATAGAGTTCAGAAGCGATCATAAAAATTCCTTCACGGACGCGATTCAGCTCGAAATAATTTTTTAATTCTTGCGTATCAAGGGCAAATTGTTTTTTGCATATCCGATCTTCCAAATACGACGCATCGGACGCGCGAATGCTCCCGTCCGGCTGGATGAGATTGAGCGATTTCGCTTCTTCTTTAAATGTCCCAAACTCCATTTCACGCTTTGAAATAAGGGCCGTATGCAAATCGTTCAAAAATGCCTGCACGCTTTTTGCATTCTTTGCCATGCGGGGTTCAAGCACGTAATCCGCCCAGGTTTCGTATCCCAATAGCTTTGCTTTTTCATACCGCAATTTGAGCAGGGAGTCAAGAAGTGGGAGGTTCTGTTCGGCCGCGCGGCATTGCGACAAGCGATACAGTTCCATGGCCGCATTCCGGTCATTCGCGTATGTCATGAACGGGATAAGATCCGGATAATTTGTGGTGATCGCCACCATTCCATCTTCACCAACCGAATGACTGGCAACGTATGATTCTGGAAGTCCATACAGCTGATCCGGCTGTATGGAAATCGAAAGCGTTGTTTCCGCTAAATTGCGTTCAAAATTCTGTCCGATTTTCGTGAGTTCTTTGTTCAGTTCGCTCAACCGCTTTTGTTTCTCTTCAGGTACATCCAATCCATTCCGGCGGTAGTCGCGAAGCGTATGTTCGATAAAACGTGAGTGGAGATCGGAGAACGGAGATCGGAGATCCGAAGCGCTCGGATCTCCGATCTCTGATCTCCGATCTCCATTGGCATACCGTTTCAGCACCTCAAACACATCTTTGTCCATGTACAGTTGAGTCACGAACGCATCCACTTTTGCTTCGCACGGCATGGCCGCATCGCGAACCGCCGAATCCGGATGAGCGACCGCAAGCAAGGCCGGAACAAAGCAGGCCTCTTGCAGGGAGCGGCTGACCTCATCAAACGCTCCAAACGTTGCGTCCCAGGTGAGCTCCTGATCTGTTTTCGAGGCAAGAGATCGGATCTCATCGACCAATTTTTTCGCCCGTTTGAGTCCGCGATCGCAACATTCTCCAATGCCCTGTACGGTCATTGAATCAAGAATTGGATCAATAGGGAAATCTTCCATATACATTACATTGTTATATTGTTATTTACTTCAAATATCGCTAACAATAAAACAATTTAGCAATATAACAATCATTATTAGGTACGCGTGGCTTTTGCGTATTCTTCGACCATCTCCTGCCACGGCCGAAGCGCTGGCCGCTTGGTATTCCGAAGAATGGAAATATTCGCAATATGCGCCTTCCGAGGGAAGTCTGACAGCTTACAGGGGGTGATCGTCGCAGGAATGTTCAGATGCTTCAAAACTTCCGTCGCAAACTCATAACGGGAACACGATCCCTGCCCGCCTGGGTGATAGATGCCCGGTGCTGGACGGTCGTGGATAAGAGAGAGAAGAAACTTCGCGAAATCATCCGTAAAGAGAGGGCAGCCAATTTCATCATCAACGACCGAGACCTTGCCCTGCGTCTTTGCCCGCTCCGCAATTTTTCCGACGAAGTTCTTGGCGCCATGCCCGAATAGCCAGCTCAATCGCACAATATAGAGAGCGGAATCCATATCGCTAAAATCAGACCCGCTCTGGATTCCTGCAATCTCGATGATGTTTTTTTCTCCCATCCGTTTTGTTTTTCCGTATGCGTTCATCGGTTCGCCCGGAACAATATCTTCCGACACTCCGCTTGCATCCGTACCGTTAAAAACATAATCCGTTGAAAGATGAATGAATGGCGTTCCGCGCTCGCGGCATGCGGCTGCGAGATTCCCGGGCCCGTCTCCGTTCACCTTTGACGCGATTTCAAAACCCTCCGGCGTTTCCGCGCCTTCAACATCCGTATACGCCGCAGAGTTGATGACAATCGCCGGACGCACGAGATCCAGAACCGTTCTGACCGATGTCTCACTCGTGATATCTACATCCGGCAAATCCGCGCCAACCACGTCAAACCCCACTTCTTTTCCTTTCGCAAGAAGCGTTGTGCCGAGCAGGCCGGAGGAACCGATAACGAGGAATTTCATGAGAATTAACGGATTAACGTATTAACGCATTAACGTATTTTTTTAATTCGTTAATACGTTAATCCGTTAATGTGCAATTAAATCTAAAATACCTTCCCCGAATCCTTCAGCCCTGAATAAACCAAATCCTTCGGCGCAAGAATCGGCTGTTCGATCCCCCAATCAATTCCGAGATCCGGATCATTCCATATTATACCGCCTTCGGACGCGGCGTCCCATATATCGCTAACCTTGTACTGCATGTCGGTAATGTCGGACAAGGCAAGAAACCCGTGCGCGAATCCTTTTGGAATAAACAGCATCTGATGATTTTCATCGGACAAGCGGGCGCTCACATGCTTTCCGTATGTCGGCGAGCCAATGCGGATATCCACGGCCACGTCGAGAATCTCGCCGCGCGTGACGCTGACGAGTTTATCCTGCGCATGCGGAGGCTTTTGGAAATGCAATCCGCGCAAAACACCTTTTTTCGACCGCGACCGGTTATCCTGAACAAAATGAACGTTGATCCCGTTTTCCGCAAACTCATTCTGCTTATACGATTCAAAAAAATACCCTCGTTCGTCTTCAAAGACGCGAGGCGTAATCAAGATAACGTCGGGAATATCAAGGCACTGGAATTCCATAGAAGTAACGAAATAATCGCATGTTTGGATGGGGTGAGTCAAGAAGAGGCCACTAGGGAACTAGGCCATTAAGCCATTAGGGAAAGAAAAATCATTCAAAAAAAATGCAATTCCCCTAGTGGCTTAGTGGCCTAGTTCCCTAGTGGCCCTTATTGACAAACGAACAAATTTGGTATACAATCAGCGCGGTACAAACTACAACGGAGGTCCCCATGACAAAAGATACGTTCTTTCCAAGTACAGATTGGACCGTGTATGAACGCGGCGTCATCGTGCATAATCTCGTCTCTGAATTTCGGACAACTGGCGACATACTGAACACGAGAGCAGGCAAAAGGCAGGCACTGTTAATCATCGGCATTATTATTGCCCTCTCATCACAAGATAGTCGATTTCTTGAACGCGCTCGCACAGACTTTTTGCGCAGCTGGCCGCAAACCGTTCTGCATAGGATGTCAATCGAGGCGATTGCCTTTCAAAGCATAACTGAAAACCATGATACGTGGACGGCGTATGCACGTTTGACCGCGATCTATCACCTCACCATCACCTTGCGGACGATCATAAACGATTCGACGATTCAATCCGACGAGAAGAGAACAATCGCATCTATTATCTCGTACATTGACATGCTCGCATCGAGCGATCCGCGCGCAATCCTTCGGAACGAATCCGACATTGAAAGCTTCTTCATTGGGACGTTTCCAAACGGAATTCATGACCGCAATTTTCAGATCGCCGTCAGAAGCCTTCACAGGCTCTTGGCGAAATAACGCGACAACCAATTCCAGGCCATCTCATTCTCACGAGGTGGCCTGTTTGTTTATTTTATTTTTTTATATTTCACGGCGAAAATCGGCTGGTACTCTTCGTCATGATCGTCTTTGAATGTCACAGACTCCCCTTTCATGGCGAGCGAGAGCGCGATGTCATCCATGAGCATCTGCTCTTCTTTGATTTCACGCTCGACGTTTTCGAGATCCATCTGCTCCTGCCCGTATTCCCCGCGAATTTCCGCTTCGATTCTCTTTTTCTTTTCCCGAAGAAGGTTCAATTCATCTACGACTTCTTTCCGTTTCGGCGATTCGGCAAACGCATCTTTAAATACCAATTTGAGCCGTTTGCGCTCTTTCTTTTTTTCCTGAATGCGATTGTAGACCTCTTGGATATCTTGCATACATGTGTAAGGAGTGGGTAGGTGGGAGTGGGGAGTATAGGAGAAGTAATAAAAAATAGCAACTATATTCAGATTGTTAAATTGTTGTATTGTTAAATTGCTTAGTACGTGACAACAATTTAACAATCCTTTTCCAAAACACAATACTATGAACATATTCCTCCTCTACATGCTATTATGATCCCGACCTATGCAACCTCTTCTCCTCGTCCTCGATGTCGGCACAACTGGCGTGAAGGCCTTTGTTTTTGACGCGAAGCTAAAACAGCATGCAAAGGCGTATGCGGCGTATCCGATTCATGCGCCGAAAAAAGGATGGGTGGAGCAGGATCCGAAGGCGATCGTACACGCGAGCATCCACGTCATTCGCCAAGCCGTGAAACAAAGCCATGTTCCCCTGTCGCGTATTGCAAGCATGGGCATCACAAATCAACGCGAGACAACCATCGTCTGGGACACAAAAAACGGCAAGCCGATCTATCCGGCCATTGTTTGGGAAGATGTGCGGACAATGGCCGCATGCGCGTCGCTCAAACGGCGAAGCGGAAAAGCCGTGCGGCTCCTATCAGGTTTGACCCTTGATCCATATTTCTCCGCGTCGAAAATCGCATGGATCCTCGACAACATCCCGCATGCCCGCACGCTCGCGGATTGCGGTCGCCTGCGTTTTGGCACGGTTGATACATGGCTCATGGCAAATCTGTGTGAAAACGCGCCGCATTATACGGATACGACGAATGCATCGCGCACCATGCTCATGGATATCCGTACCGGTGCATGGAGCCAAGATCTCTTAAGTATATTCAACATTCCTCCGTCGGTTCTTCCCGAAATTCATCCGTCCGCCTATAACTTCGGCGTATTAAAAAAAGATGTTCTCGGCCGTTCAATCCCTCTTACTGCCGTGTGCGGAGATCAGCAATCCAGCCACTATGCCGCAACCATGCTTTCACGCGGACGTGGTCCGGTAACGAAAGTGACGTATGGCACAGGGGTTTTCGTCTCCCAATCACTCGGAAAAAAGATAGTGCTGGTCGATGATTTCTTTACAACCGTCATCCCGAGCAAGACAGGTATCGAATACGCACTCGAGGCAAAAGTCTGCGTGAGCGGCCCGGATGTCATGAAACGGATCAAGCATCCGCAGGAGCTCAAACGATATTTTTATACTCTGGCAAAACGAGTGAATACTTATTTGACTCATTTGCCAAAAACTCCATCAAAAATCATCATCGACGGCGGCAGTTCCCGCGACGGTTTGATCCTCTTGATCCAAGAAGAAGTCTCCGGCATCCCCACCGAGCCGCTCATGTCGTATGACGGCACGGCATTAGGAACCGCATTATTACAAATCGGGGCGTGCCTGCCTGTCCGGTAGGCAGGGGGCGTGGCGTTCGGAGCGTGGTGAATTTCACTACGCCCTACGCCCCACGCCCTACGCCCTATTCTTCCCCACCGCCTCCGAAATATTTTTATACCCATCCTTCTCTAATAGTTTCACAAGTCCGTGATTGATCTCTCCAATCAACTGCGGGCCTTCGTAGATCATGCCGGTGATGAGCTGGACGAGGGATGCGCCGCATTTTATTTTTTTGTATGCGTCTTCGGCGGTAAAAATGCCGCCACAGCCAATAATCACGTATTTTCCGCGCGTTGTTTGATAGAGATGTTTGATGAGAAGGTTTGAAAGTTCTTCGACCGGTTTTCCGCTAATGCCTCCGGTTGTGATGTTCTGCGTCGCGAGTTCATCTTGATCAATGCTTGGAAGCTCGTATCGCTTTGTCAGGTTCGTGAGAATAAAACCGTGCACGCGATGGCGGTTTGCGACCGCGACAACATCATCGAGATCTGCCGTTGGAGCGTCTGGAGAAAGTTTGAGGAAAATTGGTTTTGATGTCGGAATTTGATCGAGCGCAGACAAAAGACGATCAAGCGTCTCGGGGCGATGAAATGGCTGGCCGCCAAAGGCATTCGGACAGCTCACATTGATGGTGTAATAGTCGCCGACATCCAGACAGGTTTTGAATGAACCAATATGGTCTTCAATGCCGACTTCGTCGATCGCGCATTCGGCGCAATTCGTCTTTGCCATGCTCACGCCGACCGGAATGCGGAAGGCTGATTTTCGCAAACGTTCGCACACGGCTTTCGCCCCTTCATTCGACAAGCCGTAATTCACCACGAGTCCACGCGACTTTGGCAAGCGCCAGAGCCTCTTTCCCGAATTCCCTTTTGACGGCTGTGCTGTGATAGATCCGATTTCCGCGAATCCGAATCCGACATCAGCCATATACCCTGCAATCCGCGCATTCTTATCAAACCCTGCGGCAAGGCCGACTGGATTTAGAAAATGAATGCCGAGAATATCCTGCTCAAGCATCGGATTCTTGTATTCAAAAAACCACGACGTGATCGTGCGCGTTCCTGCATGCGAGCCAAGCCATGCGCCAATGCCGACCATTCGATCGTGGATATATTCCGGATCCATGCGAAAGAACACCGGTTTTAATATATGCTTGTACTTCCAATGAATGATTGGGGCGAAATGCATGGAGGTAGGGTACGGGAAGATGGGGAGGAAGGCAAGGCACTAGGGAACTAGGCCACTAAGCCATTAGGGGAAAATCACTAAAGAAATTGCAATTCTCCTAGTGGCTTAGTGGCCTAGTTCCCTAGTGGCCTTCTTCAACCTAAATTCCCCGTACTCGCCGCAGAACAAGCCTTGAGACGTGCGAGAAACGCCTCTCGAGCCTGCGGGAGATTCTCATCTTTCCCTGCCCAAACATCTAACGCTGGGTATTGAAGGGCGCGCGCGTAGCAGAATGTAACCAGCCACGGATAGGGGCCGAGTTTTTTGATGGCATTCAAATTGAGCGTGGCCTGATCCCCTGTTTGCCCTCCAGACAAAAAGACGACGCCTCCCATATTTTCCGGAATCGTTGCGCGAAGGACGCGCGACGTAGCTTCAGCGATTAGATTCGGATCCATGACAGCTCCGGATTCATCGCCCGGCACAATCATGCTCGTTTTCATAATCACACCGGTAAGATCCACTTTATATACCTTCAACATCGCGATCACGGTCTTGAGGACATTAGTTGTAACTTCTTCCGCCTTTTCAATCGTATGCTTTCCGTGAAGCAAAACTTCCGGCTCCACCATGGGAACGATTCCTGCTGACTGGCATCGTGCCGCGTAGATGGCGAGCTGAAGCGCGTTCGCATCAAGCATGGCCTCGCTCGGCAATCCGTCGCCGATGCGAATCACGGCCCGCCACTTGGCAAAGCGCGCGCCAAGATCCGCGTATTCTTTTAGACGCGCGGCCAGACCGTCTAATCCTTCGGTTAATTCTTCATTTGGAAACGACGTGATCGTTGACGTTCCTGCGTCGACTTTGATGCCAGGGACGATTCCTCGCGCCGCTAGTGATTGAGGGAATAGTTTTCCGTCTGCGCCGGACTGGCGAATCGTCTCGTCCACAAGAATCACGCCGCTCATGTACTGTTCTGCGCCCGGCGCTTCCAGATAGAGGGATCGAAACCGCCGCCGATTCTCTGGGTTTGATTCAACCTTAATCGGATCAAGCCGCTTGGGGACGGACTTACTGCTTTCATCCGCGGCAAGCAAACCTTTTCCCGTTGCCATCATGGCTTTGACGGTTTCTTGAAGTTGTTGAGCGGGCATATAAAAAGAATGATACCACGAACCAACATCAATGCTGAGTCCAAAGTCCACAGACCACGGTCCGAAGACTGTGGTCTGTGGACTTTGGACTGTGGACTTGTAGCGCGCTACAATACCCTCCATGGATTCCTCGATGCTCGACCTGCTCACGCCGCGTGTTTGGTGGACGACGGCGTATATTGCCGTTCTTGCGTGGATCGTCTATATCACCCGTCCAGTCTACATTCGCTTTAAACGGAGAAAGACCGGATATGGAACCGTTTTTGACAGCATCACCGGAAAGGCGATCGATCTTGCGCGCGTCCGCTTGGTTGACACGCATGGACTTACGGCCGCATCAGCCGTAACGGATACGCTCGGACACTATCGGCTCACAGCCATGCCCGGCGAATATGTGGTGGATGTTTCGAAACCCGGTTATCGCTTTCCATCCGTCTTTTTAAAGCGGCATCAATACAGCAAAGGGTACGACAATGTTTTGCCGTCGCAACGCATCAAGATTACGGACCACGGCATTATCACAAAAAACATTCCGCTTGATCCGGAAACGAATGCGGGACGGTCAAAAATTTTTCGCGGATGGATTCTGCTTGGAGACAATGTTCAGCTCGGCATCATGTACGCATCTATTTTTCTGGCACTCATTGCGCCGTTTCTTGATGTGGCGAATATTTTCATCTGGCTTGCATATATCATCTTCATCAGCATCATTATCATACGGCTCATGACGTTTCGGCCCGGGAAAGCGGAGTATGGAACGATCCGTGATGCGAAAACAAATGAACCGCTTGAACGAGTTGTCTTGCGTTTGTTCGACGCGTCGTTCAATAAATTAATTCAAACGGAAATCACCTCGTCAAAAGGACGCTACGCATTCCTTGTGAACAAAGGCTCCTACTACGTGACGGCAAAATTGGACGGCTATCGGCCGGTTCGCCTGAACTTCCCAAACATCTCCACGGACAGCTATCCGCTGGCGACAGATGTCAAGCTCAAGCCGGAATGAGTCAACGAGATATGGTCCACAGACCACAGACTGCAGTCCGATAACCGACGCGTCTGTTATCGGACTGCAGTCTGTGGTCTGTGGACTCATTTTTCCGACCTGCTATACTAGATCTCATACCCCTTTCTCCTCCAAATATGACCCCAAATATTAACGAATTCGTCCGAGAAGCGCTCGCGAAAGACCTGCCGCGTCAGGATATTCAAGACGCGCTTCTGAAAGCCGGATGGCAAACAGATGAAATCGCAACCGCACTTGCGGCATACGCAGACATCCATTTTCCCATCCCCGTTCCAAAACGCAAACCATACGCATCGGCGCAAGAGGCTTTCTTGTATCTGCTTCTCTTTTTAACGCTGTATGTCACCGCCATCAGTTTAGGCATGCTCATCTTTCAGCTTATCAACGTCTGGCTCCCTGATGCGCTCATGCCGATATATGTCGAAGTTAATCGCTTAAACATCATTCGCCAGTCAACCGCATCGTTGATTATTGCGTATCCCATTTTTATGTGGATGACCCTTCTCTTGCGAAAGGGCATTAAAAAGGATCCGGAAAAACGAGCGTCAAAAATCCGCAAATGGCTCACATACATTACGCTTTTTCTGGCGGCGGGAACCATCATCGGCGACCTCATCGCCCTTGTGTATAATCTGTTAAACGGCGATCTCACGCTTCGCTTTATCCTAAAAATTCTGACAATCGGCGGCATCGCCGGACTCGTTTTCGGTTATTACTTATGGGAGATGAAACGGGATAAAGAATCTGCATGACTAAAAATTGCTAATTGCTAATAAAAATTCAATAAGTAATCACAATTAGCAATTAGTAATCTGTAAAAAGCTATGAAATTCACTCCACATACCATCTTTGCCATCGGCGTCAGCGCGCTTATCGTTGCCGCTGCCGTTACGGGCATTTTTATCGTCGGCGCTCCAAAAACCGAACGGCAATACCGACTGGACGAACAGCGCGTTTCGGATCTGGAAGCCTTGCGCTCTTCGGTGATTGATCCGTATTACGCTTCGCATAAAACGCTTCCCGCAACCCTTGAAGAAGCGGGATCCGTCGGACAATATTCCGGCAATATTTTCAACGATCCGGAAACGCAACAGATGTATGAATATCACCCGACCGTTGGAACACAACAATATGCGCTCTGCGCCGTTTTCGACCTTCCAACCAATCCGAAGCGGCAAATGAATCCGACGTTGAATCATTCAGCCGGACGAACATGTTTCGATTTTACAGTTGGGATCGATAATCATGTGAAAGAAAAACAAATCCCCGTCGTCCCGGCGAATACGGAAGCGATTCCATCGGCTCCAAAGCAATAAAAATGGGTCTGTAGGTCTGTAAGACGGTACGTTTTCTATTCCTGACGGCTTCAGGCAGAGCGGCCTCCTGTCCTACAGGCCTACAAATCTTCTTCATGTCTCATTTTCTCACTTGGGCATTCACGCACAGCAATGAGGCGATTGCACTTCTCTTCACGATCAACGCCTTTCTTATTGCGTGCATGATTGTTCTGGAAAATAAGGAACCGGAGCGCTCAAACGGCTGGCTCTTGGCGCTTTTTGCGTTTCCGCTCGTCGGGTTCATCCTCTACATTTTTTTCGGCCACAACTGGCACCGCCCGAGAAACTTTTTTGAGCGGCTTCGCGCGTTTCAGGAAACGAATGCATGGAAGCGGTTCGCGCAGGCGGATGCGCTAAACAATCAACATCGCCCGGACATCGAACGCCAGATACGGCATCTCGCCACGTCAACAACCGGCCTGCGCTCAACCGAAGGAAATCGCGTAACGATTTTAACGAATGCGGCAATGAAATATCCGCAGCTTCTTTCGGAAATTGCCGCGGCCAAGCATTCCATTGACATGGAGTATTTTATTTTTCGATATGATGAAATCGGGCGGGAAATTCTCGATCTGTTAAAGAAAAAGGCGCGCGAAGGGCTCCGCGTCCGATTCCTTGTCGACGGGTACGGTAGCTTCGGCTTGGGCCGGCGAGTATTCGCAGATTTGCGCGCTGCCGGCGTCCAGGCGAAATACTTCGCGCCGCTTGCCACGTTGTTCTATTTTTTCAAAGTCAACTACCGCGATCACAGAAAAATCATCGTTATCGATTCTTCCATTGCTTTTACCGGAGGGATTAATATCGGACGCGAATACCTTGGACGCTCTCCTATCGGTGCGTGGCGCGATACATCGTTGGAGCTGCGCGGCCCGTGTGTTGAACAATTTCAAATGCTATTCGAGGAATCCTGGCGGCGTTCAACCCATCTGGCGCATGTCGAATCCTATTCGGCATGCCCGCCGTTTTCCGACGGAGAAATCGTTAATGTCATTCCGAGCGGACCGGATGCGGAATGGTTTTCCGTTCAGCGCGTCTATGTCGACCTCATCAACCAGGCAAAACGCGAGCTTATTATTCAAACGCCGTATTATATTCCGGATGCCAGCATCCAAGAGGCTCTGATGAACGCGGCTTTGCGCGGCGTGGATGTCCGGCTCAATCTCCCGTTTCGGCCTGATGCAAAAATTTTCCACTGGGCGGCCATGACCTATCTTGGAGATCTCATGCGATCCGGCGTGCGTGTTTTTGAGTACTCCAAAGGATTCCTTCATCAAAAAGTCATTATCGCCGACCGCGCCCTCGCCTGCATCGGGACATGCAATATCGATATTCGAAGCCTCCGGCTCGACTTTGAAGTCAATGTCGTTCTTTCCGGGCACGCGTCCATTCACCGACTCCTCGAAGACGCCGAACTTGACCTCTCCCTCTCGCGAGAACTTTCGTATGAATCCTACCTTCGCCGCCCGATTCATATCCGCGCCCTTGAATCGCTCATGCGGTTGATCTCGCCATTGTTGTAGCCAGTAGGCCATAGCCAGTAGCCAGTAGGAAATGCATTTTGCAATTCCTACTGGCTACTGGCTATGGCCTACTGGCTTCTTCTTTTCCTCGTATAGTTTTTTTTCATGGTATACTATCATTCATACGCGTATGGTTTCGAAATCATCTCAAAAACTTGCACGCCGATCCGTGAGCAAGGCATGGGTCGTATCCGCAGACATGGGATACGGACACGATCGCGCCGCGCATGCGCTTGAAGAACTTGCATACGGCACGTTTATCACATCAAACAAATACAAGGGCATCCCGAAACGCGATCTTTTGCTTTGGAAGGAAACGCGAAGAATGTACGAAGCCCTTTCACGGCTCAAGCCCATTCCCATTATCGGGAATTTTATTTTTGAAGCCATGGACCGGTTCCAGGAGATTCCCCCGTTTTATCCGCGCCGCGACCTGTCAAAGCCGAGCCTCCAGCTGAAAATGAGCTATCAGCTCATTGAGCGCGGACTCATGAAACACCTGTCCGAAAAACTAGCGGCCCAGCGTCGCATGCCGGTCATTTGCACGTTTCCGCTTAGCGCAATCGCTTTTGAATACCACGGCTATCCGGAAGACATCTACCTCGTGGTAACGGATACAGACATGGCTCGCGCATGGGTGCCGCTTGATCCGAAGCGGAGCAAGATCAAGTACTTCGCGCCGACCGGGCGCGTAGTCGAACGGTTAAAACTGTACGGCGTGAGTCCGGAAAATATTTACTTTACCGGTTTTCCGATTCCGAAGCACCTCATCGGCGGAAAAGACAGCGCGGTGCTCAAAAAAGATCTGGCACAGCGTATTTGCAACCTCGATCCGAATGGCATGTTTATGAGTCGGTACTGGCGAACGCTCGAGGCGGAGTTCGGGCACAACGTATGCGATTCGAAAAAACGCCGACCGGTCACCATTACTTTTTCAGTCGGCGGCGCAGGAGCACAGCGCGCACTCGGCATTCAGATTGCAAAATCACTGCGCGACAAACTAGGTAAAAATGAAATGCGACTTATTCTGATCGCCGGTACGCATAAGCCTGTCGCGCAGTACTTCCGGACGCACCTCCGGCTCGCCGGACTTGGCAAATTGCTCGACAAAAGCATTTCCGTCTATTATGCGCCGGACCGACATCGCTATTTTCGTGACTTTGATCAGATTCTGCGCAAGACGGATATTCTTTGGACAAAGCCGTCCGAACTTTCTTTCTATGCCGGAGCCGGACTGCCGATTATTATGGCTCCTCCCATCGGTTCGCAGGAAGAATTCAACCGTTTGTGGCTGCAAAGCGTGGGCGGCGGAGTCCAAATGCATGAAGCTGAAACCACGAACGAGTGGCTCCAGGACTGGATCGACAGCGGAGCCATGGCGCGCATGGCATGGAACGGCTATGTGGAAGCTCCGACGCACGGCGCCTATCGCATTGATTCCATCATCACCGGCCACGAGGAAATCGTGAATCCGCCGCCATTCGTAGTTTAGGGCGTGGGGCGTGGTATATAAAGAGGGATTTTTTTATTTCTTCACCACGCCCCAAACGCTACGCCCCACGCCCCATCTTCTTGACACCTATCCCAAACTCCTCTAAGGTCATCTATCGCTTCCACATTCCACAGAAAGGAGGTGAACGTGTTGTTCTTTACAAACGATATTCCAGACTCAAACGAGCCTCTGTACAAAATCGTGGGCATGCATGATGAAAAAGAATTTGAAGCGGTTGCTCTTGAGTATCTCGCTTTTGTCATAAAGCAAGCTTCATGCGGGTATCAGTTCGCAACACGAAAAGCGAACGATCCGGAAACGCTCCGCGAACTGGATCATCCCCTGTATGTCCGTATTCGCGCCGACATCGCCAGAGGCGTGTGTTCTGAATGTATTCAGGTAGAAAACGATACGCCGGTTGCTTTTCTTCGCCGCGCAACCAGCTTGTGCCGAAAAGACATTATTCGCCACGCTCGCGACCTGCTTGCATTTATCGTGAAGCAAATGAGGCGCCGCTCCCCGTTCTATGCCATCGACAAAACAACGGGAGAAAAAATTCACGTCATCAACTATACGCTAGCCTCATTCTCCGAACAATTTTTCAAAAACTAAATGCGCCGTTTCCCCTTCTCCTCGGGACTCGGCGCGTTTTGTTATTGTCATCACATATCAAATCAATTAAAATAAATATATTCGTATGAAATATCCTGTTATTGGAGATGAAACATTGATTCAGATAAATACTTTATCGACATACTGGAAACTCGCTGGTTTTATTGCGTGTTGTTCCTATTTCTTTTATTGCATTCTTCACCTCTCCGCATGGCATTTCATCGACGGCGTGAATCTGATTATTCATGAAGCCGGGCACGTTATCTTCCAACCGTTCGGCACGCTCGTAACCTTCATGGGGGGATCGCTTCTGCAAATCATGGTCCCCTGCATGTTTGCAATCTATTTTTGGGTACAAAAACAATTCATCTCATCCTCGATCATGCTATTATGGGTCGGACAAAATTTTATCAATATCTCGGTCTACGTCGGCGACGCCATTGCCATGCAACTCCCCTTGCTCGGTGATGATGCGAGTATGCACGACTGGAACAACATCTTGCGCATCACCCACTCGCTCCAAAACGCGCCGATGATTTCTCACATGTTGTATGCGATTGGTTTCTTCGTAATGATGGGAGGGGTGGGGGTTGGAGGGTGGAAGATATTTAAAAAAATTAAGCGTTGAGAAAATCGACAATATCCACACCAGATTCACGAACAATTGCTTTTACCGTTCCTTTCGGAATTGAACGAACGTGCTTTGGAACAACGGCTCGATGCTTCGTTCTATCATGATAATAAATAACATGGCTTCCTTTTATTCGATCAATAACAAAACCAAGAGCAATTAATTTCCGATGAATCTCTTTATATGTCGTTGGAAGCTTAGGCGGCATACGCCCTTATCTTTTTCCCCTTAGACTGAACGCGCACGGAAGAAACAAACACCGGACCGTCGCTGGGGATATGATCTCCGTGCTTTGCGATGCTTTCCAAATATAATTCAATCGCTTCCATGGCCATTCGCTGGGCATGTTGAAGAGTTTTTCCATACGTCACACAACCTGGAAGGCTTGGAATAATCACCGTATACCCCCCTTCCGGTTCGGACTGGAACAACATCGTAAATTGACGTTCCATAATGATTACACGTTAACACGGGAGAAAAAAATAATCTACATCGGGCTTCCACCTTCGTCAAAAGCACTTCGGTGGACAGGTCGGGGGACAACCTTCACACCGATGACCAACGTGCCATCCTTCGCTGAAGCTACGGATGGCATCCTTCACCTTCTCACCCTGAACCTTCACCCTATGAATGTTGGCCGTGCCATCCGAAACCCCCGGCGTTTAGCCGGGGGGTGAAGGATGGTAGCCCGTAGGGGAATCGGACCCCTGTTACCAGGATGAGAACCTGATGTCCTAACCACTAGACGAACGGGCCACGTCGCTCGCGAGCGACGTGGCGGGCCACGACGTTCGCGAGTATATATAACTGCTTATTTTTGCATCAAGAATACGACGTTCGCAAGTATACGTATCTTTTTTTATTTTTCTTGTGTTCCGCTCAAGCTTGTAGCTGACGGCTCCATTATTTCCAGCTGTCAGCCGTTGGCCGTAGGCCGTAGCCAGTAGCCAGTAGGAAAATGCGATTTCCTACTGGCTACTGGCTATTGCCTACTGGCTATTTAATCTTCTGCCATTCATCGCTCATTCTCACGAGGAGGAACGGCGCTTGCAGAGGCTCGGCCATGAGTTCTTTGACGACTTTTTCCATGCGAGAACCTTGGGAACCTTTCACAAGAATCAAATCTCCGCTCTTGATTTCGTTCTGCAAAAATCGTCCGGCCTCAAGACTGTTTGCGAACGTATGAACGCGTGATGCATCCATGCCATTTGCGATCGCCGCTTCCGCAATGACGGGCGCAAGCGTACCACAACAGACGAGAATGTCAATATTCGCATGCGCAACTTTTGCGCCGACTTCGCGATGTGCTGATTCGGAATATTGGCCGAGCTCGCGCATTTCCCCGATGGCAGCAATGCGGCGCTGACCGTCGGCGAGCGGAATGCGTTCAATGTCATAGAGGACGGAAAGAATGGTTTTCGGCGATGACGCATTGTATGAATCATCGATGATAATTGTGTGTTTTATTCCTTGGATGATACGCGTGCGGCCGGGCATGCCGCGATAATCGCGTTCAAGGCGTTCAATCGCCGTCTGGATGGGAATATCAAAAGCTTTGCCAACGGCAATGGCCGCAGATACCGCAAGGGCATGGGGGCGACCAATCGTCCCGGAAATCAAGAAATCATGCGCTTTCCCCTGCTCTTCGATCGTCACGCCGATGCCTTGCGGGATATTGTGTCCGAATTCGTCTTCTGCCGTTACGATATCCGCATGCTGAATGCGAATATCGCTTCCTTCCGAAAAACCAAAATAGACCGCCTCTCCGGAAAATTCTTTTCGCATGGCTGTGACGCGTGAATCGTCATTATTCAAAATCGCAATGCCGTTTTCCGCAAGCGCGCGCACGAGCGTGGCTTTCTCATTTGCAATCGCATCGATGGATCCGAAATGCTCCGCATGCGACATGCCGACAGATGTGATGACGGCGACATTCGGACGGACGATCTTTGTGAGCCACGCGAGATCACCCGGACGATCCGAGCCCATTTCCAGCACAAGCACGTCCGCATTCATCTTCCCCCAACCCCAGCCCAGCCAGAAAGCGCCACCCAGTACGCGCAACCATTTAATGGGATCGTGACCAGGCGCGGAAACGCCAAAAATCGTAAACGGCAAACCAAACTCGTTATTGTAGTTTTTCGTTGAGTACCGTACACGTGATCCCGGTTCATGCGCGCCAAGAACAGCGGCAATCGCTTCTTTCGCCGAGGATTTCCCAAACGAACCGGTGATCGCAACGACCGTCGGCTTTTCGCGCTCCACGACTCGATGAGCCGCAGAGGCGAGGATGTTTATGAGGAAGCGTTTGACCATAGTTGGGGCGTGGGGCGTGGCGTATGGGGCGTGGTGATCTTCACTACGCCCGATACGCCACGCCCCACGCCCCTCTTTTATCCTAACTGCCCAACGTCTTAATTACCAGCCGGAGGCACGATTGGGGCAGTGCCGGGCGTAATAGACACGGCATCAGGGGCGCCGCCTGCCAGGTCAGGAGAACTTTGCGATTCATCGGGTGGAACATGCTTGGCATTCGGATCGCGTTCCATGGGAATATCCAGATAGTTCAATAGATAGGTCGCGATGTCATGAAACAAATGCGAGGCATTCGATTCGGCCCATGCGCCAACTTTTGGACGGTCGAGCTTGACATACAGCACAAACGCCGGATGATCTGCAGGCGCAAAGCCGACAAAAGAGCTCACGATTGCGCCTTCAAGATAACCGGAGCCACGCGGATTTGGAACCTGGGCCGTTCCGGTTTTTCCAGCCACATAATATCCGGGAATAAACGCATTTGCCGCATGGCCTCCTTCGACGACGGAAACAAGCATGCCGTTGATAAGATTTGCCGTCCGGGCGGAAATAGCGCGTCGCACAACCTGCGGTTTCGATATTTCTTTTGTTCCATCCGGATGATCAATCTCCTGAATGATATACGGCTTCATGAGTTCGCCTCCATTCGCGATCGCTGCATAGGCGGTCACGAGCTGGATCGGCGTTGCCGTAATCCCCTGTCCGAATGATGCCGTCGCGCCAAAGACGTCGGCCTTCCGTTTTAACGAAGAGATGTTTCCAGCCGCTTCAGGTTTCAGTTCAATCCCTGTCGATGTTCCGAATCCAAACGATTGCACGCCCGCCATAAACGCTTCCCTGCCGAGCAATTTTTCCACAAAAATCGTTCCGGTGTTCAATGATTTTTCCAAAACCTGACGCATGGTCTGCACGCCATGCCCCTTTTTGTCGGAATTATGAATATCAAAATTATCCACATGAACCACTCCGGTATCGTTATACGTCGTATCAGGCGTTACTTTTCCTTCTTCAACGCCGATCGACATCGTAATGGCCTTGAAAATAGAACCGGGTTCGTATGGATCGAATGTCACCGGATTATTAAAGTCGCTGATATTTTTCGTTGAACCAAAATTCGACGGATCAAAATCCGGCGCAGAACACATTGACAGAATCGCACCGGTCGACGGATCCATCACAATCGCCGTCCCTCCATCCGCTTGGTATTGTGCGACTGCGGCTTTCAATTTCTGACACACCGTATATTGCATGGTCCGATCAATCGTCAAAATAATATTCGATCCATTCGTGGCATATCGTATATCTCCGCCGGAAAGCATGAGCCGCCTGCCGTTCACGTCTTTTTGCGCCGTCACAAATCCCGGACGTCCGGCAAGGATATCGTCAAAATTTCCTTCAATTCCGTATGCGCCTTTTCCGTTTCCGCTGTCATCCGTCCGAACAAAACCGATGATATGCCCGCCGATATCCTGTTCCGGATACAAACGCGACCATCCCTTTGATACGCCGACTCCTTGTAAATTCAGCGCCTGAATCTGATCTGCCGTCGGCGTATCTAAATTTTTCGCAATAGGAAGATACAAACTGTCCGGATGCGCTTGCATGGCCGCAAGCAAATCCTGCTCCGTCTTTCCGCTATACGTGGATAGCGCGTGCGCAACCGCTCCCATATCGTCCACATGCTTGGGTTCCACGTATAACAGCCACGCGTCCCGATTCGTGGCGAGCGCATGCAAACTATTATCAATACGGTCACGGACCAAAATATCCCCTCGTTCCGGCGTCAGAATCTGGCGCAGTTCATGCTGATTCGATGCCAAAAGGCGGTACATATTTCCTTCCCATACCTGTAAAAAAACCAGCCGGGATACAATGGCCGCCAACATCAAGCAAAACAGAATGCAAAGCACGGCCATTCTGTCGAAGGCTCGGGATGATGAGTGTTGATAGTGATTGGGGTGCGAATGCATGAAGAAAAAGTCCACAGTCCACGGACCACAGTCGTCAGTCATCGGACTGCAGACTGTGGTCTGCGGACTCCTTTATTCCATTGGTGTTGTTATAGCGTGCGTTTCCGTTGACGTTGCTCGATTAGCCGCCTGTCCAAAACCGGCGTTTACCGCCGGACGAATGCGATCCGTTACGTCTTTCGCAGATGGATCGACTTGAATGGCGGGTCCGCTGTATCCGAGCGAGTCGATGGAAAGATTCAGAATAATATGCTTTTGGATATGGCCTTGATGATCTACGGTCGGCCACATGGCCTGAATGGATGTGATTCGGCTTGTAAAAGCGTCGATTGTCACGGTCCATTCGCCCAGTTCCATTCCGCGGGCGACCTGTTCCGCCGATGCGAGTTCGGTTGTTGTTAAATTTTTTCCCTGCCATGCGGACATGAATAAAAACATCGCATGCGCAACCGCATCTGTATTCGGAGCAATCTTGGCGATCAGAGTCTCACGGCCGTTCTGATTTTTCCGCACGGAAGAAATCACGCGAAACCACGTGGTTGGATCCGATGTTTTGAGCGCGGAAAAAATCCCTTCTGCCGTACCGCTTGCCGTGAGCCAGTCCAATCCTCCGCGCCGCACCAATTCATCCCGCTGATATGCCACCCATGTTCCAGTCGCGGATCCGGCCGGAGGCGCGAGGTATGCGGCAATTGGCTCTGTTACTGTGCGAGCGTGGAAGGAAACGCTTTTTGCATCCGCAACAATATCCGCCGTTTGAAAATTATTCGGATCGGATGTTGCATCGAATCCGGCAACGCCGCGGACGCGGAATAATCCCGGCTCATGCGCATCAAGAACGCCTTGAAACGAAATCCAGTCGCCGAAAATATACCCTTGGCCAGTGGGAGACGCATTGTCCCAGTATACGCTCCCCCGGACGGACAACCCCTTTGCCGCGGCAAGCGCTGTGACTGAATTCGCGACGAGTTCTTTTGGCGTTTGCGCAACAAAAAAAAGAATGAGCCACATACTCGCCCCGAGTACCACAATGGCGGCAACAATCACATTCCAGCGTAATTGCATGGTCAATATGATAGCACGCCAGAGATGGGAAAGACGAGGTTAAAAAAATGAGGCTTTTTGCTACGACGATTGTTAAATTGTTGTATTGCTGTATCGCTGGAACTGCAATCTACTTAACAATATAACAATTTAACAATACAACAATCCGTATACTAACCACAATCAGTCTTATTGACCATCGTCTTCAAAATACTTCGTCCCCTTCATCTCGTCTGGAAAATAGTCTTGATCAACCGGCCCGTCAAAATTCGGATTGTATTTGTACCCTTTGCCGTATTCAAGATCTTTCATAAGCTTGGTCGGCGCATTGCGCAGATGCAATGGCACGCCATAACTCGGCTTTTCTTTGACGTCTTTTGCGGCGCGGCCGTACGCGATATAGAGCGCGTTTGATTTTGGCGCACGGGCGAGATAGGCCACGCATTGCGCAAGGATGACATTGCATTCCGGCATCCCGATCAAGTGGCATGCTTGAAAGCACGCGAGCGCCTGTTCAAGCGCGCGCGGATCCGCAAGGCCGATATCTTCGGACGCAAAGCGCACAAGCCGGCGCGCCACGTAGAGCGGATCCTCCCCTCCTTCGATCATGCGCGCAAGCCAGTACAGCGCCGCATCCGCGTCCGATCCTCGCATGCTTTTGTGAAGCGCGGAGATATTGTTGTAATGCTCCTCGCCATGCTTATCCATGGGCACGACAATACGCTGGAGTGCGCTCGCGACCGCGTCGAGCGTGAGGTCGATTGTTCCGTTTTTTTCTTTCGGCGAAGCATTCACCGCAAGCTCAAGCGTATTCAGCGCCGATCGCGCATCGCCGTTTGCCGCGCGTTCGAGCATGGCCATGACTCCATCTTGGAGTTTAATTTTCCGCTTTCCAAACCCGTTCACTTGATCTATCAGCGCACGATTCACAATGCGCTCGATATCCGCATTTTCGATCCGCTTCACAATAAATACCTTGCACCGCGACAATAAAGCCGAGTTCACTTCGAAACTTGGATTCTCGGTCGTTGCTCCGATCAAAATAATGATGCCTCGTTCCACATGCGGAAGAAACGTGTCTTGCTGTGCTTTGTTGAAACGATGAATTTCATCGATAAACAGCACGGTGCGTTTCCCATACATGGCCAGATCTTCTTCTGCCCGTTTCATGACTGCGCGCACTTCTTGAATGCCGCTTGACGTCGCGGAGAGTTCCGCAAAAGCGGATTTTGTTTCGCGCGCGATAATTTTTGCAATGGTCGTCTTCCCTGTCCCTGGCGGTCCCCACAAAATAATCGATGGGAGTTGATCGTTCTCGATTAATTGACGCAATGGTCTTCCTTTCCCAATCAAATCATCCTGCCCCACAAGATCATCAAAACCCTCCGGCCGCATTCTATCCGCGAGCGGAGCAAATTGCTTTCGCCGATCTTCGGCGAGGTTAAAAAGGGATGGAGGCATAGAACAATAATAGAACACTATTCAAAAGGAGGCAAGACAAACCGTGTCCTGCCTCCTTTGTCGACACCCGACGGGTGGCGCTATGAGATGCGTTGAAGATACCCTTTTGGAATCAGTCAACGCCGCAGATGATGGCCTATGTATCATCCATTCGCCCTTGAGGTGTCTAAGCAAAGATTGGTAATGAGCATGGAGATAATCGTGTATAAACCTCCGACAACAATCATATCCAGTGTTGTTGCGGAATGCTTATATAAAAAGTACACGACCATTCCCCCTCCAAGTACACCGCCGAATCCAGTCGCGGCCATAGCCAGCATTCTTGAGTTCATTATTTCGTCCTCCCTTTCTGAAGGTTGTGATTGTCGAAAGACGAAAGGAATGTACATAAATATACGATTTTTGTCAAAAAAATATAAATTCGTCGCGTTCAACGCGATTCGTCGCGTTCAACGCGATTCGTATCCATTCGTCTGAAATTCGTATCATTCGTAGGCACTAAAAAGAGGCAAGACACACCGTGTCCTGCCTCTTTGTTCGACACCCGAGAACCGGATGACGTCAGATACGTTGAAGGTACCCTTTTGGAATCAGCCAGCGCTTGCGGATGACTTCGTTTCCGACAAGGCCGTAGACCAGTCCGACGAGAACACCGCAGACAAGAGCAGTGTTGAGCGGCACGCTGGTGTGATGGTGTCGCAAGTACATCACACGCAAACCCATCCCTCCGATTGCGCCCACGCATACGCTGAACATGGTGAGCAGACGCTGTTCCGAATGAATGATCAGGAAAAACTTCCAGAAGAACTTTTTTGCGAATCTACCGAAAGCCGGCATTCCCATAATGAGATCGTACACAACCATAGGCAACAAGGCGTGAATTGCGGCTGTACGATCCCGTTCTAATTCAAATGCGACATTTGAAAATTTCCACCCTTTTCTGGCTCGAAAAGCACACGGCGCGAAATAGAGCGTGCACACAATCCAACACACAATTGCCGTGGCCGCAAACTGCTGGAACCATGTCTCTTTTGGATCTCTTCCGATCCAAGTTGTGAAACAAGATATATATATGATTATCGAGGTGGTAAACAGCTGATCCCACAGGAATACGGAAAACATGGTCCGTACGTCCCATGACTCCGTTGATTTTATGCCTCTGCATGCATGCTTCCACGCAGACTGCACAGCGAGCAATGCTTGCTTTGGATCGTAGACGATGTAGAACACGCCTGCGCCGACCGCGGTCAATGCGATCCTCCACAAGACAGACGGCATCTGCGATCCAATGACAAAACCGAGAACTCCGCCAAGCGTGCACAGCGCCAGCGTTTTTCCGTTTGATTTCTCCATGCTTTCCTTCCTTTCTGATCTGAACCATTGTCGAAAGACGAAAGGAATATATCAAAATATGAGGTTTTTGTCAAACCTCGCTGTCATCTTCGTCTTTCATCTTTCCAAATTCCAAATTCTATATTCCAAATTCATTCCCCTACTCCCCAAATCTCCTTTGACGGATCGCAAACTCTTCGAGTGCTGAATCCAATTCGTGTTCATCAAAATCCGGCCAGTGTTTTTTGCACCAGTAGAATTCACTGTATGCGGATTGCCACAAAAGAAAACCAGAGAGGCGTTCTTCGCCGGAGGTGCGAATGATGAGCTCCGGCGCAGGCATGTCCGGCCAGTACATGCGCGACGTGATCGCCTTCTCGTCGATCGCGTCGGCGGCAACGCCGTCCGCAACAAGAGCTTTGACTGCGTCAACGATTTCCGCCTGCCCGCCATAGTTCACCGCAATGCATAATGTCGCTTTTGTGTTCGACGCAGTCTTTTTTTCTGCATTCTCAATTGCTTCGAGCACAGATGGACGCAATCCATCGCGTCGTCCGATTACTTTGATGCGAATATTACGCGAATCAAAAAAATCGAGTTCGTTGCGCAATGCAAGCTCGATCAGATCCATAAGATACCCGACTTCTTCCTGGGTTCGCTTCCAGTTTTCCGTAGAAAAAGCAAAAACCGTTATCGTCTCTATCCCGCGATTCAAACAGGCGTCGCCAAGATTCTTCAGCGCTTCATATCCCGCCTGATGCCCTTTCAAACTCGGCAAGCCGCGCTCCTTCGCCCATCGACGATTTCCGTCCATGATAATAGCGAGATGCTTGACTGGAGATTGAGGCATACAAATTAGAAGCTAGAAGTTAGAAGTTAGAAGTTAGAATCAGAAAGAAATTCCTTCCGGCTCTAACTTCTAAATTCTAACTTCTATATTCTATGCGTTATATATCGTATCAAAACTTCGCCATCTTGTCATCCCCCGAAGAATCTGATACATTCTGGCGGTTACAAACTGGCTTACGGCTGACAGCTTACGGCTCACGGCAATTGCCGTCAGCCGTCAGCCGTTTGCCGTCAGCCATTAGACGGGCTGTAGCGCAGTTGGCTAGCGCGCTGCTTTCGGGTAGCAGAGGTCGCGGGTTCAAGTCCCGCCAGCCCGACCAACCTTCACCCCCGCTAAGAAGCGGGGGTTTCGGTTGGCTGTGTCATCCGTAGCTTCAGCAAAGGATGGCACGGCCACCAGAAACTCCTCTCAATGAGGGGTTTTTGATTTGCTTAATATCGACCTTCCCCCGGCCCCTTCCTTCGCAGGAAGGGGAGCTATACTGCCGAGGTCGTTATTAAATTGTATCCGTGAGATGGTTGAACGTGGACGCCGAATTATATTCAATTTGATTTTTAAAAAAAGTTTTCCTATATGGAACCGCCATGAGTCAGAGCTCCCCTTCCTGCGAAGGAAGGGGCCGGGGGAAGGTCGATAAAAATCCTTGACCAACCTTTCATTTCTTGATACAAACTCTTCACTGAATCCTGCGGAATCAACCGCACATTCAAAAAAGGCAAGGAAAAGATGCCTAATAATCCCACCATACCGTTGCTTTGGTTCTTTGGCGCGATTGTCTTTGCCTTTGCAAACGAAATTCCTCTTGCAGGGCTCTTCGTGTGCATAGGCATCGTTTATTTGACGAATCCTTTTCACGATACGCCCCGACACATACAAAAACAGAGAAAAAAAGAAGCGGCGAATCCAAAATAACACATGCTTTCAAAAGAACGGGACCATCGGCCTCGTTCTTTTTTGATTCAGCTATTCCTCATCTTCGTCGGCGAGGTCGGCAGCTTCATCGTCGTCCTCGTCTTCGTCATCGAACTCATCTTCTTCGTCTGCATCTGCAGTAGGAGCTACTGCGAGATCACTGTCATCAGAGGAAAGTGGAGCGTCATCTTCGAACCGCATATAGGCGATAGGATTGAATAACGAATTAGATGAAGAAAGATTAAAGAATGGGCGGGAAAAAGTCAATAAGAATGGGGTTCGGGGGTCGGCGTACGGGTTTCGGTGAAGATCTTTCTTCCCGATCCCCGTACGCCGACCCCCGAACCCCATTCCTCATCTACCCTCCAACTTGAAATTCAGCTATACTTAAAAATATCTTATGAGTTGGATCATCTGCGCCCTGATCGCCGTGTGCTTGTGGACAGCCAGCGGCTTAATCGACAAGCACGTCATCGGACTAAAAAAACACGATCCGATCTCCGCAACTGTTTTAAAAAGCTACATCATTTTTGCGCTCTTTACCGCCGCAACGCTCATTGCCGGAAAAGGCATTACGCTGAACATTCCGCTGATTCTTCTCGCCGTGATCGGCGGAGGACTGACATGCGCAACAATCTACCCGTACTACAAAGCCTTGCTCGTTTCGGACGCATCGGAAGTCATGCCGATTTTTTCGATCACGCCAATGTTCACGCTCTTTCTTGGAGCGCTGTTTTTAAACGAGCATTTCCCATGGTCAACCTATATCGGCATCACCTCCATGTCTGTCGGAGCCATTCTCATGAGCATTCATATCAAAGAACATCGCGCGCGCCTGAATCCCCAAACGCTTTTCGCGATCGGCGTGGCTCTTTTTTCCGCCATCCGATCTGTTACGCTCAAATTTCCTCTCGACATCGCATCCCCGTGGCCGCTGTTATTCTGGATGGGCGTGGGAGGACTTGTCGTTTCCACGCCGCTCCTTGTCCGCCATTGGGACCGCATCAAGCGGTATCAGTACGTTCAGGAACGCATCGGCTTGGGTCAGTTTGTGCTTGCGGACATTTTTGATTCGCTCGCAAACCTTTTTCTTGTGCTTGCGCTTGCGCTCGGACCAGTCTCCATCGTATCCGCCATCGTCGGCATCGGGCCGCTCGTGACATTCTTTGTCACGCTCGGCTTGAGTTTGTTCGTCCCCGCGCTGTTGAAAGAAAATTTTTCCAAACTCGCCATTCTGAAAAAGAGCCTTGCAACGTTTTTTATCGTCGTGGGAACGCTCATCCTCGCGTTTAGCATACATTGAGGGGGGGAAAAGAGGACAAATATGTCCCAAATCTACAAACGCATCTGGAAAGCAACCTCGCGCATCCCCAAGGGCTCGGTGGCGACGTATGGAGATATCGCTAATAAATAGGCCACTAGGGGAAGATAGGCTACTAAGCCATTAAGCCATTAGGCCACTAGGGAATTGCATTTCCCCTAGTGGCCTAATGGCTTAGTTCCCTAGTGGCTTATTCACCGCTTGCTCAAACCACGACCCTCCGTTACCCTGTATAAATGACACGAAAATGGTTCATCGCATGCGCATGCTTTGGTATTTTTTTATTTGCGCACGCGGCTTTTGCACAGCAAGCGACATCTACACCGTCCCCGGTCGAAGCGGCCGGAACGGTTGATATATCCCAAAACCAAAGCGCCGGTGGCGATGCCGGATCCGTGTCGAATTCGAATCAGCAAAATAGAAGCTATGAAAGCGCTCTGTTTCTCGGTGCCCGATCGGCATCGACCGGAACGGCGCAAGTTCAGAATCAACAGCAGGTATTTGATATTCAAATGCGATCCGGAGCGTTCAAAGGAAAAACCGAAAGCGTTTCGAGCGATGTGGAGTCGAATCCGTATCAAATCCAGCCGCGCCCCGGAGACAAGCTTGTTGTTTTCGTTCAAACGGCTGACGACGGAACGCCGCAATTTTATCTGCAAGGATATGATCGGCGAACGCCGATGGCTGTCCTGATCGTCCTCTTTATCCTTGCGCTCATTCTTTTGGCCGGTTGGCAGGGATTCAAGGTCGCCTGTTCCATTGCGATCTCTATCGGCGTCATCGGATGGGTGCTGATTCCTTCATTCTTAAAAGGAGCGAATCCGATTCCGATTGCCGCTCTCCTTGCCGTGGGTCTCACCTTTATTTCTTCCGGATTCTCGCTCGGATGGAATAAAAAAACCATTGCAACCACTCTTGGAACGCTCGGCGGAATTCTATTTGCTTTTGTCATTTCTTCCTTTTTCGCAAACTGGGCGCATCTTTCCGGACTCGCGACAGACGATGACCGCCTCTTCTTTGCGCAAAATGCGCTCTTGAACCCGAGGAATCTTCTTTTCGCCGGCACGATTATCATCGCCATGGGCGTGATTGAGGACGTGGCTGTTTCCATCGCATCCGGCGTTGATCAGGTCGCCCAACATTCGCATCAGCATGCCACATTCAAATCCCTCTTTACCGCTGGCATGGTGATTGGAAAAGACCACATGTCTGCCATGGCAAATACGCTCATCTTTGCATACGTCGGAGCATCGCTTTCCACGCTTCTGCTCTACACGCAATACGGCCAGAGCTGGCAGAAATTTCTCAACTTCGAATCTGTATCCATCGAAATCGTCCAGTCGCTCGCCGCAACCATCGGCCTCGTGTTCACCGTTCCCCTCACCGCCGCGTTGTCGGCATGGCTGTGCCTCCGGTCGAGCGAGAGGAAGAGGAAAACGCTGGTGCACGTACAGTGAGGGCGTGGGGCGTGGCGTTCGGGGCGTGGTGAAGAAAAAAGAGCGAACTAAATTCGCTCTTTTTTGTTGGATTTTCACCACGCCCTGTACGCCACGCCCCACGCCCTAATTCTTCCACGGATACGGCGGCTCATACTCCTTCAAGCTCCCCGCATACTCTGCCAACCAATCTTTGAGAAAAGCTGTGGCACGCACATCATCTTCGTTGTAGATAAGAATGTCATTCAAAATTTTTCGTTCTCCGGTGTCGCACCATTTTTCATAGTAATCAATACTCGCACCGCCGGATTGAAGTTCTCCCCGCCAGCTGAATCCCAAAAATTTGCACATCCTTTTTAAGCTGTAAAAATACAACGGGTAGGTGATATGCTTTGTGGCAATCGGCTTGAGATCAATAAGCCGGGTTTTAAAAATATCCAGCCACGGAGATCCGCCGTACCGTTTTTCAAGCAAACGAATGCGCGTGGCTTCGAACGATGCGTAGTGATACACGACATACTCGGCCGGCAACGTCGGAAGCCAGTCAAGAAACTCCTTCCACATTTCCCCTTCTTGTTCCACCTTCTCGGCTAAAAAGCGTATGTACCTTCCTTCTTTTGATCCGTTCATCCGCATCCAAAATCCGTACAGATAATCCATGTCAAACGGCAAGTCGGATTCAATGTCAAAATAAATTTCGCACGGACTTTCGGCGAATGACGTTTCCTTGCGGATAAATACCGTCTCATCGCGCAAAGACCGCGCTTGCATGCGAATGACTTCGAGTCCGTGCATGGTCAATCCGGGGGCGGCGCCTGCGTATGAGGTTATGTCCATATCCGCCGCATCATCAATTGTTCGAATGCCGAGCGATCGCATTGATTCCAAGCGCCGGACATCCACGTTATAAATCATCGCAATGTCATTTACGGACTTTGCGTACGCAAGGCACGCTTCTCCCCACGGCGACGTATCAAAACAAGATTTGCGCACAACCGGCTCCGGCTTGATTCCCTGGCGGATGTTTTGAATTTTTTCCAGAACATTTTGAAAATCCGGAATCATTTCCTGCGGATCAAACCACAGTTCTTCTTTATCCCGATTAACAATTCCTGCTTTTTCCGGGAATACGCCTTGAATGCGCTTTAATAAAACCGAGTAAAAAACAAGCTGATGTTCATGTTCCGTTTTCAACTCATGTGATGATTTGATGTCCAGCGGAACATAGTGCCAGTTGCCGAGCTCGGATACGCCGTCCACGCGCACAAGAAGATCCGGGCGGCCAAGCCAATCGCCGTCGAGCAAGGTCCCCTGATAGATATGCGCGGCTCCGTCCTGCATCGCCTTTTTGGTCGCTTTGAACAGGTCTTCCGGATTTCCATACGACGGAAGTTCAGTGATATGCGCATCGGTAAAAATTGTGCGCATGACATCGCGCTCGTGCAAAAAACCATCGTCGAGCCTCTTCTGTTCCCCTTCGGTCAGCTCCCGCTTCAATTGGATATCTTCCAGAGTCGCAAAGCGATCAAACCACGGCCAGTGCGGGCAGATGATGTAGGTGAAAAAGTCGGAGGCGGTCAGGTAATCCATATTAGTAGCTAGTAGCTGGTAGCTAGGAGCTGGGATGACATATTGTCATTTCATATCTTCCCAGCTACCAGCTACTAGCTACCAGCTACTAATATCGAACGAGTCTACTCCGGCCTTGCATGCTGATAAAGATACGGCGCGATCTTGCGTGTAATCAATCAAGCAATCGATGAGATAATATTTTTGCGAAGAAGAAGGATTCGGCACGAAGTATTTTATGATCGTCGCATGTAACGTTGGATGATTCGCGATCAGCAAAAATCCTTGAGATGTTTTTTCCGCATCAACGACCTGATACACGTCCAATTTTTGATGGTCTTCCCATGCCTGTTCGGCGCTTCCGGAAACGGCCGCGACCCGCAGGTGGTTTTTCTTGTCATCAGCAGTCGGCGTCCAGATGACCTCGTTTCCGATCCACGCTTTCGGCACATTCATGGAAACGGATGGCGCGTCTGTATCAAAGGGAATCGTTGCTTGAACAACTTCAATCTGCGTCGACGCATGTTTGAACTCATCTGTTGCATTCGCCGGAGCTCCCTGCCCGCCGCCAACGACCGATCCGGAAGACGCCCCGAAGTACTTCGGGGCGGTCGATCCGCCACGAACACAGCCTGCGCCAAATACCATCGCCGCAAGAGCCGCTCCACATATGATTCGCTGATACATCATAGTGAGGACAGTATAGCAGTATCAGGGCGTGGGGCGTAGGGCGTGGGGCGTAGGAAAAAAATCAAATTCTAGACGATATATATAAAAGAGCGCGTGCTTCAAATAAAGCCCACGCCCTACGCCCCACGCCCTACGCCCTATTTTGTTTCCTTATGCTTCGTGGGCTTTCGGCAGTGTTTGCAAAACTTCATCAGCTCAAGACGGGTCTTAAGCTTCTTCTTATTTTTTTCCGTATGATAATTGATCTGTCCGCAATCCGGACATTCAAGTTTGATGGCATTTTCCTGTGACATATATGTTGATAGTCGGTGAGTCGGTAAGTTAAGATGGTATATCGAGTGAGAAACTCACCGACTACCGACTCATCGACTTACCGACTTCTCTGACATGCATTGCTGGAGCCGGGAACAGGATTTGAACCTGCGACCAACGGTTTACAAAACCGCTGCTCTACCACTGAGCTATCCCGGCACCGGCAATAGGCGCCAGGCGCCGAGCCGCTAGGGTCGCTCCTCAAAGCAGGGGGAGTATAGAAAAAAAGGCGGCAAACGTCAAGTCTGGGGCATAGGGCGTTGGGCGTAGGGCGTGGTGAAGATCTTTACCACGCCCTACGCCCAACGCCCTACGCCCTAATTAAAAACGCACCATGCTCCAGAACAACTTCGCCGCAAGAGGGGCGCGGGAAGATGAACGCTGAAAAGCATGGTGCGCGGGGTAAGAGTCCCCCTTCGCCCTCGCGGACTTCCCCCTTCGCTTAAGCTACGGGGGACAAACGGGCTTCGGGGGATATTAAAAGGGCGGAAACCTTCACACAATAGCAGGATGGATGGGTGAGGCGTCCTTACGCTAGAATGAAGGCTCCGCCAAAGATGTGAAGTAAATGGGGTACGGCCTCGTTTGTGCACCAACGACACTTCGGCTCTGAACCGTCCGGACCCCATCGTCAGACGAGATAAATTCTCGGCTGGCGATGGGGTCTGACTGTTCTTGTATGAGATTACTCTGGACTGAATACGAGGTCAAGATTGAGATATACACTTAAACATAATAATGAGCATACATAAAACTCCCTGCACTTTGCAAGGAGTTCTATTTGGTGGGCAGAGAAGGGTTCGAATCCGCCGCGGCGGACGCAAGGCCAGCTCCGCCTTTGGCGGAGCGAGCAGATTTACAGCTTGCCCCGCCATCGGCGGGGTCTTGCCCCGCCATCGGCGGGGTCTGCCCATGACAATATACGTCTTCAACATTCTTTTGCTTTATACAGAAGTTTCCTAAATGCTTCTCCGCCTTTATAAGATTTTATCTGCTTTTCCCTTTGACTTGCACGAAGTCGATTTTGAGATAATTCCTGATAGATAACAACCCATGGTCGATATGGCGCTGTGGAACGAACATATCCTCCATTATGCCTCTTCATTCGTTCATGCATATCCTCGCAATGGCCGATATAATAACGACCTGTTTTCTCGCTTTTCAAGATATAAACCGTAAACATAATAATGAGCATACATAAAACTCCCTGCACTTTGCAAGGAGTTTTATTTGGTGGGCAGAGAAGGGTTCGAACCTTCGAAGGCACAAGGCCAGCAGATTTACAGTCTGCCCCGTTTGACCGCTTCGGTATCTGCCCTCCTTCGCCCTCGAAGACTCGGGCTTCGGAGGGCACGGCCCTCGCATAGAGGACGGCCGTGCCATCCGAAGCCCATTCTTATGGGCGTAGGATGGAGCTGTTGACCGGGATTGAACCGGTGACCTCGTCCTTACCAAGGACGTGCTCTACCAACTGAGCTACAACAGCATGATAAGCCACTAAGGGACTAAGCCACTAGGCCATTAGGGGAATATTGAAAAAATATTTTAAAAAGAAATTTTATGTCTGGAAGAGTGATTTTAGCCCTAGTGGCTTAGTGGCCTAATCCCCTAGTGGCTTATTCATTCATTTCATCAACCATTTCCTTGATCGTTTCCAGCTTGGTGCGGTCATAGCCGTTTAAGCGAAGTTCTCGCAAAAATGATTCAGCCGCCACCCGATCGCGCAAGAGTATAGCAGATCGCGCAGAAAGTTCAAGATAGCGAAACTCCCCCGTATCCAGCTCAACAGCCTTTGTTGCCGCGACGAGTGCCTCGCGCCCCATCATGCGTTTCAGGTAGTGGTCCGCAAGTTCTCCGTATCGAAGCGCTGATGTCGGACTCAATTCAATCGCGCGCTTGCGGTCCTGTTCCGCTTCGATAAAAAGTCCTCCGGCTTCGGCGATGGTCGCGAGACCGGAATATACGGCGTCATCTGCGCGGCCGAGGCTGACGAGAAATTGAAACGTTTCTTTCGCCTGCGGAAATTGACGGTCTGCGAGATAGAGTTCGCCGAGTCCGCGATAGGCTCCGGCATGGCGCATATCAACTTTGAGCACTTCAAGATACAAGCGTTCTGCACGATTTATTTTTCCTTCTTTTGCAAACGTAGCGGCTTCTTCCATCCACTCCGCAATGCGTCCGGATGAACCGCGCGTCATGCGTGTTCCATCTTCGGTGACAGTCGTCACGCCGAGTTTTTGTTCAACGTCGCGAATCGTACTTGCCAATCCGCGGGTCATGCGCCGTCCGGCTTGCCGCAAAGGCGCAGACCACCGCTTGAGCATGCGGTCAAATCGGTCGCGAACGATCCGGTCGCGCGCCGTGCGTTCCTGTTCGGCGCGAATCGTATTCGGATCCAGCAAGCGAATCTCGCGCCAATGCTGGATGAGAAGCCATATCAAAACAGCGCCGGAGATAATAGTGAGGATGAGGGAAATCCAAAATAGCATAAGAAGAAGGCCACTAAGGGGCTAGGCCACTAGGGGAAGACATTTCTTTTATGTTTTTTTACCCCTAGTGGCTTAGTGGCCTAGCCCCTTAGTGGCTTATTTACGCGGGAACGGCCGCGCGGCAAAGCAAGGCGAACGTGCGCGGGTCGAGGGATGATCCGCCGACGAGTGCGCCGTCGATGCCGGTCGTTGTCATGTACTCGGTGATATTCCGCTCGTTCACGGAACCGCCGTAGATAATACGAATTTCATCGCGATACCGCGCACCCCATTCCGCCGTTATGACTTCGCGGATCGCGTCATGCATCTCCTTCGCATCAACCGGACGGCACGGCTTGCCGCTCCCGATGGCCCATACCGGTTCGTATGCGATGACGGCTGGGCACTTTCCATCTGGCTTCAGTTCCGAAATCGCCTGCTTCACCTGCGCTTTCACAACTTTTTTCGCCTGTCCTTTTGACCGCTGTGCGGCTGTTTCGCCCACGCAAATAACCGGCGTCATTCCGGCCTTTTGCAAAGCTCCGGCTTTTTTTGCAACCATCTCATCCGTTTCACCCAGATATTGCCGCCGTTCGCTGTGGCCGACAATGCAGACGGATACGCCGAATTCTGCAAGCATGCTCGGAGAAATTGCTCCGGTGAATGCGCCTTCTTTTTCCCAAAAACAATCCTGTGCGCCAAGAGCCGGAATCGTTGCGCGTCCGAGCGACGCACGCGCCGCGGCAAGAGAGACGAATGGGACGGAGATGGCGATCTCGATATCCTTCGGCAGGCGCTCGCGGCGGAATGCCCGAACCCATGCGCCCGCTTTCACAGGCCCGTAATACATTTTCCAGTTAGCGACAATGAATTTGTTCATAATTTTGAGAAATCGGTCAGTCGGTGAGTCGGTTGGTCGGTGAGTTCTTGCATCGACTTATCGACTCACCGACTTATCGACTCAAGTTTTACTCCCATTTGAGCTTTTTATCAAGGCCAGCCCCTTTGACAAGGGGTCCGATGGCTGCAATCGCCATTCGATCCGGCTGGAAAACGAGACGCGCGGCAGAGCGGATATCGGCGCGTGTCACGGCGTTTAACTGCGCAATGCGTGCTGACGGCGACTCGAGTTCGCGGCGCAATGCCCATTCCCTGCCATACCACGACGCATGCGTTGCAGAATCTTCGAATGCGAGCGCAAGCGTTCCTTTCACGTGGTCTTTCGCTCGCTTGATTTCTTCGTCCGATACAAGCGTTGATTTCATGCGATCCAGTTCCGTATAGATTGTTTTCATCGCAAGCGGCAAGCGCTTTGAATCAAGTCCGGCGTAGATGCTAAAGACGCCGGTATCGTCGAAACATTCGTGCCCGGCGCTCACGCTATAGCACAACCCTCGGCGCTCGCGCACTTCCGTAAACAAACGCGAGGACATATATCCTCCCAAAATAATCGACATGACCTTGATGGCTGGCTCGTGTTTGTCCGAGTGGTTGACGCCGTAAAAACCGATTCCAACCTGCGTCTGTTCCGTCTGTTTGGACTCGACAGCGATAGCCTTAAGCTTTTTTGGCAATGAACATGTTTCGTATGCATGAGCTCTGCTCGCCGTCCCCCGTAGCTTCAGCGAAGGGGGACGTACTGTTCCAAATGTCTTGTTCAGAATCTGGAGGATATTTTTTGGAATCTTTCCGGCAACGGCAATGGTCACGCGATCCGGCGCATAGAATGCATCTCGGTAATCGACAAGTTGTTTTCGCGTGATATTTCGAATCACGCTTCGCGGTCCAGCGACATCCCATCCGAGCGATGAATTTGGAAAGAGTGATGCTTCCATGAGCAAGTCAATGCGCATGATCGGATTATCTTCATACATGTTGATTTCTTCAATCACCACTCCCCGCTCGCGCTCGATTTCTTTGGCGTCGTACGCGGAATGAAAAACCATGTCGTTCAGCATGTCTGCGGCGTTCGAAATTTTATCCGCAGATATCTTGATGAAAAATGTCGTGAATTCTTTGGACGTATACGCATTGTATGCGGCGCCGTATCGATCCAGTTCGCGAGAGATCGCTTGCGCATTCGGCCGCTTTTTCGTTCCCTTGAACATGAGGTGCTCAATAAAATGCGACGCGCCGTTGATTTCTTTCGTCTCGTATCGCGATCCCACGGTACAAAATACCTGCACGGTCGCCGAATCAGCCGCGTGGTGCGGGATCAGGAGAACGGACATGCCGTTTCGAAGTTTTTTGACGGTGGGTTTCATAATTGGCTAACGGCTATCGGCTATCGGCTTACGGCGAAAAGCATTGTTATATTGTTGTATTGTTAAATTGTTGACAGTTGACTTCTCAACAATTTAACAATACAACAATATAACAAACACTTACCTCAATCTAATTTTTTTATCATCCACACAACCACATCTTTTATTTGAATTCGGATCTGCTCCATCGTATCCCGATCGCGAATGGTGACGGCGTTATCGTTCAACGTTTCCATATCCACGGTCATGCACCATGGCGTGCCAATTTCATCCTGACGGCGGTAGCGTTTGCCGATGGAGGCGGAGGTGTCGTATTCCGTTGTGATTCCATGCTGGCGGAGATTTTCTACGATTTTTTGCGCGAGTTCCGGGAGTCCGTCTTTCTTTGTGAGCGGGAGCACCGCGACCTTGATCGGCGCGAGCTTTGGCGGAAATCGGAGCACGGTACGCGGCTCCTTCTCCCCTTCTGCGCTCGACGCCTCATCAACATCAAAGTGTTCGAGTAATGTCACAAGTACGGTCCGATCCAGTCCCCATGTCGGTTCAATAACATGCGGAATAAATTTTTCATTCGTTTCCGGATCCATATACTGCAAATTCTCCCCGCTCGCCTCTTGGTGGCGCGACAAATCAAAATCCGTTCGATTCGCGAGTCCATAGAGTTCTTTTAATCCAAAAGGGTATTGATATTCTATGTCCATCGTTCGCGTAGAATAATGCGCCAATTCTTCTTTGGGAATTTCGTGATAGACGAGGTTCTCCGGCTTGATCTTCAACACTTCCAAACACCAGCGCTTCATATCCGCGAGCCACGATTCAAACATAGCCGGAGCGTTGGAAGGTTTCACAAAATACTCTATCTCCATGATATCGAATTCGCGCGTGCGGAAAATAAAATTTCCCGGCGTAATCTCATTGCGGAACGATTTTCCGATCTGTGCGATTCCAAGCGGAAGCCGCCGATGCAATGAGTCGCGCACGTTTTTCCATGCCACGAACATGCCGCCGGCCGTTTCCGGACGAAGATAAGCCACGCTTGATGCATCTTCGGTCACGCCGACAAACGTTTTGTACATCAAATTAAAATTTCGAATCTCCGTGAGTTCGCCTCCGCAGTCCGGACAGACAATGCCGGATATATCTTTTGATGTTGCTTCGCGCCCGGCGGCTTCCAAAAGATGGTCGGCGCGGAATCGATGCTTACAGCGTTTGCAGTCAACAAGCGGATCCGTGAATGTATCCAAATGCCCGGAGGCCTGCCAGACTTTCGGGTTCATAATGATCGGCGATTCGATGCCGACCACGTCGCCGCGCATTTCCACAAACATCTTCCACCATGCATCGCGGATATTTTTTTTCAGCTGTGCGCCGTACGGACCATAGTCCCATGAATTCGCAAATCCTCCGTAAATCTCGGATCCCGGATAGATAAAGCCTCGCCGTTTGCACAGCGAGATCAAGAGGTCCATTTTTTGTTCAGGAGCAATCATAATTAGGGCATTGGGCATTGGGCATGGGGCATTGGGCAGATATTTTTCAATGCCCCATGACCTATGCCCAATGCCCTTCTTCAAATAGTCATTATCTCTTTCTCCTTCTCATCCGCGATTGCCTGTATCTTCTCGTTATATTCTTTCACGTGCTTATCCAGCGATTCTTGAAGTCGAAACTTTTCATCTTCGTTGATGGCCTTCTCCTTTTCGGCTTTCTGAATCTCTTCGCGAATTTCTTCACGAATGTTCCGTACGCTAATACGCGCCTGTTCGGCTTTTTCATGCACCTGCTTTACGATTGCGTGGCGGTTTTCTTCGGTCATCTGCGGAACAATGAGACGGATCACGGTCCCGGCCGTATTCGGCTGCATGCCGATATCCGCGGCGATAATAGCTTTCTCAATGGCCTGAACAAGGCTTTTGTCCCACGGTTCGATTTGAATGGTTTTTGCATCAGGCACGGAAATCGCCGCAACGCTTTTGATATCAACCATGCTTCCATACGCTTCAACCATGATCCGTTCCACGACCCCGCTTTGTGCGCGCCCGGTGCGCACAGCTTGCAAATCACTTTCAAAAAATTGGACGGCGTGTTCAAACGCCCCTGCACGAGCATCAACGATAGATGGCATAGAGTTTCATCTATAATCGCATTTTTTGCGGAGAACGTCAACTTTCACCTACGAATTACGAATGACGCGAATCGGCGAATGACGAATATACGAATAGCTTGCTATGGTGGTATTCGTACTATTCGTCATTCGCCGATTCGTACCATTTGTAAATTCGTAGGAAAAAAACAAAAACCTCACATACCACTGGTAGTGAGGTTTCTGTAGAAGTTTGACGGCGTGTGCCATCAAAAAGGTATTGTAAGAGGGGTGTGACGTTGATCACTTCGGTTTCTGGTCTGGCGGCCAAAGCATTCGAGACAAGACGATGACGACGATCATCATTCCTCCGAAGAAGGCTGATCCTCCGTATCGAATTAACACGATTGCGCCGTTCGACAAGATGCTCTTTGCGACTATGCTTAGAGCGTTGCAGAATACAGCACCGAAGACGCAGAGCCAGATCAGTACCGTGATCCATTTCCGATCAGATGATTGATTGTCGGTCATGAGCCTATCCCCATGATGGTTCGACGGTCAACGCCAGATCGAATTGTTTGTTGTGATGCCGTTGCCGGTTGAATGGTCTTGCGCGGTGGCAATTGGACGACAGGACAGGATTGAGCCTGCTCTGATGCTCGTTGCGCTTGCACGTGACTTGGCGGAGGCGGAGGCGTTTGTCGTGCGCCCATGCCAAGCATCGTCTGACGTACAGATTGAGCTGGCATCTTTTGTTGCGGCGGCAATGATACGGCGGCGAAGATCTGCGTTTCCATGGATGCCTGCGGCTCTCGAACGAGACTCGGCGGCGGCTGTGAGGGCAATTGCTGTCGAGCAGATGGCTGAACCGAGTTCGCTGGAAGCGGAGGCGGTTTTCGAGCAGTCGTTTTTTGTTTGACAGCGGGCTTCCATAATCCTTGTTCAGCGACGAGGCGTTGCTGAACCGGTTCGTCGTGCGTGAACAGATTGGCGAGACTGACAAAAAACGCCAGTGCCGCAAAGAAAAACGCGCCCGCGAGCAGAGATTTGACACTCGTTGAATCTATCGAGTATCCCTTCAGAACTGCGTACATATTACACGAGAAGAATACGAATGCGAGAAAACAGAAACTCGTCAGTGCTACTTTGGTTCGATTCATGATGCTACCTACTTTCGTTGTTGTGGTCCAGAGAATTTATTCAGCGTCGCAACTGCGTCGCTGAACGGGGTTGAGTCTGTGTTGTTGGTTGATGTGGCTACTCGTCAGTGCGAAGAGCGCCGTTGCAAAGAGAAAGAAGCTTAAGAGATACGGCTGATGTCCGGTGATGTGGCTCGCATGAGTCGCATCGTAGACTGCCATGCCAATGCCTGCGAGAATCGAAAGGATTCCATGCAGTCCAATGACGCTTTTTCCGCTACATTGCAACAATTTGATCATGTTTTTTCCTCCTACAAATTGTCAAAAGTCCAAAATACCCAGTACATACGAAAGAATACTCTAGCACAAAAAGGCCACTTTGTCAAGTAGCCTTATCAGGGCATAGGGCATGGTAAAAAATTTTCACCACGCCCCGTACGCCACGCCCTACGCCCCTCTTACTGCTGTGGTACCGCCCCAAACCCAATATACACCGTCTTCCCATCTTGCCGATCCATGGTCAGAGCCGTAGCCGGACGCGAGCTTGGGAGTTTTTTCGTTATCCACGTGGCACCCTGATCCGTGGTGAAGAACATGGTATTTTTCGTAATATAGGTGATCTCTTTTTCATTTCGCGGATTCACCTTGATGCCGATGAGATCAACGCTTCCGGTCTGGCTCGTGAGCGGAATCGAAGACCATGTATCTCCGGTGCTCGTGCTTGCAAGCAGGCCGAATTTGGAAATGAGGTAGAGCGTAGAATGTTCGGCATGATCCAGCTCGAGGCCAGCGACGCGAGCGGCTCCGGAAAAATTCTGCAGCTGTTTTTTGATCTGTATCCATGTGGAGCCTCCATCCATGGTTTTCCAAACGCCGTCGCCGTATGTTCCAACGTAGACGGTCCGCGAATCCCTATCGTCGATCAGAATGGATGTGACGCTCGCATTTGTCCGCTCAACGACCTGCCATGACAATCCCCCGTCCGTGGACTTGAAGATTTCTCCTTCGGATGTCCCTGCGTATAAAATCGTTGAATTGAACCAGTCGATGGCGAGCTGGGTGAAAATTTTCGTCGTCTTCGGATCAAAGAAGATTTGCGTGAAATCGCGCGTGCAATTTTCCGTTTTATAAATCTTATTCGCAATTGAGGCGTAGACGACGCACTTATTTTTCGGATCAACAATAATAGACTGGATTTTTCCGACCGGGCCCTTGATGACTTCCTGCCATGAGTCTCCCCCGTCAAGAGAGGCGACAATGCCGCGTTCCGCCGTACCGGCATAGACAGCCTGACTATCTTCCGGATCAATTGTGATAGCGGTAATCGGATCATTTCCGAGCGTCACAGCTTTTGCGCCTTTGATCAAAATACGTTTCTGCACCCACGTGACTCCGTGATCTGCAGTTTTATATACGCCTCCATCCGCCGCATTTGATGTGGCTGTTGTTCCTGCGCACCCCTGGCCGAGCAGGATAAGGGCGAGGATGGGGAGGATGAGGGAGAGGGAGCGAGGGAGTTTCATAGAATTCAGAAGTTAGAAGTTTGAAGTTAGAAATCGGAGGATGCCTCTTCATCTAACTTCTAAATTCTAACTTCTAACTTCTATTTCATACGGAAATCTCGACGGAACAAAGAACGGATTCGGAAGGCTCTTGCCGTCAAAGACATGGGCGAAACCAAGTTCGATCCAGAGACGGGGAGAAACGGGTCCGCCAATGCGACGTTCCGCAATCAGGAAGATGCGCGCAAGGTCATACGCGCGTGACGGAACATCCGCAAATCGCACGCGAAGCATTGCCTGCCAATAGTGTATCGCATTTCTCCATTCCGCGACAGCATCTTCCGCGTTATCGCATGCTGATGCCGTATCTGCAATCGCATCGAAAGCTTCGCCAACGCTTGTTGCTGAACACAAACGATCAACCACTTCTTTCGCGCGATCCATTCGCTCGCGAAATGATTCGTCCGTGAGGTATTGCAAGGCGATGCCGGGACGGCCATCGGAAAGAGAGGGCGTGGGGCGTGGGGCGTGGGGCGTGGGGCAGATATCCTGTAACCATTTCTCTATTTCCTCATCCCCCACCCGCTCGAGATGGATGGTGACGAGACGACTACGGAGCGTTTTCGGCATGCGCGACGGATCATGCGCAACAAATACGAACACGGCTCCGGCGAGCGGCTCTTCGACGGATTTGAGCAGAGCGTTCGCTCCTTCTTCGTTCAATGCATCCCCGTCCGAAATATAGGCGACGCAGCGCGCGGCTTTCATGGGCCGCTCGGACATGCGCATGCGAAGCTCGCGCACGGCTTTGACGGAAATTTCTTTTCGCAATCCTTTTCCGCTTTCGGACATCTCGCGCTCAAGCAAAATGATATCCGGATGCGACAAAAGCGGGGCCGGTTCCGGATGATTCGTAAGCGCGCGAACAAATGCCTCGGCAAGCGTATGACATCCCACCCCGCTCACTCCTGTAATCATATACCCGTGCCGCGGATGGCTCACGGCCTGCGTAAGCACCTGTTTCGCGGCCGCATGGCCGATGACGCGGGAGAAGAAGTTGGGCATGGGGGTATGGTAGTTGGTCCACAGTCCGCAGTCCACAGACTACAGTCCGCAGTCCACAGACCGTAGTCTGTGGACTGCGGACCCACTAAACAAAAACCCACCGATGCACAATGCACACCGGTGGGGTACGTAACAACTTTGACTCTCCGCATTACTTGGGGCAGGTACAGTCACAGAGAGTGAATAGGGTCGAAGGTTTTCCAACCATATCCAGCGTGATGGTACCAGCCGGACATTTCATCCTGCTCACAGTTTGCACATTCAGTACGAGGTCAGACCACGATACGATTGCACAATCCGGAAACGTGGCTGATCCGCAGACAAACGGCGTCGGCTCGGCGAGCTTTGGCGCGCTTGCAACCGCACTCGAAGAGGCGGCCGCAGACGTCGTCAAATAGTGCCATGTCATTTTATGCGGATACCAGAATTTAAGAGCAAGGATGACGATCGCTAATCCGATCAAAATGATGATGAGAACCGGTGTCACCCCTGACTTCTTCTTGATTTCAGGCAATGATGAAACTTCATCCATCGGTTGCGTCTTCGGGACTTCGTTTTTATGAAACCACATGCGCACCTCCTTTAGGAGTGGATGCGGCGAGACAGGTTTTGACGCTGTCTCGCCGCAAGCCCATTACGGAACCACGAAGGAGAGGTTTGCACCGACATTGCCGCCGTTTGCAACGACATTCCCAAGTCCGAGAGGTATGGGAGCACCGTTGTTGAACGTGACATTGCAAGCGCCGAAGATGACGAAACACTCTGACCGAACGTTGCATCGAAGCGTGTTTGCAACCGTATCAGCATATACTCCATGCGCAGGATTCATGTTCTGCGCCTGTATGCCGGTCGCCTCGTACGCCATCCACTGATCAGCCGCGCCGCTTGGAAGTGGCACGCTTGATCCGCTCTTCAGGTTCACGAGAACCGAACCGTCAGCAAGATGCTGGCTGGCCTGGAAATTGGTGTCATCGTTCATGAACACCGTTTTTCCATGAGGCACTTTGAACGAACACGAGTACGTATCGTTCGTGATGCCTATCTGGTTCATGTTCATGTCGCAGATGTTCGTCCAGACCTGGCCATCCCACCAACCTTGGTAGATTGTGGTGATGACGACCGCGGAATACGGTAGCGTGCACGATACTGTTACGTTTGACGTACTACCAGTATCGGTGTTCGTGTTTGTACACGAACCACACGCGCTCCATTGGGTGTTTGATTGACACACCTGGATGCCGCTGCCGTTTGAACCGCATGAGCAGGTTTGAACCGAGCTCACCGTAACAGGCGTTCCGTTGGTCGTAATGCACATCGGCGTATTTGTTCCGCCTGATCCGCCCGTACCGTTGTTCACGTTGGAACAACTTCCGCACGAGCTCCACTGTCCGTTTGATTGGCAACTTTGCACGCCGGTTGAATTCGAACCGCAGGAACAGGACAGGACGACGCCAACGCCGTAGGTGGTGTTGTTCGCAATGCACGTCGTTGGCGGGTTTGATGTCGATCCGCCGACGCCGACACTTGAACAGCTTCCGCACGAGCTCCACTGTCCGTTTGACAGACAGCTTTGCGATCCGACCGAGCCGGAACCGCAGGAGCAGGACACGGCCGCGCCAACGCCATACGTGGTGTTGTTCGCGATGCATGTGACTGGCGGCTGTGTACCCGATCCGCCCGTGCCGCTATTCACGCTGGAACAGCTTCCGCAGGTGCTCCACGCACCGTTTGATTGGCACGTTTGCATTCCTTCGGAACCCGAACCGCAGGAGCAGGACACGGCCGCGCCGACGCCATACGTGACGTTGTTCGAAACGCATGTCGTTTGTTGTGGCGCTGATCCACCGGTACCGATGCTTGAACAGCTGGTACAGGTGCTCCACGAACCGCTTGCCTGGCAGGTCTGCGTACCGGTTGAACCCGATCCGCAATCGCAGGTCTGATTCGCTCCGGGCGAAACCTTCCCATTCTTTCCGGAACAGGTGACGGCAACGCTTGATGCTCCGCCGGTGCTGTTGCTCGTGCAACCTGTGCACACGCCCCAATCACCATTGGACAGACATGATTGCGATCCGCCGGACATACTCGCTCCGCAAGAACAGTCTTGCGTTGAGCCGACACCGACAGCAACGCCGCCTTTGTCCAAGCACGTATGCGTCACGCAGACGCACGGATCATAGCCAGAACCATCGGACTTGCATGTCTTGGTCCCGCTTGCGCCAGACGAACATGCACATTCCGGGGTTGAACCGGGCGTACAGATTCCTGTGCTCGCACAATGATCGCATGTGCTCCACGTACCATCCGACTGACACGACTGCGTGCCATCGCTGGTAGTATCGCACGTGCAACCTTGAACGATGCCAACGCCCACCTTGTTGCCTGCATCATTGATGCACGTAACTTGCTGGACCGTTGTCCCGCCAGTTGCCGCAGAATTTCCGCCGGTGGAAACTGATCCGCCGGTTGCGATAGGCGCACTGCCTCCAATGGTTCTGATGTCTTCGAACTTTGATCCGTCAGCCATGTTGCAGGCGACGGTGACGATTCCAAGAAACAACGCGAAACATATTCGCTTCCAATTTGCCATGATGTACCTCACTTCTTGTTGTTGTGGTCTGTAACCCCTTATCGGGAGTTATTCTCCCGATGGGGAGAGTCTTTTTGTTGTTGTGAAAGAGCGGACTACCAGAATTGATAGACCGGTCCAAGCCAGAAAATTGAGGAGACCGTCTCAAAGGATCAAAACGTGATCCTTTAGGATGGTCTGGCAACGGAACACAAGAAGGGTGTTCCGTTGCCGAGACTGTTGCGACGACTAGTGAATGTCGAAGCCGAGCGTTAACGCCGGCTTTACTCCCCATGTCGGATCCGACAAGATGAAGTTTGACACCATGCCGTTATTTGTCAGCGTATCAACTCGATACACCGACTCGTTCGCACCGACGAGGACGCTAGGCTCCAGATACACGTGGTTGAAACGGAACTGGAGTGCTACGAGCAATCCGCCGAACATGGAATGCTGTGGACCAAGACGAGGATATCCGCCTTGGAATTCCGGACCAACCAAGAGCGAGAGAACAAATGTCTCGTTCTCATTTCTTGGCAGATACAAATTCGGTGCGTATGCTGCGCGAACGTCCCACGCCATGCGATCCGTCACTGACCACTCGTATCCAACGCCGCCACCGACAAGAGCACAATGCCTCTCGGTGAAACAATACGACGTGTTGACGCCGACCAAGAATCCACCCGAATTCTTCTGCGGATCCGGACGAACAATGCCAAAGCCTTGTGCCCACGTTTGAAAGTGGAATCCCGGCCGCACGAGGCTGAACAGTTTCTTGATGTCATCCTCGGCCTTCTTCATGCGACGTCCAAGATCATCGACCTTACCTTCCAAGATCGTCAGATTCGTCGCCGCATTGTTCAGACGCTTATCGCAGTCTGGACAATTGGCAATGTTTCCGCCGTTCTTTCTGAAGGCAAACATGAAGGCGAGGTCTCGTTGAGTTTGGGCGCACTTATCATTTGCGTCCGCAATCATCTGCCTCGTTTCCTCGTCGATGTCGTTCGGATGATCTTTCATCCATTGCTCATCTTCAGGCGAGAGCTTGTACTGCGGCTTGTCTAGTACGCAGACGTGATTGAGTTGCTTTTGAAGCTTCGCAATATCGTCATCGTGTAGCTGAATGGTTGGCACGCAAGCGCCGTAGGTGATCCCCTTCTCGCTGTGAAGCACAGCCGGAACGACGCCACGATTTCCCTTGGAGTCCTGACGATTGTCCGGACACTCGCATCGCTTCTTGTCCGCCGAAGGCTTCGAAGGCTCGATGCAGAGAATCAGGTGAACGTCGCGCGGTGCCGCCGGAGCCAGTGCTTTTTTTCCGCCACCGGTGGATGGTGCCGGAGTAGAAGACTTGCACTTGTGGGTGACGAAGTCGTAGTCTTTCGGCGCGCACTTGATACCAAGGCACGTTTTAGACATGTCTTCGACCACTCGTGCCTCAAGCGCTTCAGTTTCCGTGCAATTGGCGAGCTTCGCATTGCAGTCCTTCGCGGCCTTGAACGCGACGTCTAACTTTCCTTCGCAGGTCGGCTGTTTCGCAATCTCTTGCGAAAGCTTTTCGGAAATGACTGCAAGCGCATCCGATGGAATTGCATCAGCCCGTGCCGAGACTGCGAACAAGTTCGCAATCATCGCCATGGCGAGAATCAGAGTTATCTTTGCGTAATTCTTCATGACATACCTCGCTGACCCTCTTTCTCATTGGGTCTTCCTAACATGTGCCCAATGAACGGGCGGTTTGGTGAAAAACGACATAGCGGTATTGCTAGTGTCGCAACAGTCTCTTGAGTTGAAAAAGAACGTACCTGATCGATTGAATAATCGTTCATGTCCGTTCAGGTATTAAAGACGTTCCATATACACGGTAGATGGCACGTCTCCACTCCCCGAACAAAGGTCCTGCCTACACCCCTTATATCACACACAACGAACGCATGACGATACCAAAAAATGACGGTTTCGTCAAGAGGGGCGGTGGTTTTACCGAGTTTGTATAGAAAATGGGCTAAACTTAAACAAAAATGGGGCGTGGTGGAAGATCTTCACTACGCCCCATACGCTACGCCCCACGCCCCTCTTTTACTCCCGCACCTTCCACAAGACCAGCACCATCCCCAACAGCAATCCGGCAATGGCGCCGAAGAGGCTGTTCTTGATCAGGTTGGGCCGGGCGAAATAACGGGATGGCAACGGCGAGTCAATGACTTGGGCGCGAACGCTGAAGCCGAAATAGTTCGGAGCCTGAACCGAGAGTTCTTGCGCCGACCGCACAGCAAGCGTTGTGGCTTGATCGCGGTTTGCGCTATAGGCCGTAATCGTCATGACTCCGGTATTTGGCAAGACACTTGTCTCAATTGTTTTCTGCCATGTCTTTCGTTTTTGAATTTCATCTTTCGGAAACACGGTTGCATCGACCGACGCATCGGACGTGACCGCATCAAAAAACGCAGTTGTGTAGACGAGCTCGCTCAAGTTCTGTGCAATGCGCTCGGTTGATTTAACCGCCGTATACGGATCAAGGCCGGTTGGGTTCGTTTGTGTGATCAGCAATTTTACCGTGCTCGAGTATTGAAATGGCTGAAAGAGCGACACGGCAACGGCAAGTACGATGCCAAGAATCGTCAAAAGCGCGACTTGTTTCCAAGCGGCGGTAATGACGTGCACGTAGTTTGGTCGAGACATTTTAGGGCGTGGGGCGTGGGGCGTGGGGCGTGGGCGAATTTCCGACGCCCTACGACCAACGGCCTACGCCCTTTATTTAATTTCCTCACTCACTTTCGTTGATCCGAGCGTCACGGGAATTTCCAAGGTTTGTCCATCGCGTACAACGGTAAGCGTCACGCGTGATCCGGGCTTGTACTGCACGAGCGTCTCTGCAAGATCCGCTCTCCCGTCTAGGATATCACGATCAACAAGTTGTATCACGTCCCCTTCTTTTAATCCGGCGGCGTCTGCAGGCGATCCGGGAACGATGGCAGGAAGTTTTGTGTTCGCATCTGCGGTCAGCCATGCGCCGCGGGCCGGAAGATTCGCCGGAGCATTCGCTAATCGAACGAATGAAAGATCAACGTCTCGGACTCCGAGCGTTGGGAACAAAATCGAACCTTCAACGAATGCGCTGAACAATGCCGGAGTCCAAGCGGATGACGGCAATACGCGAAGCGCCCCATTCGAAGACGATACGATTCCGATAAGCACTCCTTCCGAGCTCCAAACCGGCGCTCCGACATCTCCGGGAGTCGACGTACCGGAAAGCACAAGACGCCGCTGTGCCTGTTCGCTCGAAATGCTCCCGCTCGTCGATTCATCTTCATTCAAGGATGCGATGATTTCCGGATCGTAATTTCCGGGACGGCGTTCAACCCATGCGGACATGCCGCGGGCGAGATCGGAAAATCGCGCAAAGGCGGGCGTCGAATCATTTTTAAGATCCGTCTTTAGAAAAGCGATGGACGCGGCCGTATCTGCAATGCCTTTTGTCGGATGCGAGACTTTGCCTTCTTTCCAAATAACGATCTCGGATAATTTGAGTCCTTTGATTGCTGAAAGCGGAACGGCAAACCATCCGTCTGATGTGAGCGCAACCGCTTGCCCGATCATGTCAGACTCGCGGAGAAACATCCCCTGCTTCGCCGATACATGATACAAAATCCCCGCCGCTGGCGATCGATCCTTAAAAACCGGTGGCGTAATTTGCTGTGGAGCAGATGGTTCAATGCTGACAACCTTGATATCCGGATTCGTCGAGTCTGTTGTTGTTGCCCCGATGCCCATCGGGGTAGCGGTCGATGATGTCGACGTTTGCTGGACCGCGACGCTCTGTGCCGGAAGTTGCGCAAAAATGGATCCGCTAATGGATCCTGCAAGCGCTCCGCAGAGTGCAGATGCGGCGATGGTGACAAGGGAGGAACGGAATTCCGCCGTGAACTTCATGGGAAGAGTATACGGTTATTTCGGGTTTGAGGGAAGAGGAAATTAGCCAGTAGGCCATAGCCAGTAGCCAGTAGGAATCACTCTTCCTACTGGCTACTGGCTATGGCCTACTGGCTACCTCCACGCTGCAAGCGCCAATATCAACACCAGCAATCCGCCCGCAGACAACGCCTCGATGAGCATCATCCGTTTTGGAATGAGCGGAAATATACCATACCGCCGTACGCGGAGCGCATATCCCCCGCAAAGCGCGGCGAGCGCACCAATCGTTTCCATGCTTGATGGCATGGCATTAATAAGAATGCCGATCTGCAATCCGATCCAAGTACCGATCAAGGTCCAGCGCCAACGCGAGGCGGTTGCGCCGGATGCATATGATGTTCCGTAAAAAAGAAGAAAGCATGACAGCGTCATCACTCCCGGCGGAATGAGACGCGAGACGTTAATAAATACCATGAGTCCGTAGGATGTGTATGCCGTAAACCACAGCGCAACGGGAACGAGAGCAAGATTCGCGTGAGAAATGCCATTCACCGGATACCGCGCTGGAAGAAAAATCGAAACGAACATGAGATGCAACAGGTACCACGTCGCGCATCCGACGAAGATCGGGATAATCCAATGTGAAACAATTCCTTCGCTCAGCAATAGCGCGTACCCGCTGGCAGAGAGCGTAAAGATGAGCGGAATCATGGCTCTCCATTCGGAAATGTTGCGGCGTTTGCGCCACACCATCAAAATCATCGCGCCGAACGTTAGGATAGGCGGAAACACGATCATCCACGGATAACTGTTCGGCGACTGAACCTGAAAGAAAAAAAGCCCTGCGTTTGCAATGGCACAGAGGAGAGGAAGAAATTGAAAAAAAAATGCCATGTGAATTTAGAAGTTAGAAGCTAGAAGTTAGAAGTTAGAACGTGGAAACATGTCGACATTCTAACTTCTAACTTCTAACTTCTACTTTATCTTCATCCCAATCACCCGCTCAATCATCAAAATCGTTTGCGGCGGCAGAACTTCGAATCGCGCGGCGAGATAGATGACGAAACAGATGATGAACGCGATCAGAATCACCACGGTAAAAATTTCTCCGAACGTCGTTTTTTTTCTGTCTGCACGCAATCGCTGTTCCATCATTGAAACGTCCGGCAGATGCACGGGCTTTGCGCCTTTCGGCAACGGAGGCGCGGACATGGATGGCCGCGACGGCATGCGGTGGGGATCGCGGGTGAAGTTGATTGGAGATTTGTTCATGTGTAAATAGAATTTAGAATTTAGAAGTTAGAAGTTAGAAATAATTTCTTTTCGGGATCTAACTTCTAACTTCTCTATTCTAACTTCTTTTTCCAACCATCGACAACGTACCCAAAAAAGGATAGCATGCCGTGATAGATGATTCTATGATCGTTTTCGCCGAAAATCGAAAAGCAAAATTTGACTATACAGTTCTCGAACCCTTCGATGCCGGCTTGGTGTTGACCGGATACGAAACCAAGGCGGTGCGGGAAGGCGGTGCGGCCCTTGTGGGTAGCTATCTTTCCTTCGATAAAGGCGAGCTCTGGCTCATCCATGCCCGGATCGCTCCCTACTCAAAAATGGGCAAAAAAGAGGGAGTTGACCCTCTTCGGCGCCGAAAAGTCCTGCTTCATACCAGAGAACTTACAAAAATCTTTGGAAAATTACAACAAAAAGGCTTGACACTCATCCCCTTTTCCCTGTATCCTCGAGGCCGTCAGATCAAGCTATCTTTCGGACTCTGCCGTGGCAAACACGAGCACGATAAACGCGAAACGATCAAACGCCGCGACATCGATCGAGAGACGCGATCTGAAATCTAGTTACGTGGTTACGTAGAATTTTTCACTACGCAACGACGCAACCACGCACCACGCAACCTCACCATGGGGATGCCGAGCGTTGACGGACGGTTCATTCACCTTTTGCAGACCGAATGCCTGGACATTCGTAAATCCCTTTCCCGGAACCAAGACAACTGCCAACGTCTTTTCTAAGGCGAAGGAAGCGATCGCTTCGGCGTTCCGCGCTCCTTCCGCCGCGATGGCTATCGCCTAAAACGATACGTCCATCCCGATCACCCGCACCTAGCCTACTGGAGCGGATCTGATCGTCACCTCGCAGGCTTGTTCGTATGCTTGCCGCCAGCATACGGAGACATGGCGGCGGCACCGCATGAGAGGTCTTGTCCGCTCATTTCTCTCATGTGCGTATTTGAACGGTCCATGTCTGTGAACGAAAAAGATGCTTGTCCGGACCGGACGGGGGTGCGACTCCCCCCATCTCCACCACCAAATTAGCAAGTAGGCCGTAGCCAGTAGCCAGTAGAAAATTGCGATTTCCTACTGGCTACTGGCTCAACCCTACTGGCTTCTTCTCCTCATGCGTATCCACTATAAGCGACACAAGAAACCGCAGTTTGATGCGGGTCTTCAGTATCGCGCAAACCACGCGATCCGCGTTCCGTCTGTTCGAGTAATTGATGCTGAAGGAGTGGATATCGGCGTTCTGCCAATACAGAAAGCCATTGCGCTTGCCGAAGAATCCGAGCTCGACCTCGTTGAAGTCGCTCCGAAAGCCGAGCCGCCAGTGTGCCGCATCATTGATTACGGACAATTCAAATACCAGAAAGAAAAGGAATATAAGGCAAAGAAAGTCCATGCACGCAAAGTGGAAGTGAAAGGCATTCGCTTGAGCGTAAAGATTGGAGAGCATGATCTGGATATCCGCCGCGACAAAGCAAAAGAATTCTTAGAGGACGGACAGAAAGTGAAAATCGAGATCATCCTTCGCGGACGTGAAAAAGCCCATGGAGACTTGGCTGGAGACCGCATTCAAGAATTTATTGATTCACTGAAAGACGCATACGAAATCTACATTGAACAGCCTGTCAAACGCCAGGGCGGAAACGTTTCCGCCATTGTCGGCAGAAAATAATGAAATTATATGAAGCAAAAAACCAGCAAGACCATTTCAAAACGATTTCACGTCACATCGACGGGAAAGCTTTTGCGTCGCCACGGAGGCCAGAATCACTTTAACACCCGCGATTCCGGCAACACCACGCGCAACAAGCGCCGCGACGAAACCATGTCAAAAGCCGATACGAAGAACATTAAGATTCTTATCGCACAACATTAATTTGTATGCCACGAGTCAAACGCGGAATGTCCCACGTCAAGCATCGCAAGAATATCTTGCGACGCACGAAAGGAATGATGTGGGGACGAAAGTCAAAGATCAAGGTTGCGAAGCCCGCATCCGTAAAAGCCGGCCACCAGTCGTATGTCGGCCGCAAACTAAAGAAGCGTAATAACCGATCGCTCATGCAGGTACGAATCAACGCTGGCGCGCGAGAAAATGGGACCACCTACTCGAAGCTCATGAACGTACTGAAGAAAAAGAATATCCAGCTGGATCGCAAAGTCTTGAGCGAAATCGCCAATCTCCATCCGGAAGTCTTCGCGGCAATCGTCAAGGGTTAATCACAACAATGATTCAAAGCACTCTTCAGAAATGGAGGGTGTTTTTGTTTTTAAAAAATGGGGCGTAGGGCGTGGTGAAATTCACTACGCCCCACGCCCTACGCCCCACGCCCCTTTTCATGTATACTCTCCTATTATACGTATGCCCCGTTCCATGAGAGCAGAGCAGATTGTTCCGGCCCTGCCTTCTTCCATTCCCCCGTCACCGCCGAGCGCCATTGGACGCGATGCGTTTGAAGCGCGGCGGCGAAAGGTGGAGGAAGAACGGCAAGAACGAATCGTGAACAGCACACTGGCAAAAATCGATCTGCTTGAAGCAAACGTCAGCCTCGCACGCGCCCTGCATTACAAGGGACTGTGGATCAACGAAACTGATGTTCCGGCTTTGAATAAAATTCGAGACGCGGAAATCACGCTTTCACACCTCATTGAACAAAATGAGGATGATCTTGGCATCACGGATGAACGGGCTCTTTCCCGCATTCGAGAACGCTGCGCCATTGTGCTGAAAGACCTGCGCGGGATGATCGCCGTCTTCCAAGATGACGCAAAGAGCGGCGTTCGCGATGATACGTGGGATGATGTGCCCCCGACCGTGATTGACCTCGATTCGAAAGGTTGGAATGTCGTCGAAGACAAAGAGCTGACTCCGAGCACTGCAACGTCTGGAGATGCGGAAGTCGTTGAGCGCGACATTCAGCCTCATGATTTTATTTCCTCGCGTGGAAAAGCTAATAGCTATCTGAAAAAACAGGCAGAGCTTGAACGAGCAAAAAAGGATCTGGATTTGCATACAATCACCGATCAAGAACTCGAACAAACGGTCGACAAAGCTTTTGAACCGATCCTGGCAACGGATAAGGCCGAGACCGAAGGACGGACGGATTTGATGAATGTGGATGTTGATGCAGAAATGGATCGCGTGTTCGAAGGAACGGAAAAACAGCTTCTCTCCATCCCATCAAGTCTGGAAGAAACGCGTTCGAGATATCTGCAAGCGCTTCGCGTGAGCGAAGGGATTCTGGAAGACATCCACCGGCTCGCCCGTCCAAGCGACGACATGTTGCATGCGTATCTTGTGGGCTTATCAAAATCATACGCGGAATTCGAAGAGCGGCTCAATTTGATCCGGAGAATCGACAATCCGACCGAAGAGAATCTGGAGGAAAAGGCGGTGATCGCGGACGCCATGCACGCAATTGAAGATACGCGGCATCAAATTCACACCGTAGTGAACAATCGTTTTGAGCCCGTTCAGCCGAAAAAAGAAAACCTGCGAAAAGTTTTCGGCGAGAAAACGCAGGAAGATCTGACCGCGGAAAAACTCGATCGACAGCTGAATAAGAAAGCGGCATTCAAGGAAGAACTTGAAGGCTTCGCCGCCGAGTTGAATCAACTCATTGAAAAATCGAATCCAAAGATTGTTCCAGAAGTATTCATGCCAACGTATGCTCAAAAAGGCGCAACAGGATGGCTCGCGCGCGCGTTTGCGACGAATCAACCAAAGATAAAAGCGCGGGATCTTGAACAGCTTATTATCGGCATCGGAGCGGCGCAACAGCGATTTGACTCGGCTTATTACTCGGAAGACGAGCGCGTGAATGCGATGCCCGTTCATGGACTGATCATAGGAAAAAGTTCGGTTGCAGACACATGGCGCGCGCTGAATGAAACAATTTCCCGGCTGGACGAAGATACATCGACGCCGATTTCACTCGGATCGAATGCGGGATCAGGCAAAGCAAAGATGCAAGCGCGAGCCGAGGACGCAACGGGAGCGAACCGCGAACGCATTGAAAATCAGGCGCTCGCCGAACGATACCGCGAGCAAAAAATTGAAAATGAAATCCGTCTGGGCGTTCCGAACGGCGCAGAGATTCTCCGGCAGATCGACAGCGATCCAAATGCGGACAAACTCACGTTTATCTCGAGCGCATACCTTGTTGCGCTCGCGGAACTGATCGCCACTACTGAAACGAACGATTTTGAAGCCACAAAAGAAAAACTCGAAGTCTTCCAGTCATTCAACGACGAATTGCTCGAAAACGGCATTGCCATCGACGACGCGCAAGCGGCCATCGAAAACGCCGAGCACATTACCCGCCTCCGACCCCGAAAGAGAGCATCTTCGCGGACGAAGAAAGCGATTGTGGGAAAGAAAGTAGCATAAAGAATAGGCCATTAGGGAACTAGGCCACTAAGCCACTAGGGGGAAGAAATTGCATTTCCCCTAGTGGCTTAGTGGCCTAGTTCCCTAATGGCCTATTACTTCCTCTCCCGAATCTCCCCCATCACCCGCTCGACAAACGCAGCCTTTGACATGACTTCTTGATCTTTCACGCCGCGGATGCGGACGGTCAGGTCCCCTCCTTCGGCTTCGCGGTCGCCGATAACGAGCGCATACGGAATCTTTGCTTTTTCCGCGGAACGAATTTTCTTTCCGACAGATTCAGTATTATCGTCAACGTCTGCGCGCATGCCAGCTGTCATCAACTCTTTGCGGAGCGCTTGCGCGGCATCATTGTGCCGATCCGCAACCGGAATCACGCGCACCTGCACCGGTGAAAGCCAGGTCGGAAACGCTCCGATATAGTGCTCAATCAGAATGCCGAAAAACCGTTCGAATGATCCGAGAATCGCGCGGTGGATCACAACCGGACACTGGCGCGAGCCGTCTTCTTCCACATACTCCAGTTTAAATTTTTGCGGCATTTGATAGTCCAGCTGAATCGTTGCGAGCTGCCACTTTCGACCAATGGCATCAGATACCTGAATGTCGATCTTCGGCCCGTAGAACGCGCCGTCCCCTTCATTAATATGGAACGGCAAATCAGCCGCGGTCAGCGCTTCCTTTAAATCGGATTCCGCCGTATCCCACACTTCTTTTGTTCCAAGGAAACTCTCCGGGCGCGTGGAAAGCATGACGTCGGTAATCTGAAGCTTGAAAATTTCGTAGATGGTTTTAATGCGCGAGAGCAACGAATGAACTTCGTCGCGCACTTGATTCGGACGTAAAAAGATATGCGTATCATCCTGTCCGAATCCCCTGCACCGCGTAAGTCCGCCGAGCGCGCCGGACAGTTCATACCGATGCAAGGTCGTTGTCTCGGCAAGACGCAGAGGAAGCTCTCGGTATGAATGCAAACCCTCGCGGAACACAAGCATGTGTCCCGGACAATTCATGGGCTTCACTGCCATTTCCCGTTCATCAATGGTTATCTTGAACAAATCATTCTGATAATGCTCCCAATGGCCGGACGTTTTCCATAATTCCGCGTCAAAAATCTGCGGCGTGCGGATTTCCTTGTATCCTTCGCCGTATGATTGCTCGCGCACGAATTTGACCAATTCTTCCTGGATAATCATGCCGTTCGGCAAAAAGAACGGAATGCCCGGCGCCCATTCGTGGAACATAAAAAGTCCCAGCTCCGGTCCGATCTTGCGATGATCGCGGCGTTCCGCTTCTTCCATCATGGCGAGATATTCATCAAGTTCTTTTTGCGTCGGGAAAACCAGCCCGTAGATTCTTTGCATCTGCGGGTTTTCCTGTTTTCCCCGCCAGTATGCGCCGGAAAACTTTGTGAGCTTCACTGCGCCGATCTGGTCAGATGTCTCCACATGAGGCCCGCGGCACAAATCGACAAATTCCCCGGTCGTGTACATGCTTACCGTGTCCACGCTTTCCGCGTCTTTCTGCTCTTCGGCCGACAAACTCGTCGTTCCTTTCTCTTTCAGGTCTTTCAGCAGTTCGAATTTGTATGTCTGCCCGTGCTCGTCGAAAAACGACATGGCGGCGTCAATACTCATCTCGCGCCGGATGAACGGGAGTTTTTCGCTCACGATCTTTTTCATCTCTTTCGATATCGCGTCGACATCCTCTTGATTCAATGCGCGATCGATGTCGATGTCATAATAAAATCCGTTGTCGATCGCCGGACCGACGCCGAATTTGGCCTGCGGGTACAGGCGCTGAATGGCCGCGGCCATGATATGCGCGGCGCTGTGGCGTTGGGTTGTGATGTCCATAAAGAAGGGGGCTAGGCCACTAGGCCACTAGGCCACTAAGGGAATTGCATTTCCTTAGTGGCCTAGTGGCCTAGTCCCCTAGTGGCCTTCTCCAAAAAAATAAAAAACCGTCAATAATATTAGCACTCAACTAATATTCTTGACGGGACGACTCGGCCGTATGACCGGATCGCGGTTCCACCCGCATTCCCTCCTTCGCTAAAGCTACGGAGGGCTCTTTTCCTTGATTGTCACTACCCGGTTGGTGGCCAGGGAGAACGACGAGGTTCGAGAAGAAGGATATGGGAATGGACGAAAAAAGTAAAGCGCGGGGTGAAAGATCACCCCGCGCAAACGTTTTGACGTAGGTCTAGGCCGCATGGACACAGCCGTAGACATGGTCTTCGTAGGTTGAATCGCACCCGCGTCGGATGGATGTGTAGCCGCTCGGCAATTCGTTCTTGACGAGCGGGATGTATATCCAATCCCACAACTTTTTTCCATACCAGAGCTCAAAACGACTGTAGCTATACAAGGCCATAAGGCGAGGGTAGTGAGTCATTTCAAAGCACGCAAAACCAGAATTGTCGATATTTCTTTCTGCAGTCGACCAGTCCAAATGCATGCGTGCTTGTCCAGTCTCATCGGAGCAAAGATGCTCGTAAAGCAGTCGGGCGAGTTTAACGATGCATTGATATCGATATGCTTGTCGGATAATCTGACTGCGCGCCATTTCGCCTCCAGCCTCCGCACTAATCAACCACGGCGTGAAATCGTCGCAGAATCCACAATCAAGATAGTCGCGATACAAGGACTCAAACGTCTCTTGATTCGCCTCATACGCCCGAGGCGGTTGTGAGACAAACTGCGCATACTTCGGATGCGTATACAAGAAGTATTCAGCAACCACCCAATCGAGCTTTGCCCGCTCCGGCTGCGCGCACCCTGTCGTCTCAAAAAGGCGACTGGCAAAACTACGTATCAATAACGGTCGTACTTCGTCCCAGTTCATTATGATCAATCCCTTTCCCGCTGATGTTTGTAAGATACGAAGGAACAAGGATGGCACTGTATCAAAATACCAAAGGAAGTCAATATGACAGTCCGTAGTTCGTAGTCCGTAGTGAGTAGTTACTATCTTAACTACTCATTGCGGACTAAAAAAAACGGCCCGTAACGCACCAAGCGATGCGTACGGGCCGAGAATGCGGAAGGTGTGAGAGCTTCCGCATGTATACTGAATGATTGATTGTAGAAACATGCAAGTTCTTCTAAGAGAATTACTCCTCCCGTGAAAATACTTGACTCGCCCATTTCTTGCTGGCGCGATGTCTTGCGGCGAGAATTTCTTCTTGCTCCAACCCATGTTTCTTCATCATGTCTTCCGCTCCATTCGCGCCGCGCTTCGTCAGCCGCCTTCTCCACGTCTTCACGCTATGGATGTGAATCCATGATTTATTTGACTTTTGCTGGCGCTCGCTGACGGACTGATTGTCTCTCACAAATTCACTGTTCTGCGCAATCATCATTCTCATCGTCGGTTCGTAGGCGTTCATCTCTTCCTCACTGCACCGTTGAAGTTCAATGAGAACGCGTAGCATCGATTTGAGCGTTTTTGCGCCATTCGGATGATCATCGAGATACGTGCAGATATACGCGACGCAGATGAGCTGTTCGAATAATTCCGTAAATCGGTTGCCATTAATGACGATATCAGGAGCTGATGCTTCCAATATTTCATGTTGGCTCGATTCGGAATCCTTAATGCGTTGCGCGCGGATGCTTGATTTGCACGGCTCTGACTTCACATGCTCAAATTTTGCAATCTGATCTTTTGCCGTATTGATGGCAATGCGCACGTTTTCAGGCAATTGCGTCGACATGGAAAGCGTCGACGATATGCGCTGAACGCTCCGATGAAGCCTCTGCCTGCACGATCCCGAATACCAATCATGCGGAGAACTGTCTTTCGGAGGCATGTAGGATCGCGCCTCCTTGTATGCCTCCGCACTAATTAAGACGTGCAACGGATGGCTTGGATCAAGCTGCTGCGAAGCATCCTTGTCGAAAAACACGCGCAATATGTTCTGCGCATCGCGCATGCTTGTACACGCGGCGTCCGCAATGGATCGGGGCGTCGGTTTCTGTGCTGACTCGCTGCAAAGAAGAAGATACTCCCTCTGCAATTGCTCATGCGCTTTCTCCATGTCAGATTGAAGGATTTTACAGGCATTAATCATTTCCTTTGCCCGTTCAATGTCTTCCGGAAGCAAAACTGAAGATTTCTGATTCATCTCATATAACAGCGTACGGGAGATGAATCCATTTCCACTTGTTTCGTCCAAAGCGATCGGATCGAGAAATGCAAGTGTTCGTGCCACGATTCCATCTTCCGCCGTCATCTCATGCATGTGCGGACAAAGAGTATCCGCCGATCTCTTTTCCAGATCCTCGATCAAGCGAAAGTTCTCTGTATAGCTTCGACAGGCTTCGAGCAAGCTTTCTATACCTGCAGACCATTCAATGTAATAATCTTGTACGACGACGTTCGTTGCATTTTCCACATGGGACACGCGCTCCGCAAATATCTGCGATTCCTGCCTGCTATGTGCAAGTTCAGACAACAGGCATGCGCATAATCCATTCATGTGGCAGAGAGTTTCCCGTAGCGACTGCTCGGCGACCATATGATCATGATCCTTCAGCGCCAAAGCGAACAGCTTTAGCATACCGAAGCATTCATTCAAATGCTGCGTACAGGCGAGAGCGCTATTGCATTCCGCGGGAAATGAGCCGATGATTGCCGCGCGTTCGGAATCAATGAGCCGTTCAAGATCCGAGACTGAAAATGTCTCCTGACAAAATGAAAAGCGCGCACCGCTTTCAACGTATCGAGGATCAATCGAACGCCCTTTGCCCTGTTCGCGATGAAACAGCCTTGTCGCAGATTCTATATCATATCTCTGCGGATCAATTTGCACGAACCTTGTGCGTTTCCCAGCTCCGGGGATCGGAAGCTCAAGATAGACTTCTTTCTTCATGTTCCCTGTCCTTTCAATTGTCAAAAGTCTTTTCCGCATGATAACCACGCGGCGTTTGAATATATACGATTTCTCTTCTATTGTCAACCCCGTTAAGCAAAAAGAAGCCCGCCATCCGAATGAATGGCGGGCTGTAGAATAGAGACGTGACAATCCCTATGTTTTCGATGCGACCGGCTTGCCGTTCAAGATCTCGTTCATGATGTCCAGACCGAGTTCATTGATCAGCTGATGGAGTTCAACGCTGCCGTATTCCGATCCGTTCTGATCGATATCGACCAGTTTGAATCTGGCAACCTCCAAACCGATGGCTAGGACGAAGAATGTTTGCATATCCCCGTGTTTCCTGACTGTCGCAACATATTGATTCTCCGGATTGAGAAGCAACTCATGTACGGCATCCGTTCGCACGATGGTTACGGCGGATTCTCGACCGATCTTCACGGCCGGACTATCCTTCACCCTGAACTTGATGCCACGAATAACGAGCAGTTTCGTTTCCGGCGGAAGAACCGTAACTTCGCATGAAGCCGTATTCCTCGCATCCTGTGCATCCGTTACCGTTACGGTTGCCGTCTCAACCATATCTGCCTTATACGTGATACATCTTGTATCCTGGCGAACCGGTTTATTTCGCCCGGTCGTTGTCAGATACATTTCATTGCCTTTCAGCGTATCCGCATTCCGCAAATAGAGCAGGACGCTTGCCCCTTGGGTTACCTCGACGCGATGCCGTGAAAAACCAAGGCGCCGACGCTTGACGACGGCGATATTCACCGAAGCGCTATGAGGCGTTCCAGGGAGATCAACGAGGATTTTTGCGTGCCCTACCTTCAAGGCACGGAGTTCGATTCCGCGGCCAGTTTTGACCGGCTTTGAAACGATTCCATCTGTCGCTGACCACTCGAGGAAATCCAGGTTGTATCGTTTTGCAATCTCCTGATTGCAACCAAGCGTGACTTCAATGAGTTCGTTCACGCCGTACTCATGCCGAGGAACATGAAGATACAATGGCCTTTTTTGGCGTTCGGTGTCGTCATCCCTCGCATCCTCGTCCGTCCCGCCGTCCTCAATCGAAAGCTGTTGCGCCTCCGACGGAAGATTTTGGCCATACACGGTTTCTAGTAGTTGAGTGATTTCACTGACGACTTTCCCCTGGCTGTCATCTTCTTTCTTGGATTCGATCTGAAGCGTTCGCTTCACTTCCGATTCAAGGCTCCGAAACACGTCGACAAGGAAAACCGTAAGCGGATCGTCTGCCACGCTCGTGTTCACCGACTTCCTGTCTTCTTTGGCGTGCTTCCGCAGATACGGAACGCTGATGAATCCGCATATCTCTTTCAGCAGAAATAGCATTGGAAATCGCGCACTTAACGCAGAACCGATGGTGAGGTAGAAATCATGTATCGGAATCTCTCCGACCTCGCCGCTACCGAGAAAGAGCCTGTCTCTCCCGGCGGATTTCTTTACTTCTTCTGGCCGATAGATTTCGAATGCCACCTCGCCGAGCTGCGAATGTGGGATGGTTTTTACGAATATGGATCCGATAATCCGCTTGTCTGGAAGTTCTTTTCCATCAATTGTAATGATTCCTCTGAATTTCATCGGGAGAAACGCCGCGAGTTCATCGGCGAGCTCCTGGCCGCGCAGAATCGCCTTCCGCTTCGGTTCGCGAAGCGTGAACGTGATTTCCGTTCCGGTATTGAACGGATGCGGCCAATTCGTTTGATTCTTGGGAAGGAATTTCGGTTTGGTTCTCCCCGTATTCCGAATCATCTTATTCAGCTTATCCACCGTGCATGCGAATTGACACACTCTATTCGGATCTTCTTGAGTCACTGTCCGAACGGAAAAAGAGAGCGCATGCGAAAAGATGAGTTTTTTCGCGCCTGTGCCGAATTGAGCAGATCCTTGCTGGGTGGACATGCCCACGGACATAAAGCTGCTGCGATTCTTCCTTCCCATCCCTTTGCCATTGTCCAGAATGACGAAGGTATCGAGATCGGGACTGGAAATACGAATGGAATTCGCTCCATAATCCCGGCTGTTTTTGATTGCCTCAATAAGGCAGGGGATAAATCTTTCTCCTTTAAAGAGATCTGGAAAAACGTTTGGTCCGATTTCGGAAACAATGTCTTCATCATCGTTGATTCTTTTTGTCATTTCAAACCTTCCTTTTCTGTTTCGTGTCTGCAGTAGTTTCCATTTATTCCTTCTGAACCATTCAGAGAAATCATGTCGCTCTTCTTCTTACGCGCCTTGGCTTTTCTGGAGCTGTATGCTGGCCGATTCCCAATTCCGAAAGGATCTGTTCCCCGCCGAACAGTTTTGCCATCTGGGCCGGATCTTCCGATGTGTGTATGCGAATTATGCTAAGAAGATTTCTCACATCCGTCTCTATGGCGTTCCGAACAGCATGGCGCCGTTCTTGATCCCGTATGGAAGAAAACGAATGAAGGATTTCCGTTGTGAGACGGATCATCTTCACCGCAAAATCAATTCCTGACTGACCGGGATCAAAATCCGGCAATAGAAGCGCGTCATGCGGACATTGATCAATGACCTGATTAGGTTGTGTCGTCTTCGACCCTGGTTTTCTTAACCTTTGATGGCTTGTATGCACAGACAGGACTTCAACTGCCGAATGATCAGCAGGCGTATTCTGGCCTTGGTGTTCTTGAAGCGCTATATGCAACGCATCCTTGTATTTGCACAATGAACCAGGGGTGAGTTTCATCGCCTCTGACACGACAAATACATTCCGATGCAGGCCTAAGGCTTTTGCCGCCGCCCGCTGACTTCCGTGAATCGTGACTAAAGCTTTCGTGAGCCGCTCGTACTCCGTACGATGCTCTTTATTTCTATCCACATTTTTCATTGTATCCACTCCATTCTTCCGTCATAACGGAAATAGTTTATGTTGTGTGAATTGTGAACGTCCAAGTTCATGTTCGAACATCTATCCGAACAATAACGAAACCCTAGCAGATTTTGCTTTATTCGTCAACCCCTTTTGACAGATTCTTGACAATTGAACCGTTCTATGATTCTATGGATCCAGTTTCATGTATACATTCAACAGAAAGGCAGTTACATGACGAACATTAGACAGTATTCTCAAAGCAAAAAGCGAGTTGAAGCCGTCCTTGGCTCTTTTTCATCAGAGCTCAAGTCAGACATCGGCTATATCATCCAGATCGCAGATAGTGCCGTTGCCATAGCGAAAACGCTCGGCTGTGATCAGCCTGAACCGGTTCCCTCGACCCAGCAGGCACCGCAGACGAGCGAACCGCCCGTCATTCGTCAGAAGGATGTGCGGAGCAAGAAACGGAGATCGCAATCGCGGAACAAGCTACAACGAAACGCGAAGAAAATCCCTCTGGAGGAAAAAGACGGACTTCGAATGAATTTGCTCCGTGCTGACAAAAAAGGTTCCGTTGCCGAAGTAAAAAAGATGGAGCAAGCGATCAGCGTGCGATATCGGAAGGCCGGCTTGCCATTCCGAACATCCTGCCTTCGAACGCATTCGCATGGAGAATGGAAAGGCCCGTTCATCGCCCGAATGCTTGCCCATGCAACAACGGACAGAAAACGGGAAGCGTTGATCACGGAGTTTGCAGAACTGTATGGCGAAACAAGGAAAGCGATCATCGCTGCATCGCAAATGCCCTCGCCTTGCCATAAGAATAGATAGCCAAGAAACTCACGTGCGCATTCGCACATCAAAAAGCATCCGTCACATTCGTGGCAATTGCTCTCGATGTGACGGATGCGCTTTTTTTCATTAGAGACCAGAGATCAGAAACGCTTCTGATCTCCGATCTCTGTTCTCTGATCTCTTTTACCGAATTCTCACGCTCATCCTGTCCTGCACCGTGGGCAAACGCCGGACCCAGCCCGGGCTCACGGAAATATCCGCGCTTTCGATTCCTTTGACTTGTTCAAGAACCTGCACGGCCTCGTCGATCGGCAGGCCGGCAATGCTTTGCTTATTCACAAGATTCGACGCAGTCGTGGGCTTGGTGAGCACATTCACAGTTGCTGTGATATGCGCGGTTTCATTCGTGCCATCGGCGGAATTCACTTGGTAATCGACTTTTGTGGGCGAATCGTCCGCCAGAATAACGCCTGTCGGCAAATGTTGCGTAATATTTTTTGAAATAAAGTCATCCATGTCTTGTTTCGCGTAAAAAACTCCAGTGACCTTGACCTTCATGGAAAGCAAAAAATGATTTGTTTGATCTCCGGGCTGGGCGCTCGCCGCCTGTTCCACGTTCTCGATAAGATAAACGGATTCATTCAAGCGCGGATCATTGATGCTCGAATGCAATGACGCCTTGTTATTTGATAAAATTTTTGCTCGAAGCACATTTGCCGCATTGGTAATATCAGACTGGGACAAAACGCTCGTGACTTTTGCTCCTCCGGTGAAATCCCCTATATTTTCCGCTGTGATGAATTTTTGCAGGGATGCGGACAGGCCCGGGATCGTAAAAATCGTGGACGAAGCAAAGTCGTATGACGGACCGATTTGATCCGCATACGCATTCGCCGTCACGCTTCCGCCGGACGGGACAACAACGGTTTCGGAAATGCGATACAGGCGCCCGTCCGCCGTTAAGAGCCGCGTCGTCTTAATCAAGGTCTGATCCGCTGAATATCGATTCGAAATTTTGACTTTTCCCTCTGATGTTCCGGGAATAACCGTCTGCTGGGTAGATGTGACCGTATACTCATCCATGTCGCTGAATACGCTTTGAATAATCCGGCCGGAAATCGCGCCGGCCGAGGCGTTTTTACTAATATCGGTCTCGAGCGCGATTGGCGTTTCCGTCCGCGACACCGAAATCGTGATGGTTGCACGCACGGATGAAAACCACAGCGCGGCCAATACAACAACCACCGTCAGCGCCACAAATGAGTATGCAATTTTTGCGTATGCGCCGGATGTTTGGGGCACTGGATACGGATTGCGTGCTCGATGTGTCTGCCTGCGGATGGCCATAGGTGGTATTGAGGAACAGTATAGCAGAAAATGGCAGCTGGTAGCTAGTAGCTGGAAGCTGGGATGAAAATACGAGGAAATTGTTTTCAAAAAGATAGAATAAAAAAAATTCTTCCATCTCCCAGCTACTAGCTTCTAGCTACCAGCTACTTCTTATTCAAACGCCCCGCCGCAAGATTGCAACGGGGCGAACGAATCAACGGCCGCAGAGACGACGAACGAGCAGTCGAATCCGGAAAAAAATGTTCGGTGAAACGGGATTCGATTCTTCATTCAAGTTCGACAGATCAAGAACATCCAGATTCCGCTCGTGCTCGGTGGGAAGATAGGTTTGCAGAAAGATCGATGTTTGCGGATCGCTTGGACAAGACACGGTCCATTGGGAAAAACTTTTTCTTTGAACGAATCGGAATTGAAGCCTCTCTTCTCCCCTTTCAAAAAATGTCAGATCCAATCTTTCCCTATGTGAATGAGGCGAACTGAATACCTGTATAAGAACTCGAAAATGATTTCGCGGCGGGTCCAGAAAACGTGCGACCCACCAGATGCATGCATCGTCCAAGTCTCTTTCATCCCCAACATGGTCGCTACAATGAACTCCTAAAAGGAGTTCGTATTGATTGAGAACGTATATCGTTCTGGACAGAGCCAGTTGAATCCCCCCGGAAACCCGTAGATCTCGAATGTCCGACATTGCAGACTCCTTTTTTCGCATCCACTCGGTTGCGACAAGGTGATGGTATGCTTTTGGGTGGTGTTGTCAAGAAGAAAAGTAGCTAGTAGCTAGCATCTAGTAGCTGGGATGAAAAATCTTCCCAGCTACTAGCTACCAGTTCCTAGCTACTAACTGTCACCGTCCCCGCGCCGAGTATCGATTCCAGTTCCTTCGTGACGGCATCATCAAACGCAATACGCGCGGATGAGCGTACCAAGCGCTGGCCGCGCTCATCGTCAATTTTGAAATACACGTCATGATCGCCCGGATGATTCTGGTAGCATTCGCGAAGCTTGTGAATAATGGTATCCGGCAGAGTCGTCCGCACATGGAGAATCACGCGCGGCCCCGGCCGTTCTCCGACCGTAGTCTGCGGACTGCGGACCGTCCCCTCCTCTTCTTTCGGAACAGCATCCTCTGGAAGCGTCGCGCGCATCTGCGCAATTGCGGAGGGCGTGATGGGAAAACACGTATCCACGAGCAATTTCATCTCTCCATCTTTTTCTTGCGGCCGTCCGGTCATGCACATGAGAGCATCGGTTTGCAGAATCGATTCATACTCTTTAAAGACGCGCGGGAAAATAACGGCTTCAACGGATCCGGTCATGTCTTCGAGCTTTGCGAATTGCATGGGATCGCCGTTCTTGGTGTAGATTTTTTTCGTTTCGACAAGAACGCCGCCGCAACGCACGCTTTTTTCTTTCCGGTGCTGATAGATGTCGCCGAGCGGCAAAAAATATCCGCGCAACTGCTCCGCCGTTTCTTTAAACGGATGCTCGGACAAAAAGAGTCCGAGCAGTTCCCGCTCCCAGGCAAGAATATCGCGACGGCTGGAAGGCGGAGCCGGCTTCATGGACATGGTATGCGTTTCCGGCATGGAACCGAACAAACTCGACTGTCCGCTCGCCGCTTCCTGTTCAACCTGCTTATGGAATGCGAGCAAACCGTCGATATTGAATAACAGCGCATTCCGCTCGCCAAAGCAATCAAGTGCGCCGGATTTAATCAGCACTTCGAGCGATTTTCGATTAAACGCGCGACCGGGAATGCGCGTGGCAAAATCCGTACTATCCTTATATGCTCCTCCGTTTTTTCGTTCACGAACCATAATCTCCGCAACGTCTTCTCCAAGCCCCTTGATCGCGTGCAGTCCAAAACGAATGGTCGGAAGCATGTCTTTCCGGCCGAGTGAATCTTTGACCACGCCGAATCCTGCGAATGATTCATTCACGTGCGGAGGCGAAACGTTTAATCCCATTCGGCGACATTCTTCGACCTCGATGGTGATGCGTTCGATGTTTCCGATATCCGAATTCATGAGGGCGGCCATAAACGCTTCCGGATAATGCGCTTTTAGATACGCCGTTTGATATGCGATCATGGCATAACACGCCGCATGGCTCTTGTTGAATCCGTAGGCCGCGAATTCTTCGAACTGCGTAAAAATCGATTCGGCGATCGGCTTGCTCACGCCATTTTTGATTGAGCCGTCAATAAACTTCTCACGCATCTTTCCCATGAGTTCCGCGATCTTTTTTCCCATGGCCTTACGAAGCGTATCTGCCTCGCCTCCGGTAAATCCGGCCATGTCTTTTGACACTTGCATGACCTGCTCCTGGTAGACGGGAATGCCGTAGGTGTTTGCGAGCGCGTTTTCGAGCAATGGATGCGCGTACTCAATTTTTTCCCGTCCGTGCTTGCGTCGAATAAATGAGTCGATAAATTGCATCGGCCCTGGACGATACAGAGCAACCATGGCGATGATGTCTTCAATGCATGTCGGCTTGAGTTCTTTGATGTATCGCTTCATGCCGTCGGATTCCAGCTGGAACACACCGGTCGTTTCCGCACGGCCGAGCAGTTCATACGTCTCTGCGTCATCGAGAGGAATGTTATCAACGTTGACGTTCTCCCCGTGCACGGCCTCGATCACATCGATGCATCCGCGGATGATGGAAAGGTTGGAGAGTCCAAGAAAGTCCATTTTCAAGAGACCGATCGCTTCTGCGGATTGCAGAGAATACTGCACAACCTGTTCCACATCGCCGCCCTGGGCTTTTTGAAGCGGCGCAAACGTGTCCAAGCGATCCGAACCGATGATAATGCCGCATGCATGCTGGGACGCATGGCGCGTTGTTCCTTCGAGTTTGATGGCAAGTTCGATGAGACGGGCGACGCGCGAATCCGTTTCGACTTGATGCCGGAGCTCCGAACTTTCCTTGCTCGATTTTTCGAGCGGAATATGCTTGCCCTGCACCGGCGGAGGAATCACTTTTGCCACGCGATCGACTTCCTGAAATGTCATACCGAGCACGCGCCCCACGTCGCGGACTGCGGCGCGCGCCGCCATGGTTCCGAATGTGATAATTCCGGCAACGCGGTCATGTCCGTAGGTATCCATGACATATTGGATCACATCTTTGCGCTTCACGTCGTCAAAATCCATGTCGATATCCGGCATGGAGACGCGGTCGGGATTCAGAAATCGTTCAAAGAGCAGGCCATAGCGCAATGGATCGAGGTTGGTGATTTTGAGCGAGTACGCCACGACCGACCCGGCCGCAGATCCGCGGCCAGGGCCCACGATCACGTTGTGACTTTTTGCCCAGTTTACATAATCATGGACGATCAAGAAGTACGTCGCAAAGCCCATGCGATTAATCGTTTCCAGCTCGAAGTCTAGACGTTCTTTCGCTTCAGCCGGAACGCTCGCTCCATACCGCTCAATCATTCCGGCTTCGCAGATCACGCGGAGCTCATCATCCGGGCTCCGTCCGCTTTTCACGTCAAACGGCGGGAGTAAATTCACGCCGAGCGTGAGTTCGACATTGCACCGGTCGGCAATGCGTCGTGTGTTCTCGACGGCGTCCGGAATGTCCTTGAATGCTTCTTCGATTTCTTCCGGCGCGCACATTGCGTGATCGATATTCGAAACCGAGTAGCGGTTTTGATCTGATAATAATTTTCCGTCATGAATACACTGCAGAACATCCTGCGCGTCCCTGTCGTCAGACTCCAGATACAGAACTTCTTTTGCCGCAACAATATTTGCTCCAACCTTGCGAGCGAGCGCAATCAATTTTTCATTCGCCTCATTCTGCGTCGAAGACTCGGGATGATGAAGTATTTCAACGAAAAAATTCTCGTGTCCAAAAATATCCAGATACTCGCGAAGAACGCGTTCCGCTCCTTCTTCGTCATGCGACGAAAGCAATTTTGCCATTTCTCCGCGCGTTGTTCCGGATAGCGCGATGATTCCTGCATGTTTGGCGCGCAATGCGTCTTTATCCGTCCTTGCTTTATAATAAAATCCTTCGATAAACGATTCCGAAACAATCTTTAACAAGTTCTGATAGCCTTCGTGATTTTCCGCGAGCAAAATAAGCGGATAACTCTGATCGTCCACGCGCGCACGCTTATCTGTGAGATGATTCTTTGCGACATTGACCTCGACGCCGATAATCGGCTTGATCCCCTCTTTTTTCGCGGCCTTGTAAAAATCAATAATCCCGTACATCCCTGCACGGTCGGTGAGCGCGATCGCATCCATGCCCAAACTCTTTGCCTTTTGCACGATATGCTTGGGGTCTCCCATGGCATCATATAAGGAGTACATGCTCCGCACATGCAGGTGGACGAATGGGCTCTTCGGTTGTTCGGTTGTGTCGGACATAATTGGACAATCGCTGTCGGGACAAGCCCTGCGACTGGTAGCTGGGAACTGGTAGCTAGTAGCTGGGAATAGGGAAAGTGTGGATGATGGGAAGGGAGAGGTCAAGCATCTAGGTAGCTAGGTAGCTACGCATCTAAGGAAGAAATATAAGAGAGTTGACGAAAGGGGCGTTTTCTGATAATTTCGATTTACGTTTCCGTACGCTATACAATCCAACATTAAAGAGGTGAAAATGACCAGGCTCATCAAAATTATTCGAATACAGAATGGCGAAACTCGGTATGGTTTACAAACCAACCCAGAAAAAGGAGAAATCCAAAAAGCGACGGTATTCTTGAAATCCGACGCGGAGATTGCTGTTTTAGCAAAAGGCTCCCAACCCATGGCGGAGTTGTACTTTACCCTTCAATACCACACCCTCGAAATCATTTGCCTCGATCGGCAGATGGAAACATGGCACAGTCCGCAAATGATTGAAAATCTTGCCTATCTGACGCTGATGCTTTACAAAGATGAGGGTGGACGGGATAAGGTCATGAAATGCATCGTTTCAAACATGACAGACGGGGAACTGCTCCAAAAACTGCACGATGAGGCTAACTTGGCCGTAAACGTTCGCGACGCGGTTAGAGGTCGACTTCAAGTACTCAAAAAGTCTGAATAATCAGATTCCGACTTCTACTCAAACAGAAAGCAGCGCCCGCTCGGACGCTGCTTTTTCAATTTCTTTTCTTTCCCTAGTGGCTTAGTGGCCTAGCCCCCTAGATACTTTTTACAAATACACGTCATGATCGCCGATCGCGAGAAGGATGGCTTCTTTTTTCTTGTAACAAAACACGATGCGAAATTTGTAATTTACGGAAAAAGAATATCTTCCGCTCAGTCTCCCTTTGAGCTTATGCACCTTTAGGCACGCATGTTGATTGACATTCGAAAACGCATCAATGGCCTCCCATGCCTCTTCCTGCAAATTCTTCGGCAATTTTTTTACCTGCCGTAAAAAAAACGGCGTTGCGCTTACCTGCATATCATTTCGTTATGGCAGCTTCGAAAGTGCTTTGCGCAAGTCTCCGCGAATCACTCTCCCATCGCGCAATTCCTGCTCGGATCGCAAAACAGCATCAATGGCATCTTCTTCCGACATGCGCAATAATGCTCGCCGAACGACATCGGCTTTATTCGAAGCCATGCCGCTACGAACCATGCTGGCTACAAAAGATTCAAGCTCTGCAGATAATGGAACGGATAAGGTTGACATATATATGATAATATCATACGAAAATATCATATAGTTGTCAAGTTTACTTCATCCATGACATCAAAAAACCGAGTCTTTCGCTCGGTTTCGATTGATAATCTGATTAACGTCGGCGTTTGCGGCGTGGACGATCCTCATCATCATCCTCCCGTTCCCGTCGTTCTTTCATGTAGTCCGCGACGAGCTTTCCTCCCTTTGCGATGGCGTTGATATACGTGGAAGATGATTCAAGGCGTTCACCGATGCCTCCGAATTTCTTTTCGATCCACATCGCTTTCTTATGCACGATCGCCATGAAGCGATTGATATGCCGAAGCGCGAGTGCGGCTTCAAACAGCAGCCACGTGAGCATGGCGGCGACCCAAAGGACGCCGATGGCGATCACGAGATATAACAGGTCGAGCGTGGATGTAAAATTCATATTGCCCCTTATTGGAAGTATAGCAGAGTTTGAACTCCGTGTCGGTGGATAAGTTGAATGAGAAGTTAGAAGTTAGAAGTTAGAAGAGAGAGTCCAAAGATTTTTTTCTTATTCTAACTTCTAAATTCTAACTTCTAACTTCTCATTTTGTTATTCCTGTCCCGTTGATGTCGCCGACGTTGGAATATTTGCCGCCTTTGTTTTCAACTCATCAATCGTGCGTTCTAACCGCGTCATGTGAACGGAAACTTGCGCCCATGCGCCGTATTGCTGATCAAGCGCGCGGTCTTGATACGTCAGGCGCAACAAGACATAACCCGTGAGCCACAGAAGAAGAACGAGAAGCGCGACAAAGATGATCCGCAATGGCGCATCGCCGTAGGTGTGGTACTCTTTGCAGCAGTCCGGCTTGCAACGAACGGGTTTGGATTTTTTCGGAGGCATATCGGACTTTAGTATAACATACATCGTGCCAAAAGTGAGCCGCCTACGTAAAAAAATGTTGTATTGTTAAATTGTTATATTGTTATCAAATGACAACAATATAACAATTTAACAATACAACATTATATCTTATCTCAAACTCGCCTTCAACTCCTGCGCCAGCTTTTTCTCAACCTTCGCCATGAGCACATCCACCTCCTCGGCTGTGAGCGTGCGTTCGCGACTTGCGAGGGCGATATGGACGGCGACAGACTTTTTCTCATCCGGCAGTCCTGCTCCTTGATATGTATCAAACCATTCAACGTGCACGATCAGCGGATCAACGCTTCGGATCGCGTGCTCGATTTTTCCATATTCGACTCCCCGATCAACAACAATGGCGAGATCTCGGCTGGATTCCGGATACGCGCTCGGCGGAATGTATGACGCGCCTGCGCCAGCGAAGCGAAATATCGCTTCGAGCTGGGCATGCGCCATTGCCACGCGTCCGTCAATTTTTAGATTTGATGTGACTTGCGGCGATACTTCGCCGACGGTCGCAAGAAGCTCATCACCTTTGAATACTTGAACGCTTCTCCCCGGATGCCAGAATCCTTGTTCGCTCATGCGCTTCCATGTGACGTTTGTGACACCCAATTCCTTCAAGAGATGCTCGATGAATCCTTTTGCTTTTTTGAATCCATCCGCGTGTCCGTAGAAGGCGCAAGCGAGCTCGAGATTTTCGTTCGGAAGTTCGTTCCAGCCGTTTTTGACGACATACGCATTTGCAACTTCAAAAAGCGACTGCTCGCGGAATCGTTCCTGATTTTCTGCAACCACGTTTAACAGCGATGGAACAATCGTCGTTCGCATGATGGAAAATTCTTCCGTGAGCGGATTGGAAATGCGGAATGCGCGCGACGGATCATGCAATGTTTTTTCGAACAATGCCTGTGACACGAATGAATACGTATAGCACTCCGTGAGTCCCGCGCCTTGAGCAATTGTTTTGACGCGGTCTTCCCAAACCGTTTCCGGATCCGTCGTGCGCGGAGGGAGTTCTCCGACCGGCAAAATCGCCGGGATGCTTGAGTAGCCGTAAATGCGTGCGATTTCTTCGATCAAATCTACCGGCGCCTCAAAATCAAAATGCCTCCACCACGGGACAATCGCTTTGATGGTCGATGTGGTTCCGGTAACGCGAAACCCAAGGTCTTTCAGCATCTGTTTCTGCCGCACAACGGGAATTTTCACGCCAATCCGCTTTTCAACTTCCGTTGATGTGACGCTGAATGTTTTTGCCTTTTCTTTGACCGGATAGACGTCTTCGATGGCCGTCACGTGTCCGCCAGCGAGATCCAACACCAATTCAACGGCTCGCGCCATGGCAAACGGAACGCCTTCGCTCGATAATCCTTTTTCAAAACGAAGCTGTGAGTCCGAAAATAGATTCAATCGGCGCGATGTCCGTCGAATCGAAACCGGATCGAATGCCGCGCATTCCAAGATGATGTCGGTCGTATCGCTGTACGCGCCTGAACGCTCCCCTCCCATGATTCCGGCAATAGCGACCGGGCCGTCCGTATCCGCAATCACAAGCGCATGCGAATCAAGATTGTATTCTTTCCCGTCAAGCGCCGTCATTTTCTCCCCGTCTTTCGCACGGCGAACATGAATCTCCGGCGCCTTCCCCTTCATCTTCAGTCGAGCCACGTCAAACACATGCATCGGTTGGGCGTATTCAAGAAGAATGTAGTTCGTGATATCAACAAGCAATGAAATCGAATTCAATCCCGCCGCCATCAACCTCTGCTTCATCCACCACGGCGACGGCCCGTTTTTGACGCCTTCGATCCTCACCCCCATATACCGCGGACATAATTTCTTATCATGAATCGTTATGGAGAGGGGGCGTGGGGCGCCTGTCCCCCGTAGCTTCAGCGAAGGGGGATGGGGCGTGGGGCGTGGGATTTTGTTTGATGGTTTCCATAACATCTTACGTCCTAGAATAGTCGACGCTTCGCGCGCCATCCCAATCATCCCCATGGCGTCGACGCGATTGGCTGTGACTTCGATGTCCATGATCACGTCATCAGAGAGTCCGAGGAGATCAGCGACCGGCGTTCCCGGCTTCACGATCTTCATCGCATCCTTTCCTAGTTCTTTTTCCAAATCCAAAATTTCTTTTTCCTCATGCGGAAACGCATCCGCGAGCCCGATTTCATTCGCGCCGCATATCATTCCGAATGACTCGACTCCTCGCAATTTTGCCGCCTCAAGCGTCACTGGCTCGCCCTCGCCATGCCATTTCACCTGTGCACCGACTTTGGCGAGCGCGACATATTGACCGACAGAGAGATTGGATCCGCCGCAGACGATTTGCGTCGGTTGTTTTTCACCGACGTTAACCATGCAAATACGAAGTTTGTCGGCGTTCGGATGAGCATCAACCGAGAGGATTTTCCCAACAACCACGTTTTGTAGCAAATCATCCCTCCGCCAAATCTTTTCAACCGCCGGTCCGCAGAGCGACATCTTTTTGGCAAACTCATCCGGGCTGATCTTGTGGAGATCAACATAGTGTTTGAGCCAGTGGTAGGAGACGAGGGAGTTCATATAATTTTGCTATTAGCTACTGGCTATCGGCTTTCAGCCAGAAGCTAGTAGCCAGTAGCTAATAGCCATTTTTAAAACTGCTGCAAGAATCTCAAATCATTCTTATACAAGATTCGGATGTCGTCGAGGCGGGTGCCGCTCTTCATGCTCGCCGTGCGCTCAATGCCCCAGCCAAAGGCAAAGCCTGAATACTTTTTTGGATCAACGCCTCCGTTTTTCAAAACCGTTGGGTGCACCATGCCCGCTCCCCCGAGTTCCAACCAGCCTCGCTTGCAGGTACGGCACTTAACATCTTCCTTCATCGCGTTTAACGCGACGCCGGTTCCGCCGCAAACGCCGCAAGAAACATCAATTTCAAATGACGGTTCGGTAAAACGAAAATGGTGCGGACGAAGGCGGGTCACGCGATTCGGTCCGAAATAGGATTTGGCGAAATAATCCAACACGCCGCGAAGGTGCGTGATCGAAACATCCTTATCAATATAGAGTCCTTCGAACTGATGGAACATCGGCACATGCGTGACGTCGATCTGCCGGCGATAGCACTTGGCGATATTGATCATGCGTATGGGCAATTCGCCAAGTAGCATTTCGCGAACTTGCGAATTCGAGGTATGCGGAATCAGCACCATGCGGCCATGTTTTGTTTCCGGCGCTTCCACAAAAAACGTTTCCCATTCATCGCGCGCCGGATGGTCTTTGGGCATATTGAGCGATTCGAATGCGTACCAGTCCCAATCGATTTCCGGATGGCGTTCGCGGACAAAGCCGATGCGGTCAAAAATTCCCGTGATCTCGCGAATCGCCTGCGTCACCATGTGCACGTGCCCTTCGGGCGGACGCACGCCCGGCTCGCTCACATCCATCCACTCCGCGTCTCCGATCGATGACGCGGCTTTGTGCGCAAAAACCGAGCGCTGTTTATTCAACAGCGACTCCGCTTCTTTTTTAATATCATTCGCGCGCGCACCAACGGTTTTCCGCTCTTCCGGCGATAATGATCCAAGCTGGCGCAACATAGCCGTAAACTCGCCTTTTCTGCCGAGATACTTGATCTCGACGCTTTCGAGTTCTTTGATGGTTTTCGCCCGCTGTATTTCGTCCAATAACCCCACGCGTAGCGCTTCAAGCTGATCCTGCATATACGGGATATCTTACATGAGGTTTACGAATATGGCGAGCCCGACCGGGTCTACGAATTTACGAATGGTACGAATCAGCGAATTACGAATGCTCTCAAAGGTAGCATTCGTATATTCGTAATTCGCCGATTCGCGTCATTCGTATATTCGTAGATAGAAAAGCGCTCCACATCCCAAAGGACGTGGAGCGCGGTTGGTTCGAGAAAAACGTTAGAAATCAATCAAGTTCTCTTTCGTGACAACGAAACGAAGGTGCGGCGTTTGAATATAGGCCTGCTCTATGCTCAATTCGGACATGCCCATCACCAACCAGTCGTACACAGTCTTTTCTTCGCCTTTTCTCCAAATTGGAGAACGCACTCCTTCACGAAACAGATGAGGCGATTCAGGAAATGGAATATTTTTTACTTTGCAACGAAACCATTGTTCCAGAAAGATCCCGTTTATGACGGCATCGTATTGCGAATTGATTTTTGGTTTAGAGCTGATCGTCAGCATTCCATCGGTCCTTAGTGACGCGAAAGAAATGACACATGCGAGATCTACGAGCGTAATTGGCACCGGATCATTCGTCGGAACATACATGGCAAATTGCGCTTCACGGTATTCATGTTCTGCGTTTGCGCATATCGCACTGTATACCATCCAGAACAGTTCATAGATCTTTTCCCTGGCCGCATGCGAATACGGTTGTGCCCCATGCGCCCATGAATGGATCAGCCCGGGAATCAAATCAGCCGGTTCCATGTGGTGAATGAGCGCGCCATCATCACTCGCGGAAAGCGTGAGCGGCGGCGTGTTTTTTTGAAGAAAGCTCATGCCGTACCGGCTACCCAAGCCATGAATCATGGTCTCGGGTAAAACGCATGTTCGTATGATCGGCTCCAGATCCGACAATGGTGCCGTCGTGACCGACTCGCACGCAATGCATGCTTCAAGAATGCTCGCCATTTCTCCATCCTGAAGTTCGAGATCATCGAACCAGCCGTTCAGGTCTAATTTCGTCCAATATGATCTGGGACCGTTCTCGACTTTGTTGCGATTCAGTTTTTGTTCAACCGCGTGCCGCACGCTCGATTCTACGACAGCAGTGGCTGATTGAAACGGTCTGATTGAATCAAAATGCAATCGCGTTCCTTCCAGCGCCCGATTAACTTCTTGAATCGTATACGCAATCCCAAGATGCGCCCACTTCGGTTTTTCTATCATCGTTTCGGACATTCTTGCCTCCTTTTACTCTTCTCGAATTGAGAAGGTGCTGGAACGGTTGTATCAGAAAATGGGAAATGAATCAAGACCCCTACGAATTACGAATAACGCGAAAGTACGAATCGCGAATGGATACGAAAAATCTTCCTTCATAATTATTCGCGATTCGTATATTCGCGCTATTCGTACTTTCGTAGGTCTACCCCCCAAACAATCTTCCCACATCCCTCACCGAGATGAGTACGACGAGAGCGATGAGAATAATAAACGCGATGTTATGTATCAGCGCTTCAATATTGCGATTGATGGGCTTGCGGCGGATGGCTTCGATGATAAGGAAGAGAGCGCGGCCGCCGTCGAGCGCCGGGATGGGAAGGAAGTTCAAGACGGCGAGGTTGATCGAGAGGATAGCGGCGAATTGTATGAGTTGGGCCATCCCCCGCTCGGCAATGCGTCCGGCAAGAACCGCAATGCCGACCGGGCCGGAGACTTCTTTCACGGTTTCGCCGCCGCCCGTAAATAATTCTTTAAACAGGCTCACAAAAGTCATTGCGATGTTTTCGGTATACAGCCATGTCACGCGAACGCCGTTTACGACCGCGAGATGAACCGGATAGCGGATGATTCCGGACTCGGCAAGGGAAACGCCGATGCCTTTTTGATTAATCTCCGACATGTATTCCGGCGTCACCTGAAACGTTTTTTCTTCGGATCCGCGCTTCACGATTATCGCTTCCGCGCCGTCTGTTTTTGATGCAATCAGCGTTCGAATATCATCCACGTTTTTCGGAATCTGTCCGTTAATGCTGATGATGCTGTCCATGGATGCGATGCCGGCTTTCTGCGCCGCGCTTCCCGGGAGCGTATCGAGCACGAGGATTTCACGGTTCTCAATCACGGCGCCTGGCGGAATGTTGTCGAGCACGGCCGGAGTGCCAAAGGCAAAGCCGATCGAAAAAAGCACAGCGGCAAGCACCCAGTTCATGAGAACGCCGGCCGCAATGATGATGAATCTCTGCCACACTTTTTTGGCGTGAAACGAATCGCGGTCATCCAGACGATCTCCGTTTTCACCCTTCAAACGCACGAATCCTCCGATCGGCAGCCAGTTCAGCGACCAGATCGTGTGCTTGTATTCGGTCCGGTCTTTAGACGAGACGCGCTTCCATTTTTTTCCATCCTTCACCCAGCCAATCGCGCGTGGCGGCAATCCATACCCGAACTCCTCGGCTTTCACCTTAAAAATTCGCGCGGCGATAAAATGTCCGGCCTCGTGGATAAGGATCAACACCGAGAGGACGATGAGAAAAGCAAGGACGGCGATCATGGGGTTCATACTAGCAGGAGATTGATTCAAGGTCGAGATGGACAAAAAAATTACGAATTGCGAATTACGGATTACGAATTGAAGAGAAATCCGTAATTCGTAATTCGCAATCCGCAATTCGTAATTATGCTATAATCTAATATATATGATATTGACGATATCCGGCGCGTCCGGCGCAGGAAAGACGACGATTGCGCGCGCATTGCTCGAGCATATTCCAAATACGCGCTTTGTCCGCAGTTATACGACACGCGGTCCTCGTCCGTCGGATATTCCGGGCGAGTTCACCTATTTGAACAAAATGATGTTTGATTCCATGCGGGCTTCAAATGATTTTTTATGGGCTGCGGATATCGGCGAGACATCCGTTGGGACAAGAATCGAAGATGTGGAAAAGGCGCTCAAGGACGCACAGCGAACGTGGATCATGGTGCTCGTTCCCGAAGTGATTCCGAAGCTGTACGAACATGCCAAGCACATCGCGAAACAGGATGCGATACGATCCGTCTACATTCTTGCGGAAGCGGATGACGTTTTGCGCAAACGCATGGTTCAACGCGGCGATGTGGACTCGCAAATCGAAGAACGTCTCAAGTCATGCCACATCTTTCAAAAAGACGCCCAAGCCTCCGGCATTCCGTATGAGTGGATCCGCAACGACGGGACGATCCAGGAGGCGGTGGGGAAGGTGGAGGGGATTTTGAAGAAAGGCCACTAAGGGGCTAGGCCACTAAGCCACTAGGGGAAATGCAATTTCCCCAAATGATATTTCTTCCCCCTAGTGGCTTAGTGGCCTATTTAAAAATCCAGCCCCTCTCTCGCCTTTACCCCTTGATAAAAATAGTGCTTCACCAGCTGAACATCGCTCACAAGGTCCGCGAGATCAATAAATGCCTGCGGACAATTGCGGCCAGTCAGAATCAACTCGACATTGTCGGGTTTCTTTTTTATGACTTCGACGACGCGATCAACGTGCAACATGCCAAGATCCGTCGTTGAGTTGATCTCATCAAGAATGATGAGTTGATGTTCCCCTTTCGCAAATAAATCCCGGACAATATCCAGTCCCCGTTCCGCCTCCGCACGATCCTCTTCCGTCACGCCAAAGCGGAACTTGTTTGTGATCGGATGGATGCGATCGAGCCCCGTGGGATAGACGTCCACGAGATCATCAAACCGATCTGCCAGAACCTCACGTTCCGCATAATGCGTCCCGCCTTTGTCGAAGGTGACGAAGGCAACGCGCCAGCCTTTTGCAATGGCGCGCATGGCCGTTCCGAGCGCGGCCGTTGTTTTCCCTTTCCCGTTTCCGGTAAAAACTTGAATGAGCCCGGTTGATTTTGAGGGTTCGACAGTCAGCGACATATACAATCATCATACCTTGTTTCCTACGAATTACGAATCCGCCGCGGCGGATTCATACATTCGTAGGCAAAAGAAAGCACCCGATACTCTGTACCGGGTGCGGGCGCTCCAAGCTATGGAGCAAGGCGGTTAGGATGAAGTGTTTTTGCGTAGCTTGGCAAAAGGCAAAAAGTCGTCTGCGACGCTTGCTTTTCCGCACAGCTGGCGGCAAGTTTCACGAATCTTCTCCGTCCAGTTCTCGTTTTTCTTCAGTTCGTCTCTCTTCAGCGTTATGGAATTTGTGCACGAGATTCTACCCTGTCGGCACGCTCCACACACTGATATCTTGACGACATTCGCCCCATCGAGCGAATCACCTCTATCGCGAAATGCGATGAGGCAAGCCGCGGCATTTGGTACGAGAGGAACGCATAATGCCATGCGATCGTCTCTCCGTGCTAACTCTGACATGACAATCAGATTATGTTCTCTTTCACCTAACTCCTCGTCAAATGTACGACTCTGTTGGCGTGTTTCAATACCACCTTCTTCCACGCTTTCCTCCACGATTCACTGTTATTTCAATGCCAAAAACAGCATCGAGGCGCTAGGATACCTGATCATGGAACATGCGTCAAGCGTTCGCTTTTCTGACTTCTATGTTTCGTTCCAGCCACCGACTGGCAATAGCGGACGTGGAAGGCTGGTCATCGGTAAACCAATACTGTTGATCACCTGTTGTATTCAATAAATGTGGGAACTGCATTTGAATGCTGTTCATCAGCGCGTTCGGCGAATCGATGATGAGAACATTCTCCCCCATCTCTTGCGCAATGAGTTTCTGCAAAATTGGGTAATGCGTGCATCCTAATATCAAGACATCAATATTGAGCTCTTTGAGAGGCACAAGATAACGCGCGACAACTTGCCTCGTGATATCGTCGTCAATCCAGCCTTCTTCGACAAGCGGAACGAAAAGCGGGCACGCGACCGACGTCACTTTGAGGTCTGGATTCGCTTGATGCAAAGCCTGCTCGTACGCGCCGGAACGAATCGTCGCCGACGTGCCAATCACTCCAATCTGTTTCGATCCTGCGGAAATTGCGGCATGAATCGCCGGACTCAACACGTCAAAAATTTGCAAAGAGGGATACTGTTCATGCAATGCCGGAAGTGCGTATGCCGAAACCGTATTGCACGCCACAATCATCGCTTCTGCTCCGCGATCAACAAGAAACTTCGCATCTTCGAGCGCGTATTGAATAATCGTCTCTTTTCCTTTCGTCCCGTACGGCGTCCGCGCCGTATCGCCGAGATACGTAAACGCGGCATCCGGCGAGCGCCGGAGCAATTCTTTTACGACCGTGAGGCCGCCGATACCAGAGTCGAAAATACCGAGCATAAAGTGATTGTTATATTGTTGTATTGTTAAATTGTTATCACTTCCCATGTATTCAACAATACAACAATTTAACAATTATTTTTATGCAGCCCCCTGAATCATCCTGACAAGCTCATCTCTTTTCTCCTCCATCACCTCCTGACGCACCGCCTCAACGATCAAGCGAACGACTGGTTCGGTATTGGATGGGCGAAGCGAAAACCACCAGGCATCTGTGCCTTTTTTTCCATCCGCTCCGACATTGAATTCCATCCGGATCCCGTCGAGATCGGACGTTGATGATGCGTGAGGAGCATAGGAATCATGGATGCGAGCGATGGTTGCTCCGGTATCCGAAACGTTTGAATTCACTTCGCCGGAATATGCATACCTCTGCAACGGCTTCCAGAGTTCAGATAATTTTTTTCCGCTTTGCGCGAGTTCGCGCAACATCAGCATGAGCGTAAGGTCGCCGGACTCCATGCCCCAAAGGTCACGATAGTAAAAATGCATCGCAAGTTCTCCAGCAAACAACGCATGGCTCTCTCGCATTTGTCGCGTAATAAACGTATGTCCGACGCGAGTCAGTTCCGACCGTCCACCGGCCTCTTTGATTTCTTCTGCAACCGCCCAGGAACAACGCAAATCCTGAAGAATCAATTCTCCCGGATGATCGCGGAGCAGTGCGCGGGCAAAAAGCGCCGTAAGAAGATCACCTGGAATCTGTTCGCCGTTTTCATCTACAAAACCGATGCGATCGCAATCGCCGTCGTATGCCACACCGAACGCACAGCCTTTTTCCCGGACGGTTTTTGACAGCATGACAAGCGTTTCCGACTTGATGGGATTCGCTTCATGATGTGGAAATGTTCCGTCAAGATCCCAATAGAGCGGAACCGTTTCGATGTTTGGCAAACGCTGAATGAATTCAGGCATGACATATCCCGCCATCCCGTTTCCCGCATCAATGGCGATCGTCATCTTCGAAATGGCAGAGAGATCAATGAGCGGACAGATGCGATCAAGATATGCATTCAGTGCACGCGGGTCATCCGATGTCATTCCGTTCTTTTCCGTTTTGGCGAACGGGGCATCAGACATGAAGCGATCCCGAATCGCCTCCATACCGCTCCCCTGGCCGATCGGCAAGACATCGCGATCAACCATCTTGAATCCATTGTACTTCGCCGGATTATGGGAAGCGGTGATCATGACGCCGAGATCATACGCGCCATTTGAAAGACCCATGGTCACATTGAACAAAGGAGTTGAACAAAGACCAATGCGTATTGTATCAACTCCTTGCTCATTCAGACCGCGGATAAGCGCCTCTTCGAGCTCCGGCGATGTCGATCGCATATCCCGCCCCACCAAAACGCGCTTGGGACGGTATATTTCAGCCAAAACACGGCCGAAACGTTCGGCGAAAGCCGCATTCAGGCCTTCGTCGGCAGTACCGCGTATGTCGTAGGCGTGGAAAAGGGAGGAGGGGGTGGACATAGCAAGAATATTGGCTTCTGGCTACTAGCTTCTGGCCGCTAGCTATCGTAATGGCCAGTAGCCAGAAGCTAGCAGCTGACAGCCAATTTACATTGACGAAACAAGGGTCATCCAGTATCGTTTCACAGTGTAAGGCCTCGGCGAAGATCCGCCAAGACACCCTCATTCATATGATCTTTCTCCTTATAGCCCTTGCGGTCATTGTCATTATCGTGGGATGTATCATCGCGTCGCGTTAAACGCGACGCATCGCGATACATGCTTCTAACTTCTAAATTCTAAATTCTAACTTCTAAATTCTACATATATGATGTTTCTTTGGATTCTTCTTGCGGTCGCCATCATCCTCGGCGGATGGCTCATCGCAATGTATAACGGACTCATTTCCCTTCGGAACAAAACCGATGAGGCGTGGTCCGATATCGACGTGCAGACAAAACGCCGCTACGACCTGATTCCGAATCTCGTCGAAACAGTTAAAGGATACGCCACGCATGAGAGCGGGGTGTTTGAAGCGGTAACAAAAGCACGCTCCGTCGCCATGGGCGCATCTGATCCGGCCGCAAAAGGAGAGGCGGAAAACATGCTTTCCGGAACGCTGAAAACGTTATTTGCCGTCGCGGAAAACTATCCGGAATTAAAAGCGAACGTCAACTTTCTCGATCTCCAAAAAACGCTGGCAGACATCGAAGATAAAATTCAGGCTTCACGCCGATTCTACAACGGCAATGTCCGTGACTTGAACACAAGCATTCAGGTTTTCCCGACCAATATCTTCGCAAACGCCATGGGATTCAAGGCGCGCCAATTCTTCGAAGCCGAAGCGGCGGCGAAGGAAAATGTGCAGGTGAAATTCTAAATAATTAACGTATTAAATTCATTAATACGTTAATACGTTAATTCGTCAATTTTCCGATGATCGAACCTGACTTCATCTCGCGGTTTACCACCCACTTAAAAGAGGCGCTTCAAAAAGCGCTTTCTTTTGCCGTGCAATCCGGGCGTGATCTTGTTGAGCCGGGAGATTTGCTCGTCGGCCTCTTGCAGGAAAAAGGTTCGATCGGATCCGAATTGCTTGTGAAAGCCGAAATCAAAACCGAAGATGCCGAACGTGCCTTTCGCGGAAGCCCCTCTGCGCCATCAAACAACGGAACGATTACCCCGGATCTTTCCGGCACGGTCAAACGAATTCTGGAACGCTGTATTTTGTTTGCGCATATTCACGAGCAGAAGTACGTCGGGACCGAACACCTTGTTGCCGCATTGCTCGCAATCGAATCGGAAGAAATCAAACGGTTCTTTGACGAGTCGAAGGTTAACGTTCAGACGCTGAAAGATCGCGTGGCCAGCGTGCTCACGTCGAGTTCCAAATTTCCCGATCTGTCCCTGTCCCAGCTTCCGCTGGATGAAGATGTCGGCCTGACTCCCCTTCCGTTGCATCACCCGCCACAGTCAAACGTACGGCAGAAAACCACTCATTCCGCCCTTGAAGCGTTTTCACGCGATCTGACGCATCCGGATGCCATTCAGCAGCTCGATCCGGTCATCGGCCGCGATGAAGAAACAGATCGCGTGATTGAAATTCTCTGCCGCCGGACGAAAAACAATCCCGTTCTTTTGGGCGAACCCGGCGTGGGCAAGACAGCAATCGTTGAAGGATTGGCCCAGCGGCTTGCGAGCGGAGACGTTCCGGATGCGCTTCATGGAAAGCGGATCGTTGCCGTCGATCTCGCTCTGACGGTTGCGGGGACGATGTACCGCGGCGAATTCGAAGCGCGGCTGAAACAGCTCGTTGAAGAAGCGACCGAAGACGATGATGTCATTTTATTCATTGACGAGATGCATACCATTGTCGGCGCAGGATCAACGAGCGGATCGCTGGATGCGGCGAATATTTTAAAGCCGGCGCTCGCGCGCGGGGACATTCGGTGCATCGGCGCTACAACATGGGCGGAATTCAAAAAACATATCGTATCTGACGCGGCGCTTGAGCGCCGCTTCCAGCCAGTGACCATCGAAGAACCGTCCGCGGAAGAAACACGAACCATGCTGGAAGGATTGCGCGGAGCTTACGAAAAGCATCATGGCGTCGCGTATGACGCAATTGCACTCGATCAAGCCGTGTTTTTGGCTGAACGATATCTAACGGACCGGAACTTTCCGGATAAAGCGATTGATTTGATGGATGAGAGCGCAGCGTCCGTTACCACGCGGCGGAAAAACCGCGACATCATGGAACGCATGCGCTCGCTCGAAATCGCTTGCGGGGAAGCGATCTCGGCAAAAGAGCGGGCCGTTGTGGAGCAAAAGCTCGATGTCGCCGAACAGCATCATGCGGTTGAAGAGCGGCTTCGCAAAGAATACGACGCCATGTGCCAGACGATTGAGGATGAGCGGACTTCTGCGCCGCTGATCGTGACTGCACGGGATGTGGCGGGCGTCGTTGCGCGTATTGCGCATTTGCCGGTTGAGACAATCTTAGCGACCGAACGCGAGCGGATGCAGGACTTGGATGTCCGGCTGAAAAAAATCATCGTCGGACAGGATGCGGCGATCTCCGCCGTGTCCGATGCGGTTCGCAAGGCGCGGCTTGGATTGAACGACGAACGCCGTCCGCGAATCTCCATGCTGTTTGCCGGACCGTCCGGCACAGGGAAAACCGAACTGGCGCGAACGCTCGCAAAAGAATTATTCGGACGCGAAGACGCGCTCATGAAGCTCGACATGTCGGAATTCGCCGAAGGATACGGCACATCCAAACTCCTTGGCTCCCCTGCCGGATATGTGGGGTACCGCGAATCAAATTCATTCACCGATGCCATTCGCAAGCGCCCGCACTCGGTGGTGTGTTTTGATGAAGTAGAAAAAGCGCATCCGGATGTCTTGAATCTTCTTTTACAAATTTTGGAAGACGGACAAGTCACGGATGCGACCGGACGCCCGGTCTCATTCCGTCATGCGTATATCATTCTCACGTCAAATCTCGGAGGCGATGCGGCAAAACGGACATCACTCGGCTTTGGCGGAGATGCGGCAGTCGCAACTGATTCGTTCATTCGTTCGGATATCGAGGATCGTTTCCGTCCCGAACTGTTGAACCGTCTGGATAAAGTGATTATATTCCGCCAGCTTGAAGCAGAACACATGCAATCCATCGTGAAACATGAACTTGATCTCGCGCTTGAACGCGTTTCGCGCGCGCAACACGTGGCATGTCATGCCGGAGACGATGTCCTCGCGTGGTTGCTTTCACAGCCCATGCCGGCAAACGAAGGAGCGCGCGCGGCCCGCCGCCTCATCGACAAAGAAATCACCGCGCTCTTGAGCAAGCTTTTGTCCGAAAAGCCGCAGAAGAAGACGATTAAACTGACAGCAACGAAGAATGGGTTGAAGGTAATATAAAAAAATTGTTATATTGTTAAATTGTTGTATTGTTTTTTGAGTAAACTCTCATCGAACGAAACAATTTAGCAATGTAACAATTCTTTATATATATTATTACAACCCCGTAAACAACCTCACCTTATCCATGAGCGGCAAGGTGATAAGATATACGATAGCGAACAGGACTCCTGCGATCAAACAGAGAACGGCGAGGATGGCTAAATCCAAAAGCATGGCATGAGCAAGCGTAAGCAGTTTATATGCTGCTTTTTTATTTTGCGAAACGTCCAATCCTAATAACAACAACGTCGTTTCGGTTTGAGGAGAGACGCGAATGAACGGCATCAGGACGTTGAGCGCTTCAAGATTAACGCAAAATATATACCACAGAGGCACTCCCATCGCACCGCCGCCTTTTGCCGCCATTGCGATAATCGCGCGTGAACCAAAAACCTCCTGTTCAACTTTCAAACCAGCCGCCGCGACCATACCCAGCGGACCGCCCGCTCGGCTTGCAACTTTACCAGCAAGATCAACCGCTTTCTTCGCCTTCTCTTCTTCTAATCGGCGATACTGATCCATTTGATCCCCGTTCCCTTGTCCGGCCTGGCTTCGAGGCCGCGTTGGAATCCGCCCGGTAAATCCTTGTTCCCCTTCCGTGGGCGCTTGAGCGATTTCCCCGCCTCCGCCAGGAGTGGTGAATCTACGAGCCGTTTCGAGCATCTTCGCTTGGCGATGATGCTCTTTTTCTTCCGGCGAACTTTCGTAGCGCGCATACGAACGCGGTTCATCGAGTTCAAGAATCGGATGCCCGGACTGTTCAAGGCTGTCTGTCACGTCCATTCCCTGTTCATTTGTTTGCTCCGCTCCATTCTCATTCGCCGCGTTATAACTTGCCTGCAACCGCGATGAATCATAATCCAACGCCATGCGCATATCGGATGGAGGTGTGATTCGTCTTCGAGCGGGTTCGGCCATTGAACACATGGTATCAGGGCGTGGGGCGTGGCGTACAGGGTTCGGGAATATACATTGTTAAATTGTTGTATTGTTAAATTGTTATTAACAATACAACAATTTAACAATACAACTTTCTTCACCGAACGCCGAACCCCATTTATGCTATACTCTAAGTCGATATGTCCGAACGATTGAAGCGAATTCTGCTCATCGTCCTCTTTGTGCTTTTTGCTGGTGCAACGGCATACGGTTTGTATGTGGTATTTTTCCGCGCGGCGCAAAAACCGACAGCACAAATTCCCGGCGGCCAGAATGCAACCGGCACGCTTCCTACGGCTGGAACGGGCGGACCAACGCCGTCCGGAACCGGACAAGGACAAGCAGGAACTTTACCAACGACCGGAGAAACGAATGCGAATCAACAACCCGGAAGCGCGACTCCGAGTGCACCGCTTAAGACGGTTCTCCTTTCACAGAGTGTCAGCCAGCAGATTTCGCGATCGTCGGATGGAACGGGCGCGCGTTTTTATAATCCGCAAGATGGAAAATTCTACAAGGTGAGCGTTGACGGACTTATTACTCCTCTGTCGGATACGTCTTTTTCCGACGTAACCAATGTTGCGTGGGGAAATACATCCGACCAAGCCATTCTCGCTTTTCCGGATGGACGAAAAATTCATTACGACTTCACGTCAAAAACACAAACGACTCTCCCTTCGCAATGGGATGGATTCGCCTTTTCGCAAGATGATCAAAAAATTGTCGCAAAAAACAATGCAACGTCTCCGGAATCCCGATACCTCATTCTGTCCGATCCGAACGGGAAAAATTCGCAAGCGATTGAGCCGCTCGGAAACAATCAAGATAAAGTTACGCCAAACTATACGCCGAACGGGCAGATCATTGCCTACGCGACAACCGGACAGGAAGAAGGCTTTGACCGCCAGCAAATTATTCTTGTTGGAAAAAATCATGAAAACTTTGCCGGACTGCTCGTGGAAGGGCGCGGGTTTGAACCGATTTGGTCGCCGTCTGGAAATTCCGTTGTTTACAGCATTTGGAATATTGCGAACGGCTATCGTCCGGAACTCTGGATCTCCGGAGGCGCGCCGGGAAATTTAAATCAAAACCGCATTGATTTGAAAGTCCAGACTTGGGCGCACAAATGCGCATGGGAAAACGAGACGGTCATTGTGTGCGGCGTGCCGGAACAGATGCCGGAAGGCGCAGGATTGCAACCGTCCGAATTCGCAACGCTCGTGGATCGAATCGTTGAAATCAATACGGAAACGGGTTATGCGGCTGACCTTGGAAAGCCCGAGGGTGATTTGAGCGTCAAGGATCCGGTTATTACCAAGGACGGTTCGAACTTCATGTTCACCGATGTCGCGAGCGGCCGGATGTACGCTTTCAAACTTCAATAATATGGACCGCCAACGACTGATTATTCTTATCTGCTGTACGCTCGCTTTCCTCGGCGCGTGCTGGTACTTGTTCGCCCAAACATGGGGCGAGAGCCAAAATCGTTTTCGCGTCGGCATGCCAATTTCGGTTTCACAGGCGTCGAAATTCGGCCTGCTCTCGCAATCGCAAATGGCATCTATGAGCGCTCCGACCATGCCGGATGTGCGGGCGACTGATCCGCTGATTTCTGGAACGACAAACAGCAAAGTCACCATGATGGTCTTTGGGGATTTTCAAAGCGATCTCACCAAGCAGGAAGCGGCCGCAATGGAACAAGCATTGAATATCGTTGGACCGAATCTGATTCAAACGGTTTGGCGGGATTTTCCAGACCAGAATTCGCACTCGCGCGCACTCGCCACAGCCGTTGCCGTTCGGTGCGCCGCACAACAAGGAAAATTCAAATCCATGTATGATCTCGTCATTAAAGAATCACAGCAATATGATGATTTCGAATTGCTTCGATTCGCCCGGCGCGCAGGCGTGGATGAACAAGCATATTCCGTGTGCATCAAAGATCCTGCAATTCCGTTCGGCATACAGCAAGACCTTGCCGATGCGGGCAACCACGGTATTACGGAAATTCCCATGCTGTTTATCAACGGAACTCCGATTAAGGGCTATACGGATGCGCCCGCGCTCACGGCGGCGTTACGAGATGCGTTGAAGCAGGTAAGCCACTAGGGAACTAGGCCATTACGCCACTAGGGGTCATTGCATTTTCCTTAGTGGCCTAGTGGCTTAATCCCCTAGTGGCCTCATGACGTACTTGAAATCAACATTCAAACATCTCACCGCGGTCATTTATTTCGCGATTTTTTTGACGTTCGCCGCCTCCCCTGCCCTTGCCGCGGATGTTCAATGTTCGTGCACGTCAAATATCGATTCATCCGTGGGAACGATGTGTTATACCATCGACTCGTCAAAACTGAATAATCCCCAAGATTGTTCAACGCTTCCGTCTGCAATCGGGTTTGGTAGCGATGTGAGCTGTGCAAAGGATCCGGTGTCCGACACAAAATACAAAGCAATTAAAGACGGAGGCATCTGCGCCGTGGGTCCGCAAACAGCCGTTGTCCGTCAGGGAGAGACGGTTTCCGGACCGGTTTCCGGCGGATCGCAAGATGCGCAAGCCATTCTTCCGACGCTAAATACAAACATTCCGGGATTTGTTGCGCCAAAGGATTACAGTTCTCTTTTTGGAACATACGTCATCGCCGTGTATCGATACACGCTTTCTGTTGCCGTTATTGCCGCGACCGTCATGTTTATTTGGGGCGCATTCCTGTATCTGCTTGCCGCTGGAAACATCGGGAGCATTTCGAAAGGTAAAAGCATTATGACGGATTCCATCATCGGACTTCTGTTGCTCTTCGGTGCGAACCTGATTCTTCGAACGATCAATCCCATGACGGTCGTCATGCCTCCGCTTAAATTGACGCAGATCGACACGAATATTACCGACCTTGTCGCGAACCAATATGCCCCTGAATTTCTCGCCGGACTCGGGGCCGCTCCGAATGCAACCGCGCTCGCTATTCCAACCTACGGCATCCAAACGTCCTGCCCCACCCGATGGAAAGGCCTGACGCAGGATATTATCAATAAGTATCTCGAGGAACAGCAGCGTACCGGCATTCCTGCGGGCGTGATTATGGCGCAGATGTACACGGAAACCGGAAGTTCTTGTTCCATTGTGAATCTGTTCGGCAGTCCGTCTGATTTAAGCAAGTGCGGATACTTTGCCCAGTACTACAACTTCGGCGGCATCGGCTGTACGCAAAAACAGGTTCCAAGCAATTCCTGCGCCTATCTCGCCCTTCCTGGTCCGGGATGGATTCGTGGGAATTCATCCGGCTTTATTGCTGATCTGAATTTTGTGAATACAAATTGGAATGCCAAGATGTCGAATGCCGGCGTCTGCACTAGCCTTGCCGCAACGCAAAGCATTTCAAATTACAGCAGTTATAGCTGCGGAAATAACTGCTTCCCCATGAAAACGCATACCACGGTTTTTGCAAACGGCGTGGAGTACTGGCCGGCGGCGATTCAGTGCAGTAAAAAATTCAACAGCGCCGACCAATTTTTGGACAGCCATCTTTCTGCGGTCAAAGCCTGTTTGCCGTTCAATGACAGCGTATACAGTTTTGCGTACTGCGTGGGCGCGAGCACATACGCCGGAGCGCTTGATAAGGCAAAGGTTCTTGCAGATTTAATTGAAAAAAACTGCTTATGCGATCCGGAAAAGGATTCACGAAAATGCGTCCGCGACAAAGTGCTGGAACAAAAAATTTCAAGCGGCATGGTTCAAAAAATAAATTTGTTCAAATATTACAGCCAGGGAAAATTCGATCAGGCCGCGGCCGACCGCGTGGCGCAAGCGCTATATCAATCCACCGGCGGAGCTTTGCATCCAAGCCCGACGGCAAATCCGAACTCGGATGTGATTCCGACAGATGCGTATTCGCAATAAACAAAAGCCCTTCGCAGTGAAATGAAACTTTCTTCTCGTTCCCGATCCATTCTTGCGACGCTCATCGTCGTCTTCCTGTTTTTTATACTGATTCCTTTTGCGCATGCGCAGCAAACGCAAACACAGGTCATGGGCGTTTTTACGCCGAACACTCCCGTTCCCGGAACGCCGTTTGCGAACGGCGTGGTCTCGGACAATACGCTGTTCTCTCGATACATCGGTGCGGTGTACGCGTACGGACTCGCCGTTTCCATCACCGTCGCGACCGTCATGTTTATCTGGGGAGCATTCCGCTATCTGCTTGCCGCAGGAAATGTCGGGACGATCGCGAAAGCGAAAAGCACCATGGTCGATTCCGTTATCGGACTCCTTCTTTTATTCGGCGCAAACCTCATCCTCCGCACTCTGAATCCAAATCTCGTGACCTTGAGAGCTCTCAATTTAACGACGATTCAGATGGAAACCGTTGGCCCGACCGGAACCATCACGGAACGGACTCCTGGAGGAGTGATATGGGTGACGCCGGTTCTCGGGCATCCGAAAGGAAATTTGTGCTTATTAAACACCTTTGGAAAATCGGATTCAGAAGTCACTTCGCGTCTGATGCCGGTTACCTTTCTCGGAGATACGTATCGCTTTCATACGCTCGCCGCGCAGGATTTCCAAGCAGCATTCAGCGAGATTGAGTCCGCTCCGTCGACTTCGCCGACGGGACATTGGGTGAATCTCATGAGGCGCATGGCTCCGTATGCGGCAGGATGCGGAAATAAAGCTCCGTATCCGGACCGTGGTTCCCGTACCGGTGGATCGTATGTTCCGCGCATGGATTCGCGAATTACCTCGGCCGCCGGCGCCGGCGGCATTCCCTGTCTTTCCTGCGATTTGCACGCGCTTGGCCTCGCGGTTGATCTTGATCCGTGCTTCAACCAGATGTGCAAAACAAGTCCGTGTGCAATGACCGATCCATCAGCCGAGCGCATTCCCGCCGACGTCATAAATATTTTCGCCAAGCATCACATCTACTGGGGTGGCTTGGGTTGGAAAGCCGAGGGACAAAATTTAAGCAATCCCATCACCGGCCGCGATCCCATGCACTTTGAGTGGCATGGGGTATGCTGGCAGTGAGGAAGAAGAAGTTAGAATATAGAAGTTAGAAGTTAGAATTCAAAAATAGATGCTTTATTCTAACTTCTATATTCTAACTTCTTCTTTTAAGACATCGCCTTCTCAATCGCCTCCCGCACGTGTCCAACTTCAACAATCTCCGCCTTGCCCTGCTTGGGCTTTGATCCATGAGGGATAATGATTGTAGAGAATCCATGGCGTTCGCATTCGCGGATGCGCGCTTCGGAAAAAGCGACCGGACGAATCTCACCGCCGAGTCCGACTTCGCCGAATGCGGCAATGGTCGGGCGGATCGCGACGTCGGACATTGCCGAAGCGACCGCAAGGCAGACGCCAAGATCGGCGGCTGGTTCGCGCACGCGGAGTCCCCCGGCCGCATTCGCATACACGTCTTTATCGAGCACTCGCAAACCTGCGCGCTTTGCGAGAACAGCAAGAAGCACGCCAAGGCGCGCGGAATCAAATCCGGTTGATCGGCGGACTGGCGTTCCATATCCGGCCGGAGTCACGAGCGCCTGGACTTCGAATAAAATCGGGCGATGGCCTTCAACATGGCAAGACACGATTGACCCGGCCGTATTCGCATTCCGCTCTCTCAATAATTCCGCGCTCGGATCATCGACGGAATTCAGTCCATGCTCGGTCATCGCAAGCACCGCCACTTCATCTGCCGGGCCAAAGCGATGTTTGAGCGCGCGCAAAATTCGAAAACGCTGATCCTCATCCCCTTCGAGCATCAGCACCGTATCAACGACATGCTCTAATAGACGCGGACCGGCGATATCTCCATCTTTATTCACCTGTCCGACTAAAATCGTCGGGACATTGGATCGTTTCGCCGCTTCGGTCACACGTGCGGCACTCGCTTTCACTTGCGAGACGCTTCCGGATGTTCCGCTTGCATCAGAGCAGACGAGCGACTGCACGGAATCGACAATACACAGATCCGGTTTTTCATACAACATGGTTGCGGCGACGGTTTCGGCTTCGGTCGCATCCAAACAGAGTAATGTTTCTGGAATATCAGACTGCAATCGGCGAAAACGAATCATCACCTGCGACGGCGATTCTTCGCCCGTCACATACATGACGCGTTTTCCTTTTGATGCAAGCGCGAGCGCGCATTGCGCAAGAAGCGTCGACTTCCCCACTCCCGGCTCTCCGCCCAAAAGCGTGACGCTTCCATGGACCAGTCCTCCGCCGAGCACGCGATCAAAAAGCTCAAGACCTGTTGATGCGACCGGCGCATGCTGGATATTCGCAAGCGTTTTAAACGCTTGGACCATTCCCGGTTTAGCATCAGAAACAAGTAGCGGACGCGCGGCGCTTTCCTCTGAATGCACCGCTTCGATCACCGTGCTCCATGATCCGCATTCCGTGCATCTCCCGGTCCATCTTGGATACTGCGCACCGCACTTTGTGCAGGCAAATTGGGGCGATTTGGACATACGTAGAGAGTGCCATGGGGGAAGTAAGAAAGCCAGTAGGCCATAGCCAGTAGCCAGTAGGAAATGCAATTCCTACTGGCTACTGGCTATGGCCTACTGGCTATTCCTGATGGCTCGTCCTCCTTACCTTCTCGACACGTTCTCGCAACTCAAAATGTCGAGCAAGATCCTGGTCTTCGCGTAAAATCGTCTCCGCCGATTCTTTTGCGCGCGTCATCATCGTGACGTCAGTCGGGCGTGCACAGACAAAGACAGACGCTCCGGCTTGTTCAAAGCCGAGCACGTTTCCTTCGCCGCGGCGCTTGAGGTCTTCTTCGGCGATCACGAACCCGTCATTTGTTTTTTCCAGGATGCGCAGACGATCCAGCGACTCGTTTTCGGCATCGGATAAGAGATAACACATCGATGGAAGATCGGATCGACCCACACGGCCGCGGAGCTGATGGAGCTGGGCGAGTCCGAATCGTTCCGCGCCTTCAATCGCCATCACCGTCGCCTCTGGCACGTCCACGCCAACTTCAACGACCGTCGTTGATACGAGCACGTCAATCAATCCCTCCACAAACTCCCCCATCACTCCGTCTTTATCCGCCGCCTTCATTCGACCGTGCAACAACCCAATGCGCAATCCTTTGAGGGGACCGGAAGCAAGGCGTTTTGCTTCCGCAGTCGCAGACGCGACGCCGAGCGTATCACTCTCATCAATCAATGGACAGACAATGAATACGCGATGCCCTTTTGATACTTCGGTTCGAATCGCATCATATGCTTCTTCGCGCTCAATGCCGGTTCGGACATACGTTTTGATCAGCCGCCGTCCGGCAGGCTTTGTTCGGATAATTGATACGTCGAGATCGCCGTACAGCGTCAATGCAAGCGATCGAGGAATCGGCGTTGCTGTCATCGAAAGCAAGTGAGGCGAGAGCCCATCGGGCCGATGCGCGACCGTCATCGCTTCGCGCTGTGCCACACCAAAACGATGCTGTTCGTCCACAACCGCAAGCGCCGTATCCGGCGGCATCATGTCGCGTTCAAGCAGGGCATGCGTACCGACAATGGCAATGCGGCCCTGCAAAATCCGCTCGCGCGCTTCGGCTCCGGTTAATTTCTTTTCCTCCCCGCCTTCCCACAACCGTTTTTCACTCGACGTCAGCAACATGAATGCAACAGGTTCGCGCGCGCTTACATATCGTCGGACGCTTGTGGCATGCTGTTTTGCCAAGAGTTCGGTCGGCGCCATCAAAACCGCACTTTGATTGGAACGGCTTGCCATTGCCATTAAAAATGCCGCAACAGCCGTCTTTCCGCTCCCGACATCACCTTGCAATAGACGTCTCATCGGGACGTTCTTTTCCATGTCTTGCAACGCAACCCATGCCGCACGTTTTTGATCATCCGTGAGCGTAAACGGCAAAGCGGCAACAAAAGATTTTGCAAATGGTTCGTCGAATGGAATCGGCGGCGATCCGGCCTCGTTCGCTTCTGCGCGCGCAGAACCGAGCGCAAGGCGATAGATGAAAAATTCGTCAAACGCAATGCGCAATCTCCCTTGTTCCGCTTCGTCGACCGTATGCGGACGATGAATGGCGCGATAGGCGTCGACCAAGGTCGGCAACTGTTCATGCTCGCGAATGGATGATGGCAGAGGATCGTCAATTTCTCCGAGCTGATCCGCAACGACTGCGACAAGTTCGCGCATGGTTTTTTGCGCGACCGATCCGGTCAAAGGATACACCGGGGCAACGCGTCCTGATATCAGCGCATCAGCAACATGTTCCCAAATGGGGTTTGCCATCTGTTTTCCGAATCGCGGACGAAAATTGATTGTTCCGGAAACAAAAATATCCGTCCCGGCTTTGATTTCTTCAAGCAACCACGGTTGATTGAACCAGATAATGTTGAGTTGTCCGCTCGCATCCGAGACTTTTGCTTTGATGATGGTAATGCGCCGATGAAATCCATTGTCGCGCTTGATTTCATCCACCTTTACGCGCATGGTCACCGGACGTCCGATAGGAGCGCGACCCACTGGAACGGCATGCGTATAGTCGTCGTATCTTCGCGGAATAATTCGAAGCAAGTCCCCGACCGTTTTTGCGCCATACTTGGTCAACGCCCGTTTTTGCGCAAGATTCAGGTCCGGGATGCTATGCAAAGAATCGTTCCAGGAGAGCATGAAGGAATAGTAGCGGGGGAAGGGGAAAATAGCCAGTAGGCCATAGCCAGTAGCCAGTAGGGAATCGCAATTCCTACTGGCTACTGGCTATGGCCTACTGGCTGATAAAAAACGGGCGCTATCAAACATCGACAGCGCCCGAATATATTACGATGAAACCGTCAGTCAACTCTGGGAATCAGTTTTTGGTAAACCGAGTTGCTCGCACGCGGCAAGAATCGGAGCAACATCATCCCACGTTTCCGAGTCCTGTTTCCACCATACGAATGAAATCTTGCTTTGCTTTCCTTCAAAGCCGCCAAAGGTGATATGACAGCCCGCGCTCGGCGCTACCTGTAACTTCGTATGGCCCTCACGACGGAAAGCGATCTGTCCGACATATCCATTGCGAATTGCATGACACATAATCTCTGCCACAATGGGAGAAAGCGTCGGCTCCCCGAATGACTTCATCTGATGAGCGGATTCGCATTTGATAAATGCCGGAATACGATTTCTTGCAATCAAGAATTCCCCGAGCGTTAATTCCGGCCACACATTGTTCGCATGCGATCGAACGACGCTTGAAATATGTATCTCTTCACATCTATTTATTTCAAAACCAATACCAGTACACACGATGCCGTCTTCGATCAATTGTTGTGGTGCGTTCAATAGGCAAGACACTTCGTTCCAGTATTTTGGAACGGCATCAATAAGTTTTTGAATGATCGTTGGTTCGTCATTCGGAATCGTAAAGGACAATTCCTCCATGATCTCCTCTTTTCTGGCCAGGTGTGACCGAAGGGAGAGTAACACAGGCTCCCCATCTTGCCCAATCCCCATGGCGGCGGATCAGCGGATTGCGGATTATGCTATACTCTATTCATATTAGAGATCATTTTTACAATTCTATGAATGTACGATTATCATATTTTATTATCCTTTTCTTTGTCGCCAGCATTTTAGCGGTTGGCGCCACGACGCTGGCATGGAATGCAAAACGTGATTTAAAAGGGACCATCCAACTCTCCAGCGAGAGCGGCTCATCTGCGATGCTCAACCGGCTTGGAAATGCCGTCATCGTTCGTAATGGTTCAGGGGGCATCATTTGGACGTACAAGGCAAAGAAACCACTGAGCCGCGCCATGCTTTCTGCGGATGGAAAATGGGTTGCGGCAACAGGAAACGGCGTGCGATTGCTCTCGGTCGCCGAGAAAAAAGAAGTGTGGGCATGGGAAAAGGACGGACGGAATGCCGTCGCGATCAGTCCGGATGGGAAGTGGATTGCGGCGGGCGGAAATCTGGCAAAGGCGTATCTCTTTCAGAGCGATTCCGCCCAACCGAAAATGACATGGGCGCTGGATCCGAAGGACGACAGTCCGAAATCCATTGCGATATCCGATGACGGAAAAACAATTGCGGTCGTCGGAAATCTCGGCGTGTACATGATAGATGGCGCAAAGAGTTCCGTTGTTTGGAGGGCAAAGCCGAGCGAACGCGTAGAGGAAGTGCGAATGTCCGGCGACGGGAGATATATTCTCGGCATCGCGCCGCATTCCATAAACCTTTGGGATCGATCAAGCGCAAAAACGTTGTGGCAGAAAACTTGGAAAGGATCTCTGATCGGAGCCGCGATGACGGCATCAGGCGATACAATTGCCGTGAGCCACGGGAAAGGCATGTCTGTTTTCAACATTCGCGGCGAGGAACTGCGGACATTCGAAAATGCATTTGGCAATTCAGATCTTGCCATGTCTGCAAATGGAAGATACATCTATGTGAATTCCGGATCGCGCCGGCTCTATGCTTTCGATGACTCGTACAGCCAAAGAAAATTACGGCCGTTTCGAATCATTCGTGACATCAATTCAGGCGGACATCGAGGCGATATCGTAACAGATTCTCTCGGGAGCATCATCACGTACCCGAAGGGAGATTCCGTGTATGTGGAAGAATCAAAACCCGCAGTCCTGTCGTTAAGCCCGAGCATTCCCCTGCTCATAAAAGAACAGACGCTGGACATGGGAGCATTTGTGACAAATCCGGGAACGACTTCGAGAAATATGTCTCTACGCGTGACGTTGAGCCTGCCTGCGTCGCTCGATTGGTGGAAGAATATCTCCGGAAAAATAAGCGATAAGGAACCTTCAGACATTCGCTCAAAGTTGATCGAATATACGCTCGATGAACTGGGGCAGACGAGTGCAGATGTTCATACGGAAGACGATTTGATCGTCGGCGCAGGATCATCGATCGAAAAGGATTTCTCAATCACCGTCCCCGACCTTGCCAGCGGAGCCGTGTTCGATGAATACATCGGCGGAGCCATGAACAAATTAAATCCGATTTCTCTTGTCAGCACCGTATTAGGCAAAATACAAGGTCCGCTTTCAAAGCTCATCGGAAAAGAAGCGGCGAGCTACGCCATCGTAACCGCATCCCGCACAATTAGTGCGGCCAGCGGAGAGATGATATTCCCGGTATTAGGAATGGGAACCGTCGTTCTTTACGACGAAGCTGGAAAGCCGCTCGACCATGATTCATTTTATTTCATGTATCTTCGGTGAGTTTATTGTGGCAGTAAAAAAACCGCCCGAAAAGGGCGGTTTTTTTCTGGCGGAGAGGGAGGGATTCGAACCCTCGCGCCGGTATACACCGACCTAGGAGATTAGCAATCTCCCCCCTTCAGCCTCTTGGGTACCTCTCCGTGAATTGTGAGCCTGCCGCGTTCAACGCGGTGAAGGCGCGAAGAGCGTATCAATAAATGGGCGAAGAGGCAAGATTCCGTACTTTCCTCCCCCTCCCTGAAACAACTCCCCTCCCCTCTGCGTATGAATAAGCAGATGCAAGGTCTTATTCATTTATCCACATATATTCTATGTCTAAGATGACCAAAATATCCACATACGTCGCCGGAGCCGCCATGGCCGCATCGCTCGCTCTCCCAATAGCGACGCAGGCGCGGGCATCTGCAAATACAACACTGACGCATCGGCAAATACCGCATAAAATACCGATCAAACATTCTCGCGGAATTTCTGGAACCGTTTCTGCGATCAGCGGAACGACGATCACGCTCACATCCACGCATCCAACCAGCACGACCTATACGGTTGATGCGAGTTTGGCAAAGCTCTTAGGCGGAATGATGGGCGGAACACTCCCTCTTTCGGACATTCTCGTCGGTGATAAAATCACCGTTCACGGCACCGTGAGTGGAACGACTGTAACTGGAACGTCCATTACGGATAATTCTCTCATGGGCCGAAATATCTTTAGCGGACGAGTCACGGCGATCAGCGGATCAACAATTACGATTGCAGGTATGAAAGGAACGTCGTGGACGATTGATGCATCTTTGGCGACAATCATGTCAGGATTTGGAAAGAATGCGACGACCACAACCATCGGCGATATCAAAATTGGAGATCATCTGACGGCGATCGGATCTACGAACGGATCAAACGTCACAGCAACATCCATCTTTGATTTATCCGTGCGCAAGAAAATGGAATTGCCAGAATCGAATCGCGGAATGATGCCAAAGAATGCCGCGGCAGGAAAAGTGACTGCAATCAGCGGATCGACGATTACGATCAACGGCATGATGGGCAAGACGATCACGATTGATGCATCTTCCGCAACGGTTACAAAAGGGATGGGCATGAATCCAGCAACGTCGACAGTCGGCACAATAGCGATTGGCGATTACGTCACCGCCCAAGGCACGTTGAGCGGAACAACCGTTAGCGCAACATCCGTGCGCGACTTCGGCGTCATGCCGAGCGCTCCAATGAATTGGAGCAAGAAGCACTAACCTCTCCTCTCCCGTACCTGAAACAAAAATTCCCTCGGTTCGAGGGAGTTTTTGTATAAAGGGCGTAGGCCGTTGGCCGCCCGCCTGCCATCGCCTGTCGGCGAAGCCAGTGGCGGGCAGGTAGGGCGTGGGAAAGAATCCTTTCTACGCCCTACGATCTACGCCCAACGCCCTATTTAATTTTGTACGCTGTCCTCGTAAACACCCGTCCTTCCTGCCGGTACACGACGAGCTGGTCGAGTGAATCAAATGCAATATTGTTTCCGTAGGTCATCACATACCCGGGGAAATACGGATCGAGTTCTTTTTTGACCGAGAGCGGCGGATTCTGCTTCTCGTCGATGATTGTAAATCGTCCGATATATGAATCATCCGCCCACATATCGATGTATTGTCCGATCACGGTTGTGAATGCGAGCACGCGTCCATGCGAATCCGCGGCGCGCACATCCGGCGTCATGGAATATTTCCACTCGCGCGTCGGGGTCCAGAATCGTCCGGTTGCATCAAGCGCATACGGCTGATGATTCCCGCCATTGAAATCAAGGACGGTCGGCGTCCATGTGATGGGTAAAACATTCGAATTGAAAACAATAACCTTTTTGCCGTCTTTTCCGGTTGCGAGATACGCCACGCTCCCTGTTTCTGGATCTACGCGCAACATGCTGACTTCAATCCAATTCTGGCTCGGCGTATTATTCGCGACAACCGACCATCCTGCAGACGTGCGAACTGTATAGACGACGCCAGTCGCATTCGGGAGATACGTCGCAATGCCAATTTCATCCGCAACCGCAACGGGGGTGTTGTTTTGATACAGAATTTGAACGGTTGAACTTGCCTGCTGTTTTTCGAGCACATACATGACGCTTCCGTCCGCAAGAAGCCATGGATCGCTTACGACCGCATCGGTGAACGGGCCATACGTGCCGTGATCCGTTGAGACCGTCGAATTCTGCATGTATGTCCAATGATTATTTTTCACGTCAACAACAAGGCTGTTCAGAACGGCATCATCGTTGATCAAAGTTCCATTCAAAACCGCTCTCTCCTGATAGACAAACGACCACATGCTTCCGTCTGCATTTTGGAGCGCCATATCTGCGCGCTCGGCACTCGTCGAGCTTGATTTGATGCCTGGGATATTTGCGCTCGACGCGATAATGGCGGCGAGTCGAGCATTCCAAATCGACGATGTCGCATGCTGGTCAAGCGTCACGATCGCACCAAGGATGTCGTTCGCCTTTTCCCAGCCATATTCGGATGCAAGGAGAGCTAATTGCGCTCGCCGTTCCGTTCCCGCCATACCATAGAAGGCGACGGGCATGCGATGATTCACGCGGCTCTGCGATGCGGCTTCGCCGGTTGTCATGGCAAAGGGCTGAATCGACTTCGTCTTGACGGTTTCTGCAGAATCAACGCCTGCGCGGGCATGCTCAAACGTTTCGCGCGATTGAAGCTGTGCGCCTGCCACGCGCACATACGATTGCGTCACAATACACGCCGTATTTCGCGGAAAGACCGGCTTGGTCGGAACGGTTCCGATAACGGTTGACGGATCCGCGACCCATGGCAGGTTTGCCGTCAAAAGCGTTGGTCCGCAGACCGTATCGCCGTATGCGCGGGTCGCAAGGGCATTAAAGGCCTGATCGGTCTTCGGATCGACCACCTTTGACATAGGAGCCGCAGAGACCGTCTTCGCGCTCAAACAGAGGGCAAAAGAAAGGATAAAAAGAAGGGTTTTTCTCATAAGATGAGGGGGTGAATTATGTCTTCTAGTATTCAAACAGAGCGAGGAGTTTTTGTCGAGGACTTATAACGACCTACCCCCGGCCCCTTCCTTCGCAGGAAGGGGAGCTATACTGCCGAGGTCGTTATTAAATTGTATCCGTGAGATGGTTGAACGTGGACGCGAAATCATATTTAATTTGCTTTAAAAAAGAGTTTTCCCATACGAAACCACCATGAGTAAGAGCTCCCCTTCCTGCGAAGGAAGGGGCCGGGGGTAGGTCGATAATAATGAGTGGCCGCGTAAAGCCTCCGCTTCGCTACGGCCACGCGGCACGTAAAAACCACGCCTTGAGGCGTGGTTTTTACGTGGTGCGACCGAGACGATTCGAACGTCTGACCTCTTCCTTCGCAGGGAAGCGCTCTATCCAGCTGAGCTACGGCCGCAAATTAGCTTCTGGCTATCGGCTTCTGGCTATCGGCGATTGCCGAAAGCTAGAAGCTAGAAGCCAATAGCTATAGTTTAAAAAGCTTGGCGAGCATATCAGAAGTATGCTCATCGCGCAAGTCCAAGTCCTCATTCAAATAGCGCAGAAGATGGTCACGCAAAAGGCTTGGATCCTGATCCCCTAATAAAAGACGGAAGCGGGGTTGAAAAGGCTGCTTTGGATATAAATACAATACTTTCACGTGCGGAGGCTGATACACGATTGCAAACTGCTTGAGATCGTCAAAACCAACGAATGAACCGTCATAGACCAATCCGTTATTCCCGATTTGAATCAGCAGGCGGCGCGGGGATTCATTTCCGGCAATGACAAGAATAATCACGGAAAGAATGATGATAAAAGCAAACAGGAAATTCGACGTGAAGATTGCGTACACGGTGAGTAAAAGCGCCGTGATCGCCAAAATGATATACCATCTTTTTCCGCGCTCATGGCGTTCATGCTCCGGCATTTCCCACACAAAAGCATCCTGCGCATCTATGAGCTTTTCTTCGAAATCGGGATGAAATTTTGGCATAGGTTGATGTGAACCGCTGGATCGAAAAAGGTCCACAGTCCACAGTCCACAGACTACAGTCCGATCACGGACGTCAGTTATTGAACTGCAGTCTGTGGACTGTGGACTGTGGACTTCATGATACCACGTCCAACATCATTGACGCCATGATTCCAACCGCGTAGCATTGACATGCAAGAAAGGAGGAAACGTGAATAAACGATCGTATTCGCGCGAGAGAGATGCGAGAAAAAGCAGCACCTTATTCCAACGTCTGGGTCGATCAGATTTCGTCATCATCCCTTTTGTCATCAGCATCATAATGCTTACACAAGGCGTAAAAGCCTACTTTTGGATCAAGGATGCGGTTTCATGATCATCCCCCCATCCTCTCTAAACGGGCAGTGCAGTTGTTGCATTGCCCGTTGTTTTTAATTTAGCCAGTAGGCCATAGCCAGTAGCCAGTAGGAATCGCTCTTCCTACTGGCTACTGGCTATGGCCTACTGGCTAAAAGGCAAAACCTTGACTTTTTTGCCAAAATAGTGTATAGTCCGCTGTTCTCTATGGGCTCGGAGGAGAGACTTTCGTGCCAAGAGATTTCATCTCTTGAGAACATCAGCGTTCGAACATTCACCGTGCGAATGATAAAACGCACAATTCACAGAAAGAGAGTACACACATGACACGACAGAAGAACTGCATCGCAATCGTTCTCTTTGGTTTGGCGACCCTTTTCGGTTGCGGAAATAGCATGGAAGGCGCTTCCATGGTCATCGACGCACGCACGACTGGCGGATCTATTTCCACCGCTTCCACCGAAACAACGGCGGCAACGACTGGCGGAAAAAAGCCATATACGACTGGCGGCTGTATCGAAGGAATCAACTGCATTCTTTCGACAGGCGGATCAAGCGCGTCAACGACGAATACGCTCTCAACAAGCGGATCAACGTCCATCGACACGTCAACGACATCAGTCGGCGGAGGATCATCGCAAGATGTCAAAGTCACCGGCGGAACTTCTGCCGTAGCGACGTCTACGCCACCAACGACTGGCGGCGCGATATCCACCACAGGCGGATCTATGGCAACTGGCGGATCATCTGCCGTTACAACCACGTCCGCACCTGCAACAGGAGGAGCATCATCGCAAGACATCAAGGTCACTGGCGGAACTTCTTCCACCACAGGCGGAACGAAAGCAACCGGCGGCGAACCACCTTGCGGATGCGAGGATGAAACAGGAGGCAAGGCTTCAACCGGCGGCGGATCATCGCTCGATATCGAAACTGGCGGAACATCTTCCGTACAAGAAACCGGAGGCGCTCCTTCAACCGGCGGATCTTCTGCCATTGAAGAAACCGGCGGCTCAACAGCAACCGGCGGCGGATCATCGCAAGACATTGCGACTGGCGGATCAGTGGCAACCGGCGGCGCTGAAGCGACTGGCGGGAACACTTCCACCGGAGGAAACACATCGACTGGCGGTTGTCGTGCAACAGGCGGATCATCTGCAACCGGCGGAACAACCTCCACCGAGATATGCGAACCATTGGAGTACAAGTTCTACATTACGGCGATTCCCAGCGGAAAATCGGTCGGTAAAGGCGTCGTAACATGTACGGATTTGGTCACGCAACAAGTTATCGTAACGAGTTGCAGTAACGCCGCTTGCTGTTACTATCCCATCCCCGTCTCATGCGACCCTTGGGCGTGCCATGAAGAAACGCAAAGCACAGATATGCCCCGCTTTCCTTCATGGGACCCCATTGCTCAAAAGGGCATCTTTGATTGGGGATCCCGATCCATCATCACCAAGCGGGGGAGTAACAATTCGCATTACACCCTCGAAGAAGGCAAGGACTACGATATCGTGTGCGATCCGGTGACCTTGCTATGCGACCTCGTCCTGCGCCCGAATGCAGGAGTGAGATTCTACCAGTAGCGGTTGTAACGTACCTTGTCGATTCAAGAAAACCGACACTCTCTCCCCGCTTCCGATAGTGGGGAATCTACGCGAGGCCCGGCCGTTGATTACATCAACGCGCCGGGCTTTTTTAAGAGGTAAGTAGTAGGTGGTAGGTGGTAGGTAGAAATTCCCCTACCTACTACCTACTACCTACTACCTACTACCTACCACCTACCTCTTTACCCGATCACTACCAGACCGATCATGGTCAGCGCAACGGCGAGGACCACGCGCCCGAACGGCGCTGCTTTAGCGATGCGGAACTGCTTTTTTGTGAACAAATGTCCTGCGAGCCATGCGAGTCCGACCACGAAAAGCGATTGCGCTCCTTGGAGCGCGGAGACAAGGCTGACCGCGCCAAGGCTGATGGCAAAGTTTGAGCAGATGGCGGCTCCGACATCAAGCGACTGATTCAATGTGAGCAACCAACCATTTTTTGAAAATGCTTTTGAAATAATTTTCCGATTCTTTCGTGAAAGAAAAACAAGCATGCCGCATACAAAACTTCCGATGCAAATCAAGGTGATACCAACCTGTGCTCCGCTCATTTCATATAGCTTCTTCTCCATGAGATATTGAATGGCAGTGCAGCACGACGCGAGAATCATCCATCGAAGCGCTTTCGCATTTCCATGCGGCTTGAATTCTACGTGAGAACTTTCGATGATAATCGTACTTAAAATGATCAGACCGATCGCAACATATTTTACGATCGATAATCTCTCACCGAGAAAAATAAACGCAAAAACTGCAACAAGTACGGGCGCAAGATTCCAAAAAAGAATGGCTGATTCGGGATTTGTTGTTTGCAACGCGCGAAAATACGGGTAGTATACGGCCAAATTTACAACGCCTGTCATAAGGCCAAATACAATGATCGGCCATGATGGAACGTGAAAAGCGCCGGTTGCCAAAAAATAGGCGGCGGGGATTCCGGCAAACAATCCGGTAATGCCGACAATGACGAATGGCTGCTTGAGCCGATGCAGAATAAGATCATCGTCGATCAAATTCGTTATCGCCCATAACAGCGGGGCGAGGAGGGAGAGGACAAGCCAGAGCATACGGACAGTATACATGTTAGGTTAGTAGGATTGTAGGACTGTAAGACTGTAGGTCGCACTGCTTGGATGTCATGAATAATATAAAACCTACTGACATACAGTCCTACAGACATACAGACCTTCTCTTTGATTGTTCCTCTTTCCAAATCAGAGTATCATAGGGCTTGCATTTTATTCCTTCTTTCATTTCATCTTCACTATGAAGAAAAAGTCCTTTCACGATTCATTTTTCTGGGCCATCGGCCTTTTGATTATTGTGAGCTCGCTCGCAATCATCACATCATGTTCACAAAAATCAAGCGCTCCCCAAAATAAAGGGGGCTCAAAACAGTCTCTCACCTTGCCAGTGGAGAGAACGGACGGATTCATTGATCACGATCCAAATACGGCCATGCATATCGGGAGCATGAATCAGCGCGCGTTTACATTCACGTTGTATTGTCCGACAAGCACCGATATTCACCTTCGACGAATCAAATTTTCGCTGGCGTCTTCCACCCTCTCCCTCTTTCAAATTTCCTCTATGAAGCTTGTGGACGATGCAGGAACCGTTGTCTCTCTCACAAATAATCCAAGCACGAATACGCTCATGGAAATGGATTATGTTCTCGCGGCTGGAACGTCAAAAAACTTTTCACTTGTGCTGGATATCGATCCTCATGCGCAGGAGAGAACGTTCCGAGCGAACATCTACGCCGTCATCGCAAGCGCCGTGTCCACCGGCGAAACTGCCATCGCTGTTCATCGCTCTGATAACCGCCCGGTCATGTCGAACGATCCAGTCTGGTCAGCGGCCGTTGATGTTGTACGGCCGTAAGGCAAATGAAATCAAAAATGCAAAAAGCCACACTGAACTGTGGCTTTTTGAAATCGCGCGAGCGCGCGAGGTCTGAAAAGAAAGGAAGAAAGCAGGGGCCGATCAATTGAATGGAACGGTGGCTCCGAAGAAAACGGGGTATTGTCCTTCAGGCACTCCGCGCGTCGTAATCGGAAGCGTCGAACCAATTTGCACAGCATGACCTTTTGACGTCGGTTTCGACGACGTAAAGTTTCGCTGATTCGCATCCGAATTCTTTGGCACGAGCCAGATGACGATATTCGGATTCATCGGAGGCGGACGATACTGATCTTTGGGCATCCAGTCTTTCTCGATGAATTCGTATCGCACTTCCGGCTTCTGATCTTCACGCAACAGGAGCGCATCTACGCGGTATTCTGGCGGCACTTGATGCGAAGCGGCCTCATGCTCCGCCTTCCACTGCGCAAGGCGTACGACGCTGATCGAGAAATCCGAAATAATCAACTTGCCATTCACGCGATAGCGCAGAGAACGCCGTCCTCCGATGCATGATCCAAAATCTTCCTGAAGACACCCGACGTGGCACTCAAACCATATGAACTTGACCCATGACCTGTCGAGAGAAAATCCGACGATCGGCAGATAAGAGCGTTCTTGAATCATCGCGGTTTGCGCTTTATCACCTGCTTCGCGCGGCAAGGTCTTTGCAAACGCCTGTGAGGCGATTGCGAAGACCGCACAGAGAATAACGCTGAAGATCACTCGTAAGTTCTTCATGTCTACCTCCTGCACCTGCTTCACTTGTGAAATGAACACTCGCAACATGCAAATATTCGCTACCCTTTAGCATAGTCGCAAAGGGCCCGTCTTGAAAGTTGCGTCAAGTCCTGTCGATATCGTTGACCGGTGCGTCATGCTATGAGACACTCTTTCTGTATGGAAATCGAAATCGAGAAAAAGTTCCTCTTGACCGACGAAGAGATCGCGAGGCTCATTGACGGAGCGGAAGATCATGGCGAAATCATGCAAACAGATACGTATTATGATACGAACGAGTATTCGCTCACGAAAAAAGATTGGTGGCTGCGAAAACGAAATGACGGGTTTGAATTAAAAGTCTCGTTGAACGTCGACAGTCGTCAATCAGAAACACGATATCGCGAAGTGACGGATGAAAGCGAGCTTCGCCGCGAACTTGATTTGCCTGATTCCGGTTTGATAGAAGATGTTTTTATCGAACATGGCATACTCCCCTTTGGCACATGGACGACGAAGCGTCATACATACGCAAAAGACGGATTTACGATTGACGTCGATTATGTGGACTACGGATCATTTCAACGGTCTGTCACGGAAATTGAATTAGTCGTTCCCGATGAATCGCAAGCGCAAGAAGCCGCTGATCGAATCCACGCCTTCGCGAGCGCTCACGGCTTTTCTCCAGCGCGCATCCCAGGCAAAGTCGTCTCCTATCTTCAACGCGAACGCCCGGACCACTACGAAGCGCTGATAACGGCGGGAGTGTTTACGGCTTGAAACAAATGATGATCTAAGATTAGAAAAAATATTAGGATATTTCCAGTCTAAGGCTAGACCGTTCATTCAGAACTTTTCTTCTTGCTGATTATCACAAGAACAATACCGGTAACAACCGATATCAATCCAATGAGTTGCGCTCCCGGGCTATCGTCGATTTCACCGAATACAATTAAAAATACTCCAAACAATATTGTTAGGATTCTCATGCTCCAATATACGATTGTATTTCGTATATTATCGTAAATCATGTGCTTCTATTTTAGCGTACAAACCCCTTTTCGTGAAAGAAGCAGGTTCAGTCTTAGAATCCGAGCTTCTCATTCACGAGCAACACCCGCACTTTCCGTCCCATAAACGCGGGTTCGTGTTCATAGATCAAAATCTTCGCCATAACGCTCCCCGGGGCTCCTGTTGCCTTTACGCGAGCGTCTTCGAGCGGGAACACGTATTCCCGCAACCGCTTGAGCGCTTCGTCGAGCGTTGGCGTAATTTTTTGCGTGCTCACGACAAAGATAATATTTTGGGCGTTGAATACGATGGACGGCAACTGACTTCCGGATGCCGACGCAATCACAATATCTCCGTCTTCCGAAAGCGCGTGCACGCTCCCAAGATATACGTCTGCAATCGTCGATTCCTTTCGCAACCGTGATTGCTTCTGCGAATCTTTTTCCGCCAGCACGGCATCGTGCAGGTTATTCCATCCATGCGTTCCGGCTTTCAGATAATCCACAAAGCCGATTTCCTCCAGCGTCCTCGACGATCCGTTCGTCACAGACGCGCCTTGCGGAATCAGTTCTTTGATCTTTGCGAGAGCTTCTTCTTTATTATGAACAAGCATCGGATCAAAGCCCCGCTCTGTGAGGGCGAGGATTGTTTTTTGGATGCTGTCGGTGGTATCAAGGGTGTCGTAGGGCATAGTATTAGGATAACGATTGTTAAATTGTTGTATTGTTAAATTGCTTATGTATTCGACTCTTCAGCAATTTAACAATTTAACAATTCTTTAAACCACGGGTCTTTTTCTTACATGCGCTAATTTTTCCTGCCAGCCCTTTCAACACGCCCATCATATAGGCGACATTAATCGAGTAGTATACCTCACGGCCTTTGCGCTTGCTCGAAACGAGGTTTGCCGACTTCAAAATCTTCAGGTTTTGGCTTACGTTCGGCTGGGTCAGCCTCACTTCCATCGCAATTTCCCCCACGGTCTTTTGCCCCTTCATCATTGCCTCCAGCATGCGATACCTGTTGGCATTGCCGATCCCCTTCCCCAATTTCTCCATTTCCTTGCACAGTCCGGTCATATATGCAGATATTAGCATATATGGATGAGGAGGGGCAAGGGAGAAGGAAAATTTAAACTGATTGCGAAATCTGACGTTTATATGTCATCTGCCCCCTCCTTTTTTGCAAAAGCTTTCTTTTTTCTAATGGAGAAGCTGCCTTTAAAGCTAATCGTGTTTTATCAATCCTACTTCGACTTTTAGACCCTATTGAAAGATTTTTTCCAAGTCCGAGACCTAGAATTTGTGCGCCATCAGAAAAAGATTTCCTTTTTGTTTTTTTAGGATTAATCGGAAGAGGTTGATGTACATCGAAGTGGGATAGAATACCTATAACTATTTTTTCAGTCGCCGACATCCTCTTAGCATCATCACAGCTTGCCGTAATGCCAATATCGTCCACAAAGATCATAACTTTTGGATCGTATTTATGAAGTTGTTGTTTAACTTTCCAATTGATCCTAAAAAAAATATCAAGATTGCACCAGACTGCTAGACGTGAAGATGTTGCAAAGCCACGAGCTAGCGTTTTATAAGTTTCACCGCTTCCTTTTGGGCCGGTTGGTACACAGCATAATTTTGCAAGAAGTTGGGAGGCTTCAAGGGTGCAATTACATTTTTTGTGGAAAAAATATGATACTCTAGATTCATTGATCTGTTCAAAAAAACGAGCAATATCAAACCCTAATAAAAAGCGCTGTCGTTTCTTACCTAATAAACTTTTAGCTGCTTGAATATGATTTCTTCCTGAGAGTCCACCAAAAATAAATTCTGGTATTTTTTGATCATGTGGTACTAGAACCAACTTATCAATTCTACGCAATAACTCCCCAAGCGGAGTTCCGATTGCTGTCCGCACATACTTCTGCTCTTTTATATTAGACTTTTTGCTATCTCGCCAATACTCATCAAAATTTAAAAGTGAATCATTAATTAGGTCTAAAGCTTTCTGATAAGGCAAGTAGTCATCAGAAATTCTTTTTGCCAGTTCATACTTGCTACGGATTCCAATTTGCGGATATCGAGTATTCCTAGACATACCGTTTTAAATTTTTAGCTTTCATCTGAATAAGATGAATTTGTAGCTTCTCAGCCAATCTAATAAATGTTTTTTCAGTATGTGATATGTGTTTAAATGTAGTTTCTTTTTCAAGTATAAGAAATGGAGTAATAGATATTGGACTGACACCCATTTTATCAGCTAATACTTTAATAAATTTCTTAGAAACATCTTTTTGACCAGTCTCTATCATAGAAACTAAGATCGTTGAAACGCCCAAAATTCTGGCAAGATCTTCTTGTCTTAAATCACTTTCTTCCCGTATTTTTTTCAGAAATTCAGAAAACGAATACATATGACTATGGGGCGACTACGCGATGATGTCCAACACAATGCGAATAATCCAGATGATAATCCGGATAATCCGCAAGATGCGAACTATCATAGTGAGCCGCCCCAGCAAACGGAACGCCCAAGTTGACACTTCTCTGATATACCACGAGATCTAATGCAGCTTTAAGCATATGCTTGTTTAAGGCGATAAACTCATTGGTGAATAAAATCGTGATAACTTTCAGCTCGCAGGCATTCGACTCCGAAGAATGGCGTTCCGATGGAACTCGTTTGCCTGCGAGGGCTTTCAAGTTATCATCGTGCACTTACACACTTACATTTATCTATACTATATCAAATATCTAAATATTTATTCAGATCGATCCTATTTACCATATTTAGACATATAGATCGCCCCATTTGCTTGATACTGATACAATCAGTGTCAGAGCCAGAGACCAGCCGTTGATAATATCAATCATCTCTTCGGTACCAGACAAATAAGAGAGGACTTTCAGATGCAACTTTCGCATCTATAATAATCAGGGTCTTTTGCCAGCAGCACCAACTAGTTGTTTAAAGTACCATAATCATATGGTAATACTTTTTGTATAAGTCGTCAAGAATGACTTATCCACAAGCAAAAACTCTTCAAATCTTATTCAGGCCTAACTTTAATCTTATCCGATATTTCATGATCCCTCTTTAAAAAAGCTTGCTCAACGCATACGCTTGGGTTTGCGATAAAGTCGTGCCAGCTAACTAATACACAATAACGATCATCTTCTGTGTAGTGACACTTCGTGTGACTTGGAATGAAATAATTACGATGGAATTCCTTAATTGTTGTTTCATCACTGATATTCAGAATGTTAATTTCACTACCACAATCATTACATTTACGGGGGCCAAGATAAATCCGTTCATACATTGACGGAAGCACTACACCTAGAATGCCATTCCTTGTATTACTTTCTCCATGGTACAAAGATGCCTGCAATTCACGCTTTATGTATCTTTGTTCTTCTTCCCCTAAATTCTCTGCGCTTTTTGATCCAATCAAATGAATAGTAACCGTTGAATCTGCCAGATAATCTTCTCTGATTTTTCTCAAAATATAATCCTCATTATCAGAGTCTATGGCTTCATTGAGTGATTTATCTACAATATCCAAATTCATTTTTTGAATTGCCTCTTTATATAAAGCATCCTCTGTTTTGAAAGAAATAAAGCAACTACGTCCCATATTTTTTGATTAATAATTAATTCTTTACATTGGTAATCACTTAATCAACTTCTTAATCCCTCCCCCTCATACCATCTCCCATCATGCACGCACCTCACCCCCTTGCAGGAAACCCGCTCCTTTTCTTCTTTTCGGAGAAACTTCTCCACCCCATGCTTTTTGATAAACTTGAGATTTTCGATCTCGCTCATTCCATATCGCTCGCGATAGCGGGCGTCGAGGCGCTGGAGGAGGGCGCAAGGGAAGGAGGGACAGGTACAGCAAAATGCGCCGGTGCGCTTTTTGCAGAGTTTGATGGGGCAAAATGCACGCGTCTTCGGCGCGCTGTTCCCAAGAAACCGGCATCCCGGGCACGGATTTTTTGCTCGCAAGTGCCCCTTGCATGCGCCGCAGTTCATGCCGCATGGCGCGATCATTTTTGCGCTAAACGTTTTTTGGTCCATTGGAGCTTTTACTTTTCCGCCAGCCGACAATGAGCGGGAGGATAAATGTCAGGATATAGTACAGATAGACATCCAATTTATAATAGCCGTCGGCGGGTTTGAACATTTGTACGAGAAAAAAGTAGTCGAATACGATAGCGATGGCCGTCCAAGCGACAGCTATGGTTGCATAGTACTTTATGGAATCGCCTTTTACTTTTTTGAACAGCACCCAGAGCGTCATAAGCACCCCGATCGGCATAATCACCCAGCCAATCATGCCGGGCGGAACGGCAAAGAAGAGAACAAAGCCCAGCACATAGCCGATCAGCCATAGGCCAATCCCCCAGCCGAGCGCGTCTTTGAGAAGTTGTTTGGACATAAAAAAGGATGAAAAAAAGAATAAGTTCGATCTTGTTTGTTATTTTTGTGAGAAATTGTTTTCTTTTTTTCGCCAATTGATCTCAAATGAAATCGAATGTTTATTCGGGATATTCCATGTCGAAAATCGAAAACAGAGGAATTGGAACTTATTTTCTGAAATTTTTCCAAACCCAAATCGATTCAGGGTCAATTCGATGTCCAGTACCATATACATTATTCTAACATAGCAAAACACCCCCGCGAAGGGTTGCAAAATTATCGCCAGCCTCATCTTTCGCTTGATTGTGTTCCATGCTTCCGATTGATATCATGCATATCTATGAATGAATGGCCTCCGCAGAATGCATCCGAAACACAACAGGAGAATGCTCCTGAAAAATTTCCTTCTCAAGAGGAAATCAAGTCAGAACTTGAGCGGTTCTGCTCTGGCAGAGCGCACAAGGAGTTGCGTGTTGAGAGTGATGAGAAGGGCGTGCTCCTATACGAGATTGAAACCACGGATGAACGCGGCGATAAGGTTGAGTATATTTTTCAACGGGCAAAATCTGACTATCAAAATAAGGCGGCACTGGCAACCATGCAATTTTCCGGCTCAATCCATTCCACCCTATATAGCGGCGACATGCCATGCGGCGGCGAATGCGTTGCGAATTATCTCGATGGAGTTTGGTACCCTACGTAAATTGACGATCGTGGATGATCTTGCCCATTTCCGTAAAATCCGCTACTCTACCCCGCGACGGAGAGGTGGCCGAGTGGTCGATGGCAACGGTCTTGAAAACCGTCAATCCGCAAGGGTTCGTGGGTTCGAATCCCACCCTCTCCGCCAGAAAAAACGACCCTTCCACGGGTTGTTTTGTTATGCTAGATTTCAGTAAGTATGAGCACAAATCCAAATGATCCACGGTTTGCTGTTATCATGACGCCTTCCTCCAACAAAGCAACATTCATCGACTGTAGTATTAATGGGGCGATCAAGATTGCTGGCAAGGATCATACATTCATTCGAACAAAAATATATGCCTTCAAACGAGAGCATCCATTTTGGTTTTGGCTAAGTACTATTGGATTAGCCGTTGGAATCATCGCCAGTCTAATTACCATCTACCAATTTTTTCTAATAAAATAATTTTCCCATAAACTTTTGGTGTCGTTTTACTGATAATAATGACGATCTATTATGCAGAAGAAGAAAATCTTGTCAGTTGATGATCTGTATCTATCAAAAGATAAGGATATTTTAGATCAATTGGCCGACATTCATGCAGCTATAGATCACGAATTCGATGATGGTTGGTTTGATAAACAACAATCAAAATTACAAATACTTCAAATAAAAGCATCTTTACGAAATAGAAAAACAATGGAAGAATCGGCTACAACTGCAGAGCGATATTCAACAGCTCTGATGATATTTGCAACAATTCAAATTTTAGTGATGTTGTTTCAACTTATTCTTTCCGCTCAAGAATCAAAAAATCAATGGGGAGGCTTTATTATTGTTATCGAGTGCATCGTTTTCGTCGTGATCGCATTTCGAATCATTGATAAGTATTTAGAGAAAAAATAATCGCCGCATAATGAGCTATGAAATACTTCCAGATTTTTACAACGAATGAGAATAAAGCGAAGGAATATCAACAGTATGCCAAATCGTTTGGCGTGACGTTTGATGTCATTGCAAACGATCTCCCCATTCCTGAACTGCAAAGCGAAAAATATGAAGATATCCTTCGCTCAAAAGTTGCTTATATTCAAGAGCGGACGAAAGCTCCGTTTATCGTTGAAGATACCGTCTTTATAACGTCTCGCTATAAAAATTTTCCCGGGGCAAACGCAAAATTCGTCAACAACTCTCTTGGTATTGATGGATGGAAGCGGTTATTTGAAGAAGGTGATTCTATCAGTGCCATAACGACGATTGGTTTGTCATATTTAGGAGAGGTTCATATCTTCACTGGGCGCATCGACGGGACGATCTCATTTACATATAACGGCCCTTTGCAAAATGGCGCTCCAATCAATTCGATCTTTTATATTCCAGCGGAACAGAAGTTTCTTGCCGATTTGATTCAGGACAACCAATTTGAAAACCATCGAAAAAAGGCTTTAAAAGATATGTTTCTTTTTATACAAAGCTGTGAAAAAGATGAATTGGCGTCGTTTGAAAAAATGACGGCAAGGTGGAATCAGCGAGCAGAAACGTGGAAATCGACCGTTAAAGATAAAAATTCATTTGTGAATTACGAAGATGGTTTCCAACGATTTTCATCCGTGATTTCAAAATTCCTTCCAGTTATTAATGGACGCGCCCTTGATATTGGATGCGGCGATGGTGCGGTAGCAAAACAGCTCGCGAAAAAAGACGATGTACGAGTCATCGGCATTGATGCGAGCGAAGAAATGATTCGTATCGCAAAAAAAGAAGAAACACACAACCTTTCATTTACCCAGACTTCCTTGCATGACTTGGCGGCAAAAGAGAAGTTTGACTGCATTGTTTCACGCGGCATACTTATTTCACACCTGCCGTTTACTGTTGTTTTTGATTACTTACAAGATGTCACTTCCATTGCAGAATCGAATTCATATTTTATTTTTGATTTTCTGCAACATGCTGAGAATGGCGATTTTCCGTCAAATCACCATTTAAATACATTTACAGTTGCACAGCTGTGCGGCCTTATGCATGAGCTTGGTTGGGTGCATGTGTATACCGAGGGTTCAGATGCGCACCGCGTACGCACAATCGTTTTTCACAAGTACGCTCAAGATACCGTCTATTTCGCTACAGGTAATCCGCTAAAAATCAAAGAACTTGCTCAAGCCATAGGCCCATCTCGAAAACACATCCAGTTTTATGGTATTGATATCGATGAAATAAAATCCGATGATCTTGAAAAGATCGTGGTAGACAAGCTCGTGAAGTCATACGAAAAGATAAACAAACCAGTCATCTGCACGGATGGTGGAATTTTTATTGAAGCTCTAAACGGCTTCCCAGGAGAAAATTCGAAACAAGCGGCAAAAAAATTGGGGGCAAAAGGATTGCTGACGCTTTTAGAATCTGTTTCAAACCGAACAGCAATCCGTAGGAATTGTATTGGCTATTACGACGGATCAGTTCTGAAAACATTTGTGGCTGAAATGGAATGTGAAATAAGCACGGAAATGCGTGAGGAATACCCCGCATATGAAATGGATAAAATTCTTATTCCCGTGTCAACGAACAATCCAAAACAAAAAACATACGCTGAAATGCCTGTCGAAGCGAGGGTAGAATTTACCGAGCTTCCGCAGTTCGCTGACTTTATCAAAGCACTTTAAAAAATACAGAAAGGAGTCGCACTTTGAAACAAAATGTCATTGCTCTTTTCGGCATTAATGGCGTCGGAAAATCGACGATAGCCCACGCTCTTCACGAAACGATCTTTGGATCGGTCATGCTGTCTGGCTCTGAATTGCTCATGCATTCATTTAAAGGATTGAATCGAGAACAATTAGAGATGCTCTCTCCTGAAGAAAAAATGCGCATGTTAGAGTCCGCATTTCTAGATGCCTTTGAACAGAACAGGGAGGCTAAGCTGATCATTCTCGATACTCATCTCGTGGTGACAATTCGAAAAAATGGAAAACTTATTTTGGAAAACGTTTGGTCGGAACGATTTTCTCCATACTCCAATTTCGTCTTTTTCATCTCAAGTAATCCGATGGAGATCCTTCAACGAAGAATGCGTGATTCTCGAATTTCTGGACGAAGGCGTGATTTGGACGTTGAACACATTCGTGTTGATCAAACGATTAATTTGAGTGTGTTCGAGGAGACATTTTCCGAAACGAAAAAATCACATGTGATCCCAAATGAGGAGTCACACATGGAAGATACCGTGACATCGATCAGGCGAGCCATCTCATAATCTTCCGACAGCTCGTAATGAAAGCGCACATCTATTCCAAGATGTGCGCTTTTTTCTTTCCTCTTCTCCTCTTTACATAACAAACGAGCGCCTCTTTTGATGAAGCGCTCGAGTTGAGATAGGGGCAAAGTGCATTAGCGATCCGCTTTCTTTTTGCCATGGACCAACCGGAGCGTTTGCGGCGGTTTGCGTTGTTCAGTCACTTCCATTTCCGGCATATACTCAAGCGATCCTCGCGCATACCAGCAACGACAGGCAAATCTATGGTAGAGAGAGAACAAGCCGGCTGATCCAATCAGCATCATGATGATGGTTGTCCAATCACGCTCACAGACTGCATGATAGAACAGATAGCCAAAAAACGCGGTGGCTCCAATTGAAAAGTAGAGCAAGAATCTGCTCATGCGATTGTCACGGCGTAATTGTTGAATGAACATTTCCCTGATTTCCATGCGGCCTCCTTTGCATGCGATATGGAATACGATACGCGTTCTTTTTGAGGGAGTCAATGCGGGGGGAAGAGGAATAAGAGGAACAAGAGGAATAAGAGGAAGGGGAGGAAATCACTCCTTTCCTCTTTGTCCTCTTAGTCCTCTTAGTCTTCTTATTCCTCTTCAAAACCCCCCGATACAGAATCGTATCAGGGGGCTGAAGGGTAATGGTCAAGGTTTGACCACGGTGATTGTGGCGTCTTTGACCGGGAACTGCGTTGCAATGTCCGTGGTTTCGAGGGCGACGGCATGATCGTTCGTTTCGTCGATGGACGATCGGAACGTCGATCCGATCGGCGTGTCGTCGTTGATGGTGATGGATGATTCGACGAGCAATTTGTCTTTCGCATTGATCTTGAGATCGATGATCGGACAGACAAACCCGGGAGCGTCGGTTGAAGGCCGTTCGAATCGGGATGCGTATGCCTGCAGGGTGCCATCCGACTGCCGAACGTCAACGGTCATGTCTGCGATATGCGAGAGCGCACCATCCAATCGGAAGCAGAGAAATGTGACGCCGTTCGGAATGTTTCCGGTATTCTCGAATGCGTCATTCGCAATCTGAACGGTTCCTCCGGGCTTCACGGTATCAAACGGAAGTTCAACCGCGGAGATATTGATGACGCCTTCGTCGATCTTTGACGCATCTGCCGAAGCATCTGACGTGCGAAGATCTATGGTCGTTGCTTTGCTCGCATCACATCCAATCGCCATCGATATGGCGGCAATCATCCAAAATTGTTTCATTGAAAGGTCCTTTCGTGCGCACACGGAATATGTCCGCTTCTGGCGAGAACGTAGCAGAGGTTGGGAGATGAGTCAAGGTTGGAGGGAGGTGCTATACTCCCCCGTATATGAAAAAAGCCATTTTTCCTATCATCATCGTTCTCGCCATCGCCATCGGGCTTGGGTATTGGTGGATGATGACCAAGGTGCCTTCTTCGCCTAAGCCTGTTGCACCCACCCAAACCAGCCAACAACAGAACGGAGACAGCTCATTGCCGTCTGATGCCACGACGGTCTCGACTTCCCCATCGACATCAACCCCGACGGACGTCGGGACAGCCGCTCCCACAAATGTCGGAATTCAAACCGGAACAGCGACGCCTCCTGCGCCGACAGCTCAACATCCAACTCCAACCCAACCACAGCAACCGTTGCCGACCGATACCACGACGGTTTCAAATCAAAAGCTAGCGCTTCCAACCATTGAATATGTCAACATTAGTAATATGGCGTTTTCCCCGGCAATCGTTGGAATCAAAAAAGGCACGGTCGTGAAATGGTCAAACGACGATAGCGTCGTGCATACGGTTACGGAAGACAATGGCGCGTTCAACAGCCCGGCCCTCAATCCGACGGACGGATTCACATTCACATTCAGCGAAGTCGGAACATACAACTACCATTGTTCCATTCATCCGTCGATGAAAGGAACGGTGAAGGTGACGGAATAAAATTGGGGCGTGGGGCGTGGCGTGCAGGGCGTGGTGAAAGATCTTTACCACGCCCTGTACGCCACGCCCCACGCCCTTCTTCTTGACGGATATTCCCACCCTGATATACGATATTGTCCTGCCCTTTCAAACAGACTTTCCGTCACAGAAGGATAAATGCCCTGTGCAGGTGTGCGAGGTTTCATCGTGCGATTGCTCGTTTAAGTACGTCATCGCTTGTACTCACCTACGATAGGAAGTTTCGTGCTTTGAGTTCAGGGTTGCCGCTGGCTCCTTTACATGACGGTGAGATGAACGGGACTCGCGCGATCCCGTTCGTTACGTTGATATCGCTGGATATGCCAGCAAGAAAATCGCCGGAACCCTTGCGGTGACGATGGTGTTTTCTTCTGCTCGCCCTTGCAAGAAAGGGTATCTCCACTAGCTACGGAGAGTGAGCTATCAACGCGGTTGCGCACCTCGCCCTCCACAAACCGAAAGGAATGTGGAGGGCGATTTAATAATAACGACCTTCCCCCGGCCCCTTCCTTCGTGTGTTTTTTTCAAGCGTTGTCACACCCATGCATATACGAGGACAGCTTTTGGAAGGGAGTAAGGTTGTGAATTCCCATGTGACATCGTTCGTGATTGTAATAATCCACGAAGCGATAGAGGGA
>Ga0265297_10000484_pt1 | contig 116134 bp, 105 predicted proteins | sample Munlanlwell13791_FD_192502 | JGI IMG/M metagenome (GOLD analysis project Ga0265297, IMG submission 192502) | Leachate microbial communities from a municipal landfill in Southern Ontario, Canada - Leachate well 137-91 | ecosystem: Engineered > Solid waste > Landfill > Unclassified | place...
ACCGCCGAAGCCACCACCGCCGCCGCCGCCATATCCGCCGCCGCCACCATATCCGCCGCCGCCGCCTGATGAATAACCACCACCGCCGCCGCCTTCTCTGCTTTTGAATTCGGGTTTCGGTCTTGCTTCGTTTACTACGATCTGTCTCCCGGAAAGTTCATAGCCATTAAACATTTCCGATGCCTTTGCGACTTCTTCGTCACTTGACATTTCAATAAAACAAAATCCCTTGCTTCTGCCGGAGAAGTTATCCATAATTATGTTTACAGATTCAACTTTTCCTGCCTTGGCAAATAACTCTTGTAACTGAGTATTTGTCACTTCGTAGGGAAGATTCCCTACATACAATTTCTTTCCCATCTCTCTCCTTTTTTACTGCTCTGGAAATGAAAGGCTATGAACAAAAACCATCCCACCCCAACTTCTTACTAAAACGTTATAATCAATACACCTTTATTCAATACCCTATTTTATTATCTTGTCAAGTATAAAAGTATAAAAACTCGTATATTTCCTATATTTTATCATTTGTCCGCAAAATGAATTAATTCCATATTGAAAACTTATTGCACCATTTTTGTGCGACGATTCTATAATAAAGCCTATTTATTTGCTCTCTCATGCATTCCCATTTTTCGTTTTGTATTAAGGTTTCTTACTTATAAGAATTAGTTGTATTTTTGTCTTGCTTAGTAAAATCTCTATCTATTTTTTAATTGCACAAAATATGTGCAATATTTTTAATTGTGTTCTCATCTTAAAATTAGACATAACTATTAAAACCTTATTATCAGCGAATTTCTCCTCCTATTTAAATATTTTGTCATGAATATTGCTAATTAAACTGCAGAGATGAAACCTTGACAAAACATTTTTTTTTAGTCATGTTCATACATAAGATTATATGAAACATTTTTCTATACTTTTTCTTTTAATTTGTTTTTCTCCTAAGGCATTTGGCTCTCATATAAACGGATTTGTAAAAGATTCTTCCAACGGAGAAAAACTCGCTTACGCAAATATCTACTTGGAAGGAACAATAATAGGAAGTTCCTCAAGTGAAAAAGGATATTACGTTATACAGAATGTCCCTTCCGGGAAATATACTATAGTTGCGTTATATATGGGCTACAAAACCATCAAAAAAGATATCGAAATAAAAGAAACGAATATTACTCTCAACTTTGAACTTGCCCCTGATGTCATAAAAATGAAAGAAGTTACCATTACTGCCAAACGAATGGGATTTGAAAAAAATGTAGAAGGCAGTAAAACCGAATTCACAATCCGCGATATCAAGACAATCCCGAAATTCTTTGAAGGCGACCTGATGAAGATAATCCAGACAATGCCAGGCGTTATTGCATTAAATGATTTGTCAAATAAGCTCTACATAAGAGGCGGAAGTCCCGACGAAAATCTCGTATTGCTTGATAAAATAACAATTTATAACGCTTCTACACACTTATTCGGTTTATTTTCTACATTCAATCCGGATGCCGTTGCAGATGTAAAACTTTTTTCCGGAAGTTTCCCTGCAAGGTACGGAGATAGGCTGTCCTCAATCATAGAAGTAGAAACAAAAGAGGGGAATAATAAAAAATATACGGGAAGCGCCAGCATAGGACTTATAAGCTCAAAATTTCTCGTTGAAGGGCCAATACCTAAAGGCTCTTTTCTTGTAAGCGGAAGAAGAAGCTATCTTGATCTTATAGTATGGGGATATTCAAAGCTTTTTAATAACGATATAAGTTTACCTTATTATTTCTGGGATGGAGTAACAAAAATAAATTTCAACCCTTCTCAGTCTGACAGATTCACCCTGACAGGTTTCGGTGGAGCAGATATAGTAGATGTCTCAATAACTCAGAAAAGTCAGGAAAATGGACAACCAAAGGACGAAGAAATTGGAAAAATTAATATGAACTGGGGAAACCAGGGATTATCCGGCAGATGGAGGAAAATATTTACCCCAAAACTATACGGCGAAATTGTCGGAGTTACAAGTAATTTTTTCACAGAGTTTGGCTTTCTTCTAAATGAGACAATGATAGATACCTTTGGTAATACTATAAATGATACTATGAAATTTTCTATGAAACAGGAAATCCTTGATTACAGTCTCAAAGGAGATTTAACCTACTACTTGAATCCTAAAAATACTATAAATATGGGATTCGATGTAATGCAGAACAAATTTACAGACAACCAGGAAATTAGTTTTGATACAACATATAATTCTTCTCCGACACCAACTTATTCTACTAAATCTGCAATTTACATAGAAGACAAGATAGAACTTTCGCCTCTTTTTACATTTCGTGCAGGTTTGAGAGGAATATATTATTCAACGGGAGATAAAACCGCATTAGACCCATCTATGGGAATTAATTATCTTTTAAGACAAAATACATCCCTGAAGTTTGAAATAGGGCGCTATCATCAGTTTATGTATACAACAAATTCTCAGGAATCTTTTTTCTCGCTTTACGATATGTGGAAACCTCTGGATGCAAAACATTCCCCGCCTGAAGCATGGCATTTTACACTTGGATTAGCACAGTGGATAGGCGAAGATGGCGAATTTTCAATAGACGGATATTATAAAAAATATACTTCTTTATTGACACCCCCTTCAAGCGCAGAAGAAATGGGATTTTTTTCTTACCCCCCTGAAAGTTTGAAAGTTACAAATGGGTATGCAACAGGTATTGGACTCCAATACAAAAAGTCTTTTTCTTTTGTCCACGGATGGCTGAATTATACACTTGGACTCACAAGACGAAGCACAGACAGCTCATCTTATTTCCCGAGTTATGATAAAAGACATAATTTTAATATAGTTCTAGGAACTTCTTATAAAAAATATAATTTCAATCTCAAGTGGTATATAAGCACAGGCTCACCTTTTGCAAATGATTTGGCAAGATACAAAAAATATTATGACGATGGTTCATCAAGTTGGGAACTTGTAAAAGGACAAAGAGATGCCTGCAGATTGCCTGCATCTCACAGACTGGATATAGAAGCAGAGCGAAGCATTACCCTCCCACTACTACACTGGAAAGGCTCTATGTATTTTGGAGTAGTAAATGTATATGTGCAGAAAAATGTGCTCTTTTATAACTGGATTACCGAAGAAGGCGAGGGCCCTGATAAAATAATTTATGATCCTCCAAAGAAACAAGAAATCTCTATACTGCCTATATTAATACCTAACTGTGGACTAACAATCAATTTTTAAGACAAATAAAATATGAAAAAATTATTATTAGTATTGATTCTGTTTACGGCAGGCTGTGAACATACGGCAGTTGAGAGTTATACGAATGTGCTTAATGTATTCTCTGTCCTAAAACAAGGAAAATCCATACAAAGTGTAATGGTAAATAGAACTTATAAATTAGACGAACAATCCCAAAAATGTATAGAAAATGCAATAGTAATCTTATCGGGTAAGAATTTTATAGATACTTTATCTTTATCAGATAGTCTATATATTTCCACTGATTCAATCGTATTAAACCCTATGGACACCATTAATATCTGCGTTAAAGCAGACGGATTTGACAGCGTGTGCGGGACAACGGTTATCCCGGACTCCATTATAATATTACACCCAACAAATAATGATACAGTTAACCAATTGGATTCTCTGGTAGTTAAAAATACTCCAAATACTTATTCTCATTTTACTGTCTATCGGGAAGACAGGGACAGCATTATTACAGAACGCGGTTCGACGGAATCAGACAGTTTGTTAATTGGACCATTCTACTGGTTTGACCTCAAAGAAGGTCTCTATAAGGTAGAAGTCAAGCTTTACGACAAGAACTACACACAGTATGAAGGCAATAGAATGGGAATGATGGGTAGTTCCGGCAATACGAAAAGAGTAGGATTAAATAGCGGGTTTGGAGTCTTCGGCTCAGTGGTTACTAAAGAAATATACCTGTATTTTAAAGAATAACTTGAAATAAAAATTACCTACCTCCAAATCAATTTTATTCCAAAGTAAATAAGCATTATCCCGCATAAATACGAAAAGAAGACAAGAACTTTATTCCCTTTCAAAAAAGAAGGAACTGCGCTTGCTATTATGCCAAGAGGTATTAAAGGACTTAAAAGCATTCCCGCGCTAAAACACCCGGCATAAAGAATCGCCTGTGACAAATTTTTCGCTTCAAATACTACATAATTAACAACCCCGAACAAAGGAATACACGGCGCTATTCCCACAGCAATCCCCAATAAAGCTACTCCCCATATATTAGTAATTTTATTCCTGGTATTGCATAAAAATCTTGAACAAAAATTATTACTCTCCTTTTTACCAAGTAACAAAACAATACCAAATATTATAGTAATGAACCCTGTGATATAATACAAAAACTTCCCGTACCCGATTTCATACCAGCTTCTTATTATTTTATGCCCGACTAAAAATGCAATAACTATTATCAAAATATATACAATAGTTCTGGTCAGACAAAATACCAGCACCTCTATAAACACTCTAAACCAATTTTTTTTAATTTCCACACCTGTTCCGACAAGATATGTCAAAACCAACGGAGTGCAGGAACAAAAACATGGTCCCCACGCAAGCGTAATGCCTATTAAAAATAAATCCGTTGTTGTTTTCATATTCTATAAGTTAATAAATTAGGGAATTTACCTGTTTTATTTAACCGGTAAAACTTTTGGAGTATACAACGAAACCTTCATCCTGTATTCCGGCAAATCTCTTTTTAATAATTTCTTTTTTTCTTTATATCCTTTATCTTCCCAAAAATTTGCAACAAATAACTGATTGCAATTAGCATTAAGCCATTTACTAAAAACACTTAACCCTTTTTTCTCATAAGCAAAAGAACCGCTTTCTATGTTTTCTACGAATATTATATTCGTATTCATAGCTTTCTTTATAACCAGATTCGGATGAGATGGTTTAAAAACAACGACTGGACTTGGAACTCTGGGATAATTACGGGAAACTGATTTGTAAAACGCCATTTTTAAAGAGTCAACGCCTGATGTTTTATTCGTGGAACGTCCTGCTTTTTTATAATACCACATAAAAGGTCCCGGTCTATAAACCACTATAGTGAATGGGACATTCCGCTCCGGCGGTGAAGACAAATTTAACGAATCATTTTTTATATATTCGGGATAAGAGTCAACAACATTATTCACAAAATACGCAACTTTGCGCCAGTCATCGGTAAAACTTTGATTTAAATATTCCCTGTCTTTATATAAATTAAAAATCGAGCAACCATTTAAATAAATGAGAATAATCGCACCTAGCGCAAGAGACCGTTTTTTTAAAACAGAAATACCCACGGCAATAAATATATAATAAGCTATGGATGACCCAATACAATATTCCGGCGCCCCACGATTTGAAAAAACAGGTAATAAACCAATAATAAATAAAGGGACAATAAATGATACTATCCTGTATTTTCCTTTTAATGTCCTGATTGCAAACATACTAATAACTGCAAATATAATTATCACCGGAATGACAAGCCTCCAATTCCAGGGATAAATAGTCTGTCCTATGGTAAAACTGTAAATTGCATATGCGAGTCTGCCTATAAATCCACCTTTTAGGGACAGTCGATCAAATGCTGCCCAGCCGGAATAAAGTTCCGAAAAAATTAAAGATAACCAATGAGTATAGACTAAGAAAATACAACTCTGAATAATAAGCCATACTCTTAAAGTCATTCTTGTAAATCGCCACTTCTGGAAAAACCATACCCACTCAAATAACAATATAACCAACCCGGTTGGGCTGGAATACAGCATAAAAATAGTTGAAAATGCATAAAAGATTGAATTTTTAATACTAAATTTATCTTCAAATATTTTTATAAAAAACAAAACGGACAATGAAATGAAAAGCAAAAATATTGAAAAATTCTCCGCAATCCTTGAATGTAAAATATAATAAGGCGAAACCGCTATGAATATACTAAAAATTTGAGCCGTTTTCTTATCCCGCAATCTATACACAAGAGCATATAAAGGAATAATCGTAAAAACATTCAATAAAACAGAAAGTAAGCGAGTTGCAATTTCCGAATCTGAAAAAATTCTAATCCACCAGTGTAATATAAAACAATACATAGGTGAACGAAAATCCGTTTTGAATATCTCTATTACTGGTTTTAAAGCAAAAAGTATTCTCTCTACTTCATCGGCACGGTAGGAATGAACATCTAATTTATAGAATCTGAGTATAAATGCAATAAGTAGTATAATACTAACTATAAAAAAATCTCCCTCCTTTTTTTTCATTGTATGAGGAAGATTAAAAAAGTTTGCCAACATTTAGTTACAATTGTTATAAAAAATTAAATTAACAAGAAAATGTATTAAAAATATTTTACCCTTGTTTTCTAATTTATCCTATAAACCTATTTGAAATATTTGAAATTTTTTCTACTCATCCCTGCATCAAACCACAATAATCTGTTAATATTTCCTGTCTTTAATCATTTCAATAACCTAATTCGGTTCGCTTTAGTGTCAAGAAAAAACTTAATTGTAGTTTTTAAAAAAAATCCTTTACAATCTTATAAATTTCATTATTGTGTCCTTTATTAATACTATAGTTAGTTGCAAGTTAGTTGCAAAAAATAGGATTTTAAAAATTGTTTTTCAAAAAAAGCTTGACAAAGTGACTAAGTTTTTCTATTTATGATAATATTATTTTTAAAACAAATTTTTGGGAGGTGACGGATGTATAAAAAGCTGTTATTAGTTTTCGTTTTACTATTAGGTTCGAGTTTAATAGTTGCTCAAGATGAGTATACCGGCGAAGAGGATTTAGGATATACAGAAGAAGGCGCTACCGATGAAACTCAAGCAGAAGAAGTCCAGTCTCAAGGTGGATACAGCCTTATCCCTTCAGAAGCCGTCTTTAAAGGCACTTTTTATGGAAGAAAAGTAAAAATCGATGGTATCCTTGAAGGCAAAGCCATTTTGGATGATGATATTCAGGTTTCCGAAATAGGTGAAATAAGAGGCAACGTAGAAACCGTAACAGGAATAGTTAAAGGCAGAGTGGATGGAAGCGTTTGGGCATCTGAAGAATTAGTTTTAAAACCGACTGCTGTTGTCACAGGAGAAGCTATGTGCAGGAATCTTGTAGTAGAAAAAGGTGCAATGATGAGCACAAAAACTTCTATGGGCGAAATTAAAACAGTAGAAGGAAAGAAAACGGTAGTTGCAAAGAAAACCAAAGCTGTAAAAAGAGCTAAAACTAGAACCAGACGTAGTTATTAAAGGAATTATTATTAAAATAATCTCTCTTGTCTTCTAAATGGGAGGAAGAAATGAGTAAAAAGCATTTAATTTTGATGGGTTTGTTGGTGTTAGTATTGGGATGTGCTTCTCGTAAACAAGAAGAATATGCTGAAGATACCGGAGACGGTCAGGCAACCGAACAGAATTTCGGTGCAAACTATCCAACCCTTCAGGAAGATTCAGACTTTGAAGGTATTATCGAAACACAGGGAAATCTTACTGTAAAAGGTAGAGTTAAGGGTGCGATATTGGCAAATGGAGTTGTTGTTGTTACAAGAACAGGATATGTAGAATGCGATAGCCTTATGGCTTATGATGTCATAGTCCAGGGTTATGTTAAAGGAAAAGTTCAGGCAATCGGAAAAATTCAGTTAGATACAAATGCTGTTCTAGTTGGTTCCGCTTATTGCAAAAACTTAATCGTAAATGGTGGCGCCATATTCCAGAGTGAAACTGAGATGGCCGGTTATAAGAGAGAAAAAGGACTCAAGTATAAAGGAGAACGTGCTGCAGGACGAAGAAGAGGAATTAAGCACTAGAACTGAATCCTTTTTAGCATTTTTATATTATTATTTTCTTCCCCCAGTTTGTGTTAAGTTTTATATATGCTCCTATTTATATTGCTTTTAACTACTGATACACTAAAATATGAGAATAGTCAAATTGATGCCTTTCATATCGTAGGGAATTACAACGATGATAAAATAGCAGTAAAGTTCTCACTTCCATATGCCCCATCTAGAACCATAGGAATTCTTATTTTTGCTGATCACCCGGGAGGTTTTAACTATGCAAGCTTATGCTACGAAAAAAATGAACTTCCCTATATCACTCAACCCTTAACTGAAACAGATACTGTTTATTCCTCTATGGGAGAATGGAAATTTACCCCCATCAAAACAAACATCAGTGATACTATACCAATATGGTTTGTATTAAATATGACAGAGTATCCCGGAATAGGAGGCGATACAACTTTCCCAACAGGAAACTCTTATTACTATTCAAACAGCCAGGGTTGGAAACAAACAACTAAATATAATTGGACAATACGACTTATTGTTCAGAATTACAATGGTTATTATGAAGACTTTCTATTGGATTCCGGTAACTATCAAGGAAACTGGACATTTGTAAATCCACAGTTCATACCTAATTCATTAAATAATTGCTTCGGGACGCAAATAGACAGCTTGTACCCGAACAACGCAAAGTTAACATTACTATCGTCCTGGCTAAAAATTAAAAATTACAATTTTTCCAATCCAACTCTGGTTATACGACATTTTTATAATACCGAATATCTATGTGATGGAGGAAATATAAAGATCTCTCGCGATTCCATAAATTGGCAATTGCTTTCTCCTCTCTCGGGATACGATACTTCAATAATTATGGATCCTCCCGGGGGAATTGTACAGGAACCTGTATTCACAGGAAATTCAGAACAATGGGAAAATACTTATTTTTACTTGCCTCCATGGGACTCGGTCTTAATAAAATATTATTTTATATCGGACGGCATAGGAAATAACACCGGGTGGTTCATTGATAATGTCGGAATTATAGAAAAACCCTATAGTGATATTTCTCCCATTTCAATAAAATTGCAAACAATTATCCCACCGGATACACAAATTACACCCGTTGCTAATATTAAAAATTATGGGATATATGAAGAAAACAATTTCCTGATTAAATGCATAGCTGAATCCGCAGGAACTATTATCTACCAGGATGAAAAAAATCTTAGCTTAATCAAACCGGACTCAATAATACAGATAAGTTTTAACCCTATGTTTATAGGAGAAAAAGGAAATAACTATAAACTTCGGGTTTATACCGAACTCCTATCCGATGGTAATAAAATAAATGACACCTTAAAACAAAATCTTATATCCTTTCCCATAATTACTTCATTGTCTTCAGGTATTTCTGCTTCTCCCCCAACAGTAGATGGAACAATAGACAGCGCGGAATGGAACAATGCAAATGTAATAGATGGCTCGGACATATCGGGTGTAGACACAAGAGATTCTATAAACACTTGCAAACTTTATTTTATGAATAATGCTGAAGCTTTGTTTATCGGTATAAAATCTTCCCTGATAAGCAAAGTCGGAATATACATTGACGACAACGGCAACAATAAGTGGGACCCCAACGAGGGACATTACCTGTTTACCCAGGGTGCAAATAAATTCTATGATTTTTACTCCAATGTTTACAATGTCCCGGATTCACTTGTAGCTATTGGAAATGAAGGGATGGAGCTCAAACTTCCCAAAGGGAATAAACCCTATGAACTCACAATGACAAGTGATTCCATAGGATGCTTCATTTATACACAAACAAATAATAATTATACCGGTTGGTGGCATCAATTAGTCCCTTATACCGATTATAACAACCCCATTCATTATGCAAAAATAAAAATCAGCGGATTAAGCATAGAAGAGAAAAATTCATCTGCAAATAATCTGAAAATATTTTCTAACTCTCCGGTATGCACAAAATTTATTAACTTGCACATATCCTGCGCTACAATCGGTGGTAGAGGAAAGTTAGAAATATATGACTTAACCGGTAGAATAATGCAATTATCTTCGTTTGACATAACAAGTTCTAATTTTATTTTAACCCGTGATATAAGCAACTTTAAGACAGGTGTTTATTTTATTGCCTGCACGATTCCTGAAAAAGCTAAAGTCGTAGAAAAAATAATTATACTTCACTAAAAAAATAATCTCTCCGGGAACAATATTTTCAATTTATAACATAAATAAAAAATATGCTTGACAACAGGTTATATTTAAAATAAATTATTACCTACAATGACAAATGATGTAAAGAAAAAATTATTATTATCCTGCTTGCTCGTTGTTCTTCTTGTATTTTTATTCGTTAATTTTTTATTTAAACCTAAGTCCACATCTATAACCAAACTCAATAAAAAACATTCGGAGGTGTCAAAGCTATTAGATACTTCAAAAGGCTATGTAAATAGATATAAAAGTGTTCGAATAGCTGTGGATTCTATGACAAACCAATGGAATTCACTCGCAAAATGCCTGCCAAGCGAAGAAGAAATGCCATACCTGCTTAGAGGAATCGCTGAAGCAGGAAGACTTAGCAATGTTCAGTTCTTGTTGTTTAAACCACTTCCAGGAGGACAACAAACAAATTTTTACAAAGAAAATCCGGTTCAAATTAAAATAAACTGCACTTATCACGAATTAGGTTATTTCTTGTCAAAAATAACAGCATTAGAAAGACTTGTAAATGTTAGTAAATTCAAATTAAGCACAAATAAAAAAGCAGACAGGTATACGGAAGTAGATTTCATAGCTACCGCATATACACTCCCATCAAATCCATCTTTCGTTGATTCATCAAAAATAACAAAGAAAAAATGATATTGGCCATGCAATGAAAAAATTATTTTTTACAATAAATCTCTCTATAATTATTGCAACTAATTTACAGGGAGCAACCGTAGATAAGGTAAAATTCCAGGATGACGCTTCAGAAGCAAGAATAACTATTTTTACGGATGCATATAATTATAAAACCATTTCTTTTCATAATCCGGAACGCATAGTAATAGACTTTGAAAACGCAACCTGTAAATTAAGAGCAAAAGAAGAATTTAACTTAGTTAACTTTCCTCTTGTTTCAATTAGAGCCAGTCAATACAAACCTCTACCTACCCCCGTTACAAGAGTGGTAATAGACCTTTCTCGGCCAATAGAATATTTAACAACTTATGAAGAAAACAGACTGGAAATTAAATTTGCAAAAAATCCTTCCGCCTCTACACCAACTGTTTCTACACCAAATACCCCTGGAGAAAAAGCCGTAAATATACCGTCTGAAGTTCCTATAAATACTGTGGAAAATGAATTAAAAGATTCTACTTCCGTTGTCAACGAAACAGACACAATAGTTATGCAAGACACTACCGCCCCCAAAAAAGAAACTTTTTGCTATAATTCCAGAGGCAAAAGAGACCCGTTCAGACCATGGCTTGGAGTAGAAGGTCACAGTGACAGTCTGCTTGATGTAAGTGTCGCTACAATTGTTGGTATAATGTGGAGTCCTAACAGTCGATACGCTTTAGCGCAAGACCCGAATGGGAAAGGCTATATCTTATCCGAAGGAGATAGAGTCTGGAACGGTAAAGTGGAAAAAATAGAAAAAGATAATGTAGCTTTTGCTTTGCACGGATTTGGAGGCATAAAAAGAATAACACTAAAATTACTACCTAAAGAAGAAAGAAGCGATAAGGAGGAAAAGTGAAAATAATAAAAATCTGTATACTGGGATTAACTTTGACATTACTTACTATAGCAGGAAATAAAATTTATGCAGCTGAACGACAAACTTTAGTTTCTTTATCTTTTGAAAATGCAGACATAAGAACGGTTTTAAGAACTTTTTCCAGGCTTGGAAACGTAAACATTGTGGCATCGGAAAAAGTAGCCGGGACAATAACAATACAACTTGCAGGTGTTCCATGGGATAGAGCCTTCCAGACTGTTTTAAGGGTACATGGTCTAACGGCAGTTGAAGACAAAGATATTATCGGCGTTATGACTATGGAAGAAAGTAAAAACCAAAGAGAAATTATGGGGCTTGAGACAAGAATTTTAAGAGTGAAATATGCAAAAGCTTCAAAAATAGAAAGTTCTATATCTTCAATGTTAACCGAGCGTGGTAAAGCGAAGACCGATGAACGCAGCAATTCCCTGATTATCACGGATGTCCCGGAAGCCATATACCGCGCGGAAAAACTTATAAATGAAGTAGATATTCCTACTCCACAAGTAATGATAGAGGCTAAAATAGTTGAAATAGACCATAAAGTCGTAGACCAAATGGGAATCGCATGGAAAACGGGAGGAATAATACCTACGGGTGATATAAATTCTTCCATAACGGGAGAAGTTAAAGCGCTGACTCCTTTGGCAGGACAGGTTACATTTGGAACTCTGCTAAAAGATTTAAGTATTGGAGCTTTAATTACGATGCTTGAAACACAAGATAAAGCGCATATTCTTTCTCAACCTAAAATAGCAGTAATGGACAATGAAGAAGCAATGATACTTTCAGGTAAAAAAATACCTATAATTACACTTGACCGTTCAGGAAATAAACTTATAGAATTTTATGATGTAGCATTAAAATTTACCGTAACCCCACATATAAACCCGGATAATCAGATAGTTTTGGAACTTCATCCTGAAGTATCGGATATATCTTCAGAAGCTACCTCCGACCAGGGAATTATTATTCTCGCCCAAGAAGCAAAAACAACTCTTATGGTAAACAATAATCAAACTGCAGTCATCGGTGGAATAATAAAAGAGAAAACAGGAAAAATAGTTTCAGGTATTCCTTTTTTATGCAGAATCCCATTATTAGGCAGATTGTTTAAATCCGTAGCTGTTTCCAAAAACACAACTGACCTCATAATCTTTGTTACGCCAACCATAATTCCCATAGATAAAAAATAGTCTGGCTAATAAGGGGTAGAGTATATCCAAAATCCTAATAAATCCCTGCTTGTTATAACTATTAGTAAAATCCATTTTAAATTTGAAATATCATAAATAAATCGGTTAATTGTTCTAAAATTACCCCGTCCTTTAGAGGAGACCAAGCCCAAAAAGTCTCCGGGGCTTTAGCCCATAATTTACTACATAACAATTCTGTTGGGCAGAAAATGAAGCAGGGCTGTTTGATAGAAAAACTTTTTTCTATATCCGTGAAAATCCACGGTCACTTAAAGTTTACAATCGACATCAGAGGTGAAACAAAAGAAGCGTTACTTTATTGTAAGCCAGTTTTTACAATTACTACACCTGAAATCAAATTTTGTGAACTGCATCCCACATTTACAACACTTAAAATCTTTATATTGAGGGGAGGAAAGCGAAAATAATTCGGTTCCTTTTTTAAACATATCTTCATATCTATTATTGTTATAATAGAACTTAAATAAAGTTTTCATAATAAGCAAATTTGAAGGACTAACTTCTCCTGCTCTTTCAAGTAAATCAATTGCTTCTTCGTCCTCACCCATTTTTTCATAAATTTCGGCAAGCCTTACCAATACATGAACGTTGTCCGGATGATGTTTCAAAAAAGAAGTATATGACGAGAGAAGATTAGAATAATTGTGTCCTACATAATACGCTTTTTCAAGCCTTTCAAAAGCAACAAAAGCGTAAGTAGGCAAATTTTCAACGACTTGCTGCCAGAGTTCAATTCCTTTTTCCTCTTCCCCACTTTCATAATAAAAATCTCCAAGCAATAACAAAGCAGGCAAACACAATTTATCTAAAACCAATGCTTCTTTAAAATGTTTTATGCCTCTTTCCGTATCTCCTGATTCTATCAAAGAATTACCCCATATTGCATATAAAATGGCGAGACTCTCATTATCCGTTTTACCTTTTAGGGCAAGAATCCTTTTTCTTAATTCTATCGCCTCATCCCAGTATGAAAACTCTTCATAGAATTTATATAAAAATTCAAGAATACTATAATCCTTTGAAACTATCTTTTGAAGTTCTTTTACAAAAGGTACGGCAAGTTTATCTTTTTTTGCTCTTATACAATCTTTTATCATACTAACATAAATCTCTTTTTTAAATTCTGCCACAGGCTCAACAAGCAAACTCTTATGTAATTTCAATGCATCGGTATAATCTCCTCTCTCTCTTAGCAGATTTCCCAATCTTATACAGGCAATAACATTTGTCGGGTCTACCTGTATAATTTCTTTTAATGTCTTTTCTTCCTCTTCAGAAGTTTGAGCAAATAAAATTTTTTCAATATTGGTTATTTTTCTCATCTTTTATTCCCTATTTACTATCGGATAAATCAGCATCATCTTCTCCAACAACACTTGTAATCTTCAATGTTCCAAGTTCTTTTTTTAAGTGTTCCATTTCTTTTTGCTGCTTGCCTATCTTTCCTCTTAATCTTATTTCATCTATAATTGCAAGTATAAAAGCAAGAACGGCACCGGCACAAAAAGATATAATTATAACAGATATAAGCGGTATACTATAACTAGCGCTAAATAATTTAACCGTTACTACTGATGTATTCTGGGCGCCAAAAATAATCCCGAATATCCCAATCATAAATATAACTATAATCGCAAAAAGATACATTTTTTCCCTCCTAAAATTCCACTACATTAATAGTATAATAAAATATAATAATTTTTATAAGTCAAGTTTTTATTTTTCTTATGTCTTTAAAAACAATTTTATTGCATATTTCTTATCTATTTGTAACTAATTTCAAGAAAAACTAATTATGTTTTTCTATTATCCATTTTAATCTTGACAATAAGATAAGATTTAATATCATACATAATTATAAAAAGAAATAAATAAAGCCTTATTTTAAGGGATTAGCGAGGTACTATGCGCAAGAAAGTTTTGATTATGGGTGCTGCGGGTAGGGATTTTCACAATTTTAACACTTATTTCCGCAATAACCCGTTTTATGAAGTAGTATGTTTCACTGCAACACAAATTCCTGATATTGAAGACAGACCTTATCCAAAAGAACTTTGTGGTGATTTATACCCATTAGGCATACCTATTTATAGTGAAAATAAATTGGTAGAACTTATAAAAAAATACGATGTAGATTCCGTAGTGTTTGCATATTCCGATGTTCCTCACGAATACGTTATGCACAAAGCTTCTATTGCATTAGCATGCGGTGCGGATTTCAGGTTACTCGGGCCTAAAGATACAATGATAAAATCTTCCAAGCCTCTTATAGCTACCGGAGCTGTTCGCACAGGATGCGGAAAATCACAGACCACACGTAGGATAGCAGATATTTTGCTTTCTTTAAATAAAAAAATCGTTGTAATACGGCATCCTATGCCTTATGCAGACCTTAAAAACCAAATAGTTCAGAGATTTGCAACTTATGACGACCTTAAAGTTTGCACTATTGAAGAAATGGAAGAATTTGAACCACTTATAGATAGAAACATAATTGTATATGCAGGAGTAGATTACGGTAAAATACTTGAACAGGCAGAAAAAGAAGCCGATGTAATAATATGGGATGGCGGAAATAACGATTTCCCATTTTATAAACCGGACCTTCTGATAACGATAGCAGACCCATTGCGAGCAGGGCACGAAGTTCTTTATCACCCAGGAGAAACCTGTTTACGTATGGCTGATATAAGTGTAATAAATAAAATTGACAGCGCGGATAGAGCATCTGTAGATAAGGTAAGAGCCAATATTAATGAAATGAATCCCGGGGCAGCAATAATTGAAGCAGAATCTCCTGTAACTATGGATAACCCCTCTTTAATAAAAAACAAATCTGTCCTTATAGTTGAAGACGGCCCAACACTTACACATGGAGGAATGGCATACGGGGCAGGATTTGTGGCAGCAAAGAGATTTGGGGCGAAAAAAATAGTAGACCCAAGACCTTATGCAATAGGTTCCATACTGGAAACTTATAAAAAATATACCACTACCGGAGCAGTGTTGCCTGCTATGGGATATAGCGCCAAACAAATAGATGAACTTAAGACTGTTATAAACAATACTCCTTGCGATATTGTTGTAATTGCTACTCCTATAGATTTGTTAAGGTTTATAGATATAAACAAACCCGGAATCAGGGTAAAATACGAGTTAAAAGAAACAACAAAACCTGATTTAGAAGAATTACTAAAAAAACATTTTAGGAATTCTTAAGGGGCATCAATCAAGGATTTGGTACAAAAAATTAAGATATGTTACAAAGTGTTTTAATACTTGGTAGTTTTGGAGCAGTATTTTCAACGATACTTGCTATTGCTTATGCAAAATTAAGCATACTTACCTCAGAAAAGGAGTCTCAAATACTGGACTGTCTGCCTAAAGTAAATTGTGGCACTTGTGGATTCGTAGATTGTAAAGGATACGGCAAAGCATTAGTAAAAAATGAAACAGAAATTGGAAAATGCCCTGTAGGAGGTGATGAGCTTACACAAAAGCTATCAGAAATATTATCTATAGAAGTATCTGAACATAAAGTTGCCGCATTACAATGTGTCGGCGGGAAAAAAGAGACCTTTCAAAGATTTGAATACCGGGGTATTATGAGATGCGATGCTGCTAATATAGTATCGTCCGGGCCTCTATCCTGCACCTATGGTTGTATCGGATTCGGAGATTGTGTCAAGGTTTGTAGTTTTAACGCACTTAGTATGGGAAAAAATGGATTACCTGTCTTAGATGAGAAAAAATGCACAGGATGCGGACTATGCGTAAAAGCTTGCCAAAGAAACATACTTATCCTTATACCCAAAGAACAGAAACTTTATATAGGGTGTAACTCTTCTGAATCCCATCTTACTAAAAAGTTAGTTTGTAAAGTAGGTTGTATTGTCTGTGGTTTATGTGTTCGTAATTGCCCTTATAAGGCAATAGATATTAAAAATGGACGTGCGGAAATAGAATTTGAGTTATGCAAGAACTGCGGAATATGTATATCCAAATGCTCGACTCATGCTATAGTTGATAAATTAAAAGCACGCCCCAAAGCTATAATCGGAAGTAATTGTACAGGATGTGAAAAATGTAAGGAGGTATGCCCAACAAAAGCTATTGATGGATTGCAAGACAACCAACATAAAGTAATACTTGAAAAATGTATAGGTTGTGGGTTATGTTATAAAGTTTGCAAACCAAAAGTAATCACAATGGCTTTCTCACTTGGGTATGTAGAGCCATGATAAACATTTTACTTTTTTTACTAAACTTTAATGGAGCTATAGGCTTCAGTGGTGGTTATTATAATGCTTCCCTGAAAGAACTGAATACATGGCTGGTAAAGAAGGGAGAATCTAGAATACACTCAAATTACATCATTGGAGTAGAAGCCCGCTCAAGTTTTCTGGAAAGATTTTTAGTCTCTGTGGATGGGACATGGTGCCCGGAAAAAAAATCGTATGACGGAAAACAAAGCCTGGAAATAAAATCCGTAGACGGTCTCTTTGGATATAGAATTTATCTTTTACCGGCATTACTTTATTTCTATATCAATGGAGGATATGAACTGGCTCTGGTGGATTATAATCGTCCTGCTTTTGATTCTCTCGGTATTGCGATACCAGCAACTGATAGTAATTGCACTATACCCATATCAGGAATGATGTCTGGACCTGTCGTTAAAGCAAGTCTTAAATTTATCCCAACTCCAAGATTAGCAGTAGAATTCTCTATGGGATATAAATATGTACAATCTGCAGATTTACCAGACTTACCGAAAGATTACGAAACTAAACAGGATAGTACACAAGCCCCCGAATGGTTTGATGTTCCTATGAACTTATCCGGGTTATTCTTTAAAGTTAGTTTTTTAAGAGAATTCGGGAATATATTATCTTATTAGTTAGACTTTGCGATCCGCCTCAGGCGGACTGGGCTAGTTGAAAGTCCTTTCCACTTCACGTGGATTAGGGATTTCAATCTGGAGTGAAACGACACCCCGCCTTGGCGGTGGTGGAGCGAAACGGAAGACTTGTTTTGGAAAAGGTTAGTGGTTAGATTTTTACTGCTGTAGCGTTATTTAGTTCCTTATGTTAATTGTCGAAAAATTATTATATTTTCTAATTCTTTTTTTCTCTGTTATAGTTCATGAAATAGCTCACGGATTTATAGCGCTGAAAAAAGGAGACTCTACTGCAAGAGATGCAGGCAGGCTTACTTTTAATCCTATCCCACATATAGACCTTCTCGGCACAATTATTTTACCGCTTTTTTTGCTTTTAACACACTCAGGTATAATGATCGGATGGGCAAAACCTGTCCCTATAAACCCTTATAACTTTAATAATCTACGGAAAGATATGTTATGGGTAAGTTCTGCAGGAGTACTAAGCAACTTCGGATTGGCAATTATATTATCTATTCTTATACGATTCTTTCACATTTCAAACCCTTTTATAAGCTACGGGATACTAATAAATTTATTACTTGCATTCTTTAATCTCATTCCGGTACCACCGTTAGATGGGTCCAAAATTCTCGCAGAAATATTACCTTATGAAGCAAAAGAAAAATACTTAAAAATAGAACCTTATGGTTTTTTTATACTGATATTCCTCTTAACAATAGGCATTATAAATCTTATACTTATGCCTATTATTACTTTTTGTTTCAGGCTTTTAACGGGAATGTAAAGTCCCTTTTAACAAGAACCCCCTAAACTAAAAATTCATTTCTTCCGCTCCCTGAAACTCTCTTCTTATTTGTTAGTTTCTCAACCAAAAATCGCTTTTCTGCTAATTAAAGTTTGTTCCGTCAGGAAGTTACTTTAACTTATCCGGTAGAAGCCCCTTAAAACTTTAGTTTTTAGGAAATTCTATCCGATTCCCTGGACTCTGTTAGGTTCTCTGTGTTTTCTGCTTTGAACTTTGGGGTTGATTTGGCATTTGTTTTTATCCTGTTCATCTGCGATTACAAGCTCTTGGATTACTTAGAGCTTGTTATCCAGAGGGAAAATCTGCGTCCTAGAATTTTGGACATTCCCCGGAATTCATATGAGAATAAGAAGAATAAAAGAAGAACTACTTTATTACGCCAAGCCAATTATGTAAAAGGAACTCAAACCGTCCGATTATCAAAGACATTCGTGCCATAACGGTATATCCAAATATTGCGCCGAAAGAAATCATTACATACCATATACCCGTTCTGGCCACTCCGCCAACAAAACCTTTGTGCTCTGCCGAAAAATAGAAGTATATAAGCGTTGCCACTACCCCGATAAAAGCTATAATACCGCTAATTGAATAACTGCTTAACATTGTTGATTGTATCTGTTTAAATATTCCCGCCTGTAAAGTAAGCGGTAATCCCATACCAATTCCTGCACCTAAAGCAAAAGCTATAGGCCATCTTGATAACCACGCATACTTCGGGAATAACCTACAAATATATAACGAACCAAGACAAACAGGTATAAACAAATGATATTGGTGTTGATGTTTCAATGGTATCCATATCTTTGGAATAATTATATTGTACCAATCAAGGGCAATAATAAAACCAAGCGATACTCCTATTAACAAATATTCGGCAAATTTATAAAATGGGTTATCCTTATAAAGAAAAGATAAAATACAAAGCGTAAGAATGGCGGCTAACCACACCCATATATCATGCGACATTTTTCTGTCTCCTTACTACAAAATATGCTATATTGCCAAGCATTATAAATATTATCATTACAATGTGAACAACAGACTGCGTATCCATACCAATGCAGGCGGCTTTTCTTGTCTTGAAAGTTAAACCATCTCCCGCTATTTTCTTTTCAACCAATGTTTCGTACTCAGCCGCCCCTTTCATACCACCAAGCATACCTATAAGTTGTTTCGTCTGTAGATAAGGATAACAATCGGGAGCCCCTACTGCAGTAATTCCTGTCGCTACATTACAACCATATTTCTGGTTTGCAAAAGATACCCATACTGCCCATGCGCTTGCTGCTGTAATAGACACAACAAGTGAAATCTGGTCAAAATTTCTTATATCCTTCATCATTGGCAACGAGTCTATCGTCATACCATAATAATCCGTATTAAACGCTTTATGAATATCCTCACCCATTTTCATAACAACTATTGCCGGGAATGGTAAATATGGCATAAGCACATAATCTACACCTGATTTTTTCTCGGGGAAATCTTTTTTTACATCCACAAGTGCCATCTGAATTATTCCTACCCCCTCCATATTCATACCCCACAATATGACTCTCTTGTTACTCACAAAACAATGCCTTATTAATGATACCGCCATTGGATAAAGTTCGGGAAGCGCTGCCGCATCAGCATCAAAAGATACAATGACTGCGGGTCCATCTTTGGGTGTAGATTCTATTTTATCATAAATACTTTGCGTTGGCGGTGTTATATTCGTAGGAAACCCTATAGGCAAAAGGAAGGGCACTATAACACATATAGACGTAACGACAAATATCCACCTTCTATCAAGATTTAACAACTTATTCCACATAATATTTCTAGTCCCCTGCTCCTCCAAGCCATCCTCTTTCTATTCCAAGTAGTATTTTCAATTGCATTGCCGCTGCTCCAAGTCCTATTCCAAGTCCAATACCTCTTTGGGCTGCCATATTAGGATACATCATTATCCATTCAACGACATCCGGAAAATGAGGCCACAAAAAATATCCAAGAGGAACTCTGCCCACCATTACTATTAACGCTATAATAAGCAAAACGGTTGCTTCTTTGGTTTTTGCTCTAAACGCCCTGAATGCAGCTGATGCCATAAAAAATCCAAGTAGAGAAAACATCGTTGCAGACATAGGAACCTGTATATTTCTATAAATTTTCATAAACAAAGAATCCGAACCTACCCCGAATACAATGCCAATAAAAGCCATAGACAATGTGGCAACCATAGTTACTACATTATACCCCCAACCTTTTCTCTTGCGAACAATTCTTGTGATATGAAGATGGAAGTTACTGTGTAACCCTATAACGATAGCAAATATACCCGATACCATTATCCAATCTAATGTATAGTTATAAACAGTTTGTGAATAATTATGCGGGATAAAGAATTGTACTATCATTACAACACCGGCAACCAAACAGATTCTGAGTGGTATAGCTTTTCGCATATTTTATTTAGTTATGAAATAAGTTTAATATAAAAGTATTACCCATTAACCCAAAAATACTGCCAAGTATTAAGAAAAATATTAAAATCAACTTATTATAATCCTGTCCTTTGATACTGCTTACAAGCATAGGTTCCTGTGAAAGGTAAGCAGATGCCGCATATAATTCTTCTCCCATAATCGTATAATCGCAAGATGTTATAAAAAAAGGTAACTGGGTGACTGCATCGGTTCCCGCAATCTGAACCGCACCGCTTATGTTTCCTGTCTCGGCCAAAATAAGCGCTTCTGCCGCAAAATACCCCATAAACAAATTGGTTGCGGGTTTTTCTCTCATCATAATTCCACCCACGCCTGCGGCATAAGGAAACTGACTGCCAACTAAATAAAATATATTATCCGGATTATAACCTTCCGGTCTTCCTTTTTCAAGATATGCTTCTTTTATAACTTCCTGCACAACGCTCATTACTATGGGGTCGCAATTAGGAACAAGGATCGGCGTATTGTACTCTGCCGTCTTTTTTGCAACCTGAGACAAAATGTTTATAGCCGCAATAGTCGCAATATCCCCGACACTACCCAATCCCGGGACATATAATACGGGTTTCCCCATTTCGGTAGCTCTGCCTACGGCTTCATCAAGCGCATCAAGACCGCTAATTTTACGAATGAATAACTTCTTCCCTTTTCTCGCCTGAAAAATAGCAAACAAAACTATAAATGAAAATACTAATAGCCCGACCATCACATTCGTTTTCTCCGTGTTATACCATTGTGAAGAAGAAGTTACTCCCCCGGATGGAGAGGTAAATTCAGAATATTCGTAATTTGAAGTCCTGCACCTTACTTCATAATAATATGTAACCCCTTCCTTGACATCCATTACATCCTGATAATATGAGTTCTTTCGGCCTATATATCCTACTTTGTAATATCCTGAATCTTTTGCCTCTGAACGCCATATTTCATACCCGCTAATTAAAGAATCGTTCGACGATAAAGTCCATTCAATATTTACCCTCTTCCCGTCATCATTAGGATTATCATATGCTTTAACTTCTGACGGAGGAATAATCGTTAATCCGGGAGTAGTGGCTAAAGAAACTGTACTTATTTGCGTTAAGATGTAAAAAAGCAACATTATTTTTCATTTAACATTTTTTTTGTGTTCTGTCAAGAGTTAAATTAAAAATTAACGGATTAAAATTAACCTTGGCAAAACTTTCTTTAAGACTACCCGTTTTCTGTTCCATCTTTTACTAACTAAACTAACGCCACTAACTAAACTAACTCTACTTTCTGTTCTCTGCTTGACGATTATTCTTGACAATATGGCATATTATGGGTATGTTCCTAAAAATTATGTTTATATTATTATGAATAACTTTAACGAAGAAGAAATGAAGACATACTGGCACTCTACTTCTCATATACTTGCCGCCGCAGTAAAAGAATTGTTTCCCGATACCAAACTGGGAATCGGGCCTGCCATAGATAACGGTTTTTACTATGATTTTGACCTGAAACATAAGTTTATCGAAGACGACCTTAAACAAATATCCGCCAAAATGCAGGAAATCATAAAAGCAAACTATAAATTCGAAAGAAAAGAAATAAATAAAGAGGAAGCATTAAAACTTTTCCAATCCCAAAATGAAATCTACAAAGTAGAACTGATTAAAGAGTTAGAAGGGACTATTTCCGTTTACACTCAAGGCAATTTTACGGATCTTTGCAAAGGGCCACACATAGAATCTACCGGTATGGTTAAAGCATTCAAATTACTAAGTGTCGCCGGCGCATACTGGAAAGGTGACGAAAAAAACCCAATGCTCCAGCGTATATACGGAATAAGTTACCCTGAAGTTGCGGATTTGGAAGATGCGCTAAAAAAACTTGAAGAAGCAAAACTCAGGGACCACAGAAAATTAGGCAAAGAACTGGAAATATTTGAAATCTTTGAAGAAGTCGGTCCCGGTCTTGTATGCTGGCTTCCAAATGGCAGAATTATAAGAAAATCAATAGAAACTTTCTGGGAAAAAGAACATACAAAAAGAGGATACCAAATCGTAACGTCTCCGCATATAGCAAAAGCAGGACTATGGGAAACATCCGGCCATTTGAAGTTTTACGAGCATATGACCAAACTGGAATTCGGTGGAGACGATTATGTCCTGAAACCAATGAATTGCGTATTCCATATACTGATTTATAAAAACAAAATTCACAGTTATAAAGAATTGCCCATACGATATGCCGAACTCGGAACCGTTTACAGATGCGAAAAATCCGGCGTCGTCCAGGGATTATTAAGAATGAGAGGTTTCACACAGGACGATGCGCATATTTTCTGCAGGGAAGACCAGGTAAAATCCGAAGTCTCGGATATACTTGAATTAACCGACTTTATGATGAAAACTTTCGGCTTTAACGAATATCATATAGATTTATCCGTCAGGGACCCGAAAAATTTAGACAAATACGCAGGCAGTAACGAATCATGGGAACTTGCGGAACAAAGCCTTGCAGAAGTCTTAAACAAAAGAGGATTAAAATATAAAAGGGCTGAAGGGGAAGCAGTGTTTTATGGTCCTAAAATAGACATTAAACTTGTAGATGCGCTCGGCAGACAATGGCAGGCAACTACAATACAATTTGATTTCAATCTACCATCAAGATTTGACGTAACCTATGTAGGCGAAGACAATAAACCGCACCCGATAATTATGATACACCGTACAATACTTGGTTCTATGGAAAGGTTTATCGGTTGTCTCATTGAACAGTATAACGGAGCGTTTCCCTTCTGGTTAGCCCCGACACAGGTTATGATAGCCACAGTCTCACAGGAATTGGAAGAATACGCCAAAATCATAAACGGAAAATTACTTGCAAATGACATAAGAGTAAAATTAGACCTTGGAGCAGAAAAGATAGGCGCAAAAATAAGAAACGCAAGTATGAAGAAAATACCATACATATTGATAATCGGGAATAAAGAAAAAGATACAAATACTGTATCCGTAAGAGAACACGGCAAAGGAGATACAGGTGTATTCGGCCTTGATAGTTTTATCGATTCAATTAAAGAAAAATCGCAACATACCTGTTTACCACAGGTAAATTTGCCATAACCAATAATGAAAAACGCTTAAAAAGCAAAGGAGGAAAGTGGGAAATTTTAACAAACCGAAGTATTTAAGAATAAATGAAAGGATTATGGTTTCGGAAGTCAGGCTTATAGACTTTGACGGGACCCAGGCAGGAGTTGTATCAAGGAGTGAAGCATTGAGAAGGGCTTATGAAAAAGGATTGGATTTAGTGGAAATTGCTCCTTACGATAAACCTCCCGTTTGTAAAATAATTGATTTCGGAAAATATAAATACGAGCAGCATAAAAGCGACAGGCAGAAACATAAAACCAGCACAACAAAAGAAGTAAACGTAAGTTTGAATATCCAGAGTGCGGATATAGAAGTAAAATTGAAACAGGCGGAAAAGTTTCTGGCTCGCGGAGATAAAGTATTGATAAAACTTATGCTTAAAGGTAGGGAAATAATTTACGCAAACAGGGCAAGAGAAATTCTTGCGACCTGTTCTGCGGCATTAGAAAATATTGCTTCAGTTGAGCAATCCCCTACACTTGACGGCAGAATAATGAATTTATTGCTTATACCAAAAAGGAGTAAATATGCCCAAAATAAAGACAAACCGGTCAGCCCGAAAACGCTTCCTAACAAGAGCGCATGATATAAAGAGGAAAAATGCGAATAAGTCTCACTTGCTGACAAGCAGAGCAAAAAAGAGAAAAAGACACTTAAAGAAGACGGGAAACGTGAGTGAAGCTGATTTACCAAGGGTGCAAAAGTTGATACCCTACAGGAAGATTAAATAAAAAATTCAATTTTCTTGACAAATATAAGAAATATTGTTACCTTAGAATCTATTATTTTTTAAAGGGAGAGTATTATGCCAAGAGCAAAAGGTGGTCCAAAAACAAGGCACAGAAGAAAAAAATGGTTAAAACTTGCTAAGGGATACAGAGGAAAGAGAAGTTCCTGCTATAGAATAGCCAGAATGCAGGTAATGAAGTCCTTAATGTATGCTTATCAGGATAGACGGAAGAAGAAAAGAACTCATCGCCAGCTATCCATACTACAGATAAACGCAGCAGTGAGGCAGCAAGGTATTCCCTATAGTAAATTTATTGCGGCACTCAAAGTTTTAAACTTCCAGGTCAACAGGAAAGAATTAGCATGGCTTGCGCAAGAAAGGCCTGAGGTATTTGCCCAGCTTGTGGACCAGGTAAAAAGTACGGTTAAAACCAACCAAGTAGCAGAAGTTTAACTTTACTCAAAACGGTGACAAGAAGCAATAATTTACTACGCTGTGGTTTTTACGTACTTACCCTTTTACTCCTGGAAGGCTGTAATACTAATGTTAAGTATAAACCTGTTAAATGGGAAACAGGACAATGGGTATGTTATAGTATAAACGGTGAGCCATTTAAAATATCTATCGTGAGCAAAGATTCGGAAATGTTCTGGGTAGAGACTGAAGAACCGGGAATAATAATGAAAATGCTTATAAAGGAAAATGAATTTAACACACCTCAAAAGATTATTGCCAGAAAATTAGGCGGAAAAGCAATAAGTTTTGAAACTGATAAAATTTCTATAAGATCCGGGTTACCTCTTATAAGTATAGACGATTCGTTAAAAGCCATCAGGAAAGTTATAACATTATCCGCAGGAAAATTTAAAACAGCATATTTAAAAAAGGAGGATAGCGAAGTCTGGTTATCTAATTTGGTGCCTATTTTAGGCATAGTTAAGTATACAAGTAAAGATAAAAATATAGAAATTCAGAGTTATGGATTAAAAGGTGCAAAAAGTCAAATTGATAGTACAAAAGAAGCATCAGAGCTCTTTGAGATGAATTAAAATGAACATCCCGCTTGGGGCGGGAATGTGAGGTATGGAAACCTTAACACTGGAAGATAAGTTAGAAATACTGGCAAATAAAGCTCTTAAGGAAATAACTTCCTTGAGGAATGAGAATGAACTTTTGCAAAAAGAAAAGAGTAAGTTCCAACAAAAAAAGGAACTTGCTTGCGGCAAGTTGAAAGTTTTACTTGATAACGTAAAACAGTTAAAAAATGACAACTAAACTCAAAATGCTTGGTAAAGAGTATACTATAGAAAGTGACACATCGGAAGAATATATGCAGAATGTAGCAAAGTATGTAACTTCCAAATGTGAAACACTTAAAGACGCTACTAACAACATGGTTGATACGGTTGTCCTTGCTGCGTTAGATATTGCAGATGAACTTTTTCAGGAACGGGAATTAAGAGCTACGGGAAAAAACAAGATAAAAGCAACAATCGCTCTTTTAGAACATAAATTAGGTTCCCTGTGATGTTCGTGATAAAGACATAATATCTTGAGCCAGTAACCTTCCAGCAGGGGGCTGCCTTTAGTTTCGGTGGTACCCACCTTATTTGAGGGTTTCAAGATACCTCTTTACACGGCATATATGGGGAACCTTTATTTTTGGATAAAATGGAACATCCCGCCACGGCGGAGAAGGGAGGATGATTTAAAATGCAAGCTATTCAGACAATCGCTTTAATTATAGTAGGTATAGCAATCGGGGGAGTCGCTGTTTTCTTACTCCAGATGCGCTTAAAAACTACCGCTACAAAAAAAGCCGAAGAAGAAAGCAAGAAGCTTATTGAAGATGCAAAAAAAGAAGCAGAACATCTTAAGCTAAGCGCTCAGTTCGATATTAAAAATTTAAAAGATAAACAAAAACTTGAATTCGACGACAGGGCAAGAGCAAAAGAATCAATTCTTGAGAAAAAAGAAAAATATCTGGACGACAGGGAGTCAAACCTTGAGCGAAGAGCAAACCTGCTTACGGCGAAACAAGCAGAATTGAGCTCTAAAGAAACAAAGTTACTGGACGAGGAAAAAAGCATCACCACGAAAACCGACCGTCTCAATTCATTGATTATGGAGGAAAACAGGAAACTTGAAAAAATCGCAGGTATGACAGAAGAAGAAGCAAAACAACAACTTTTCCATAATCTTGAAGAGAAAGTCAAAGACGAATCGAAATTCTTTATCAGGACCGAAATAGAAAAAGCAAAACTTGAAGCTGACAGGGAAGCAAGAAAAATAGTCTCCACAGCAATAGAAAGATGCGCAACCGAACATATCGTAGAATCAGCAGTAGCTCAGGTAGCGCTTCCTTCGGATGAAATGAAAGGCAGAATTATCGGCAGGGAAGGCCGTAACATTAAATGTTTTGAAACACTTACGGGCACCGACCTCCTTATTGACGATACACCGGGAGTAGCTTTTATCTCTTCTATGGACCCAATACGCAGAGAAATAGCTAAAATGTCCCTTGAAAGACTTCTCGTGGACGGAAGAATTCATCCCGCCAGAATAGAAGAACTCGTCAAAATGGTAGAAGAAGAATTTCCCGGGATTGTGCAGAAAATAGGTGAAGAGACTATAATGGAAATGAAAGTTTCTACGGTGCATCCCGAATTGGTTAAACTTTTAGGATATCTTAAATTCAGAACTTCATACGGACAAAACGTCCTTATACATTCAAAAGAAGTAGCCAATCTTGCATACCTTATGGCAACGGAGTTGGAATTGCCCGAAGCTAAAATAGCAAGAAGAGCCGGTTTACTCCACGACATAGGAAAAGCCCTGTCGCAGGAATACGAGGGCACTCACCAGAAAATAGGTGCAGACATAGCGAAGAGATACGGTGAAACCGATCTTGTCGTAAATGCGATAGAAGCCCACCACAGAGATATTCCCGCAACTTCAATAATAGCGGTTCTCGTGGAAGCTGCCGACTCAATATCGGGAGCAAGACCGGGCGCAAGAAGAGAAACTTTTGAAGCTTACGTAGAAAGACTGGAAAAACTGGAATCCATCGTAACGTCTTTTGACGGCGTTGGAAGAGCTTATGCCATACAGGCAGGACGTGAAGTAAGAGTTATGGTAGAACCTGAAAAGATTAGCGATGAATCGGCATTTGAACTTGCAAATTCGCTTGCCAGAAAGATTGAACAGGAAATGAAATACCCGGGCGAAATTAAAGTTACCGTTATCAGGGAAACAAGAGCAGTCACACGTGCTAAATGAGAATACTTTTTGTCGGTGATATTTTTGGGAAACCGGGAAGAAGAGTCGTATCAATACTTGTGCCTGAATTGAAAAAGTCGGATAATGTTGATTTTGTTATCGTAAACGGAGAGAACTCCGCAGGCGGATTCGGCATTACGCCCAGAATACTGAAAAAGTTCAGGAACTACGGCGTTGACTGCGTTACCTCGGGAAACCATATCTGGGATAAAAAGGAAATAATTCCCGAATTCACAAACGCATTAAATCTTTTAAGACCTGCGAATTATCCCGAATCTGCACCGGGCAAAGGCTCGCAAACTTTTATGGACGGAAAAATCGGCGTGATAAATTTGTCGGGAAAAACTCTTATGCCAAGTATTGACTGTCCATTCAAAACGGCAGACAGGGAAATAAACAAATTAAACACCCCGACTATTATTGTAGATTTTCACGCGGAAACCTGCGAAGAAAAAAGAGCTCTCGCGGAATATCTTGACGGGAGGGTAACCGCGATTATCGGAACACATACTCACGTGCAAACCGCGGATGCGCAAATACTGCCGAAAGGAACTGCTTTTATCACGGATGCAGGTATGACGGGAGCTTTTGATTCCGTAATAGGAGTTGTGGCGCAAAAATCCATAAACTACTTTACTCTCGGAGTCCCGCAAAGGTTTGATACGGGAAAAGGAAACGAACAACTTAACGGCGTAATGTTGGATATAGACGAAAATACGGGCAAAGCAAGGGAAATAAAAGCACTGAGAATAGATAAACCCTTACCGCCTGATAATAAACCAAACGAAGATTAAACTATGATTAGTTGGACTTTGCGACGTAGGAGCTTAGACCAACTTATCCAGTACGAAGCCCTTTTCGCCTCTGGCGGATTAGGGATTCGTATCCAGCCCTCTGGGCTCAGCTGGAAAAGGTTATCTTAATAAGTTAAAACATATGAAATCAGGATTCGTAACAATCGTAGGCAGGCCGAACGTCGGCAAGTCTACCATATTAAATAAAATCATAGGCAAACAAATCACTGCCATATCCCATAAACCGCAGACTACGAGGCACAAAATTCTGGGCATCCTTAACGGAACGGATTACCAGGTAATATTTATGGATACGCCGGGAATCTTTAAGCCTATGTATACTATGCAAAGACTGATGGTAAAATCCGCTCTCGCTACATTAAAAGAAACCGATGTAGTTTTGCTGGTCGTGGAGCCGTTTTATCTGGAACTTGATTTGCTCACCCAGATAGAGAAACCAACCGTCCTTGCAATCAATAAAATAGATTTATTAAGGGACAAAACCGAAGTCCTGCCGTTAGTTGATAAATACAAAGATTACCCTATGATAAAGGAAATCGTTCCTTTGTCTGCTTTTTACAATGACGGGCTGGCGAAACTAAGGGATTCGGTTATAAGTTATTTGCCTGAAGGCGAGCCGTATTACCCGGAAGATTTTATCTCGGACAGGCCCAACAGATTTTTTGTTACCGAAATAATAAAAGAACATATATTTTTACTTTACGGCGAAGAAATACCCTATGCGGCTACCGCCGTAGTCGAGGAATTCAAAGAAAGGGAAAAAGGCAAATTTTATATAAGCGTTACGATTTATGTCGAAAGAGACTCCGAAAAAATGATTATACTCGGCGCGGACGGGAGAGCCATAAAGAAACTCGGGACTGCATCAAGAAGGTCTATAGAGAAATTTCTTGACCACGAAGTGTATCTTGAGTTATGGGTTAAAGTAAAGAAACAATGGCGGAAAGACCCTATCGCGTTAAGAGAATTCGGATATGAATAAAGTAACGGTTGGTTTGGAAGTCCATGCCCAGCTTCTTACGCAGACGAAATTATTCTGCGGGTGCAAGATTGACTGGCAGGCTTCGCAGAACTCTTTAGTCTGTCCCGTATGTATGGGAATGCCGGGAACTCTTCCCGTACTAAACAAAAGAGCCGTCGAGTTCGCGATAAAATCCGCGCTTGCGCTCAATTGCTCCGTTAATACGACTTCAATATTTTCAAGGAAAAACTATTTCTACCCGGATTTACCAAAAGGATACCAGATTACTCAATACGACAAACCGATTGCCCAAAACGGGTTTATAATGGTAAATAACAGGAAGATAAGAATAAGAAGAGTTCATCTGGAAGAAGACGCGGGCAAATCAATACACACGGACAAAGAAACGCTTGTTGATTTTAACAGGTGTGGAGTTCCGTTAATAGAAATCGTTACCGAACCCGACATTGAATCTTCTGCCGAAGCCGTTGAATACCTGATGAAGTTGAGACAGATTTTAAGGTACATCGGCGTATGTACGGGAGATATGGAAAAAGGGAATATGCGGTGCGAACCGAACATCTCCGTGAATAGAGGTAACAGAACGGAAATTAAAAACCTTAACTCTTTTAAAGCAGTTTCAAAGGGTATAGATTATGAGTTCCAGAGACAGACAAAAGCGCTTGAAAACAATGAGCAGGTAACTCACGTTACGCTGTTATGGGATGAAAAAGAGGAAGTAACGAAACCGATGCGGACAAAAGAAACTTCGGAAGACTATCGGTATTTTCCCGAGCCGGATTTACCGCCGCTTGTGTTAAAGGAAAGCTGGATAGAGGAGATAAAGGCGACTCTTCCCGAACTTCCGGAAACTAAAATAAGCAGGTTTGTAAATCAGTATGGGGTACCGGAACAGGACGCAAAAATACTCTGTGAAGAGCAGGTAATGGCGGATTATTATGAGAGCGCGGTAAAGGTGTGTAATTTGCCGAAACAAACTGCAAATTTCATTATTTCGGATTTACTCGCGGTAATGAATACGCTTCAAACGTCTTTGGAGAAGTTGACGTTTTCTCCGGCGTATACGGCTGAACTGCTTTCGCTGATAGAGAATGGGATTATAACGAGGAAAACAGCAAAAGACATATTGCCGGAACTTATAGAGAAGCAGGAATCCCCGGCGAAGTTTGTGGAGGCGAAAGGGTTAAAGCAAATAAGCGGAGGGGACGAAATTGAGAACGCGGTGAAAAAGGTTTTGTCTCAATACCCTGAGGAAGTGGAAAGGTACAAGCAGGGAAAAGTGCAGTTATTTGCATTCTTCACGGGAAAGGTAATGCAGGAAACGAAAGGCAAAGCCAACCCTCAAGCCATAAAAGATCTTCTGTTAAAAAACCTCTCTTAATCCCTGTTGGGCTTTTTTCTCCTTAACGATTATACTATTATACTAATATCCTATTAACTAATACCCGATTAACGATTTCCCTTTCCTGATATGCTTCCTACTACCTACTTCCTACTCACCTAACTCAACCACTTAACTAATCTATTTCTCTCCCCTGGGGAAAAGAGATATTACCCTATTTATTACCCCATTAGGGAAATTCATTACCCTATTCGTTTACAAACTCTTGGACGATAGTCCTTAGAGTTTGTTATCCAGCTCTGCTGGGTTCTCTGCTTTCTGTCATTCTGAACGTAGTGAAGAATCTCTCCGTTACTTCCCTAATAACTAATATCCTATTAACGATTTTCTGTAACCTGATACTCTGCTCTTCTGATATGCCCTTTATTTTTCTCCTCTTTGCGTGCGGAGTTTATCCCGCTTTGGCGGGACGCTTCTTTTTGGTTATCTCTTTTTTGTAGTTAACTCTAAAACTTTCTTTGTTGCTTTTTTCTCTGCGACCTCAGCGATTACTTAGAGTTTTCGCCTCAGGTGAATTATAGCAGACTCTTGTCCCGATTTATCGGGACTTAGAGGTCGCTATCCCGCTAGCGGGGCTCTAAGTTATCCTGCTCGGCTGGACTTTTTGTTCTGTGAATCTAGTGTTTTTATTTGTTTGTATTTTTGAATTTTGGATTTGATTTGGAAGTATTTGAGCTTTGTAATTTGGACTTTGGGAGAACTTACTCAACTACTCACCTAACTCAACCACTTAACTAATCTATTCCTCTCTTCTGAGAAAAAGAGATATTACCCTATTTATTACCCCATTAGGGAAATTCATTGCCCTATTCGTTTCCACTTAAAAAATTTCTTATTGCAAAATAATGGCATTTTTTGCAACAAAGATTCTTCACGGGAAAGGTAATGCAGGAAACGAAAGGCAAAGCCAACCCTCAAGCCATAAAAGATCTTCTTCTTAAAAACCTCGGGTAAACTTTTGTAAATCCTCTGAGAGGTTATTTTCTAAGCAGAAAAAGGGTTGATTGTTGTAATAGAACCATTAGGCAGTTCAAAATAAATTTTGCCGTTTTTGGTATAGACAATTGGCAACCCCTTACGATGATTTTCCTGTTGCGCTTTCTTTACTGCCCGGACAGCAATCCTTTCTATCTTACATAAAAGCTCTTTTTTCATTTAAAGTAACGGCTCTATATTTTATTTATACACTTCTTTCCTGTGTTCTATTTTTTCAATATACACAATTAACAGATGTTTTTCAATCTCAAAAATAATTCTATAATTTCTTACTCGATAAGAGTAGTAGCCTTTTAGATTGCCTGTCAATGCTTTTGCACAATACGGATTTTCTTCTATTTTATCAAGAGCATCAATAAACTGATTAAATAATTGTGAATTAGTTTTCTGAAAATCTGCCAAAATTTTTTCTACTTTTTTTGATAAAACTAATTTATACATTTCATATTTTATACTTCTTTTTAAAGTTTTCGTAAGAAATACAATCTTTTTTGTTCATCTTTTTACGTTCTTCTTTAAGTTCTCGAATTAAATTTGGATTTTCAGCAAGAAGCCCTATGGTTTCTTTTAACCCTTCATATTCCTCTAAAGGAATAATTGCCATCGGTTTTTCGCTTTTTATAGTAATAGTATGCATTTTTCTCCTTTTTTTATGCTATTTTGAGTATATTAGCATAACCAATTTCACTGTCAAGGAAAATAACTCTTCTACTAACCATCAAATTAGGCATAACAAACATTTATTTTAATAGGGATCGTACAAAGCAAAGCTTAAAGCCTCTGGCGGAATATGCCCTTTATTTTTCTCTTCTTTGCGTGCGGAGTTTATCCCGCTTTGGCGGGACGCTTCTTTTTGGTTATCTCTTTTTTGTAGTTAACTCTAAATCTTTATTTGTTTCTTTTTTCTCTGCGTGCTCTGCGGTTACTTAGAGTTTGCGATGTATGAGCATTATTCTAAGTTATCCCGCTCAGCTGGGCTCTGCGGTGAAAATTTCTTTGTTTCATTTGGATTTGGAAAGAACCTACTCAACTTCAGGTTATTCAGCTCCGCTGGACTACAAGTTGCCTATTTTATTTACTTCTTTCTCGAAAGTTGGTAAATACTCGCCTGTAAAACCTGCCAGCATATTTTTGCCGTATGTTCATTCGGGTTAAATCCCGAAGACATTTGCAGGTGAGGATGAATATAATTCCTGAAATCCCGCAAAACATAACTGAATTTTTTTACGTCTTCATCGATTAAATCCAGGGAGTGTGCAACATCTATAAGGTTACTTAAACTCCATTCATAAACCGGTCTTGGTTTGCCTGTCGGGTTTTTAGGACTTGAAAGCGATTCGGTAAACTCTTCCCTGTTCTTTATAGCAATGGAGAGTAATATTCCTTCGAGCGTACTTCCGCATAGGAATATTGTTGCCAGATGGGAGTTTGTGCGAAGGCAGTTTACTATTTCCTGTATTCTTTGTTTCAGGATATCGGTGATTGCGTTGTCTAATCCCAATTTCTCTAAAGAGACATCTTTGAATTTTCTGTTTATAAATTCACTTTCGGCAATGCTGTCGACAGGGATAATGACTTCTTCTTCGGTGCTTATTATTTTAACTGTTTTCCCGTCAAGGACGATTTTATACCCATCAACTGCCAGATACTGGTTAAAGTCAACAATATGTTTGTTTAAGTCCTTATTTTTAACGATAACCGGGACAGGAGAAAACAATTGTTTTATGCATTCTTCCATTTTCGGGGTTTTGTTGATTTGATTTAACTTGCGTTCGGTATAAGCATCCCGGGTCGGGAAGCGGTATCCGTAATGGTCGTCAAACCCAAGTGAATTAAAGAATTCGACTAAATCCTTACCGGAACGATTTTCGGTCCCATCATTTATCAAATATCGTAATTGTTTAATAGTTTTGTCTTGTAAATTCATATATGCCCCTCCACTATTGGTTATTCGGTAATATGAAGTTAACTATAATTTCAAGTTATTTATTTGCTTTTTGCTACCTGTTATTAATTTTCTTTTGATAAATCTCTTTCTTTATCCAGTGGTTGTCCTTTATTGTTTTTCCAATGTATCCAGCCATTTACTCTACAACCTAACACAACAGCACCGGCTGTACTAGGACTTCCAAAAATATAATCTTTCGTAAAGATATAAGAAAACTCGTTTTCTTTCCGTAAAACATCGCTAGTAAGTAGTCTTTCTCTTAATTCATGAAGCCATTTTCCGGCAGAGTTAGCTTCTTTAGTTATTGCTTGAGACCCCTTATAGATGACAAATCCTTCATCTAATAGCGTACCTTTTGCTTCAATCCCTTTTTTCTTACAAAAGTAAATATTTTTGTCGTCGATTTGTTTTGCAGAAATATCTTTGAAAATTTGATACCCTAAAGCAGAAGTAAGTAATTGTAAATTTTCTCCAAATTCTAACATTTCAGCAATATCTGCTTCGGGTAATGTCGGTTTAGACGTATCGCTTGAATTGTCTAATTTTACCCTGTTTACTTTTTTTAACAAATCAATACAATAATTTTCAAGAAATTTCACATGGGCTTTAGTCAGATTTTGATCTTTAGATGTAAAAGCTAAAGCTGTATTCCAGAAATCTTTTTTGTTGTCATGATTGCTAAGTCTATTATATAGATTTTCAGCTTCTCCTACATATACTATTGGTTCTCCGGTTTCTTCAGATTCCCCAAATAAAAAATAAACTGCCGGTTGAGAGATATCTGTTCTGTTTTTAATATTTTTTAGTCTATTTCTAGGTATTACTGTTCCTTTTCCTGTCCAGTTTGATAATTCGGCAATTCTAATTCCTGTAGGTTCTCCCTCTACTAAAAATATCTTAATTGTTTTTGGATTTTTCATAATATATTATTTCGTGATAACTTATTCAATGATGTTATTTTGTTAAAATAAACTGTCAAGACTTTTTGTTTGTTAAAAGAATTTTGGAATTGGGCTCAAAATTCACAAAACCTTGCCAGTTTCGGATAACGCCGGGCGTACCAAGTTTCCACTTCACGAATATCGTCGGCGTTTAAGCCATACATTTCATAAACCAATTTATCAATCTCTTTCTGCTCATTACTCATATAATCATAACGAGGGTTTTGTTTTTGTTTTTCATATATTTTTAGCAATAAAGGTTGAATAGATAAATTTATTGCTATATTAATAGGGATTTCCTTAACATCATCTATACCAAAATTAATACTGTGATTAATGAATACTCTTGAAAATATTTTTGTAATTTTCGAACATATCAATCCTAATATTTGATTAATATCCGCTATATTAATAAAAATATCTGAAGATCCATGATCAAATAGTATCGAACTTTTTCTAAAAGTAGGACAATAAACACCGGCCCAAGAAAAAGTAATACCATACTTAAAATAATATTCTTTATTCTGAAATCGTGCGCTCCCTGATTGCCTCATTTTTTTTACTGCAGTTTGACTCCAGTCAATAAAATAATTTGTCGGCACATAATAATTCGGCAACCATCCGGTTTCGGTATCGCTTTCTCCACCCTTGTCATAAGGCACAATAAATCTACCGTCAAACCATAAATCTTCATCAAAATTTTTATCATTTCGTGATTTATGAAATCCCTTTTCTATAACCTTTGCCCTTAATTTTTCATCACTGATAATTTTTTCAAGATCTTTTTCAATAAGTAAAAAATCTTTAAAGTTATTAATATTTTTATATGAACCGCGCGCTTCCGGATTTTGGAAAAGATAAAACTTATTATCTCCTGTTTGTAACCCAACTCTTACATCAGCAACATCCCCAAAACGAACCAGCTCAAAATTTTTATTATTAAATTTTAATTGTCTAACTTTTATCTTTTTCCCACCAATTTCTTTTTCAATTGTTTGGCAAGTCGTATCATCCATTAGCGCAAACAGTTTAGGGCTGCCGACAAAAATTGGCAGGTTAGAATTAGTTTTAATTAAATCCTGATTATACTCATATACCGCAAATTTAGATGTAGATTGACCGATAAAATCTTCCAGATGATAAAGTTTTAAGCGCATATCTTCTACTTCTTTTCTTGTCGAAATATTAGTTAAGTCAGCGACGATTAGTTTGCTATTGTTATCGGGGCTGTTCGTTACGCTCATTATGCAAGCATTGACCGTGGCATCAAAACAATCCTGATGGACTCGGATAATTTTATGTAATTGTTTCCCCAAAACCTGCTGACGCAGTTCTTTGTGGGTTTTAATCGTAAGCCAAGTATCGGAAACAATAAAAGATAAAACACCATCCGGTTTTAAAAATCTTCTTAACGCCGTGGAAACAAAAACACCATAGCTGTCTTTGCTCCCAAGCTTATGCCAATCTTTAATATCCTCTTCTACTTTTACCCCATATGGTGGATTGCCGATAACAATATCAAACCCGCCAATTTTTTGACCGTTTTCATTTTTACGGTCAAATACCTCAGAAAAGTGAAAATCGGGTTTAAAAAGCTTATAAGTACCGTCTTTAATTTTTTGCTTTAATTTATTAATTTTTTTTAGTATGGGATTAATGTTTTTTGCGAATCTATCAGAATGCTGGTTTTTTAATTGAGATTCAAGCTCCGCTTCATATTTTTTGACAACTGAGCTAATTAATTTGTGTTCACGGTCATCAAACTCTTTTTTGAGCGTTCTTTTTTCTTTTTCATATTCGGAAATATAAAACTTATCTTTACGGTCAAGCATTTCCGATTTAATCTTGTCAAATTCCGATTCCTGGGACAATAGTGATTGCTGACTAATGACAGTTTGATTAAAAATATCTATATCATCAATTTTTTCTTGTAAAGAATTTCCGACACGAAATTGAAAATCAAGATTTGGAAGTGGTTCGGCTTCAACTTCAGCTTTTTCATAATCCACAACCAACGCCAACCATAATCGAAGCTTGGCGATTTCTATTGCACCCGGATCAATATCTACACCATAAAGATTTTCTTTTATGAATTGTTTTTTAAGCAACACTTCATTGATATTTTTACCGACATTCACATTCAATCGTTTTCGCAAATCAACCCAAATATGCATCATTTCTACAGGGAAAGCAGCAGAACCGACTGCAGGATCAAGTACTTTGATATATTTTAATTTATCATCCAGTAATCGTATTTCATCTTTCTTAAGGTCGAGATTCTCTATTTCTTCTTTGCGATAAATCAATTTATAGAGTTTTTTCTTATCTATATTCGTTTCATTCTGTAGAAATTGCCATAAAGAATCTTTCACCATAAAGTGGACAACTTCTCTCGGAGTATAGAAAGTACCTTTTTTACCTCGTTCTTCTTCAGCTAAAGTGTTTTCAAAAACTTTTCCCAGCATTTCCGGGTCAATGGAAACTTCCTGGTCGTCCAGTGAATTCTCGTCAACAGTAAAATTATAACTTTCAAAAAAATTTAAAATTATGTCTTTAATAAACTCGTCATCAAATAAAATAAATTTATTTTCGCTTTGTAGATTATTTTCCAGTTCACTTTTTTCAAATAGCCCGCCATTTAAATAGGGAGTGTCTTTATATTGTTTTTTTATTTCCTCCGGGCGTTCGTTTTTCTTTTTAGCAAAAACATCAAAAAACAATGGCTGGAAAAATTCCAAATAGATATTTGTATTGTTATTTTCAACTGTTTTTCTTATATAATTTTTTTGATTTTCAATCCAGCCTTTACGCTGTATAAAATAAATAAAAACAATTCTACCCAACAAAGTATAAACAAATCTGTTAATCTGTTCTTTGTATTCTTCAGGGGAATATCTATCTTTCAGCCATAGGCAAACCGTGTTCTTGTTTTGTTGTTCGAATTGTTGCTTTGTACGTTCAAAAATTAACCTAAAGTCATCAAAGAATTTGGTAGTGACTTTTTCAACGCTAAAAGCATCTTTAATCTTTTCTAAGCTGGAAAAGTCTCCCTCGTCGATTCTTTGTAGAAAAGTCTTATTTGTTAATTCATCACTGACAAAATAGGTAAAACGGCGAAAAGCGCTCCAATCTATTTTTTTACCAAGATAATTGGCATATATCAGAGAAAAGCGAAAACTGCCCGCTTGATTGTAATAAATAAAAATACCGGCATCAGTTTGCGTCTCCTTGAGAATTTTCTTTCCCAGTTCGTATTGTAGTTTCTTGCCGGAGCGCTCAGACAATTCTTGTTTGGCTTTAAAAGCGCAGACGAGTAGTGCGCCGTCATCCAAATATAACTCGCCAAGTTTCAAACCATTAGAAAAGTTATCCGTATTATAATCAAAGTTTTGTTCGCTTGGACGAAACTTGCTGTTTTTTTCAGAAAAAAAGCGCTTCAATCTTTGAAGATCAAAATCAGTTATGATGTTTTGTAAAATATCCCTGCTCATAGTTTTTGATTCTCAATTGCGATAATAATTTCTTTGGACAAATCCCTCTGACGGTCTTTCTCTTTTTGTAAGTAATCCACTCCCCCTAATTCTTTTTTAATCGCATCAATTTCTTTGACAGTTCCTTTAATACCTTTATCGTCAGTAAACTCTAAATTGGAAATACGACGCAAGGTATAGTCCGAAAGTGTACCGTAGTCAATAATATCTTCGAGTAAAGTCCGCAAAAAGTCCTTATGAGGCATTATTTCTTCGTGCTTAACAGTATATATTAATGATTTAAGGTTAATAATCGATTTTTGCTCCAAACTCTGAGCACTAATTGGATTTGTGCGGTATTCTTTGAATTTTTTTACATTTTCGTATGCATCCCAAGCACGGTCGGAAAATTCCAATGGTTTTTCTTCTTTATCACAAAGGATGTTAGCAAAAACATCTTCAAAAATAGTTGGAGAAACTTTGTCTTTTCCATCCTCACTGTATTTAACGCTATAGACATATAGACGACCCTTTTTCAGGAAAACCAAAAGTTCGTTTTCACTATACTTTTTTGCAACTTTAATCCGTGGGGGATATTTTTTTAGCGCCTCAATAAGTTCAGGATTCTCTTTTTTAATCTTTTCATAAATAGTCAACGCCTTAGTATAAAAACTTTCTTCTCCCAGTTTGTCCGGATTTTGCCGAATCTTCTCATAAAGTCGGGAAGGCGTTGGTTCTTCAGAAGGGTCAAAAATCTTAGAGTCTTCGCCTAAAGTATTGTGAATGAGGAACATTTTATTTGAAGCAATTTCTCTTGATTTGACTAACTCCGCACCTTTTTCAGTGGGGAAGAAATTTACAATATAAAGCTCGTCAAAAACTTTTTTGCTGATACGATTAATACGACCGACACGTTGAATTACTCGTACCGGATTCCACGGAATATCATAATTTACAACCATACCGGCACGATTCAAGTTAAATCCTTCGGAAATTCTATCTGTAGATAGGATGGCATCAAATTCGTCTTCCTGACTTTCGTAAGATGCATCAAAGTTTTTATTGATAGAGAACACCTTTTGTGTAGATAAATCACCGGATATAACAAGCAACCTGTCGCCAAAATGCTTTTTTAGAATTGGCTCTAGATATTTGACAGTGTCAAAATATTCAGAAAAAATAATTATTTTTCTTTTGGGTTCACCTTTGTTTGGATTTTCTTTTAAAACCGCCTTTATATTATTAAGCAAACAATCTGTTTTAGGGTCATTTTTGACAAGGTCTAATGCTTCTAAATCTTGCAGGATTTTATTAAAAAGTTCTAAATCTTCTTTAATATGAGCAATAAAATCATCTTTATAGTCAAAATTATTTATTATATAAACTTTGTGATTTTTGGGATATTCGCCATTTTTAACCTTATCTGAATATTCATTGAGATATTCTTCAATTTCTTCAGGTTCTTTGGTGTAAATATCTTTCATCAAATCTCTATCCAGAATATATTTACCCGTTTTATCTATAAACTCCTGCGCAGTTTCAGTAATTTTTATAAAGTTTTTAATGCTTTGCCTAAATGAGCCAAACGAGCTTTCAAATCGCTTAACCATTAAGCGACGCATAAAATCATACAAGTTACGTTGTTGAAGTAATTGAAAGTTTTCTTTTTCTGTCAGCTTATCTCTTTTGGTTTTTCCTTTTTCATATTCAAAGGGATGATAAATTGCACCCTTAAATTGGCCTCCTTCCTCCGGATCGCCAAAATATACACTGATGATTTTGTCGTAAAAGTCAGATTGCGCTTTGGTCAATTCATAAAACCATTCTTTTGGGTCGGCAACTTTTGATAGATTTTTTACTTCATCTTTATAATAAGGATTATTCTGTAAGTCTAAGCGGTTGCGTCGTATTGTTACTGGTTCAATAACATCTCTTATTTGTTTAGCCAGATATTTTGATCTCTGCTTTACTTTATCAAGATTTATGTTTTTCTCTTCAAATAGTCCTTCATAGTACGCTAAAGCTTTTTCCCTTTTATCGTCTTTTTTAGAATTCCAATACTTTTTTATATAGCCCAGTTTATCAAATATACCTTTAAATGCCTGAAACTTTATAACTAAATTGTTTTCCAGAGTAATTGAGGATTTTTTCGGCGTAATAAAGAGCGAGAGCAAAGAAAGAATGTCCCTCGGTCTATTATTGAAAGGGGTAGCTGTCAGTAATATTACAATTTTATCGCGACAGAGATTCCTTAGATATTCATAATCTTTCGTATCTTGATTTCTAAATCTGTGCGCTTCATCAATAATAATAACTTCAATATCTTTTGTCTTTTGAACAAACGCAGCAGTATCTTCCAAATCTCCCAAAGAACGAATTTCCCAATCTGTCATACCAAACTGTTCTGCATATTTTTTCCAACCGGAATTTTTGTTCTTATCGCCAATCAATCCCGGCGGACAAATTACGACACCTCGTTTTTTTAGTTCTTTGGCAACTGCGCAGGCAATAATTGTTTTCCCTAATCCCACAACATCGGCAATAATCACGCCATTGTTCTTTTCTATAATCGAAAGAGCTTGTCCAACAGCATCTAATTGATAAAGATAAGGCGTGTATCCATTATCCTTGAATGTTTTAATAAGGGATTCTCCGATATCTTTTTGCTCAAAAGAACCAAGGTATGCCTGAAGTACCAATATAAATGCATCAAAAGGAAGTATCTCTTTTACGAGAGTTTCATTTTCAACAACTTCTAATAACCTCTTTTTTGTAACATCGTTTTCTGTAATTTTAATTGCATCTCCCCATAGTGAATCAAAATATTTTTCAGTATCTTCAAACCCATAATCACTAATCTCTACATTGAATTCTTCTTGTGTGGAAAGTCCGGAATTAGTTAAGTTGCTACTGCCGGTGATAAATAAATTTTTTCTACCAACTTGGTCCTCTTGAAGCTTGAAAATATAAACCTTAGCATGGTTTGGATTAAGTGTTTTTCTGATGATTAGTTTGTTTTCACGGATAAGTTTAAGAAAATACTTCACCTGTTCATAAAAATCTTTTTTATCAAAATTTTCAGTATTTAGAGATTTTTTTATGGATTCAAAAAATTTATAACAACGCTCCTCGTCGGAAAGTTGTTTTTCCGGATCGCCATACTCCAAGAGACCATAATTTGATTTGTCCACATTGAGTCCGACAAGAACGTTAATTTTTACGTTTGGATTGTCTTTTAACCCTTGATATAGCTCTCTAATCCCGGAGAAATAGAAGAAACCAACCAAAAATTTTAATTCGTCACTTTTGTTTATAAGCTCTATCAGACGATTTTTTAAATTATCCGCACCACTGTTTGTAATGAAATTACTCATAGTTTTTTCTTAGCTGACAAGTTGTATTATTAAAACGGGAATGGGAAAAGTCAAGTTTTTTGGGAAATAGAAAATCGTATATTAGTGTAATAGTATATTAGTTAATAGGAAACGAACAGAAAATCAGGGACAGAAAATCGTATATTAGGGTATTAGTTAGAAGGAAATTAACAGAGAGATCCTTCGCTATACTCAGGATGACAGACGCAGGGGATTTGTTATTAGGAGCATATCAGAAGACCAGGATATCAGTTGGCAGGAGACCAGAATATCAGAGTATCAGATTACCAGAAAATAGTTAATAGTATATTAGGGGATTAGTTATTAGTGTATTTGGAAATCGTTATTCGCTTAAAAGATTAGTAATAATTTTAGTTAAAATGTCTTTTTCTTTCGGGATACTTTCCGCAATAAGCAAAGCCAGAGCAGTTAATGCATTATCATTGATTTTCTTCTCCCCGTTTTTTTTAAGCAGGTAATTATTTTTGTCTAAAAAATAAATAAACAGAAAAGAACCAATACGTTTGTTGCCATCTATAAAAGGATGGTCTTTGATAATAAAATACAAAAGGTGTGCCGCTTTTTCTTCTAACGATGGATATAATTCTTTTCCATCAAAAGTTTGATAGACAGCGCCTAAAACCGCCATTAACTTTTCTTCTGATTCCCGCCCAAATAAATCGCTTGCTTCTTTTTTAAGCAGCAACCTGGTTTTTATTCCCTGAATCATTTGTTTGGCATCTTTATAAGTCAAAATAAATTTTCCCTTTGCTTTTTTAACAAGCGGGACTTCTTTTTTATCATATCGCCCAAGCAGAGTAAGGGTTTTAGAATAATCAGCAAGTAAGTTAAGAATTTCCTGTTCTTGTCCGGATAGGATTTTATGTTTGGTTTTTTCCTGCAGGAAATCAATTGTTTTTTGTAATTCTTTTAATTTATCTTGCGTTTGTATTAATCTTTTCTCATTAATAGTATATCCCTGAATTAAATGTTCTTTTAGGGTTTTAGTTGCCCAGATACGGAATTGGGTGCCACGAATTGATTTAACTCTATATCCAACAGAGATAATAGTATCTAAATTATAAAACTCTACGGCTCTTTCTACTTGCCTACAGCCCTCGGTTTGAACTATTCGGAAATTCCGAATAGTTGAATTTTTATCCAACTCCTTTTCTTTATAGATATTTTTTATATGTTCGTTAATAGTAGGAATTTCCTTGTCGAAAAGCAAAGCCATTTGTTTTTGCGTCAACCAAACAGTTTCTTTTTCAAATCGTACCCTTAACTCAACCTCTTTTTTGGGTGTTTGATAAATTGCTATTTCGCCTTTTGAGGGATTATTTTTTTTCATAATTTTCTCCTGTTAGTTAACGTTAAGTTCTATTATTAAAACGGGAACGGGAAAAGTCAAGGAGAAAAAATAGTGGACAGTGGTTCCGCCTGAGGCGGACAGGCAGTTGGCAGGATATCAGGTTACCAGGGAATCAGATTACAGAAAATCGTTATTAGGATATTAGGGTATTCGTTAATAGGAGACAGATTTATTTCTTTTTTAATTTCTTAGCTTGTGGTCTCAAATAGTTTTCTTTTGAAACAATAGACCTTTTTAACCTTTTTTCTAATTTTTTTCTGGCATCTCCGGCAATTTTTCCTCCTGCTTTGGCATCGGATTTTAATTTTGGTACACCTTGAGAATCTTCAGTCCGATGAATTTCTGTAGTTGCTCTTTCTCCTAACATCGTAAAAATCAATTCAAAATCATCCATATGGTCACGCAGGTTTTCTCTTTTTAATCCTTTGATTTTTTTATACCGACTGGGCGTTATACCAAAAGTTGCTTTTGAAATCTCTGCCGTCAAAATCTCATAATCCTTTTTTTCTTCTGCACCACGTTTTTCCCATTCATCGGTTAATTCTTCTCTGATTGCTATTCCCCGCATTCTTTTTTCTATCCAATCATCAGGGTACCCTTTGAGTTTATAAAGGAGTCTTGTTCTTTTGGTTGCAAGTTCCGGATTTTCTATTTCCTGTACCCGTTCATATCCTACCTTAGCCAACCAGCGTTTAAATGGTTCGGCTTTGGGAGATGGTATGGATTGGACAATACGGAAAATGCCTTCAGTATTGGCACAATCAGTTTCATACTTTTTCCCGTCGGAAGCTTCCAATTTCAGTCGGTGACAAAATGTCACCAACTCACTCCCTTCTTCTCTTAATCTTTGAGCAAGTTTATTCCAATACTTTCTTGCCATATAATCATCAGGCTGGTCGGTTAATACTTGCACTACATCCACAACTGAAAACCACCACTCGTTATTATAAATAGTTTTCCTAATTTGTTTGCCTTTGAATAATGCAATTTTAGTTGTTTCCATGATTTTCTCCTATTAGCTAATAGTATGTTTCTATTATTAAAACGGGAATGGGAAAAGTCAAGTTTTTTGGGAAATAGAAAATCGTATATTAGTGTAATAGTATATTAGTTAATAGGAAACGAACAGAAAATCAGGGACAGAAAATCGTATATTAGGGGAATAGGATATTAGTTATTGGGGTATTAGTTATTAGGGTATTAGCGTAATAGTTAATCGGAAGACATCAATGGCGGTGAATATCTTTCTTTTTGTTTCAGAATCAAGCATTATGTAATCTCCCAGTGTCCGCCTTTATCAGGACCGACTCGTTTTATTTTCCCGAATTTTACTAATCGTGTCAAATGATATTTTACTCCGTCTTCGGTAATGTTTCCTATTTTTTCAGCAAGTTCCTTTCTCGTAATCTGTGAGTTTTCATTTATTAAGTCAAGGATTTTCTGGGCAGTTTTCTGGGTAGTTTTCTGGGCAGTTTTCTGGGACTTTTCTGGGAACTTTTCAGATAAGTTTCTGCTAATTATAACGCTGAACCAATCTGAATCTATATCAAATTGAATTTTATCTTTCATCAATTTTTGAACGCTGTTAATACCGGAGCCAATTCTTTCTACAACTCTCAGCCTGTGGACTAAATCTACAAATAATGGATTCCTTGCAAGACTGCGTTTCCCTAATTCGCTTCTTTTAAATAATAATCCTCCCGGATTTGAAATTTCAAAACGGTCGGAATAGATTTCAATTATTACTCTTCCTTCGGAAAAATAATCTCTGTGTGTCATAGCATAGTTATTAGGAAACGAACAGAGAGATTCTTCTCCGCCTGAGGCGGATCAGAATGTCCAGCGGAGATGGATAACCCTGTACAATAAATATACAGGGTAAGTTGGACTAAATTTCCGCCTTCGTCACAAATAAACTCCAACTAAAAGATTTTTCTTGCCAAGTTTTTGGAACGGACTTATTGTCGTGACAGATGGTTGAGTTAGTATAGATAGCGTAGATGGGAACAGAAAGTGCACAGAGGACAACGTCAGGAAAACTGATAAGTTAGGCTAATCCCGCTAGAGCGGAAAAGTCCAACTAGATCAGGAACACTGATAAGAAACTCTAAAGGCTAACGCCTAAGAGTTTCTAAGGGGAGAAAATGAAAAAATATAATAAAACATTACAAAAGATTACATACATCGCAGTTCTTTTATCCTGCATCACTATCGCATCCTACGCCCGCGATACCGATATCACAAAATTCATAACTAACGGAGATAATACCTATAGACCTGATGTATGGGCGGATAACGTATTCAAAGAAATTACTACTATCGTCGATAAAAGTAAAATCCCCCGAAAAGTCGTTGCTGTATCTGATTATAAAGGAACTAATAACCAATACTATACCTTCGTCGCTTATGTTAAAGATAATAAAATCCAAAATATAGTCCCCCTTGACGGAACCGAGTTTTTCTCGGGCGTCGGTGAAAATAATAATGATTATGTCTTTAAAGATATTGATATTGACGGAGACAGCATAAACGAAATATTGGCTATAACTTACACAGTAGGCGGACAGGGAACTAATTTTGCATACATAAATATACTTAAAGATGCTTCAAAAATTTTTGACCTTTGCCTCAGCGAGATTCGTTACCAAATACTCAAAAACTCCTCCGGAGAATCCATCTCCGTCCCGATGAGTGAAGCCGATTTGTTTACTATCCGCTATCACCAGGGAACTAAAGAACTCGAAATAAAAACAGATATCTGGACAAAAATATTCGTCTGGGATGGGAAGAAAATTGTCTTCAAAAAATTGGAACAGAAGTGAAGATGGTGGTCGGTGGTGAGTGGTCAGTGGTGAGTAACGGAAAGAAGAGACAAAGAAGTAAAAATGCCCAGCCACAGCAGAGCTGGATAACAGTCTCTAATCCCGCCATGGCGGGAAAGAGACTGTAACCAAAATCCCCCAAAAAACAAACAAAAAATATTGCCACGGATACGAAATACAAAAGAGAAGAGAATTCTGGACGCACCTGCCTGCCGGCAGGCAGGGATTACTGCAGATAACCCTCCTACGGCGGGCAGGCAGGATAAAAAATTAGAAGACTAAAAAACAAACAGATACTGCAAAAACTTTGGAAAAAAGGATTCTCGTGTAGATCTACGCAGATTTGAAAGAGAGCATACTAGTATATCAGAGAATCAGAGGACAGAATTAACAGAGAGATTCTTCGTTGCACTCAGAATGACAAAGACATAGGGGATTAATAATTACCGGGTTATTTCGCCGGAATTACTTTCAAAAACTGCCGTTTGCCTACCTTTAAAACTACCGGGGATTTTACTTCTAACTCGAACTTGATATCCGTCACTACCTGCCCGTCCACCTCTATCGCCTTCTGCTCTATCAACCTTCTCGCCTCATTCTTCGTCGGCACCGCCCCCGAATCCAACAACAACTGCGGTAACCATATCTTCGGTTCTTTTACCTCGTAAACCCTCATATCCTCCGGAACTTCCTTTTTGCTGAACATCTTCACAAACCCCTGCTCAGCTTCCTTCGCTTCCGTTTCGGAATAATATACTTTTACTATCTCATAACCTAACCTTGACTTTATGTCCCTCGGGTTTGAAGTCTTTAATAACTGCTCTATTTCCTTGACCTCAACTTCGCTCAAGTTCGTCGCCAGCTGAAAATAATTCATAATACAGGAATCCGGTATGGACATAACTTTTCCGAACATATTCACCGGTGTTTCCGTAATGCCTATATAATTGCCATAACTCTTGCTCATCTTCTTTACGCCGTCAGTTCCCACAAGTATCGGCATCGTCATCGTTACTTGCGGAGCCTGAAAATATTCTCTTTGTAATTCCCTGCCCACAAGCAAATTAAACTTCTGTTCCGTTGCCCCGAGCTCAATATCGGTCATCGTCGCAACCGAGTCATACCCCTGGAAAATCGCATAAAACAATTCGTGCAAGGAAATCGGTTCGTTGTTCTTGTACCTGTTGGAGATTTCTTCCCTTTCCAATAACTGCGCTAAAGTAAACTTTGACGCAAGTTTGATTATCTCTTCTGAACTTAGTTTGCCAAGCCACTCCGAATTATACCTGAATTCAGTCTTTTCGGGGATAAGAATTTTGAATATCTGTTCTTTGTACGTAGCCATATTTTTCTCTATTTCTTCGTTTGTGATTTGGGGCCTTGTTTTTGACCTTCCTGAAGGGTCGCCGATTTTTGCCGTAAAATCCCCGACAATCAAAAGAGCAATATGCCCGAGTTCCTGGAATTCACGTAACTTCCGCAACACTACTGCATTCCCGAGATGCATATCGGGAGCTGTCGGGTCTATTCCCAACTTTACACGTAACGGTTTTTGGAATTTTTCGCTGAAGTTCAGTTTGTCTAAAAGTTCGTTCTCAGGTATGATTTCTACGGTATTTCTTTTGATGAACTCAAGTTGTTGGGATGTATTCATTACTTCAATTCGACAAGGAATCAGGCGACTGGTCTACGTTTTCGTCTTTAATAATAGTCTCTTCTATGTATTCGTTTACGCCGGACTTTACATAACTCGCCGCAGTATGAACCGCGCTTTTTATTGCTTCTGCGCTTGACCTGCCGTGAGAAATTATAGTCACGCCTTTTACTCCAAGTAAAAATGCCCCGCCATATTGTTCGTAATTGAATTTTCCGAATTCTCTTCGCAAGGCGCCTGCAATCAAAGCTCCGCCCATTTTTGCCCAGACTGAACTGTCTATTGTTTTCTTTATTACATCCTTAAAAGTAGAGAGAACACTTTCCGCCAACTTCAATAATATGTTTCCTACCATCCCGTCACATACGACGACGTCGCTTATTCCTTCAATAATCTGATGTCCCTCTATGTTGCCGATAAAATTCAATTTCGATTTTTTCAGAATGTCAAAAGCTTCTTTCGTGAGAGGACTTCCCTTAACTGACTCCTCCCCTACTGACAGTATAGCTACTTTCGGGTTGTTATTGCCGGTAAGTTTTTCTATGCATTTTGCTCCCATAATTCCAAATTGATAAAGGTCATAAGGTTTAACAAAAGTCACCGCGCCGACATCAAGGATAAAAGTAAAATTTCCCGATTTCGTCGGGAAAAATATACCAAGCGCAGGTCTGCGAACGCCTTTCAACCTGCCAAGAGTCAAAAGACTGAACATCACACACGCGCCTGTGCTACCGGCGCTTACGAATGCGTCTATCTTGCCCTCTTTTTGAAGCATCGTCCCTATGGCGATGGACGAATCTTTTTTCTTTCTGAAAGCCTCTTCAGGAAGTTCACTGCAACTTATTACGGATGGCGCATGGACAATCTTGTCTTCGGGTAAATAACCGGCAAGTTTCTCCCTGTCCCCTATGAAAAGGATATCAATATCTTTTTCAAGGAGCAAGCTTTTTGCGGCTTCTATGACCATCTGCGGAGCATTATCCCCGCCCATCGCATCAAGCCCGATAATTATCTTCTTCATAATAAGTATGTTAGCAATATACTATATTTTCGTGGAAGTCAAGTGGAAAATTAGTTAAATGTACCAAAGAATTTTTCACCGCAGAGACGCAAAGTTCGCAGAGAAGAAAAAAATGGGAAGAGTTTAACCTCGGATTACCGAGCTCTACTAAGCTGAATCTTCTTTATCTGTGTTTATCCCTGCCTGCCGGCAGGCAGGTGCGTCCAAAAATTCTAAACCACTAAACCTACTTACCTTACTTAACCACTCACCTAACTCAACTTCAGATTACCATGCTAAGCTGGGCTTTCTAGAACTTTATCCAGAGCGGAACAATGGCAAGAATTAAAAATGCCAGAGTAAGCAGAACGGAAATCGTTGTCCCCGTGATGAAAAACAACGGCCCGATTTTCTTGATTCCCGTATCTTTAAGATTTTTCCTCACTAATATCTCTATTACCCATCCCCCCGAATAAAGAACATTCGCGGAAACACCATAGAAAATTATAAACATCATCGCGGAATACATATTTTTATGACTTAAATCCGTCTTAGTTGCAAGAAGAAGAATTATAACGCACAACATCCCCGTAACAAACATAATCAAGTTGTAATGCCATCTTTTCGTTTCCCACCACCTGATTATTTGTTTGGAGTTCTCGGGCTCCGCATCCTGTTGTAGAACCCTTTTTATCCAGTTCATAGTTCTCCTTTTTTCTTTAACATCTTTTCCAAAATTTCACTCGCATCTTTAATAAACTTATCACAATTTGAAAATGCGTTCTTTTCGTTTGCCTCTTCCAAACCCCTTTTCGTAGTAACATCATATCCAAGTAGTTTCCTGCAACTGATTGATTTATGAAGCTTTTTGAATTCTTTTGCGAAATTTCTTGCAAGTTTATAAGTTAATTCTTTTGCGTCTTTATCTTCAAGCGTATATCTTCCGTATTTCAAACCTATAACCATAAAAGCGGCAGTAACCGCGCCACAGGTTTTCTGCATTCTTCCCATCCCCCCGCCAAATGCGCAGGAAATTTTTAAAGACGTTTTTTTATCCAGCCCGAACTCATCGCTGAATGCCAATAATACGGACTGCGCACAGTTGAATCCTTTTTGAAAAGATAAAACCGCTTTGTCGGAGTTTTTCATTTATTTAATTAATCTTATGCGCTTCCCAGTTTTTATCAACCCATAACCCTATGATTTCAACTTCAAACCCCCATAATTTCATCACTTTTATCGCCTCAAGTATCTGGGCTTTTTGAATTTCTTCTTCCACGGGATTCCCCGCGCAATCATAATGTCCCGTTATAACAATAAGTTTGGAATGATGTTTGTGGACCGAGATTCCAACTCTCTTTTTTATGGACTCAATCATATGGGTGTCTGTGTTTTCAGCCAATATCTTGTTGGGGCCCGGCTCCGTTATCATATCCACAAAATCTATCGGGAACTCGCTCTTTATCCACTTGACCACGGGAACCTGCATTCTCCCGTCCATACAGTTAATCGCAGTAGCAAAAGTTTTGTTTTCCATAAGCTCCTTTTACAAAAATATATTACCTGAACAATCAACCAAACATAGTTTTAAAAAATTTTAAGTCAATGTTTTTTTGTAACCACTCCAAGAAAACGGGCAAACTGCCCCCGCCTAAGCAGGATCATCGACGTTCGCCCCTACGAAGAAACTCGGGTAGACACATAGGTCTACCCCTACAAATGATAACGCGCCGTTCGCCCCTACGATAGATAAAGGAAAACAAATATTAGTTATTCGTGAAACGAAGAAACTTTCCGGTTGATATTGACAAAACCAAATACTCTGGTAGAAATAAACTTATGAGTATTTCATTATCGGACATAATTAAAATAAGGCAAAGCGTTCGGGCTTATCTTGATAAACCCATAAAAGATAACCTTATTGAAGAGATAATCGAAGCGGCAAGACTCTGTCCTTCTGCCTGCAATTCACAACCCTGGCGGTTTATCGTAGTTACGGATAAAAACATAAAAGACCAAATTACAAGCAAAGTGCTTAACGGTGTCTTTCTCCCGAATAGCTGGGCAAAAACTGCTCCCGTAATAATTGCAGTTTGCGCAGAATTGAGCTTCGTTCCGCATACCGCAGCTTCCACACTAAAACGAACAAAATTACACCTTTTGGATATGGGCATTGCCATCGAACAACTGGTTTTGAAAGCAACGGAACTCGGTTTAGGAACATGTATAATAGGTTGGTTTAACGGAAAAACGCTGCACAAAATACTAAACATACCACACCATATACAAACGGTCGCGTTAATAACATTGGGATATCCCGAAGAGCCTCTCGCTGTAAACCAAGTAGAAAAAATCCCGTTAGAGAAAATACTTTTTTGGAATAAATATAAATAGATATACTAAGTCGGTTACGAAAACACAAAAGAAGAAGAGTTTCACAGAACAAAAAGTCGCCCCGCCCAAGCGGGGTAAACTCCGAACGCAGAGAGGTCTTAGTGTTAAAAAATTACAAACAGAGAATAGAAATTAGACAGGATTAACAAGATAACAGAAAAACAAATTAAGGTCCCAGAGAAAAAGAATAGAGTGCACAGAGAAAAGAAAACAAAAGTATAGCCACGCCTGCCTGCCGGTAGGCAGGGATTTGCACGGATAAGAAATTGCACTGAAGAATAAAAAAAGGGCGGGTAAAACCCGCCCTTTTTTTAATATTTTATATTATTCTATTATAATGGCTTTCTTAGTGTTCGTGCAGGATGAGCACCCTTCAAAGTTCATCCTATAGAAATAAGTTCCCGCGGAAACCTGTTTACCGTTAATATCCCTGCCATCCCACTTAATATTATGTTTGCCCGCTTTAAGTTCTTTATCTGCAAGAGTGTAAACAAACCCGCCGGATTTATCGTAGATGTTTATTGTTATTTTTGCAGTCTTTGGCAAACTAAAACTAACGGATACCCTAGATTGAGATGGGTTAGGCGCAATGACAAGAGTTTGTATGTCCTTTGACATATTGCCTTCTTCCGCTCCTACCATAGGCCCATAAAAACATCCCTTTACTTTGTAGACGGTCGTAGGAGTTTCACTATTTACAAAGTATTCATCGGTATAAGGATTAAGTTCTATTGCCCTGCCGTTTTGTGGGGGAACGGTAATCCGATGATTCATAACTATCCCGCCTGTTTTTGTCAATTCCCATACCACGACTGAGTCAGGCGCAACTCCCGTCTGCGCAAAGTAAGTCATAAGCAAAAGCAAGTTCCCACCGCCGGCAGCGCGAGGCTCGTAAGCCAGACAACGAGCCGCATATTGGTTCAAAGTCGGTGGGGTTAAAGGAATGGCAAAATTAGACAACACCGTCCCGGTTGTGCTTACCTTATATATCCTATATCCCGACATATCGACTGCCCATAAATAGGTGCCGTCAAAAGCTAAACCCGTAGGATATGTTGCGGGAGAAGCAAAAGAAGTAATAATTGCTCCGTTTGAAGGATTCACTTTGTAAATCTTTTTGCCGCTCTTACTGTGAACCCATAAAGTGTTATCCGTTTTGGACCAACATATATCCGTACAGGTATCACCGTTCGGCGTGTTTATATAACTAATCTGCGCGCCGGTCGTAGGATTAAGTTTGGCTATACGATTTGTATATACAAGGGATGCCCATAAATTGGTCCCATCAAATGCAAGCCCGTAAACGGTTCCCGATGGCGGAGAAAATGATGTTACCTGAGTCCCGGTTTTACAACCCAACGGCACTACAAAAGAAGTATCTTTAACGTACCCGCCACTTGCAGTAATATGCAAACTAAAAGATATATCCTGCGGAGTTGAAGCCCCGGCGCTTGCCGTTGCTCTGTAAGGAGAAGATGTATTACTCGCAGACCCACCATTAGCTATTGAACCAAAACTTGCAGAATTCGTATTTATAGAGATGTTACCATTTGCAGTAGCTATAGTCGCCACAACACCCGTAGCGCTAACGCCTAAATTTCCAAGATTTAAAACTACGCTAACCTGTTCTCCCGGGTCCCATATATTATCAGTAGCCTCCGTTGCCGTTTTATTGCTTAAGTATACATTAGGAGCAGTATTGTTTGCCATAATAAGATAGGTAGGATATCCTGGTCCCACGCTTTCTTCCGAGCCATAAGAAATCCAACCATATCCGGCACTTCCCCAACCTGTTCCCCAAGAATTTTTTATAAGCCATGCGCCTTGAGAATCATCGTATCCACACAACGTTACCCCGTGATTATAAAGCGTCGTTTTTTCTCCACTATCCGTAAGGACAGGGCTGTAAACTCCACCCAGATAATAGAAGAAGTCTTTACTTGCAGTTACCGCGCAAGCCATAGGACCTTCTGCTAATTTCTGTTTGTATACGGAAGTATAATTTCCCGTCATATCTATCAAATCCCAATCATAAGCTTTAACTACTCGTGACGTCCAATTTGAACACCTCTGGCTGCATGGAGCTTCAGTCGAACTGCTGGATTGCTGGTACGTGAAACAAGCTTCATCCGGAAGCCCGGTTACTCTTACAAAATTCGCAGCATAATCCGTTCTGCCGCCGCTGCATCCGTTATTATTGTTGTCGCAAGAAACCAGCGTTTGTTCGGATAAATCTATGGTAGTATCAGGTTTATTATAAGAGATTTTCCAGCGTGCTTCACAACCCGCAACAGTGCAAAAAGCCCAGCAAGAACCACAATTCCCCTGGTTTTTTACGGGAGTCATCCAGTTCTTCCCGTTATAACTACGCCAGTCTATAGAGGCTTTTAGATTCCCCTTTACAACCCCTTTATATATATGTTCCGTGGGAACCTCAGAACGAATAACCGGAATATTACTACATAGTTTTGCTTTTTCTTCATCCGTAAAGTCAGACACAGAAGTATGCCCGGCAGTCCATTTTGCACCTTTAGCCTTAATCGCCTGCTGCACTTCCGATAAAGTAACACTTTTAGCATTTAAAATAGACCCCATCGGCACTAAACACAACAATAATATATACAAGAACTTTTTCATATTCAATCACCCTCCTTCAGATGATAAACCTATATTTTACAACACAAATCCACATATCCTTTACTTTTTATATTATATATATGATATTTTATTGCTTTTTTGTCAAGGGGTATTTTATTTTATGACAAAAAGATCAATAGCCCCAATACTACTCCCAAATTCGACTGATTTAGCACAACCAAAGCAACATTCCCGCAAGAATAACGAGACAAGAAAATACTTGACAAATAAATACTAAGTTATAAGAGTGTGACATAATAATTATTTCGCTTGAAGCGAAAAGGCCTATTAAAACTATGTTTTCGGGAAACATTGTCCGAAAACAAACGTAAGTAAGAGGGGGGGGAAAATGAAAAAGGCAGACCTTGTGGAAAAAATCGCCGGTGGGTGCGAAATCACAAAAAGAAAGGCGGAAATGGCAGTTACTACCTTTACAAATGAAATCGTTAATGCACTCATAAGGGGAGAAAAAGTTACACTCGTAGGATTCGGAACATTCTCAATTAAAAAGAGAGCCGCCAGAAAAGCCAGAAATCCAAGAACAGGCGCTACAATTAGTGTCCCTGCAAAAAAAGTTCCAAGATTCCAACCCGGTACAAAATTAAGAAGCAGAGTAAAATAAACTTGAAAATCTAAGGGAGGGTTCTTTAAAAAGAGTCCTCCCTTATCTTTTTATACTAGCATCGTTACCAAAAAGTTAAGTAAGTTAGAGACTCCACGAATCACGAACTCTAACTAATAAATAATAAAGTTAAACAATCTTAGTATTAATTTTTTTCGAAACGTATGGGTTTTTTACACAATTTACTGAATTTCATTTTTCCTCCTCATTGCAGTATATGTAAAAAGTATCTTGAACCGGATGAGAAAGTAGTATGCAACGAATGTTTTAATGGTATTCCCGTTATTGTCCCTCCTTTTTGCGCGAGGTGTGGAAAACCGACAAAGAGCGAGAACGTATGTAATGACTGTATAAAAAATCCGCACCAGTTCACAAGATTAATCGCATTGAGTGAATACAGCGATATTACAAGAGATTTCGTATTGTTATTCAAAAACAGGCAAAAATTTTCTCTCGGGAAAAGACTTGCATCTCTTATGGCAGTTCTTATCAAACAGGATGAGTTTATTTTTTCTGCGGATGTTATTATCCCCGTTCCTATACATATGGTAGTAAGACGACACAGGGGATTCAATCAAAGTGAAATTTTGGCAACCGAAATCTCAAAAATAACGGATATTCCAATGATAAGTGATGTTTTGATTCAGGTGAAACGAACCCAACCGCAAAAATATTACTCCATTAAAGATATGGATAAAGAGGCAAGAGAAGAAAAAAGAATATTAAATGTTAAAGGAGCTTTTAAAGTAATAAATTCGGATACGGTAAAAAATAAAAGAATATTAATTGTTGATGATGTGTGTACAACGGGAGCGACTCTGGATGAATGTTCTCGCGAGTTATATAAAGCAGGCGCAGAAGATGTATATGCCGTAGTAATAGCAAAAGCTTAGATTCTTTTGGTTTTCTTTATCCATCCGCTTCCTATGACGGTATCTTCTTTATAAAACACTGCGAGTTGTCCGGGAGTAACTGCTCGTTGAGGAGAATCAAATTTTACAATAACATCCGTTTCTTTTTCTGACGCTAATAATTCTGCCTCTACGGGTATTTGATTGTATCTTATTTTAACGCTCACGGACATCGGTAAAACCGGATTTTCAACGCTTATCCAATTTAAGTTATCTATAAGCATATCTTTTATGTATAAATCGTCATTTTCGCCGACAATAATTCTATTTTTATCTGCATTGATTTCTATAACATATAATGGGTTTTTCGCCGACAGTTTTATCCCTTTTCGTTGACCTATAGTGTATTTAGAAATGCCGGGATGGAGTCCAAGAACTTTTCCTGTTTTATCAGTTATTTCGCCGGGGATAATTTGTTTATATTTACCAATAAAGCTTATATGGTCATTGTCGGGGATAAAACATATTTCCTGTGATTCTTTTTTGTTCTCCAGATTTAAGTTGAGTTCAATTGCTTTTTGTTTTACTTCCATTTTTTTTAACCCGGCGAGCGGAAAAATTACTTTAGCCAACGAATCCTGTGACAATTGTGCAAGGAAATACGACTGGTCTTTCAATAGAGCTTTGCTTTTTTTAAGGATATATCTATTATTTGTATGGCAAACCTGCGCATAGTGTCCGGTAGCGATAAAGTCTATACCTGACTGTCCGTCAGGAAGGGCCGAATTGCATATTCTTTCCATAAATTTCCCAAGCTTGATTTTTTGATTGCAAATTACACAAGGATTGGGAGTTCTGCCTTTTGTGTATTCCGAAACAAAATAATCTATTACGTTTTCTTTGAATTCTTTTTCCATATTTATAAGATAGTGAGGAATATTCAAACGGTCTGCGATTCTTCTTGCATCATAAATATCTTTTGTATCGCAGCATTTTGAACCATCATTCCAAAGTTTTAATGTAAATCCGATTACATCAAATCCCTGTTCTTTCAGTATTGCGCAGGCTACGGATGAATCCACTCCACCACTCATAAGACAGGCAACTTTTTTCATTTTATAAGAAAAAATCTTTTTTAGGACGCAGATCTTCGCAGATTATCAAGATTTTAAAAATCTTACCTGCCGGCAGGCAGGTCTGCAGTAAAAGTTAACGAGTACTAGTTTTTTTACTGCTGACTAATATAATAATTATAATGCTTACCAAAAACATACCTATAGACACAACTTGTCCGTGAGTAAATCCGGCAAATACATACGCATTCGATTCATAATATCTTATATAATCTATGAAAAATCTCCAGATAGAATATAAAATCAATAATATCCAGAATAGATATCCTTTGCTTTTCTTTGTTATTGAGGGAACTATTTTTTCAAGTAATAAAAGGAACCCAAAGATACAAAACCCGATTAAGCTTTCGTATATTTGAGCCGGATGAATGTGTGTCCCTGATTCGAATGCGCAACCGGCCGGCGAATCCGAAGGGAAAACGACTCCCCATGGCAGGTTTGTAGGTCTACCGAAACAACAGCCGTTAAAGAAACAACCTAACCTGCCGATTCCAATTCCCATAGCGACTATCGGGGCGAATATATCCATTATATTTAAAACGTTTACGTGCTTGCGTTTAAGGAAAATAACCCCGCACAGAATGGCAACTAAAACACCGCCGTAAAGAATCATTCCACCTTCCCATATTTTGAATATTTCTATAGGATCTTTGGCATAGTATTTGAAATTTTCGATTATATATGCGCCCCTTGCCCCGACAACACTGGCAATTATTATCAGGAAACAAAGGTCTGCAATTACAGGACGGGAGATATTGTATTTCTGTGCCCTTTTATCTACAAGCCAGATACCTATAAAAAAAGCAAGGGCAAGTGAAAGTCCCCAGGAAGTTATTGAAATAGGTCCCAGATTAAGGATTACGCGATGCATATAAAGTTTAACTTACATACTTAATACTAAAGCGTCAAGAAATATAAATTTCTGCTTTTTCGGACAGATTATATTAATTTAATATTCTCTTATTAGCGGAGAGAACCAATCTTGTAATGGAACCTGTCTGCTTTTCAATTCCTGCTGCCATTTTTCATCCGTATAACGGCCATCCATAGGAGCTTTAAATTCATAATAAGAGAACACTCCACCCATAAGCGTGGATTCATCTGCTTTATCCGGAGCCGAAGCAGGTAATCTAACATAAATGGTATTTGCATACCCGACTGCTTCCTCGAGAACCTGTCTCGAGTTCGGGTCAGTATGCACATCCGCAATTATAGCCATTTCATCATCTGTTCCGGAAGTAATTTGTTTCATAATTTCATCGGGAAATATCGTCATGCCTTTGAGCGTACTTCCAATATTCCATATAAGGTCAGACTCTTTTTTCGTTAATGGTTTTCCGGTCAATTCTTTTTCTGAAATTTCGGATAATTGTGTTAATATATCGGCGTAATTGGTTAGTTTATTTTTTATTTTCGTCGGATAATCCGTTATAGTTGAAAGTTTGGTTATCATATCCGAAAGTTCTTTATAAACTTCGGGATAAGGTTCAACCCAGCCTTTAGTAAATTCAGGAGTCCTTGGCATTGAGGTAGTCATCAAAGTATAACTTTCTTTTGCATAAAGTATTGCATCATGTTTAAGTTCCGCCCAACTGCCGAGAACAGAATTGAGTTCTTTTAATTCCCATTCATTAGAAAGCATAAATGACGGACAATTAGAGTGTTTATCATTTAAAAGCAACCTGATAGAGTATAACCATTGGGAATACAGGTTTGATTTCCATTCCGGCACGGAAAGATAATCAAAGTAATTCTTCATCTTTACGGATTGTTCTTTATAATTTTCATAGTTTGCATCACCACTATTGTAAATTATGCTTGCTGCAGTTTTGCTACCAAATACAGACATTAAATCAAGCCCTCTCGGGAAACATCTCGTTATTCCGACAGGTGTTTTTTCGGCAGTAAAAGGAAGAATCGTATCCGTTGCCTTTTTTTGTTTATTTGGAAGATATTTGCATACTTTAGGATAGACAAGATTCTGGAATGCATACGTATCAAAAATAAATCTTTGTCCCATTAACCTGAAGTTTTTCAACTCCAGAGAATCGTCACTCTCCGTTACAATCGAGACAATTTTAGGAGAAGCAAGTTTGTTTGCTTTTGCTATAAATAGGAGTATGGATTTATCTTGCGGGATATTAACATCTTTTATGAGTTTAGAATAATCTTCAATGGTAAGGTCATCTGCTTTCCCAACAAAGGATATGGTAGGTTTATAAATTTCTTTCCATAATCTCGTCAGGTTGCTTGATGCTTTAATTGTTTTTGTTATAAGGATAGCACTTCTTGTAAGCTTAATGCCTTCTTTTACCGGGTCTATAAGCATATCATCAGGATACATAGAGGGATGCGGTTTCAGATAGAATCCGATTCTACCGTACCACATCATTGTTTTGAAATAGTTTTCAAATTTATAATTTCTTGTATAATGGCCCCGTGGAACATATTGAGTATAGTCTTCTTTGTATCCGAAAATGGGAGATTCCCTTATACCCCTGTGTTCTTTGATTAATTTTAATTCGCTATTTATTTTTTCTTTTACTTCATCCGGAATATTATCGGGTATTTCTAATTCCAACAATTTTGCCGCTACTCCAAAGAATGCTACATTATCGCTGAGAGCCGATTTCATTATCTCGTTTTTTGCCTGTTTTAGTTGATTGAGATTGGCATTTAACATTCCAAGGGTAAGAGTATCGAGTTTAGGGAGCAAAGATGTTATTTCTGCTGTTCTTAAAGAGTAATCGTAAGCTAAATGTGTAGTATGGAATATAATGTCAGTAGTAACAACAACAGGCTGATTAGCTTTTTTACAATGTTCATAAATATCGTAAATATTTCTTTCACTGCTGGGCACTATAACAAAACCCGACGAATCAAGTTTGGCTTCAAGCTGCGGAGACAATCTAAGTACAATTGAAAATATTAATAAATTTAACATATATCCCTCCTAAACAAATATAGGTTTTGAATCGTTATTACATCTTTGTATAAAATCTTATACCTTAATTGTCAATGAATTTTGCTAAATTTGTTTGTTTCGTACCGAACCTCCAATAGAATAGTTAATACGAAGTTGTTACCGATTTATTTAGTTAACTTCGTTGGAATTATTCCTTGACAGATAACATTTAAAGTATAATTTCAGGATAATTATTTTAAAGTTTTTGTCGGTACAAAATTTAGCAAGGGAGGAGAAAGATGAATAGCGATAAAAAAACGAATCGCTGGTCGGTAGTTGTAGGTGGAATTTTAATTCAAATGTGCCTTGGAGCAATATACACGTGGAGTGTATTCCGCAAACCGTTACAGGCGGAACCTTTTAATTTTTCTTTAACACAGGCAAGTTTACCATTTGCATTAGTACTTGTATTTTTTGCCCTTTCTACAATCGTCGGGGGAAGGTGGCAGGATAAAAAAGGACCGAAAGTCGTTGCTACGACGGGAGGTATTTTATTAGGTATTGGTCTTATTTTAGCAGGTTTATCCAAAACCATCGTTGGCATTGCCATTTCTTATGGAGTAATTGGCGGTATTGGTGTAGGTCTTGCTTATGGGTGCCCAATAGCTACCGGTGTAAAATGGTTTCCCGATATGCGAGGTTTAATTACCGGGATATCGGTATTTGGTTTTGGCGCAGCATCTCTTGTTTTTGCGCCTATCGCAAAGTCTCTTATTGCATCTCAAGGAGTCGGCTTTACATTTATTACACTCGGCATAATTTTTCTTATAATTGTTATTATCGGGGCTCAATTCTTAAAGAATCCTCCTGTTGGTTGGCTTCCGGAAGGGTTCAAACCATCTGCAAAAACCGGTGTAACAAAGCACGATTTTTCTTTCCAGGAAATGTTAAAAACAAAAGAATTTTATCTTATCTGGATAATGTATTTCATAGGTTGCGCAGCAGGACTTATGATTATAGGACAAGCTTCACCGATTGGCCAGGATATAGGAAAACTTTCGGTAAGCCTTGCTACGGTTGGAGTAATGGTACTTGGAATATTTAATGCCGTCGGTAGAATATTCTGGGGAAAAATATCTGATTCTATCGGAAGAATTAAGGCTTTGTTTTTAATATTCATTATTTGCGGGATAACAATACTTTTATTAAATATCATTCCCGTATTTCCTGCTTACTTCTGGATTGGTATTTCATTGGTTGGTTTATGTTTTGGCGGGTACTTAGCTATTTTCCCTGCAATTACTGCCGACTATTATGGGACAAAAAATTCGGGAGTAAATTATGGCTTTGTATTCACTGCTTATGGTTTCGGCGGATTGCTTAGCAATCTTTTTGCACCAAAAGTTTTGCAGTCAACAAACAATAATTACTCGTTAATATTTGTTGTCGTAGGAGTTCTATGTCTGGTAATCGCAATGTTAACTTTTTTGGTAAAGCCACCTGTGTTAAAAAAATAAGAAAGATGGTATATAAATAAAACTTGACACTTATAATTCTTAATGCTAACTAAATGCAATTAAGTTTAGAAAAATAGGGAGGAAAGATGCGTATAGGAATAGATAAGGAAACCTGTACAGGATGTGGAGTATGTGAGTCTTTATGTCCGGACGTTTTCCAGATACAGGAAGATGAAAAAGCACACGTAATCAATTTGGAAGCTTGTAACGAAACCAACTGCAAAGAAGCCGCTGATTCATGCCCGACACAAGCTATCATAATAGAAGATTAAATACCTTCTAAAAAGATTAACAGGCTTTAGTTTTACATAATAACCCCGATATAGTCGGGACAAAAACATCAATTTTATGCAAGAGTTTGATATTGCTATATTGGGTAGTGGTCCCGCAGGTTATGTCGCCGCACTTAAAGGCGCTCGACTTGGTAAAACAGTCTGTCTTATAGAAAAAAAAGACATTGGTGGGGTTTGCCTTAATCAGGGATGTATCCCAACTAAAGCAATTATCGCTTCCGTAGATGCATTACGAACGGTAAAAAATGCTCAAAGATTTGGCATAGAATCCGGAACGGGAAATTTCGACTTTCTTAAAATAATACAACGGAAAGCAGGAGTTGTAAAAAAATTGGTTTCCGGAGTCAATTTTTTACTGAAGCAATATAAAGTAGAAGTCATACAGGGGACCGGAATAATAAAAGAGCCGGGATGTATTACGATTGGAGACAACGAACTTAAAGCAAAATCTACAATAATCTGCACAGGGTCAAACCCTTTTCTTCCATTTAGTATAGACCACATAAACACACTGGACTCCGAAGACACATTAAATTTACAAGCCTTGCCGCAAAGTATAGCGATTATAGGGGGCGGTGTAATAGGAATAGAATTGGCAAACATTTTTTGCGGGCTTGGAACAAAAGTCACGATAATAGAAATGCTGCCTAAAATACTACCTGAAGTAAAGGACAATGATATAACTATGTTAGTAAAGAAAAAATTAGAATCCCAGGGAGTAAAAATATTTGAAGCCACGAAAGTAGAAAGCATTTCTCAAAACGATAAAGAACAGGTTTGCATTCTTTCGAACGGAGAAAAGGTAAATGCAGAAAAGGTATTTGTAGTTTGCGGAAGAACCCCAAATACGGAACAATTACAAAACATAGGACTAACATTTAACAGAAAGAGTGTAAGTGTTGACGAGTATATGAGAACAAATATTCCCGGAATTTATGCAGCGGGAGACGTTGCAGGACAGCCTTTACTTGCGCACAAAGCATCGCAGGAAGCCGTCATTGCGGTAGAAAACATATGCGGAGAAAACAAAAAGATGGATTACAGCGCAGTTCCCAATTGCATATTTTGCAGTCCTGAAATAGCATGCGTAGGGAAATTTGAAGCTGAAGTAGAAGGCGGAAAAACGGGTAAATACAATTTCCAGGGAGTAGGAAAAGCATTATGCAGTGATGATACTGAAGGTTTCACCAAAATAGTATCTGATAAAGACGGGATAGTAAAAGGAATGCAGGTCATCGGGCCGCATGCATCGGACCTCATTATGCTTGGAGTAATAGCAGTGCAAAAACAATTAAAAGCAGCTGAATTGGGAGAACTAATATATCCGCATCCTACTTTGTCGGAATGTTTAAAAGAAGCCTTTGAAGATGTTTCTCAAAAAGCAGTTCATAAGTTCTACAGATAAACAAGCTTATCCTTTGTTCTTCTTCAAATAATACTCCAAATTTAGACAAGCCTTTTGAATTAGATACTACCGTTTATTAAATGATGCATTAATGTTTCCGCCAAAGATTGTTTCTTTGTTAGTTCTAAGCTCGCAAATTTCCGTATCTACTTTCAACTGCCATTTGTGAATGTTTCTTATAACGGTTGTTCCCGTTTTTATATTTAAGCATTTACTTATGGGACTTAGCATAAAGTTATTACTCGGGAATTTTTCATTTTCTACTCTTGGAGCTTCAGTAATAGGCCAAGTATCGTTTATTGAAGCGGCTCCTTTTGTCGTATACGTTACGCTTGTATATAAGTCAAGGGATGGTTTTGCATGGAATGTGAATTTCGCAAACAGTTCTTCAATGTCCGGGCCCGAGGGATAGCCTAACGGGTAGCCCCGGTATTCATATCTTTGCCAGGGGTGAAAGTGATTATATGCCCATCTACTTATCTTTACGTATTCTAACTGGAAAAATGTTTTCTTCATTTTCAGAGGGTCGACTCCCCTGACTCCAACAAGTCCACCGATATGATTTGGTTCGCCCTGTTCATCTTTCCCATACTGAAAATCATCCATTAGAAATTCACCGTATACGGCAAAAGAGTTGAGATTTATCTTCATATCTATATCCCATAATATATTGTGGTCCATTTCCGTGTGAATAAATTCGTAAGGATAGCTTAAAGCCACCGGATTAAGGTAATATAAGTCAGGGATTGCATTTTCACCACCATATATAACTGCTTCCGTAAACCCAATTTGCACTCTTCTAAACGGAGCGTATTCCAACCTTCGCATTGACATAAAGCGTCTTGCATTCAAAGTATCACTGTGAATGGTATCCCCCATAAAACTCAAATTTTCATCAATAATATTATCAAGTCTTGAAAACAGAAAGGAGAGTTTAAATCTGCCGCCGTTATAAGCCATAAAAAAAGCATCTAAAGAAGGTGCATTTCCTGATAACAACAAATTATATCTTGTAGATGGTCCCATCGCAAATCTTTCCCTGCCGAATGTAGCTTCAAAAACAGAGTTATCAAATTTTATAAAAGCCCTTTCATAATCTGCCGCAAATTTATCTTTGAATTTTGCCGTAGGCCAGATATTTTCATTCCCAAGTTTTATGATAGGCTGGACAATCATACTGAAGGGTGGTTTCTCATAGGGGATGAATAACCTTATCTTTGTATAGTTTATACTATCTTTAGTAGATTTAATCGTAAACAGAGGCTGAGTTATTCTTGATTTCAGCCAATCGGGAGCTTTATCCATTGCGGATTTTTGTATGAAGTAATTTTTTATATCCGATGAAGAGATTAAATTAAACCCCCTGAGTTTCAATTCTTCAACGGTCTCTACGGTAGATTCCTCTACTGGAACATATATTCCGAATGCCGAAGACACATTTATCAATAATACTATGATGAAAATCGTCATTTTATTCACTGCTCCTCCTTATCAATTTTCTTATACAGCAAACTTACGGTTTGATAATTACTTTTATTGATTTTCTTGCATTATTTACCAACTGAAATCCTTTTAGCGTTTGCTCTAATGGTAATATGTGAGTTATCATATCTTTAACATTAATTTTATTATTTTTAATGATTTCTATTGATTCTTTAAAATCCTGTTCTACTGCGGCATAAGTGCTAACCATAGTTACATCTTTATTCCATAAATCAAAAAGCGGAAATGGGATTTGTACACCGGGCTCGGGAGGCGCAAAGAATAGAATCCATCCCTGTTTTTCAACACATTGAAGTCCCTGAACAAAAGCGGAAACACTTCCTGCGCAAATAATAACCCTGTCGGCAAAGTTATTATTATTTTCTTTAAGTAATATCTGAGGAACATTTTTCTTCGCATTTATTACTACGTCTGCACCAAATTTTTTTGCCATTTTCAACCTGTATTCGTCTACATCCGTTGCGATAATTCTTTTAGCGCCTTTTAGTTTTGCCAGTTGAATATGGAGCAACCCTGAGATTCCGCTACCTATGACAATAACGGTATTTCCTTTTTGAACATTTGCCATACGCTGGCCTCGCATAACACAGGCTAACGGCTCGATAAAAGTTGCATCTTCAAAGGTCATTTTATCGGGTATAACATATACTCCTTTGCATTTGATATTTATCTGCGGAACTCGTATGTATTCGGAAAACCCACCCGGATCAAAATTTGTAGTTCTGAGAGTTTCACACAGCGTATGATGTCCGCTGAGACAATATTTGCATTTATAACAGGGAATATGATGGGATACAAAAACTCTATCCCCCTTTTTGAATTTTTGAACCCTCTTCCCCACCTCAGTTACGATTCCTGATATTTCGTGTCCTAATACTCTCGGGGCTTTTTTGATTCTATACCATTCCATAACATCGCTTCCACAGATGCCACTAGCGATTATCTTTACGAGAAGCTCATTTTCGGTTATTTTTGGGATAGGTAGTTTTTCTATTCGAACATCGTTATTGTTATAATACATTGCTACACGCATGGAACATCCCACCCCGGCGGTGATAGTTGTTTGTTTATCCATATTTATTATACTAATTAACTAGCATTAAATGTCAAAGAAAAAACAGGAGAGAATTTTCATGATAGGAGTCCGTCTCTAAATGCCCGCATATAAGCGTATATTATATTAGATTTTAATTTCCTATCCCGTAGAAGCTCGTAAACCCTAATTGGAAATAACCTGAAAATATATGTACCAAAAACCTTAAAGAAAACTTTTTTTTCAAAATGTTTTCTTAAAACCCAAAGCCAATTTCTATGCCAGTAATAGATTAAATCCGTATTACTCTCGGAATATTCATTTATCTTTTCCGTAAGCAAACGGAAACTTGTTGATATTTTGTGCCAGATAACGGATTCAGGCGAGACACAAACTTTGTAGCCTGCTTCTCTTGCGCTTAGGCAATAATCATCATCCTCGTGTATCAGGAAGAAAGATTCATCCATAAGCCCGATTTTTCTTATTACTTCCGTCCGTATTAACATACAACATCCGGGGATACTTTCTACTTCTTTTAGATCATCGTATTGCTCATTATCCATCTCATTACATCCTATAAGTTCCGTACCGCAATAAGGGACTTTTGCTTCCCGTATTATTCCTGCAACAAATCTTATTCCTATTGCCCATATTTTCTTTAATGAATTGAAATAATATATTTTAGGGCCGACAATGCCTATCTTTGAGTCTGATTCGGCTAAATCTACCAGTTTATTTAAGAAATTTTTATTTACTATTATATCCTGGTTAAGCAATAGGACATATTTTGAATTATCTTTAATTGCTTCTTTTATTCCAATATTCATTCCACCTGCAAATCCAAGATTAGTTTTGTTCTCAATTATTTGTACGGAAGGGAATTTTTCAACAATAAGCCGCAATGAATTGTCAGTAGAGGCATTATCTACAACAAGAATTTTGCCCCACGTTTCGCCCCGGGATATGTAATCCGGGGATGATGCCAAAGTAGAATTGAGTGAATTCAAGCACTCAATAGTATCATTCTTCCCGTTCCAGTTTAAGATTATGATGAAAACTTTCGTAGCCATATATTTTTAAGGAAAGTTATTTCTGATTTGTTAAAATAATTACTTCTTAATACGATATACAAATAAACGCCCATAAAAACAATGCCGGATACTATAAATATTTCAAACCCTTTCAAACGGGAAAAAAATTCCAAATAGAAGAGAAGCGTTCCCATACGACCAAGATAAGTAACCAATCCCGCAACTATAGTAGCAATTAGTGGTATTGCTATCGTATGTTTAAAGAAGAAAAAATTACTAATGTTCAGCCATTTATTAAAAAGGGCAATAAATACTATAGAGCCGATAAAAACAGCAATAGCGCCTCCAACTATTGTTCCCCAGAATCCGTATTTTATTATCAAGGGGATAGACAATCCGATATTTAAGGTTAACATAACAAGTCCGGATTTCAACGGGATATCAGGTTTCCCGACACCGATAGCAATATTATATCCCATAGCAGTAATAAAATTAACGGTCATACCTGCTATCAGGATACGCATTACACCAATAGGGATACGGTGATTAGGTCCAAGTGAATATCCCATCCACAAAAACATAAACATTCCTGCGGTAAGGAACAAAAAAAGCATACAGGGAAAAATTATAAAATTAAAATATCTTGTTCCTTTAATGTAAAAATTAACCAATTCTTCTTTTTTATGCGAGGTAGAAATTTCCGAAGTGGCTGGCATAATTGGTGCAATAAGACAAAATAACAAGCTTCTGAATTTATTAACTGCCCTTTGTCCAATTTCAAAAAAACCTACCATGTTTATAGAAAGGAAATGACCAATCAATAATTTATCAATAGAGTCGTTTATAAAACCTGCTAATTCCGTTATTCTAACAACGATACCAAAACTTAATATTTTTTTGAAAACATCTTTATTTAAAGAGCAGGAAAACAATTTTAAGGGAGGATAAATTTTTATAGAAACAATTAAGACTATCAAACTGTCAATTATGGTAATTATTAAAGCGTTTAGCATAATTCCTTGGAGTCCATAACCCTTTTCTAGGAACAGTATAGTTCCTGCAATATTTAATATCGATACATAAATATTAATCTTATTAATTATGCCAAATCTTTGTAACCCAACCAATAAAGTATGAAAAACACTAAATAAATTTTTTATACCAAAAGCAATTAGCCCTAATTTAAACGCGAAAAAGGCATTAGCTTTAAGTTCCGGGGTAATTTTGAAAAAACCAAGAATAGGATTTACAAGTAAAAGCCCGACAACAAGAATAAGTATTGATAAAAGCAAACAGATAAGAAAAACAACATTTATTATTTTATTTATTTCGTAATGTTCTTTTTTTGCGTGAAATTCGGCAATATATTTAATAAGAGGCTGGTGAACGGCAACATCAGCCAAACTAAAATAGGATATTACTGCTCCGATAATTGCCCATATACCAAAATTTGCTACTCCAATATTAATAATAATATACGGCGTAAGGAAAAAACTAACAAGAAGACTCCAGAAATATCCGACAGTATTAAAAGCAGTATTTTTTACGAGTTTTCTTATTATTTGAGTCATAGTATGAAGTTTTTCATCACTGTCAAGGTTACCAGCAGATTTATGCAATGGTCCATTTTTTCATTTATTTTTATACTTCTTTATTATGTCAAGGAATGCTGATTCTACTATTCCCATATTTTCATATCTATCACCATATCTTCTTATAATTTCAGTATTTTTAAGAGATGCTTTTTCCATTAACAAGGGATTAGAAAGCGCTTTAATAATCTTGCCTGCGAGTTTTATCGGATCATTTAGAGGTGTCAGGTAACCATTAACGCCATCTTTAATCCATTCTTTATTACCTATAATATCCGTTACAACCGGGAAAGCGCCACAAGACATAGCTTCCAATAAAGTAACGGAAGTAGAATCCGAAAAAGAAGTAGATACGTATACGGAAGCCTCTCCTAACAGCTTTGCGAGTCTTTGTTCTGAAAGAAAGGGCACAAATTCTATTTTAGATTCAATCCCTAATTTTTTAACAAGAGAAAATATTTTATCTCGATAGGATCCCATATCAAGCATTACGGGTTTAACGTTGCACTGAGAGATCACGGCAGGAAGCGCATTAACAAAGAGTTCTGGGTTGCAGACATATTCAAGCCTTCGCATATATACGACTTTAGGAGGCAATGTTTTTTTAAGTGGCTTAAAAACAGGCGTATCTATACCAATAGGGACATTTAAGATGCGGCTATACGGAATACCAAATTTATTGACAGCATCTTTGAGAATTTTCCCATCAGTAGTAACAAGGTCGGCCTTATTCAGTGTGTATTTTATTCTTGCTTTTCTAAAAATTCCCTTACGAGGCGGCTCAAGAACATCCGAGCCAAAGCAGGAAACAACAAGGGGTCTATATCCAATAATAGCGGATACGAAACCATAATTGGGAACAAAGTGAGCATTTATAATATCCGGGTTAATAGATTTAATAAGAGAAGCAATTTTACCAATTGATAAAGGGTATTTAAGAAATCCGGGTAATTGTTTTGATGGGATAGTATGCTCTATTCCGGATGTCCCGATACTTTTTTGCAAGGAAATCAGATAAACTTCTGCCCCACGACTCTTAAAATAATTCACCCAATTCCCGGCGTGAGGATAACTTGCATCTCCAAGAACACATAGTTTCATGGCAAAAAGCTTTTGAACAAAGAGCGCATTTGTTGTTTTTCCAAAGAAGAGAATAGTGAGGGATTAAGAAGAAATAACCCGTAGGATACGGTTACAAAAGCGCTTAGCATAATAAGTTCTATTTTATGGTCACTAAAATAAGGCACTCTGAAAGTAAAATAGGTTATTAACCCGATAATAACGCCAGTCCCTATTATTTTATAGAAAAATAGGGGATTAAATTTCAACGAAGTATGGAGTTGAGCTACCCATACAATATTATATATTAAAGTAGCAAAAGTAGCTATCAAGTAAGCCATACCCACGCCTGCGATTTGGAATTTTTGGATTAAAATCGTAACACATATTATGTATACCAAAACCCATATAATGGAGGATATCAAGTTAAATATAATTTTCCCGGTAGCCCTCATAGCCGTAGATATTGGAGCATATACAGCGGAAAGAAGGATAGAGATTCCCAGGAAACATACGGTAGAAAAAGCGCCTGAATAAGCTTGAGTAGATAAGGTTCTTAAGATAAGTTTTCCTCCCGTTAAAATTATGATTACAAATATTATACTTATAACGAAAAGTAATTTTATAAGCAATTCTAATTTTTGTCCCAGAACACTCTTTTCGCCCTGTTCCCAGTAGTAGGTAATTTCCGGACTTGCAGCTTCCAGTGGGATATCTAGGATTCGCCTTGCAAAACTTGTCACTTTATCTGCCATAGCAAACATAGCAACAAATTGCATACCAAGAAAATACCCTATAATTAATCTATCCAGGAAGTAAGTGAGAGAAACCAAAAGTCCCAGAAAGATAGCATATTTCCAGTAAGGAAGTATTTCTTTTAAGGATGATGCAGGATTAAAAGACAAGCATTTAATTTGATTAAACAATAAAATCAATCCCAGTACAATACTAATGGAAGATGCAAACATATAAATCATAAGTAAAACATGGGAAGACAAATAATTACGGAATAAAAATATCAATAACGTTAACGATAGTAGATAAAACAAATTTAACAGGGTAGAGTAGTGCATCTTTCGTAATCCATTAAAGGCAGTAAAAATAAGTGTAAAATAAGCGACCACTGAAAAAGCAATATAACTAAAAGCGAGATATGTTCCTATTGTGACATCCTTGTAAATGAAAAGCCCTAATCTATACCCAAAGAAGAAGAGTATTATATATACCAAAAGAGTGATTAAAAGATAACATCCCGACAAAGAAATAAACAGGGAAGACAGTTTTTTCCTATCCTCTATAGCATGGAATTTAGGTAAATACCGGACGAGGACAAAAGGAATACCGAGAAGGAGAATCCCTGAAATAAGTTGTCCGAAAGCGCTAAGGGTAAAAAACGTGCCTAATTCGTTGGGACTAAGATAGAGCGATAAGATTTTGATTTGTAAGAAACCTAGAACGGCACTTAAAATAAATGAAATATATAAGAAAAAAGTATTACGGGCAACTTTCATAAAAAGAATTTATAAAACCTAAAAATAACTGTTTAGAATAGCTATAAAAATAAAAAAGTCAATAGGTTTCTTTATTTCTTTAGAGAAGGAAGAAAATTTGTTAAAATAATAGAGATATCGGGACATTAGAACGAAATACTATATACGGAATTAAAAAACTTGACTTACTTAGTTAAACCATTATTTTTACTTGAAGGAAGCTAGTTTATTACCGAGGATTAGTAAGTATTACGCTTAATTTGAGTTTATAAGAAAATATGCCCAAAAAAATCTATTTTAATGAATAAATAGTTTAGATAAAACTTATGCCGGGAATTGTTGGAATTTTCTCAAAAAAAGATGAAAGAACAAATTTCAACAAAATGATAGATTTGTTGAAACATGAGAATTGGTATAAAACAGACAAATATGAAGAAGGAAATATATATATTAGCAGAATTCATTTCGGAGTATTTAATCCCTCCCCTCAACCCGTATTTAACCAAAAAAGGGATATAGTTTTGTTTTTGGATGGTAAAATTTATCCCGGCACCGAGAATGATGCCGAGTTTTGTTTAGCATCGTACGAAAAGAATGGTATTGAATTTGTAAAATCCTTAAACGGAACATTTTTTATCGCAATTTACGAGTTAAAAAGTAAAAAAATAATTCTTGCAAACGACAGGTATGGGTTTTTTCCTTATTATTATAGTTTACAAGGAGAGAGATTTGCATTCTCGCCGGAAGCAAAATCAATTTTACAAGCAGGTTTAAATAGAACGATAAATATGGAAGCGTTGGGGGAATATCTTTCTTTTGGAATGTTTTTGGGAGACAAGACTATTTTTGAAGGGATACATCTTTTGCCTGCCGGAACAATACTTATTTACGACAAAAATAAGATTCACCTAAAAAAATACTGGGAGTTTAAGTATCAATGCGATTACAACATTTCCGAAAAAAGATATGTTGAAGAGTTAGTAGAAACTTTCCGCACAGGCATAAATATGCAATTAGAGGACAACCTAAGGTACTGTATGGAGCTTAGCGGAGGATTGGACTCAAGATGCATTGTAGGAGCAATAAACAAAGAAAACAGGGAAAAAGTTTTCGCTCTTTGTTTTGGCGAAAAATCATGTGACGAGATGGTTATAGCAAGAAAAGTAGCAGACAAGTGCAATCTAAAATTTATAACAGAGAACGTATCCCCCCAAAGCATCATAAATAATTCTGAAAAGATAGTTTATTTAAGTGAAGGGCGGCAGCATATTGGTGTAAGTTATTTTTTTCCGATATACGATAGAATAAAAAAGATATCGGATGTTTACATAGGTGGTTTCGCAACGGACATTCTTTTGAGTGGTAGATTTTCGCGACGCGCACTAAAAGGGTGTGAATCGCATCCGCAATTATTTGATAAGTTATTCAATTGGTCTCGCTTGTTTGATCAGCACGAAATAAACAAATTATTTAATTCCACTTATAAAAACAAAATTAATGAATCAGTGCATTCATCTTACAAAGTAGAATGGGAAAAATCCTATGATAAAGATTTGACAAATACTGTCGACAATTATTTTTTCCGAACAAGATTTACTTATTCCAACAGCCGATTGATGGAGTTCTCTTGCCCTTCGTCGGATAATGCGTTTGTAGATATCGCATTAAAAGTACCTCCGGAAACCAGATTTTACCATAGGCTTTATCGGAAATTTATGGAAGTTCTGTCTCCGGATTTATCGAAAATAGCATATCAAAAAACGATGTTGCCTCTTTACTTCCCAACATATTTATGGAAACTTGGCTTATCATATCAAGTCGGGAAACAGAGAGCAAAGAATCTTATATGTAACCTATCTTCCGGGAAAATATCTTTGCCAAACCATCACGGGTATGTATTTTTCTCTGACTGGATAAGAAACAACGAAAATTTTTCTTCCTTTTTAGAAAAAACGGTGCTTAATAAAGAAGCAAGGATGAACGAGTTCTTTGATAGGAAATATATTGAAAATTTATTTTATTTACATAAAGCAGGGAAACAGGATAATTCTTCTAAATTGCTCTTTTTAGCAACGATAGAATTTTTGCTTCAAATCTTTTTTGAAAAAGACAGAGAATTAGAGGATTATATATTTCATACAAAACCGCTATAATAGATTATTTGAGTTTATCCTTCATTTTATCGTCCAAGAAGTTCACATAATAGAAAAGGGGAAAAGTAAACTTTTCCCCTTTTAAACTGTATAGAGCAACTTTATTTTTAAAATAATCCCTGTATTCTTCCTGTTTTCAGGTCAACATCGACTCTTTTGAATGCCGGGTCAGACGATAAACCTGGCATAGTCGGGAAATTTCCCGTAAGCGGGTATAAAAATCCTGCACCAACACAAGCTTTTATATCGCGCACTTTTAAACGCCATCCTTTAGGAGCACCAAGAATAGATGGATCATGGGTTAATGAAAGATGTGTTTTAGCCATATTAAGAGTTAATTTATTGTATCCGAGTTCAGTATACAATTTAATTTTCGTTTCGGCAGCCGGTTCATAATCAACACCATCAGCGCCGTAAAGTGTTTTCGCAGTAGCTTCTATTTTTTCCTTTATAGAAGCTTCTTCCGAGTATAGGAATTTGATTTTCGATGGTTTATCTGCGGCTTTGATTACTGCTTTGGCCAAATCAATAGCGCCTTCTCCGCCTTCTCCCCATGCATTATGTGGAACTGCATCGTCAGCACCTAATTCAATGGCAAGTTTACGAATCAATTCAACTTCTTTATCAGTATCTGAAGTAAACTTGTTAATAGCCACTACAGCATTAACCCCATAAGATTTAACTATATTTATATGGGCAGCAAGATTGGATCTACAACCTGCTTCAAGAGCGGGTAAATTTTCTTTTTCAGCAAATTCTTTAATCTTGGAATAAGACATTCCCGGTCTCATGTGGAAAGCACCGCCATGTTGTTTAAGAGCGCGGACAGATGAAACGATAACTGCGCAATCTACTGTTAAACCCGGGGTTTGGCGTAATTTTACATCCATTAATTTAGCAAATCCGCAATCTGCGCCGAATCCACTTTCACTAACTACATAATCACAAAGTTTTAAGCCGACAAGACTGGCAAGCGCGGAATTGTTCCCGTGTGCTACATTAGCAAATGGGAATCCACTACAAATAACGGGATGATTTTCCGTTGATTGAACTAAATTCGGTTTAATCGCATCTACCAGCAATGCGGTCATAGCTCCTGCGACTTTTAAGTCTTCACAAGTAACCGGTTTGCCATCATAAGTAAAACCAATAACTATTCTTCCCAATCTTTTTCTTAAATCAGCTAATCCGCTAGTAAGAGCATGAATAGCTGCGGTTTCAGTAGCTACAGTAATAGAATACCCTGTTTGACGAGGATATCCATTAAGTTTTCCACCAATTCCGACTATTATATCTCTTAATGCCCTGTCATTAAGGTCAACACATCTTGGCCATGTTACACTCAAGGGGTCAATATTAAGAGGATTTTTTAATAAAATACTTGTATCTATTGCCGCAGCGCATAAGTTATGAGCTGTTTCAACGGCATGAATATCACCCGTAAAATGAAGATTAATATTTTCCATGGGAAGCATTTGAGAGTATCCTCCACCGCAAGCTCCGCCTTTAATACCAAAAGTTGGTCCCTTGGAAGGTTCGCGCAATGCATTGCATACATTAACTCCAAGTTTAGCCATAGCCTGTCCGATACCAAGACTTGTAACCGTCTTTCCTTCCCCAAGTGGAGTAGGCGTAATTGCCGTTACCGTAATAAATTTTCCATTAGGTCGATTTTTTAATCTTTCCAGAACCCCAGCGTAATCAATTTTTGCCATATATTTTCCATAAGGCTCAATTTCATTATCTTTAATCCCCATCTTCTTTGCAATATCTATTATTGGTAAGAGTTCTGTTTCCTGTGCGATATCAATATCACTTGGCACAGGATATCTTCTTTTTACAGCCATCTTTCCTCCTAGTTATATGTTCCTAAAACGTATAATAAAATGTTCATTTAAAGTAAACCTGCCGTTCTCTCAGCGGATTCTACCGTATTCATAAGCAACATAGTAACGGTCATTGGGCCGACGCCTCCGGGCACCGGTGTAATAGCTTCTGCTTTTTCCTTCATTGCTTCAAAATCGCAATCTCCGACAAGTCTAAAGCCTTTCGTAGCAGTAGGATCAGGAACTCTATTTACTCCAACATCAATAACTACGCAACCTTCTCGAATCATATCTGCAGTTATTGCTTTGGGGACACCCATAGCTGCAACCAAAATGTCTGCCTGTTTTGTAAAATAATGTAAATCCTTGGTTCCCGTATGACAAATCGTTACCGTAGCATTAGCGCCTTTTTTCTTTTGTATAAGGAGAGCTGCGAGTGGTTTTCCGACAATATTACTCCTACCGCAAACCACTACGTGTTTTCCTTCCGGACTATATCCACTTCTTACGAGTAATTGTAAAACTCCATAAGGCGTACAGGGCAAGGGGCAAGGTTCTCCTCTTAATAATTTGCCAACATTTATCGGGTGAAACCCATCCGCATCTTTTTCAGGAGAAATAAAATTAATTATTTTATCGGTACTAATATGTTTAGGCAAAGGCAATTGAACTAAAAAACCATTAAATCTTGGGTCTTTATTAAGTCTATCAACGGTTTTTAAGACTTCTTCTTCAGGGACATCTGCGGGGAAATTAATAGTTTGTTCAAAAATACCGATTTCGGCAGAACCTTTTGCTTTTGCGGTAACATAAGAGACGGAAGCCGGATCTTCGCCAACTAATACAACTCCCAAGCCCGGGGTTATGCCTTTTTCTTTTAATTTTTGAACTCTTACTTTTAATTCTTCTCTGACCAGAGCCGCCACTTCAATGCCTTTTATAATTTTTGCTGACATCTACGCCTCCCTTCTTTACATATAATTAATCTACGTTATAAAGTATCTTCAACATAAGCAAAAGAACGAATATGTCAAGTATAAAAAGACTAGGGGATTTTTGTTATTCCTGGATAATTCTTATAATTTCAAAAGGGCAAATACAATATGAATTATTTATTGAAATATTGTTAATATTCATATCTATGGGCATAGATATTTAGCATTAACCCAATCATTGCAAGGGAGACTAACATATTCGACCCCCCATAACTTACAAATGGCAATGGGACACCTACAACCGGCATAACACCGGCTGCCATACCTGTATTTACTATTACCTGAAAAACGATAATTCCTGCTATACCTATAGCAAGATACCGATTAAAATTTGAACGAGAAGCTTTTGCAATTAGGATACTTTTTAGCACCAACAAAAAGAAGAAAAAAAGCAATGCGAAGCATCCAACAAAACCAAATTCTTCAGATACAACCGCAAAAATAAAATCAGTATGCGCTTCAGGTAAAAAATCAAATCCTTTTTGTGTGCCTTGCATAAACCCTTTTCCTAAAAGTCCACCCGAACCTATGGCAATTTTAGATTGTTTTATTTGCCACCCCATACCCTGTGGATCTTTAGAAGGCACAATAAAACTCTCTATTCGCATTTTCTGGTACGGTTTTAAAAAATGATTCCACACAATAGGGGTTAAACTTCCGCATATTAGGTTAATCAAAAATATTGTAATAATTTCATTTAACGGAACTCTCCTCCAGTATAATATTAGTAACATAAGAATTAAATATATTGCAAGAGATATCCAATGTGCGCCTGCAATAATCGCAATAACCGGAGACACAAGAGTAAAAAGATATAACCATGGCGTCCCTTTATAAAAAGGCAGAAACCCGGCAAGAAAAATAAAAACAAGAGAACTACCAAGGTCCGGTTCTATTAATATGAGCAAACAAGGTAGCAAACAAAGAACTATGGGAACAATAAGGTTTCGTAATTTTTTTACCTCAAATTTTTTATTTGACATAAAACTTGCGATCAAAAAAATAGTGCCAAGTTTTGCAACTTCAGAACCTTGAAGCTGAAAAAAGCCTAATTTGAGCCATCTGTGAGTTCCACCTGGGCCACTTCCTACAAGACGAACAACAATTAATAAAAAAATTGAAGCAACGTAAAATATACTCGAAAACATATTTAAATATTTTAGCGGGAAAAGGTAAAACGCCAAACAGCCTATAAGCCCAACACTTACCCATATACACTGTTTGTAGAAAAGAGTTTGATTTGCACTATAAACTGTAGTTAATCCACTTCCAATTATTAGAAAACTTAACAATAAGAGAATGAAATCAAATTCTTTTAATCTTTTTAGAAACATTCTTGGCGAAACAAGTTGAAAGGTTATTTTTTTATAAGTTTAAATTTTTCCGATAAAAAAGATAACAAAGGGAATTAAATTATTTAGTACCGTTTTGAACTCTTTGAAAATACTCAATAGTATTTTTTAATCCCTGTTCCAGTAGCACTTCAGGTCTCCAATTTAATTTTTCTTTTGCAATGCTTATATCCGGGCGTCTTACTTTAGGATCATCTATCGGCAAATCGCAATAAGTAATTGAACTTTTTGATTTTGTAAGTTTTAATATAATCTCTGCTATATCCGTCATATTTAATTCATTCGGGTTTCCCAAATTAACGGGATCGTTGATTTGAGTATTCATTAATTTCCATAATCCATTAACAAGATCACTGATATAACAAAAACTTCTTGTCTGTTTGCCATTACCATAAACCGTTAAGTCTTCACCTTTAAGCGCTTGACTTATAAAATTAGGGACAGCCCTTCCATCTTCTATTCGCATTCTTTCTCCAAAAGTATTGAATATACGGGCAATTCTGGTATTTAATTTATGAACTCTATGATATGCCATTACCATAGCTTCCGCGTATCTTTTTGCCTCATCATAAACTCCACGAGGTCCTATAGGATTTACATTTCCCCAGTAAGATTCCGGTTGAGGGTTGCACTCAGGGTCTCCATATACTTCGGAGGTAGAAGCCAATAAAAATCCCGCTTTTTTAATTTTTGCGAGACCGAGAGAATTATGGGTTCCGAGCGCACCTACCTTTAAAGTCTGTATAGGATAACGATTATAATCGACCGGTGACGCAGGTGAAGCAAAATGCAGTACCCAATCTACCGTTTCGCTTATGCTTAAATGTTTTGAGACGTCTTGTTCTACAAGTTTGTAATTCGGATTCGAATGAAATTCGGCAATATTCTCACGTCTCCCTGTAAGAAAATTATCAATACAGATTACTTTGTGTCCTTCTTTTAAGAAGAACTCGCTTAGATGAGATCCGATAAATCCTGCCCCACCCGTAATTACTATGTTCATAGTTCTATCCTCATTCCATCATTTGCAGCCACAACTTTAACACCCAGCTCATTGGAAATTTGTTCCGCAAGCAACCATGGTTTGGCTTTCAACATTGTCATACCAAAATGAGTAAGTATGGTAAGTTTTGGCTTGTTTTTTTTTATTATCTTTATAGCATCATCTAAGCACAAATGATATACGATCGAAGAATCTTTTCTCGCAACATTTAGTATAAGAACATCCCCTTTGTAATAATCGGGCAATAAATCAAAATAATTTGTATCCGTTACATAAGAGATTGTATGTTTTTTTCCAATAAAGTTTATACCGTAGGTATCTTCAGCATGCAGATGTTTCACCGGCGTTTCAATGGAAATATTCTTTAATGCATATTTTCCCTTTTCAATCAATATCTGTATGTCTTTAACATATCCCCGAATATATCTTAATATTACAGGATCCTCTTCCAAAGCATTAAATGGAGCAAAAACAGTGCCGCGTACATTGTACCCTCCATCTGTCATTGCTTCTATCATTACATTTATATCTGCAGAATGGTCAAGATGACGATGAGATAATATTATGCCGTCAAGTTTTGTAGGGTCAAGTTTTGGCCTACTTTTCACACATTTTACGAGAGAACCGGGTCCCGGATCAACAAGGAGTTGTGTATCATCAAGAGTAATCCAAATCCCACCGGAGGCTCGTAATTGTTTTGCAACAGTTACTCTTGCTCCTGCTGTTCCGAGAAATATAATTTGGTCCATTATTAAGGTACGGGGTCACAACCTCCAATATGCCAGGGGTTACATTTTAGGATTCTCCAGATGCCTAAACCAAATCCTTTTAGTACTCCATATTTTTCTATAGCTTCGATTGTATAAACCGAACAAGTCGGATGAAACCTACAGGAATGTATCAAGAATGGGGAGAAGTATATATGATAAGCTTTAATGAAAAATATAAATATTTTACGCATTAATTAGTAAAAATTAATATACCCTATTTAAGAAATTGCAACTTATTTTTTATAATAAACTCTGATTTTATGGTTTTTGTAGGATTTACCTGCTTCGTAAGATAAGTTAAGTTAATTTATTTTAATTAATGAGATTTTTTTAACGTAAAAAATAATCGAATTATATCTGCCGACCGAACCCCACCAATCCGTTTTGCCTGTTCCAACGTCACAGGTTTAATTTTTGATAATTTTTCACAGGCTTCCCGCGAAAGCCCATTTACTTTATAGAAATCAAATCCTTGGGGTATCTCGTAAGATTCTGATTCATTGAATTTTTTTACCAACGCGTATTCTCTTTTTATATAGCCTTCATATTTTACAAGGAATTCAAGTCTTATCTTTTCGTTACCGGTAAGTTTTTCTATAAATTGTTCGATCATTTCTATTTTTATTTCCGGTCTTTTTAATATTTGAAATGCAGATGAGGATTTCGTTATCGGCATAGAATCGTTTTCTTTTAATACGGGATTTATAGACTCCGGTTTTAATTGTGTAGATTTAAGTTCGCGTAATTTAACTTTAACGCTTTCCACTAATTTTTGAGTTTTATTATATTCTTTTTTAGGGATAAGTCCAAACTCCAGGCCATATTTCATAAGTCTTTCGTCTGCATTGTGTTCTGGGAGGATAAGTCTATGTTCTACGCGTGATGTAAACATTCTATACGGTTCCAAAATCTCTTTTGTAGATAAATCATCTGTCAAAACTCCAATATATGCTTCGTAACGAGGCAGTATAAATTGTGGTTTACCTTTTACTTTCAATGCTGCATTTATTCCTGTTATAATCCCCTGTGAAGCGGCTTCTTCATAACCGGATGTTCCGAGTATTTGTCCCGCAAGGTACAAGTTTTTTATTATTTTCGTCTCAAGAGAAGGGTATACTTGTACGGGGAGAACAAAATCATATTCAATTGCATAACCGGGTCTTATTATTCTCACTTTTTCAAGTCCCGGAATTGTATGCAAAAAATCTAATTGTACGGCTTCAGGCAAAGAAGTTGATACTCCATTCAAGTAACATTCATTAGTATCCACACCGTCAGGTTCTATAAATACCTGATGCGAAGTTTTCTCTTTAAAACGAACACATTTATCTTCTATAGAAGGGCAATATCTTGCTCCAATCCCTTTAATTATTCCACTATATAAAGGAGAGGATTTAAGATTCTGTAAAATTATTTTTTGAGTTAACATATTTGTGTGGGTAATGTAACAGGGACAAGCTGTTGGGTTATTCTTTTTTGTTCTATGAGAAAAGCGATGGGCTCCTTTATCGGGAGATTGTTCAATCATTTTATCAAAATCTATAGTCCTGATATCAACTCTTGCAGAAGTTCCCGTTTTTAGTCTTCCCAATTGAAATCCCAACTTTTTTAATGAATCGGATAATTCTGTGGAAGGCAATTCCCCCATCCTGCCGGATGGATAGTTTTTTAGGCCAATATGTATAAGTCCCTTCAAAAAAGTTCCCGTTGTAATAATTATGGTGTTTGCAAAATATTCCATACCGGAAGCGCTTACTACGCCTATCGCGGATTTTATTGTCCCCTTTTTTGATACGATAATTTCAGTTGCTTCTCCTTGTTGAACGTATAAATTTTCAGTATTTAGGATAATTTTTTGCATTGTTTCACGGTATTTTTTTCTATCTACCTGAGCACGGAGTGATTGAACGGCAAGTCCTTTTTTTGTATTAAGCACTCTATAGCCAATAGAAGCGATATCCGAAACAAATCCGATTTCTCCACCAAGCGCATCCACCTCAAAAATCAGTTGTGATTTACCAAGACCGCCCATTGAAGGATTACAGGAAAGTTGACCGATAGTATCAAGATTAAGCGTCAGCATTAAGGTATTTAGCCCCATTCTTGAAGCAGCGAGAGCTGCTTCACAACCTGCATGCCCTCCGCCGACAACTATACAATCAAACTTATTCATAAACTTGCCTGACAGCAGTCAGGTAATTATGGAACTTAATGCGAAACCTTGAAACTGCAACAAAAAAATAATTCTTTTGTTTGTGGAGATAGTATTAACTATTTTATCTTTATTCCCGGAATATATTTAGATATTCGGACTTAAGAATAAGGTTACGCCCCGAATTTACTGAGTTTTAATGCGTTAGCCAACATTAACGGCAATGCCTGAACGGCACCAAATCTACCGAGCAAACCTTTTGCGCATTCGATTTCGGTAAATCTTTGTGCCGCATCCGGAATTACCCATTTAGAAGAAATTAAAAATGGATTTGGATGCCAGGAATGAGCTTTTAACATTGCGGGCGTAGAATGGTCACCTGTTATTACAAGCACATCGGGCTTAAGTTCTAAGAGTTGTGGGATATACCTATCCACTTCCTCTATTATTTTCACTTTTGATTCAAAATTTCCATCCTCGCCATAAGAATCCGTTTTTTTGATATGCACATAAAAGAAATCATAACTTTGCCAGTTGCTTTTTAGAACATTTATCTCATCTGCAATAGTTGAACCTGTTTCAAGGACATCCATTCCAACTAATTTTGCTAATCCCCGATACATAGGATATGTAGCAATTGCCGCGGGCGTAATTTTAAACCTTTCCCCCATAGTTGAAATGGCAGGTGGCTTGGCAAATCCCCGCAAAAGCACCATATTTGCGGGTGGTTTTAAAATAGATTTTACCTGGAGTACAAAAGAATTTATCACTCTCGCAGTTTTTTCCGCTTCAGGAACAAGTGGTTTACACTCAAGAGGCAGAGCCCCTTCTTTTTGAGGGTCAGTTTCCGTTATCCTGTCATCAAGTCCTTCGCCTCTTAACACAAGAACAAACCTATGTTCTTTTCCGGCAGTAACTTCAAACTTTACACCTTCTACCGGTTTAATATTTGATTGTAATAATGCGCATATTTTTACATTTTCTTCGGTTGCTATCCTACCTGCTCTACGGTCAGTAATTAATCCTTTATCATTAACCGTAGCAAAGTTTCCCCGTGTTGCCACATCATTTGGAATCAACGTTATACCTACGCCAAGAGCTTCAAGAACGCCCCTGCCAATTTGATATTCTACCGGATCATATCCAAACAATGAAAGATGTGCAGGCCCAGAACCGGGTGTGATACCAGGGGAAACAGGGTCAGTAAGTCCTGTCATTGCATTCTTAGTAAGCTTATCAAGATTTGGGGTTTTCGCAGTTTCAAGTTCAGTTTTACCATTTTGTGGGATGCCACCCACACCATCAAGAACAAGCAATAAAATCTTCGAATCTGTTTTTATAGTTAATTTTTCTATCATAATAAGTGTATTTACAATACTCTGGTTACAATGTCAAGGAAAAATCAAATTAGGATTTCCTCTCCAAAATTAACATTTTAAAATAGTAATAACAATTTTTTTATTTCGCTTGACAAACTGGCATATTTAACACACATATGGTACTAGAAATGGTAGGATAGGGGGGGGAAAATGAGAAAAGTTATAGCTATAGTTATTGTTATGTTTTTTATGCTATCAAACGTTTCTTACGGAAGGACCGTAAGTTTTGATAGGATAACGGTTGATTCTTTACAAAACGGTCCACATGGAACGTGGGCAGGGAACATAGATGGGACAAGCTCTCAGTATGAACAAGATATTTTTGCAACGATTGGTTCCGACGGCAAATCTGTATGGTATGGAAATAGCGGAGCAGGTATAAGTTGGTCAACTCAAAATCTTATCTGGGACCCGTCTTATTTTGACTATGAAATAGCAGGTTGCGATATGGATAATGACGGCGATATAGATGCAGTTTCTTGTCAGGTTAAAACTTCCGGAAGTGAAGACGGAAGTATTGCCATTCATAAAAATAATGGGAATGGAACATCTTGGGCTACAACAACGTTAATGAATGCTAATGGTCGCTTCAGGCAAATGCGTGTTTACGATATAGACGGGGATGGAGATTCGGATATTGTTGCCACCATAAACAGCGCACAAAGTTTATTTATTGCTGAAGACCAGGGATTATACTGGTTTAGAAATGCGGGTGGAAGTTTTACTTCTTTTTATATAGGGCAGGCAAACTGCTGGAAGGTTGATTGTTTTGATGATGATGGGGATGGACATATGGATATAATAGCAGGGGAGTTTTATCATGGTTATGTTGCATCCGGGACTTCTGCACCTTGCAGACTGCTTTTATATAAAAACAACGGGGCTGAAAGTTTTACCGAAGTTGTAATAGATAATACTTTTCCTAATGGCACTGAAGCCGGGGTATCCGGTGTAAGATGTTACGATTTTGATAAAGATGGGAATACGGATATCGTATGTGGAGATGTAACAAATGGAATTTTCTATCTCTATAAAGGCACAGGGGGGGGCAATTTTACAAAAAACACCATAGAGAGTACTTGTGTTGGAATTGACGGGATTGACGTAGGAGATTTTAATACTGATGGGAAGATGGACATAGTAGTTGCCGGACGTAATTATTGGCTTAGATGGTATGAAAATGATGGCTTTGCAAACTTCACAAGTCACGCCATTGATGCGCAATACCAATTGTTTGACCTGCCTTATGTTTCTTATTTCGATGGGGATACCTGTCCGGATATAGTATTATCGGAAGCATCAAGTTCTGTCGGCCACATATTTGCCTACCTGAATCCCTGTATAGGTGGAGCGGTGGAAGAAAATACAAAAGCGAAAACATCTACTCTTGCCGTAAAGCCTAATATTGTAAATCAGAATTCCAATATAAAAATTCAGTTTTCGGTAACGGATATTTCTCCTGTAAATTTGAGTATTTATGATATAACGGGAAAAACAATGAAGATACTGATTAATGAACACAGAACTCCGGGATGCTATGAAACTAATATAGACGCAAAAAATATAGCAAACGGCATTTATTTTGTAAAACTCAACTCCGGCAGTTATCAAAACATACAAAAGTTAATCATAGTTAAATAAGGTTTACTTTTTGTATACCTGACTGCCATTAGGCAAGTAAGATAAAAGTAACATCAAGAATAAGGAAACTAAGAATTAGTTGACAACTCTTATTTCTACTATAAATTCCAAATTCATTAGTTGCCAGGGTAGCTCAGTGGTAGAGCAGCGGTTTTGTAAACCGCAGGTCGGGGGTCCGATTCCTCTCCCTGGCTTTTAAATTTTAAAGAATTCAGAAGCGTTCCGAGTTGTTATCTTTGACACAATATCTTCCGAAAGACTTTTTATTTCAGAGATTTTCTTAACGGTAAAAACTAAATTTTGAGGTTCATTTCGTTTGTCTTTTTCTGGTCCAAGGACAGGGGCGTCGGATTCCAACATAATTCTATTTATATCAATTGATTTTACAAGCTTTTGTTTCTGGGTTGAATTTACTATGGAAGGCGGTATCGAAAAATAAAAGCCCTGTTTTGCCGCTTCCAATGCCCAACCTACTTTACCATCATAACTATGCATCAACACATTAGAATACTTTTCTTCTAATAGTATTTCAATAGCATATTTCCCTGCACTTCTCGAATGAACTATTAACGGCAAATTCATTTCTTTCGCAAAATTAATCCATAATCTGAAAAACTCTTTTTGTTTTTCACGCTGTTCTCCCTCTATCCAATAATAATCCAATCCTATTTCGCCTATTCCCACAATATCTTTTTTTTTCTCTCTTATAAAACTCTGAATTTGTTCTATCAGCGTCAGGGCAGAATGTTCCATTTCTTTTTCATCCACTATACAAGGATTACACCCCACAGTCATATAAACAAAACCTTTATACTTGGAAAACATTTCCATTGAGATTTGGGCATCTTTTAAGTCAAGCGTGGAGGTTATAATTTTTTTCACGCCGACTTTTTTTGCATTTTCAAGCACATCTTCCCTATCGTTATCAAATTCTTTATCCTGTAAATGCGAATGAACATCTATAAGTTCCATCAGTTATCTAACTTCAACAGATTTTTTATCATTTGTTCGTTTATATCTTTTAAGCTTTTAACAATAACATCTGCGGATGAGAAATCTATTCCTTTATTGTATTTATTTGGAGCTGCGATACATTTAATTCCTGCTCTTTTAGCCGCTTCCAAGCCAATAATTGTATCTTCAAGAATAATACATTCGCATTTTTTTAGTTTCAATCTCTTGAGCGCCAAAAGAAAAACATCGGGTTCCGGTTTGCCGCAAGAAACTTCATCCCCACTCGCAATCGCATCAAATTCATTTATTATATTCAACTCGGTCAATGCGCTTTCTACCCATTTACGGTGTGATGAAGACGCAACTGCTTTTTTTAGCCCCAATTTATTTACCAATTTCAGCACATTGAATATTCCGGTTACAGGTTTTACGCCATATTTTTCTAATAGTTTTTTGCATAATTTAGTTCTTTCTTTTAATAATTCCTCGGGTGTTTCAGTAAAATGCAAAGTTTCTTTCATCAGTCTCATACTAAGTATTCCACCCCTGCCCATAACTTCTCTTTTGAGCTCCATCGTAAATCTTTGTCCTCTTTTTTTTGCCATTGTATTCATTGCTTCAAAATAGATAGGCTCCGTATCAACAATAACGCCATCCAGATCAAATATAAAACCGTAATTACTTGTCTTCATAAGTATTCATTGTTTCATATATGAAACATAAGCAAATGTCAACGAGTTTTCCAACCTTATGGTTTATTTTATCTTGACTAAATTCATATCTTGAATATATATTCAAGATAAATAAATGTTTACAGGTTTAGTGGAAACAATAGGACAAATAAAGAGTTGTATCTCTTTTAATGGTGGAAGAACTTTTAAAATCTATACACCTGAAGGTTTTGCCTCTAAAATAAGTGAAAGCATTGCAATAAACGGAGTATGTTTTACCGTAACAAAACAAATGAGAAACAATGAATTTGAAGTTTTTGCAAGTCCTAACACTTTATCAAAAACTAATTTTCGCCTGTCCCGCACAGGACAGTTTGTTAATATTGAGCGAGCATTAAAACTAAGTGATAGAATCGGGGGACATTTAGTCCAGGGACACGTTGAAGAGGTCGGGAAAGTAATTGCAAAAAAAGTGAAAACCGGCATAACGATGTTTACCATAAAAGTTGCTCCTGAAATATCAAAATATATCGTTAAAAATGGGAACATAGCCGTTGAAGGAGTAAGTTTAACCGTTATAGATACTAAAAACAACGGTTTTGAAATAGGATTGGTTCCTTTTACTTTAAAAAACACTACTCTTGGGGAACTGCATATAGGTTCTTTAGTTAATATAGAAACAGACATCCTTGGGAAATACCTCAAAAATGAAAACTAAACAGAAGAATTTTTGCTCGAAAGCAAACCAAGAAAATAGAAATATCTTCACTTCCATAGAGAAAGCAATAGACATTTTGAAATCAGGACAAATAGTAATATGTGTAGATGATGAGAATCGTGAGAATGAAGGAGATTTTATATGTGCCGCCGAAACCATAACACCAAAACATATAAATTTTATGGCAAAATACGGTCGTGGATTAATATGTTTGCCTGGAACTCCCGAGAGATTGAAAAAATTAAAATTGAATTTAATGTCTAATGAAAACACGGCCTTGCATGGCACCGCATTTACAGTGTCCATAGACGCAAAAAAAGGGACTACTACGGGAATTTCGACTCATGACCGCGCTACTACCATAAAAAAGTTTACAGATTCTAATGCTGTTGCGGAAGATTTTGCCATACCGGGACATATATTCCCTTTGATGGCACAGGAGGGTGGAGTACTACGGAGAGCCGGGCATACCGAAGCTTGTGTTGATTTAATGAGGCTTGCAGGACTTTACCCGGCAGCTGTATTATGCGAAATTATGGATGAAGATGGCCGTATGGCAAAATTACCTTCGCTTGTTAATATCGCAAAAAAATTTGGTCTAAAAATAATAACTATAGAGTCTTTGATTCTATACAGACAAAAACAAGAGAAACTTATAAAAAAGGTTGTTACTACTTCAATACCTATGCATTTGGGTAACTTTACCGTCCATCTTTACGAGGAATTATTGACGGGCGAACATCACATTGCCCTTGTAAAAGGTACTGTGAAAGGCAAAAAAAATGTTCTTGTTCGTGTCCACTCACAATGTTTAACCGGAGATGTATTCGGCAGCTTAAGGTGTGATTGTGGGGAACAATTAAAGAAATCACTAAAATTAATAGAAAAGGAAGGTTGTGGAGTTTTTCTTTATATGCGACAGGAAGGCAGGGGAATCGGGCTCAAAGCAAAAATAGAAGCATATCAACTCCAGGATAAGGGATTAGATACGGTTGAAGCGAATCTGGCATTGGGCTTTCCTGCAGACTTAAGGGATTATGGGATAGGCGCTCAAATCCTTGTAGACCTTGGATTATCAACTATTCGACTTTTGACAAATAATCCCAAAAAATTAATTGGGCTTGAAGGTTACGGATTAACCATAACTAAGCGGGTACCAATTGAAGTCGCTTCAAATCCTAAAAATCGGGATTATTTATTTACAAAGCGCTCAAAGCTTGGTCATATTTTAAAATTAAAAGAGGGGGGAAAGTGAAAACATATGAAGGCGAATTTTCGGCAAGCGGAAAAAGATTTGGGATTATAGCTTCCAGATTTAATAGTTTTATCACTGATAAACTTATTGATGGAGCTGTAGATTGTTTAATCCGTCACAATGCAAAATCTGACGCGATAGAAATTGTCAAAGTTCCGGGAGCATTTGAGATTCCACAAGTATTAAAAGTTTTAGTTTCCGGGAAAAAAAGATTTGATGGTATTATATGTCTTGGCGCAATAATAAGAGGAGAAACCACCCATTTTGATTTAATTTCTAAGGAAGTAACGAAAGGCATTGCTCAGGTATCTTTACAAACAACAACACCAATAGGTTTCGGTATAATTGCCGCCGATACCGTAGAACAAGCGATTGACAGGGCAGGCGGGAAACACGGCAACAAAGGTGAATCTGCAGCAATGACGGTAATAGAACAGATTAATTTAATTGCAAAACTATAAATGAAAAGTCGTAGAAAGGCTCGAGAACTTGCTATGCAGGTACTTTACAGAAAAGAAATGGGAGTTCAAGCAGAAAAAGAAATTTTGTATGAGTTGTTTTCTTCAAATTTTTATTCAAAAGAAATACAGGAATTTGTAAGAGCATTGGTAGAGAAAACGCTTACCAATATTAGAGAAATTGACAGACTTATATCCAACAATGCGAAAAACTGGAAAATAGCAAGAATGGCAACTATAGACAAAAACATATTAAGGCTTGCAATATGCGAATTACTTTATTTCTCTGAAATACCGCCTAAAGCATCCATAGATGAGGCGATAGAACTTGCCAAGAAATATTCTACTCCGGAATCCGGGAAATTTGTAAATGGCATACTGGATAGTATTATGAAAACATATAGGAAGGAGAATTAGAAAAATATGCGATATGCGATATTAAGCGATATTCACTCAAACATAGAAGCTTTAGAAGCAGTAGTAGTTGAATTACGGAACAGAGAAATATCTAAAGTTATATGCCTTGGAGATACGGTAGGTTACGGAGCAAATCCTAATGAATGTTGTAATTTAGTTAGAGAAATTTCCGAATGCGCAATACTGGGCAATCATGATGCAGGGTCAATAGGACTTACCAACTTATCACACTTTCACTCTTTAGCAAAAGAAGTATGCGTATGGACATCTAAAACCCTAACGCCAGAAAATATATCATGGTTGAAAAGTTTACCATTTCAAAAAAATTACAACAATTCTCTTTTGTCTCACAGTGCACCATCTAAACCTGAACGCTGGCATTATCTTTCATCTATGAATGATGCAATTAATGAATTTCCTGTCTGCGGACATATTTGTTTTGTTGGGCATACTCATGTTTCTGTTACTTTTGCAAAAGTAGATAATAAATATAAAATCATTACAAATCCTAAATTTTCTATAAATCCTGATTATAACTATATAATAAATCCGGGCAGCGTAGGACAACCAAGAGATAGAAATGCTAACTCTTCTTTTGCCATTTATGATTCTGAAATAGGGGAAATTGAAACTGTGCGAATTTCTTATGATATAGATGCGGCGCAAAAAAAAATAATAAATGCCGGGTTGCCAAAATCTTTAGCTGAAAGATTGTCATCAGGGACATAACTCCATCTTACTGACAAGGCAATTTTTACAGTGGGAGGAAAAAATGAAAGTGCTTGTTACTGGAGTAACCGGCTTTGTAGGTTCATGGATGGTAGATTATCTTCTTACTATGCCAGAAGTAAAAATATTCGGAATTAAACGCTGGCGTTCAAGAACAGAAAACATAGAACATTTTAAAAACAAAATTACTATGTACGAATGTGACTTAAAAGACTCTACTTCCGTCAGGGATACAATAGAAACGATAAAACCAGACCGCATATTTCATCTTGCTGCACAATCTTTTGTGCCATCTTCGTGGAATGCGCCTTCAGAGACCCTTGAAGGAAACATTTTTGGCGAACTCAACATATTTGAAGCCATTAAAAAAATAGGCATAAACCCTTTAATTCACATAGCTGGTTCATCGGAAGAATACGGATTTATTTATCCAAATGAAATCCCGGTAAAAGAAACAACTCCCCTAAGACCTTTATCCCCCTATGCAGTATCCAAAGTTGCTCAGGATATGCTTGCTTATCAATATTTTATGAGTTATAAATTAAGGGCAATAAGAACAAGGGCATTTAATCATACAGGGCCGAGAAGACCGCCTAATTTCGTTTGTTCGGAAATCGCATATCAAATAGTTCAAATAGAAAAAGGCATTACCCCGCCTGTAATTTATCTTGGAAATACTGATACTATTCGTGATTTTACTGATGTTCGGGATATTGTTAAAGCATATTGGTTATTATTAGAAAAAGGAGTACCCGGGGATGTTTATAATATCTGTTCCGGGAAAGGGCAAAAAATAAAAGAGATTCTTTCAACTTTAATTGATATGTCCGGCGTTAAAGTAGAAATAAAACAAGACCCGGCAAGGCTGAGACCTTCTGATGTTCCTGTACTTATCGGAGATCCAACAAAATTTAAAAAACTTGCCGGATGGGAACCTCTTATTCCATTTGAACAAACACTAAAAGACATTCTAGACTTTTGGAGAAAAACAATATAATTAAACAATATGTCTTTAATTTTATATATTGCATTAGGGTTAATAGCCGGGATTATCAGCGGATTGATTGGCATTGGCGGCGGGATTATTGTTATTCCTGCTTTGGTTTATATATTTAAGATGACACAACATCAGGCTCAAGGCACCACACTCGCTTTTCTGGTACTGCCAATCGGATTGCTTGCGGCCATTGTTTATTATAAACAGGGCTATGTAGACATACGAGCAGCTATGTTTATATGCATTGGGTTTTTTATTGGAGGATTATTCGGTGCAAAAATGGCAATTGGCATATCGGACATAGTTTTAAGAAGGGTTTTTGCCGTAGCATTATTTTTAACATCCGTAAAAATGTTTTTCTCAAAATGAAAATTCTTGTAATAGGTAGTGGTGGTCGCGAACATGCTCTTGTGTGGAAACTTGCACAATCATCTCTTGTTGATAAAATTTATGCGGCACCCGGCAACCCGGGGATAGCTGAATTAGCAGAATGCATCCCCATAAAATCAGAAAATACAGGTGAGTTAATAAAGTTTGCAAATGATGTTGACATTGTTGTAGTCGGTCCAGAGACTCCTCTTGCAGAAGGGATTGTAGATGAACTCCCCAAGAACAAAGCATTTGGTCCTACAAAGAGAGGGGCTATGATAGAATCCGACAAGTCTTATTCCAAAGAGATAATGAGAAATACAAATATCCCTACTGCAGACTTTGAAACGTTTTACAAATTAGAAGCGGCACAAAAATTTATAAAATCAAACAGGACATATCCTATCGTGATAAAAGCTTCCGGGCTTGCTGCCGGCAAAGGCGTAATAATAGCAGAAACAGAAAAAGAAGCAAATACGGCATTAAGTAATATGATGAGTGAAAAGACGTTTGGTGAAGCAGGGGATAAAGTAGTTATAGAAGAATATCTTGAAGGAGAAGAAGTGTCCGTTCTTGCTTTTACTGATGGGAAAGATTTTATTCCGTTAATCCCCTCTCAAGACCACAAAAAACTTATGGATGGAGACAACGGACTTAATACGGGTGGAATGGGAGCTTATGCAAGAGCGGTATTAACGGAAAAAGAGGTTGGAAATATCGTTGAAAATGTATTTGCTCCTTGTGTTTGGGGAATGAAAAAAGACGGAATAACTTACAAAGGCATATTATACGCAGGTCTTATGATGACATCCATAGGACCGAAAGTGCTTGAATTCAACTGTAGATTTGGTGACCCTGAGACCCAGGTCATATTACCATTAATAGATTCGGACTTGATGGAACCGATTCTTGCCACAATAGAAGGTAATTTAAAATCCGTTAAAGTAAAATTCAAGAACGAATATGCAATATGTGTAGTATTGGCATCTTCCGGTTATCCCGGAAATTATGAAAAAGGAAAAGAAATAACCGGATTATCAAAAGTTCCAACTAATGGGTGCATAGCTTTTCACGCGGGAACATCAATGAAAAACAATAAGATAATTACCGCAGGCGGTAGAGTTATGGGTATAACCGGTTTAGGAAATACATTAAAAGCGTCAAAAGACAATGTTTATAGTGCAATTTCTAAGGTTTATTTTGAAGGAATGTATTATAGAAAAGATATTGGAGATAAGGGGTTAGATTAAGATTTCAATACTTTCGCGGACTACCAACAGTTAATTCCAAAGATTCCCCTTTTTTGATTATTGCCCCGGCAGGAGGTTTTTGAATTATTACCATACCGAGAGGTGAAGCCTTTGCGATAAAGTTGACGTCTGGTTTTATCCCTATTTTCCTGGCTTCTTCCTGCGCTTCTGCTAATGGCATACCAATAAAATTCGGCATAATTGTTTCCGGTTCTCCCTGACTTACAATTATGTTAACTTTAGAACCTTTATAAACCACTGCGTCAATTTTAGGTTCCGTTGCTATTACATTATCAGGAGTAGCCTGTGCAGAGTATTCATATATTACTTCACCTATTTCGAGGCCTGCGCTCTTCAATAGGTTTTGTGCCTGAGGTAATGACATACCTTCTACCCATGGTATCTTGATTTTCTCTTTGCCTCTTGAAACAGAAAGTTCTACTACCTTTTCTTTTATAACTCTTCTTGCAGGCAAAGGATATTGGGATATAACGATATCTTTAGGTAAGTTACTAAATTGTTGCGCTTTTATTTCAAACTTAAGACCTGCTTTGATTAGTTCATTTTTTGCTTCTTCTATAGGTCTTCCGCATACATCCGGGACGGTAATTTCTTCATTAACGCCTACCCATAAAGGCAGTGCAATAAAATTAAAAACCAATATTCCCGCAAGAGACATACTAAATAACATTATAAGAACCCATACAAAAGTAGGCAATTCCCTCTTTTGATATCGTCTTGTTAATTTTCTAAAATTTCTTTGCATGTATTTAATACTGTTTCTACTTTAATACTTTTTAATGCTCTACAGGTTGGGATATATCGTAATCTCATCCCCCAAAAAAAATTGCGATAAAAATGGAAACATGGAGCACATTTATTATTTGGAGTAACTACTCTTACTTTTTTCCCGGGCGGGCTAAAATTAACAGGATTATCCGCTCCATATATTGCTACTACAGGGGCTCCTATAGCAGCTGCAATATGTGTTGGGCCTGATGCATTTCCAATAAATAAATTACAATTTTTAATAATTGCTGCAGATTGAAGTATTGATATTTTCCCGGTAAAATCAATAATTTTATCAGAATAATCGGATAATTGTTGTTTTATATAATTAGATAGAATGATATCTTCTTTCCCTCCAATAAAAACTATCTTAGCATTATATTTACTTATAAGAACCTTTGCAAGTTCAACAAATTTATCCGTTCCCCATCGTTTATTTTTATTGCATCTTGCACCAGGATGTATAGCTATAATAGGTTTGGTTACATTTTTTAGTTCTTCCCTCCCAAACTTTTCATCCAGTTCACTAAGAAATACATTACATTCGGGTTTTTCTTTTGGCGCTATTCCATCTATTTTGGTAACCGTTTTGAGATAGTATTCATAAGAATGTAAATTATTTGAATCCACAGGATATAACCACCAGAATGGATTTCCATTGAAGCTTATCCTTTGTTTTATTCCTGCAAGCATAAAAAGAGGTTGCACAGGTTGTGAACATTGTATTCCTATATCATAATTTTTAAACTTCGCAACGAAATGAAAAATAGAGCCTTCTACAATATCATCTATAAAAGGATTATTTTTCAAGAGTTCTCTTCCTCCTTTTGACCAAACCAATGCTGTAATTTTTGCATCCGGTTTTTTACTCCGCAATGCCTCAAATACAGGCGTAGCAAAAACCACATCTCCCAGCCCGGGCCAGACAGAGACTACTATTTTACATCCCTGTTGAACCGAATCCATTTACGCCTCGTTTTGTTTCTGAAAGTTTATTTTCGGTTACCAATTTACAACGACATGTTTTAGAAATAATAAGTTGCGCAATTCTCATTCCTTTTTTTATTTTAAAATCTTCGGAACTCAGGTTAAATAAAATTATTTTTATTTCACCTCTATAATCTGAATCAATCGTCCCCGGGGAGTTCAAAATTCCAATTCCATAATTAAATGCAAGTCCGCTTCTCGGCCTTACTTGTCCTTCGTACCCTTTAGGTATTTCAACCACGATTCCAGTACCTACAGTTAGAAATCTTCCTGCTTTTAGTGTTTTATCTTCTATTGAATACAAATCTAACCCTGCAGCGCCTTCTGTTTGATATTGCGGAAACTTCGCCCTATTGGTTAGTCTTTTAACTTTAAGGGTCACTTATTTTTTCTTTCCTTTACCACCTTTTGAGGATGCCTGCATCCCTTCAGGAAGTAAAAGTATATTATTACGCAAAGTTTTTAAATTTTTAATATTAACTTTACGATATGTCATTGTTTGATAACCTTCTGCAGAAACAATTAAATTATATGTTCCACTGTGAACCCATATTCTGAATGCCCCTGTTTCGGGATCAGTAAGAACTTCGTTCCCTTTCTTGCCAGCTAATTTAACTGTAGCCGGAATACCTTTTTTAGTTTTCTTACTCAAGACTTTGCCTTCTATTGACCAGTTAACCTCTTTTCTTCTAAGGACAAAATCAGCATTCACGGTATCAAAATCCATAAGTTCAAATATTCTTTCCTGCCATTTATAATCGGGAGCCTCTATACCAAGCCTGTATGCTCCAGCTGCGCCAATCTTTATTATATATGAACCATCTTTCTTGCTTTTCATTTTACCACATTCAGGGCCGATGAATGCAAGACTTATTTGAACCGGTTCAAGAGATATAGAATCAATAGCCTTACCTGTAATCACTATGTTTTTAGGTGGTGGTGGCACAATAGGAAAAGTATACCCTACATTCAAAGAGGCCATAGTTCCCGGATATTTCTGAATTGAATCATATGCGTCAGGGACCCAGTCAAAATTATTCATAGGAAATGCAAGGCCAAAATTAAGATTTACTATACCCAACGGCAATTTCAATTGGGGGACAATTGCAGTAAATGTATCCTCTTTGATATATTCTATGCCCGGATGAAAATAAGGCCAGATCGTTAGTTCATATCCCGCAGTTATCCCTACAAATGTAAACGAGGAATCTCCTACTAGTTTTTTTACTGATGCAAAAGTAGCCCCGCCACTTACATAAAAATTACCAACAGGAAACTTCGCTCCAAAAAGTCCCCGTCCCCCCATCTCATAAGCTGTCTTTTGAGTAGGTAGAAAATCATGCGCGATTATAGGTGGATCTGTAACTCCACTTTCTCCCCCAACAATCCAATACGCTCCATGCATTATTGCACCAAAAGATAACTTTTTATCCGGGGAAGGAAAGACAATTTTCATACCTCCCCACACTTGCGGATAAGGAGCTATCTTCCTTGTATCAACTCTGTATAATGGATACGGTATCGTCCATAAATATTTTACAAAGGTTTGTCCTCCTACAAATAATTCCACTTGAGACATAGGTGTAACACCTAACATTTCTGTTCCAAAAACATAATAATGTAAATCTCCTGTATCATTTGCAGTGGGTGGGTTATACGCCCTATCAGGTTTATGCCCATAACCAAGAAATGGAGTAAGTTGTAAATATACCGTATGTTTTGGTGGAACAAATGGTGCAGCTGTAAATAATAACCCTTGAGCGTCTGTATTTACCCAATTTGTATGAAAAGGATATATAAGAAACAATAAATATATCATCATTTTTCCTCCCTAAAATTAAAATAGCCTTATATTAATTAAGATAAGTATATAAAATTATATGTTTGTCAACAAAAGTTTTCAGAATTATTGTAATTTTAAGATAATAGTGATGATAATTATATTTCCTTTGTAATAATACAAATTAATTTTTTTCTTGCAATTTTAAATTATCGTATATAAACATTAAGATAAAATGTTTAAATCAATAATTGCTAACAAAGGATTAAAAATTTTTTCTTTTCTAACCGCAGTATTATTATGGTTTTATGTAGCCACAGAAAAGATATACGAGAAAGAAGTACAGATACCTGTATCTTACACTAACTTAAAAACCGGACTTTCTGTAGTAAAACTACCGCCTCAAGAAGTTCAAATTACACTCAAGGGTAGTGGCAAAGAACTATTGTGGGTTGATAAAAGATTAAAAATAATATTAGATTTAAGTTCTAAGGGAATTGGCTGGCATAGAATTGACCTCAAAGAGGATAATATCAATATACCAAATGGATCTAAAATTATCATCAAAGAACCTCCTAACCCGGGAAGTTTTGTTATACGAATAGATAAAAAAATTAACAAACAAGTAAAAATTATTCCCGACATGAAGAGTAATTACACAATCGAAATAAAACCTCCTTTTGTAGAAATTACAGGTGGAAGTGGAGATGTTTACCCTATATCTGCCATACTTACAGAACAAATTCCTTTTGTGGAAAATTTTCCCGAAACTTTACATTTAAAATTGCTTATCCCCGAAGACGTAACGAGCAATATTGACTCAGTGATTGTAATTTTAGGTCCTAGATTATGATAACGCTTGGCATAGATACGTCTTGCGACGATACAAGCGCATCGTGTGTAAAAGATGGAAAAGTTCTATCCAATGTTGTATTTTCACAGATTTTCCACTCAAAATATGGTGGAGTAATGCCTGAGCTTGCCGCAAGAGACCATCTTAAAAACATCACTTTTACGGTAAAAGAAGCAATTAAACCAATGGGTTTTAATAATCTTGATAATATATCTGCAACTTACGGACCGGGACTTATAGGATCATTACTTGTTGGGCTTTCCTTTGCAAAATCTTTAAGTTATGTAAAAAACTTACCTTTTTATGCTGTAAACCATATTGAAGGTCATATATCTTCTTTGTTTATAGAAAATAAAATATCTTGTCCTTTTATTTGCCTTGTTGTATCCGGGGGACACACAGAACTAGTGTATGTAAAAAAAATGGGAGACTATGAAATAATGGGGAGGACTTTAGATGACGCTGCGGGAGAATCGTTCGACAAAGTTGCCCGTATGCTTAAATTAACCTATCCTGGTGGACAAGTTATTGAGAAGCTTGCAGAAAAAGGTAATTCCATTGCAATAAAATTTCCTTGTTCAAAATTAAAAGATTATAATTTTAGTTTTAGTGGAATTAAAACAGCAGTACTTTACTATCTAAAAAACAATCCAAATGCAGAAATAAAAGATGTTGCAGCAAGTTTTCAGAAAGCAGTTATAGATTCTCTAATAAATACAACTTTTGAATGTGCTTTAAAATTAAAAGTTAACTCTGTTGCCATATCCGGTGGCGTATCCAGAAATAACAAATTAAGAGAAAGGTTTACAGAAATCAGCAAACAACACGGAATGAAATTTTATTGTCCCGAAAAAGGGTTTTGCACAGATAATGCAGTTATGATAGCTCTTTGTGCCCAACATTACTTTAAAAAGGGAATAGTTTCGCCATTTAGTATCAAAGCAAATTCGCGAGCTAGTTTAATAAAAAACTAACAAAAGGGAGGAAATATGAATAAAAGATTTTTTCTCTTGGGAATGATATTTTATTTTTTAATTGGGCTATCTGTAACATTTGTAAAAGCTGAGACGTATCAAAAACCATTTAGCAAAATTAATGAAATTTACTCTCGTTATAATTCAAATATGGATAAAGAGAAAACGAGATACGCTAAAAACTCTAAAGCCCAATTTGCTACATATTTACAGTATAATTCATGGGTAGACCCATGCGTTGGAGCAAAGGGTTTTGCACTTTACTATGTAAATGCAGAAATCCCGGGCTCAAATAAGACTGATAAAAGTTATACAGGAGTCGTCAAATTAAAGGCAATTGAAGGCAGTCCCAATAATTCGGTTAAATTTTGCTTTGCCGACCCAAGTTTCTACTTCCTGCCCGATACCACAATGATAGTTGATTCAATTCTTTTGGACAAAGGCGAAGGGGCAGTATGGATTAGAGATTATGAGGCAGAAGATATAATTGTTTATGGGATATCTCAAGATTCACTAAAAACAACACACCCTTCGGTTTTTACATTTGATACCTGCGGTTTAATACCCTCAAGAATATTAATAACCGGTCCGAGTAAAATAAACGTAAACCCTGAAATGAGTGGTAGATATAGAGTTCGCCTTGTAGATGCATCGGGTAAAATTCTTACGGGTTCAATGGTTGACACATTTGTAACTGTAAGGGCAATTGAAGGGATAAAAAATAATTCAATAAATATGATAGATGCCTTAAGCAATCAACAAAGTGATAGTGCTGTAAAGTGTGTTCTTATTGGTGGCCAAGGTAACCTGTTTTTGACAGACATAGAATCCGAAAATCTCTCTCTTATTGCAACTCATAATTACTTTGGTTCTGACACCATTACAATAAATGTAAGGTCTGTTGATGAAGTAGTATATATTACACCTTTTTCTGTATCTGGAACATATGGAACACAAAATGTAAATAAGAGTTTTTTAGCACTCGCTATGACAAAAGATGGGCACCCTGACCCCACTAATAATTCCTCAAAGGTAGAACTTAAAATTTTAGATATAATTGGAACAACTTCGGCATCAATTGCACCTACGGGACAACAAACTCTTGTTTCAGGACTTTCAAGTTTTACTTTACGTGATACCGAAGCAGATTCAGGCATAATTATTAAAACAATATGTTCGGGGACTCCACAATTATCTCCCAACTGGATGGTTGGAGAAAAAACGGCTTATATGTTTAAACAACCGGGCAAAGCCATACTCATTCAAAACATTGGTCCTGCCACCGTAGTTGTTAATGATACTTCAACTATATATATATATGCCGTTGATGGAATAGGAACTCTGGATACTACTTATACCGGTTGGGTTAAGTACGAAACTAACGATAATAATACATCCTGTAAGCTTTTAGAATATGAGACAGGCACATCATTAACACTTGCTCATATTCAAAAAGGGGCAGCAAAAATATGGATAACAAATTCGGAAGCAGAAGAAATAAATATTGAATTTTCAGACGCTGAAGCCAAATATTTAAATGCGTATCTTGGTGGAAACGTACCGGACCAGAGCATAGATATTTCTTTTGAAAATCCTGGGGATAGCGCTACTAAATGGCTATTAGAAACAAACGGCAATCAATTTCTTGTTCATCAATTAATTTCGGGGACAATTAAAGCAGTAGATGATTCGGGGAAAATAGATACTACGTTTAATGATACCGCCATATTTACAACATCAGGATTTGCAACGCCTGAAAGCACTATAATTCCAATAGCAAAAGGGATAGGTACAATAGAAATTAAAGACGATTCGGCAGAGGTTTCAACAATCTGCGTGAAAGGAGCTGGATTAACAAAATGGGAAGAGGATATATCTTTTATAACAGGAGCTCAAGCAGCATACCTTGTCCCTTTATTAACTGAAGATATCATTGCAAATGATTCAATGCAGATAACTTTTCTTGCAATGACAGCTCAGTTTATATTAGATACTACATGGAATGGGGCAATATCTATAAATTATACAGACCCTTCCAGCCCAAGTATAAATTGGGACAGAACTCCGGATTCCATTCCAATAATTAAAGGAAATGGGCATATTAAAATTGTAAATTCTGAAGTTGAGAATATAGAAATAAAAATGAATTATAAAAATGGTTTGCCTGTTATTCCTGTTGCCAGCAGTACAAAATTACTACATTTTAAAGCAAGACTTGTTAGTTCTTTACCGGATACGGCATTTATTGGAGGAACGCAAGATACAATTATATTTAAAATCGTAGACATAAATGGCAATGCAACAACTCATAATGCATGGTTGCGGACATGGCATTTAGAGCAATATCCCGACACTTCTGTTACTATAGACGACAGCGTGCACATTATCAATGGGACAGGATATCTAAAGATTGAAGATAGTAAACCCGAAAGCATATGGATTTATGCATCTTCCTCAGATTCTTTAATTGTGCAAACGAATGAACTTATGGGAATGATAACATTTAAGGCAGTAGGGATTGAAACACAACCAACAATCCCAATAAAATTTGATTTATCTAATGGTTGTCCCAACCCCTTTACAAATAACACGCTTATTCATTATGCAATACCTATAACCAGTAAAGTGTCTTTAAAAATATACGATATCACCGGAAGAACAGTCTGCACTCTTTTGAATGAACAAATAAAACCCGGATATTATACAATAAATTGGAACGGGATGGATAATACCCATAAAAAAATAGCAAACGGAATCTATTTTTATAAATTCGAGACTGATAATTTTAAATCAACAAAAAAGATAACTTTACTGAAGTAGGGATTTTATTAGCAGAGAGGGAGAGAAAGACTTCTTCTTGCTATTTTATAATGGCTCCAATCTTGCTTTATCATAAAGTATGTAATTTTGACCCCAGCGGCACATGGGTAACACCTTCACAATTTGAACAACAGATGAAATACTTATACGAGAATGGGTATTCCACAATAACTCCTTATGAAACTTCCGAAAAGAAAGAAAAAACAGTCATTATAACTTTTGATGATGCTTATGAAGATTTCTACTATAACGCATTTCCTTGCATGCTAAAATACGGTTTTAAAGCAACGCTTTTTGCAATTTCTAAATATGTTGGGCAAGATAATTCATGGGATGTAAATTTTGGGGTAAAGAAAAAACTTATGAATTGGGAACAATTAAGAGAAGTTATGAAATATGGGTTTATAATTGGTTCTCACACCGTTACTCATCCGGAATTAACACGAATACCCATAGAAAAGGTAAAAGAAGAACTATTGAATTCAAAAATAGATTTGGAAGACAAATTAAATTCTAAAATAGATTTTATATCCTACCCCTTTGGAAGTTATAATCAAAACATTGTCAAAGTTGCTCAAGAAACAGGGTACAAAATGTCTTTTACTTCAAGTCCATTTATTAAAGAAAACATGGTCATTGGGAGGATGGGTATATACATAATTGATACAATAATAGATTTCAAATTTAAACTTAATAAAGGGAATAATATACCCTATTTGTTTGAAGCAATAAAATCGCACACTATTAATATATTTTCTCACGGGACATGGATATGGAAAAATTTTGAATCCTTTTTAAAACCACACTAATCTAATATTATATAGGGGGTGATACATATGGATAAAAAAAATTGGTATCCACTAAGTGAACAACTGGATAAAATAGGCGATATCGTAGACAACACAATGCATAAAGTATTTCGTGAAGAATTGCCTACACGGTGGGATAAATTATTTGGAGGAGAGGGATATTTGGCATGTGACCTTATAGACAAAGAAGATCATTTGTTGTTAAGAGCAGAGGTTCCCGGATTAAAGAAAGAAAACCTTGAAATATCTGCAAGTGAAGATAGCGTTACCATTAAAGGAGAAAGGAAACAAGCTTCCGAAGAAAAAGGGGAGAATTACTATAGGGTAGAGAGGAAATTTGGCACATTTTTAAGAACAATTGGTTTACCCGTGGAAATAAAACCAGATATGATAGATGCCACATTAAAAGATGGAATTCTTGAAATAAAAATGCCCAAAAAAGAGATTAAAAAGTCAAAAAAAGTGCAAATCATAGTTAAATAAGCGTGATAAAGCAATAGAGCAGGTATTCCGCTGCTACAGCGGGGTGCCTGTTCTATTATTTAGGTTGACAGTTTGCAACTTTAGTAGCATTTTTAATCTTAAATTACTAAAATGCAATTAAAAGCCCAAAACAACAGTATCCTATGTGATTCACAGAAATTTGAAAAACTTGCTAAAACAAAAACTTATGAATATATAAAGTGTATAAAATGCGGGTTAATATTTACCAACCCTTTACCCATAATGGAAGAAGACGAAATGAATAAATTTTACGAAAAATCATTTTATTCTACTTGTAAAGACATGAACAAATTCAATAAACATAATTTCAATCTTTTGTATCCCGTATATGAAAAACAATTTAATATATTCAATAGATATCTAAAAGGAAACAACATATTAGATTTCGGTTGTGGAGTAGGGTATTTCTTGTTTGCGAGGGGAAAAAAAGGATTTAACTGTCTTGGAATTGAAATATCCAAAGAAGCAGCAAAATACACACAAAATCAATTAGGAGTAAAAGTATTAACGAGTGAAAAAGAAGCAGAGGCTTTGCCGTCCGATTATTTTGATGGGGTAAGGATTGCCCATGTTTTGGAACATCTTTCAAACCCTGTAGCAACTTTAAATAAAATAAACCGTATATTAAAAAGAAATGGAATTTTAGAGATTCGCATTCCAAATCCATATTGTTTATTAACCCATTTGACTAATTTATATCACAGAATTACAGGTAATTACAAGACAAATAAATACTCTTGCACTGTCTGCGTATCCATCTCATATTTATGCGTTTCCGTATAAAACTATTATTTTACTTATGAAAAGGACAGGGTTTCATATTTTACAAATAGATAGTATTGGAATTGAGAAAACAACAATTAATTCGTCAGTAAAGTCATTTAATAGAGCAATTCCCATAATAATTGAATTGTTAGGTAGTATATTTTCCAGCACATCTGTTTATCGTATTTACGCAAAGAAGATATAGTCTATTCGAACAAAATCTTTTATAATACATTTTTTATTTAATTAGTTTAAATTTTCCAAAATTCTAACTTTGTAAACAGATTTATTACTATTTTATTAATTATCCTCTCTTTGACTTAAAGCTTCTAATTTACTCCTTGAGGCTTCAGCTTTTGAGGGATCCATAAAAAACAAAAATATTGACAATACGCACCTTTCAAACTATTTTAAAAAGATAAGAAATTAAGTTATGATTAACATTTATGAAACTACTGGTTGTCAATTACTATTAGGAATTACAATATATCTCTAGTTAAATGTTATAATGGAAATTTTATGTCCTATATGTAATAATTTGATAAATAAGGAATTGACAGCTACTATTCCTATTTGTAATTCCCAAAAATCACTTCACTCCAATAATTACAACATTATTGAATGTACTAAATGTGGATTATTACGACTCAATCCATTACCAACTAAAGAAGATATAAGTAAATTATATTCTAAAGACTATTATTATGGCAATGAAAAGAATAGGCGATTTCAGGAAATAATAGAGTTTTTCATATATTTAACTCATTTAAGATTATCTAAAGAAATTTCAGGACTTAGAAAAAATAAAGGAAAAGTATTAGATGTCGGATGCGGGAAGGGTTGGTTTCTAGCGGGATGTAGAGCTTTAGACTGGGAAACATATGGGACAGAGATAACTAGTAGCACTTCGGATTTTGCTACAAAAGAACTACATCTGGATGTGCTTTCTAAAGACATATCCGAATGCAATTTCCCAGATTCATATTTTGACATAATAACTTGTTTGCATTCATTTGAACATCTGTCTCAACCGGTAGAAACTCTAAAAGAGATAAGACGTGTACTAAAAAAGGATGGTTTGTTGCTTCTCACTTTACCCAATATAGATAGCTTTCAATTCAAAATCAGCAAGTATCGCTGGTTTCATCTTGGCATTCCTTACCATTATTATAATTATTCAACAAAAAATATTTCAACTCTCCTGAAAAAAGCAGGGTTTATACCATACCGAATAAGCCACTTTTCTTTAGGATATAATGCTTTTGGTTTTTTACAAAGTCTTTTTAATTTATTAATTAATGAACCAAATTTCCTTTACTATTTATTTAAAGGTAATTATAAAATGGAAAAATTAACGATAGAATATTTATACAGTTTTGTTTTAACATTTCTATATTTTCCTTTGTTCACAGTTATATCATTAATAGGATCCTTTCTGGAATCAGCAGGGCATCATGGTGGAACTATAAAAATAATTACAATAAAGTCCTAAAGAATAATGCTTATTTCAAAAATAAAAAATTACCTTATACTGGGGTTAATCGCTTTTGGAATATTTTACTTTTTTAAACCACCTTTTATTGGCGACTGGGATGAATTTGTATATGTGTATGATAACATTATATATCATAAATTTACTACACTTTGCAGTGGAAGAATAGGCTATTTCTGGATTTGTATGCCAATCTGGGATTTTTTCCATTTTTTAAAGGTGCCTGTAAGCGAAGCATGGCGTGTAATAAGTGGAATTTCATTGTTAGGGGGTGCCGGACTTATACTTGTTTTCTATAAATTCTGTAAGGACTTAATCAATGAAAAAATAGCTTTTCTTTCCTCTTTGTTTCTCATTTTTTCTCCGGCCGTTATAATCTATTCCGGAGCTTGTATGTCTGACATTCCTGCCACTTTTTTCTTATATGCAGGGTTAATGTTTTATTATATCTCTATTAAAAAAGAAAAATGGTATTTATACTTACTTTCCGGGGTTATTGCCGGGTTTGCAGTCCAAATGAGAGAGCAGACTTTGTTTTTTATTCCTTTGTTTCTCTATCTTTCTTTTGTTGATGGGAAAAATAACAAAAGGTTAAAAGGAATACTCTTATTTTTTACAACATATATCATATTCGCCTTAATTGGACATTTAATATTTCCAGAATTATATCTAACTTATATTAGTGAGAGATTACCCACATTTTATGGTAATAGTTCAATAAAATTTCTAATAAAAAAAATAACGAGCATGGGATATCAATTAAATATTTACTATACGATAATACCTCTTTTATTAGCCGTATTAGAATTTTTAATTACTATTTTTAAGGAAAAAAATCATAGAAAAGTATGGCTGATTGTCTTTTGGTTAATTATTCCTATTTTACCGTTAATACCAATACAGCTTTATCCTGTACGATACTATATATTTGTTTTCCCAGCACTTGCTTATTTGTCTGCATCTGCAATTGCAAGACTGTCTTTTAACTGGAAGATTATTTTAGTAATTACTCTAATTATAAACATATCAGGATTTGGATTTATACAGAAAAAATCTTCCAATCTTACCGATCTTGCATATCGCAATCCTCCTAATGGAATTACTCATTTTGTCCATTTGCTAAAAACCCGTAATAAAGAGCTTCGTTACGAGAAGGAATATGGAAAAGCTTTATACGAGGATTTTGCTGAAAATTCTGTTTTTCTAACAGGAAGCTATATTTTTCTGACATCTTTATATTACCAACAAACCGGGCTACGATCGGATTGGATTATAATTTTTCCGTGGATGAGTAATAATGAAATCATTACAAAGACAAAATACTATTTACAACTAAATCGCCCGGTTTTTATAGACACAGAGCTTGTAAAATTAGCCTTAAATGAGAGTAATTATGACTTTTTGAACAAATTCGAAGATAACTTTTCTCTTAAAAAACTTATCTTCAAAAACAGAAAAGAAATAAACACCATTTTTCAGGTATTTCTTAAAAAATAAATGCGAATATGTATAATTTCTCGTACTTTTCCACCGACTATATGTGGAGTTGGAGATTATTCCTACTGGCTAGCTAATACATTAGAATCATTGAACAATGAAATTACCGTTATAACAACAAATAAAACCGACGACGAAAAAATAAATGTTGTTTCCATAGGTGAAAACTGGAACATTTTAAAACTGCATAGGATATTAAGCATTATTCGTTCAGTAAATCCAGATTTTGTAATAATTCAATATGTATGTCAGCTATATGGAACGGCCGGTATTATTCCCAATATTGTTTTATTAGTTTTTCTCCTAAAACTCAAATTCAAATCAATTACACTCGTGATTACATTCCATGAATTATGGATTCCATTAACTTTCAAAGATTTTATATTAGGCGTTATTCAAAGATTAGAAGCAGGTTTTATTGTTTTAATGGCCGATACAAGCATTATAACAACAAACACGAGAGAACAGGCACTAAAAAAGTTATTTTCACGAGCAAAAATATATAAAATTCCTGTTGGTTCAAATATTCCAAGCAAAGGAAAATTGTCTTTATCGCTTCACTATTTGAAGAAAGATTTTACTTTGGGTACTTTTGGAAGATTGCATCCGGAAAGAGATTTAATTACAATCATAAGAGCTATAAAAATAATAACGGCTCGCAAATATAATGTTACTCTAAAAATTATAGGAAAAATAGACCAGGGGATAATTTATACTACATTATTGAGAGAAATAAAAGACTTGGGAATAGAAAAAAACATAATATGGACGGATAGTTGTAGTGCTGAAGAAATAGAAAAGCATATTACGAATTCAGATATCTACCTATCTCCAGAAATCGATGGAGCATCGGGAAGGAGAGGAGCACTAATGGCTGCACTTTCTCTTGGAGTGCCTATAATCGCATACGGGGGGAAAGACACTGAAAAAATATTCGAGAATGGAGAAAATATCATTCTAATCCCCCCAAGAAACCCAGATATTCTCGCTCAAAGAATAATAGAACTTGCAAATGATGAAAAAAGACGTATTATTCTAGGAGAAAGAGCACTTGACACTTTCCAAAAATATTTTAGTTGGGAAATAATAGGCAGGAATTATGAAGAGATTTTTCAATCTTTTTTCAAGTAAATTTGATTTATCTGATAGTAAAAAACAGCATCGTTCTATTTTGTTAGATTTTTCTAAAGAAACTCTACAAAAATGGGGATTCATATTTATAGTTATAATTAGTGTATTTTTTGTTTCCAACGGAATAATAAAAGGGAATATACGTTTACTTACCATAGTTTCTTTATTGTTTATTCTCGGCGTATGTTGTTTAAAAATAGAGTCCGGAGTAATAGGGATTCTTATATTTTTACCATTTATGGGAATACTTCGGCGTTATATTTATTACTTTAATCCTTATGTTACATTAGACCCCATTCTTATAATCTCAAGTATTCTTACTTTGTTTATGTTCGGTTATATTTTTGTATTTTATGGGGAAGAGATACTAAATTATTCTAATGAAAGTAAACTATTTAAATATGTTATATATCTTCTTATTTTATTTGTATTAGAAGCTTTCAACCCTTTTCAAGGGGGATTAGCCGTAGGCTTTAGTGGTATTATGTATATAGTTGTCCCCTTTTTATGGTTTTATTTTGGATTTTTTTTCCCAACAAATAAAATGGCAACTTTATTTTATATAATATCTATAATTGGCATCATAACATCTATCTATGGCTTACATCAAATATACTATGGGCTTTTACCTTTTGAAAAATACTGGATGGAATACGGCGGGTTTGGCTCTATAAAAATAAAAGGATTTTTAAAAGCATTTTCTACTTTTATGAGTCCACAAGAATTTGCCAATTACCTTTTGATTGCAAGTGCAATTTCCTTTATGTATCTTTTTAAAAAGATAGCTTTATATCCAATATGGATAATTGGCTTTATTGTTTTGATGTATGGGGTTTTTATGACCTCTACACGAAGCGCTATTTTTTATTTCTTTGCTCTTGTAAGTTTTTTTATTTCCCTCAAACTCAAAAGTTTTTCCAAAGCAATTATTGCAAATATAATTATTGTTTTAATATTAGTCGTAGGATTGCCGAAAATAAAACTTTCATCCGGCACTGTCAAAACAGCAAAGGAAGCTAATATGGAGCATCTAGCTAGTGGAGTAAAAGATCCTTTTGACGAAGAATCTACTTTTTGGCGTCGGGTAGATATGGCCCGTTGGACATTTAACGAAATGTTTTCGACACCGTTTGGACGTGGAATAGGAGCAATAACTCTAGGAAGTGGAAAATTTGGTGGGCAAGTAGTTGGAGGAATGGAATTATTTCAACTTGCCATCATAGGTGCTTGCGGAATTCCCGGACTTATACTTGGACTTATTATTATTTATTGGCTGATAAAAAATTCTATTTTTCTTATAAAAAAGGATTCCGATACTTATTTAATTCCTTGCGTGCTTACGGTATGGCTTATTATTACGGGAGAACCGAGACTCTATTCAATAGGCCCTTTCTTTTATTTATTATTAGGATGGGTAACAAAAGAATCCATTTGGGTTCAAAGGATAGAAAAAGAAAAAAAGAGACAGAAAGAATCTTTTTAGAATTTTAAGCTTGTGATGTTCAATTTTACGCCTGGTCCCATTGTGGAAGAAATATATACAGATTTGAAATAAGTTCCTTTACTTCCCACGGGTTTCGCCCCAAAAATTGCTTTTAAAAGATGAGTAACATTTTCGTTTAGTTTTTCTTCCTCGAACGATATTTTACCTACAGTACAATGAATACACCCACCTTTATCAAGTTTAAATTCAACTTTGCCGAGTTTTATTTCTTTTACTGCTTTTGCCACATCTTCTGTTACAGTTCCAGTTTTAGGGTTTGGCATCAAACCCTTTGGACCAAGTACTTTACCAAGTTTACTAATTTTTGGCATTAAATTGGGAGTTGCCACAACAGAATCAAAATCAAACCAGCCGTCTTCTATACGTTTTAACAGTTCATCGCTCCCCACAAAATCAGCACCTGCAGACTCAGCTTCTTTTATTTTTGCCCCTTCTGCAAAAACAAGGACTCGTTTAGTTTTGCCTGTTCCATAAGGTAAAATAGCCGTTCCCCTTACGTGTTCTTTTTGGTGATCTATCCCTAATTTGATGGAAATATCTACACTCTCATCAAATTTAGTTTTTGCAAGCTCTTTTACAAGTTTAACTGCCTCAGGTATTTCATACATCTGAGGTTGTACTTTTGACTTAAGTTCTCTAAATCTTTTTGAATGTGTTATCATTCTGTTACCTCTATCCCCATACTTCTAGCTGTGCCTTCAATTATTTTTAAAGCTTCTTCGATTTTATAAACATTCAGGTCTACCATTTTCTTTTTTGCAATTTCCTCAACCTGAGCTCGCGTTACTTTCCCCACTTTATTTTTATTCGGCACACCTGACCCTTTTGCTAAGCCTGCAGCTCTCTTTAATAACATAGCTGCAGGTGGAGTCTTTAGTATGAATTCAAAACTTCTATCACTATATATTGTTATAATTACAGGAATAATATATTCCTCTTGTCCCTTAGTCTGGTTATTAAATTCGCTACAAAACTTAGGTAAATTAATTCCATGTGGACCAAGCGCAGTCCCCACTGGTGGTGCAGGTGTAGCCTTACCACCTGCAAGCTGCAATTTTGCTTTAGCTACTATTTCTTTTTTTGCCATAGTTTTACATTACCTCTACTTCAAAAAATGATATTTCCACAGGAGTTTGTCTGCCCAAAATATTGACCATAAGTTTTAGTCTTTCTCTTTCGGGATATATTTCTTCTACTACTCCAGTAAAGTCAATAAATGGCCCTGTAGAAATTTTTACTGTTTCACCTTTTATAAAAGGAACCTCTACATTTTTACCTGGTTCTGGTTTGATATATCCAAACATACGTGACACTTCTTCTTCTGATATTATCTGTGGTTGTTTTCCTTTTCCTCCAAAGCTTCTTACCCCCGGAGTCTCAGAAATTAGTTTAATCAATTCTTCTTTCGGTTCTACTTGTAAAACCAGGTAACCAGGATAAAGTTTCTTTTCCATAGTTATGGTTCCTTTTTTTGTCAATTTAGACACTTTTTTTGTCGGCATAATTATTTCTATTTCTTCATTTGGTGCCGAAGTTGTAAATCTATTACGAATAACGTCCATTACTTTTTGTTCTTGCCCCGAATACACATGTATTATAAACCATTGTTTCATCTTAAAACCTTACCTATCATATACGAAAATAAAATATCCATTGCCCCTATGATTATTGCAAGCAACATACTCACCGCGATAACTATCCATGTTGATCCCCATAGTTCTTCTTTTTTAGGCCAAGATGCCCTTGAAAGCTCAACTCTTACTTCATTAAACAGTATTTTAATCTTTCCCATTTTTTCCGAAACCAAACAGGCTCCACCAAGCCTAATACTTCAAAAATTAATAAATAATTTAGATATACACAGAACCTGTATTACAAATTTTAAATTAAAATTAAGAGTAATAGATACACTTAGTATAATATTTGTCAAGAATATTTATGAAAAGGATTATTTAAAATATTACGTAAAGCGTCAAACATCATAAATCTGGAAGATTTTTTATAATAAAACCAATGACTTTCTTCCTTTGCCCCCCAGCTTTCTTTAAATTTTTTGAGACCTTCTGCCGATACGGGAGAACCACCAAAATTGAAATATTTGTATCCATTATTGCAGCCCCATTTTATAGCATCCCACACAAGAGCATTATTGGGTCTATATTTTAAATCTGCAGTATAACTTGCACCTGCCAACCAAATTATAGTATCTTTAAAAATAAAATACATTGTAGTTGCAATGTTTTTATTGTCTTTTCGAGCAATAGTCCATCTTAGAAGCTTTTTCATAGTATAAAAGACATTATGATAAAATTCCATAGTAAATTGAAGCTTATCCTCTCCATGTTTACGAGAAGTGTCTTCAAACATTTTATAACAATCTTGTATTTCTGCTTCATTATTTACAAACTTAACGTTTACTTCATAATTTTTAGATTGTTTTATTTTCAATTTTGTAGAATTTGCAAACTGATCCCATATAGTTTTTTCGTTACCCGTAAGGGTTAATAATTGAGTTTTATATTTTAACTTTTTATATCCTGAGCTTTCTAATTGGCATTCTTCAAGTTCACCATAAAAATCCGATAATCCTAGAATACCCCAGTTTTTTTTAATTAGTTTATTGAGCTTAGCAATAAGTTCTAATTTTTGGATTTTAGAGTCTGCACTTTTAGTGTTAATTATTACTCCTCCATAATGCCCATAAGGCATAGAATAATAGTTTGTAAATCCCAATTTTTTTATTTCTATTATCGGCAATCCTGCTGAAAACTCATCATTATTTTCTGTTGCTAAAAATACAGCCTTTGTGTTAGGAAAACTTGTTTCGCACAATTTTGCCCATTCAAGTGTATTAAAAACTGAACTATTATGGGATTTGTTCAACAACTCATTCCATTTGTTAATATCCAAATTTTTACTGTCGAATATTTTTATTTTCATTCGGGTATTGGGCGAAAGGCAATGATTTAAAGCGGAGGACGGGACTCGAACCCGCAACAATCGGCTTGGAAAGCCGAGACTCTACCAATTGAGTTACCTCCGCATAATCTGGGCAGGGAAGGAGTCGAACCTTCGAAGGCTATGCCAACAGATTTACAGTCTGCCCCCTTTGGCCACTTGGGTACCTGCCCCCTACATTCAAAAAAACTCTGTTAAGCTAATCATATAAATATCGTTATGTCAAGATTAAAATAACTTCTAAACACATAAATAAATATATTTTTGATTGCTTTTTGACTCTCTACAAATAATTTCTTTCTCAAAATACAAATTTTATACCTTATCTAAAATTTTATTTGACAAAATCACTATTTTTGTAGCATAATTCAAATTAAATATGCGATTCGGAATTATTTTATTTTTTCTCCCTTTTTATTTATTCGCCTGGCCAAAAGACAATTCAAAGGAGATTCAAAAAAAACTTACTACTGCGGAAAAAGAGCACTCTGCGCTTAAGGAACAGGCTAGAAGTATTTTGAAAGAGCTTCAGCGAATAAACAAAGAAATCGCAAATTCAAGAAAAAAGATACTCTACCTTCAATACGAAGAACAAAAAATAAAAAACGAAATAGACGCATTAGACATTGCCACGGGGGAAACTCAGACTCAACTCCTTCAGAGAGAAACTCTCTTAAAAAGCAAACTGGAGCTATTATACGAAGAAAAAATTATTACTCCTGACATTACAAATTCGCCCAATTCCGAGCTTGATAATTTTTACACCTCCGAGATACTTAAAAAAGAAAAAACCACAACTAATGCTCTCTCAAACCAGGTGGACACGCTTTCTTCGAAAAGCACTCTGGCAAAAGAAAAATTCGCACAATTATCCGAAACAATGGACCAGCTTGAAAAGGAATACTCAAAAGTTTTGCAAAACCGCAACAACAAAGCTTCCATATTAAACACGGTAAAGACGAAGGAATCCGAAAAAGCAAAGCTCATAGAAGAATTAAAAAGCGCCCGCGCCAACTTAGACAAGCTGATTTCCGATAAATCCCAAAAACAAACTACCGAAAAACTAACAGACATTCTCTGGCCCGTCAAAGGTCGCATAATCTCCAAATTCGGAACAACTATCGACCCCAAGATCGGCACTCAACTTATCAATAAAGGAATAGACATTTCCGCCCCATACGGAACCGATGTAATCGCAAGCAGCAACGGCAAAGTCATACACGAAGGCACGTTTCTCGGGTACGGCAAAATAATTCTCATTGACCACGGAAACGGATTCAGCTCTTTATATGCGTACTTATCCGAAACGCTCGTAACGAAAAACGACAAAGTTTCAAAAGGTGAAATAATAGGCAGAGTCGGCTCTAGCGGATTAATAGACGAACCAACTTTACACTTCGAAATCCGCAAAGCAGGCGTAGCCATTGACCCGTTAACCACACTACCATGAGCTTTAAAAACATTACAGGACAGGAAGTAGCAAAGAAGTTGCTTCTAAACACCCTTAAAAACGGACACGTCGCGCCTAATTACCTTTTTCACGGTCCCGAAGGCGTCGGCAAAAAATCGACCGCCATAGAATTCGTCAAAGCGCTAAATTGCCGACAATTTACCGAACTTTCCGACAATTGCGATAAATGCAAAAACTGCGAATCCATATTCTTAAACAACAATCCCGACTTTGACATCATCGAACCCCCAAAAGAAGGCAGAAAAGAGCAAATCAAAACCATAAAAATCGAGCAAATCCGCAACATCCAGTCCAAATACTCTTTCCGCCCCGTATGGCTGAAATACAGGATCGCCATCATAAACAAAGCAGAATTACTGGAAGAAGAAGCTGCAAACGCTTTTCTCAAAATCCTCGAAGAACCCCCAGAATTCACCCTTTTCATACTCATCACTTCCAATATTAACGCCATTCTCCCCACCATCAAATCGAGATGCCAGTCCATCAGATTCCGAAAATTAAATACCGCAGAAATGAAAAATATATTGGACAAAAACATTTCTGATGATATTCTTGAACTTGCCAACGGGAGTATATCTCGTGCCGTCAAGCTATTGGAGCCTGATTACGCCGAGTTCAGGAATAAAATAAATAAATTCTTTTCGGCTTTAACGGAAGACAGAATAAGCTCCTTGGCGGAATTGGAAAAAATGGAACTGCAGGAAATAATAATTTACGGTCAGCATCTGTATAAAAAAGAATTGTCCAAAAGATGCGCCGATCCAGCTTCTATAAAAAACCAAAAATCCTTTATCCGCTTTCTCGATGCAATTAATACTTGCGAAAAAGCGTTTATCGCCTTAAAACAAAACGTGAATAAAAAAGTTATTCTTTTCTGGCTCGCAAAACAATTGCCAAGCTTACAAAATATCAACCGATAAATATCCAAAAGGAATAAAATGATTTATAAACTTAAAATAGGTGAAATAGAAGCGGTTTTCGCCACCGCTCCGCAAAACCTCTCGTTCGACAAAGACGAACTCGTAGTCGTTAACGCTCGCAGCGGCGATGAAATCGGCACCATACTCGAAATCCGCGAAAAAACCGATAAAAAAATCTCCGCCAAAATAATCCGCAAACTCACTCCCGAAGACCTTGATACTTACAATAAACTCCTCGAAGAAAATACGAAAACTAACGACCTTTGCAAAAGCAAAGCCATTGAATTCAACCTCCCTATCAAAGTCATCGAAACACGCATCCAGTTTGATAATCACACCCTCCACATATACTACGTTTCCGAACAAAAAGTCAACCTCAAAACGTTCTTGAAAGAAGTTTCCAACGCCTATAAAGGAAAAATAGAAGTTCATCCAATCGGCTCGCGCGAAAGCGTCCGCCAGTATAACCCCTACGGTATATGCGGTAGACAGGTCTGCTGCAGCAAATTTCTCGCCGAGTTCACCCCAATCGGTACCGATTTAATCGAACTCCAGAACCTCAGCTGCGGTAACACAAAACTCACCGGCGTCTGCGGAAGACTCATCTGCTGTCTCGCTTACGAAAAAGAATATTATAAAAAAGAAGCAATTCAAAAAGCGCAAGCCGAAAAAAAGGAGCAGGCCGATAAAGAAGAAGCCGAAAAACAAGGCATCGCGCCCAAAGAAACCAAAGAAACACCCGTCAAAAAAGAAGGTCACAGATGAAAAGAATACTCGTAACTTCAGCTCTCCCCTATGCAAACGGCCCTCTCCACATAGGCCACGTCGCCGGAGTTTACCTCCCCGCCGACATTTACGTTCGCTACCAAAAACTCCGAAATAGAGACATCATCCACATCTGCGGCACAGACGAACACGGTGTCCTCATCACCATCAAAGCAAAACAGGAACACACCACCCCGCAAGCCATCGTAGACAAATATCACACGGACATAAAATCAAGTTTCGATAACCTTGGAATAAAATTCGATAACTTCTCACGCACCTCCAAACCCATACACGAAAAGAATGTACAGGAATTCTTCCTCAACCTCTACGACAAAGGTTTCATCACACCCAAAACCGAAAAACAACTATATTGCGATAATTGCAAACAATTTTTACCAGAACGATTCGTTGAAGGCACTTGCCCGTTCTGCGGAAACGATAAAGCACGCGGCGACCAGTGCGAAGCCTGCGGTAGATGGCTCGAACCGACGATGCTTAAAGAACCAAAATGCCAGATCTGTCACAACACTCCAACCCTGAAAGAGACTAACCACTGGTTTCTCCGACTCGACCTGTTGCAGGAAAAATTCAAAACCTGGATTTCGTCAAAAACCGATTGGCGCGAAAACGTCCTCGCTCTCTCGAATAACTGGCTCAAAGAAGGTCTTGAACCTCGAGCCATCACACGTGACATAAACTGGGGCGTGCCCGTTCCTCTTCCCGAGGCGCAGGGAAAAGTCATCTACGTCTGGTTTGAAGCGCTTCTCGGATACATCTCCGCCACGAAAGAATGGGACGAAAAACGCTGGGCTGATTACTGGCTCTCCGAGGATACTCAACTCGTTCACTTTCTCGCGAAAGATAACATCGTTTTTCATGCAATCGTTTTCCCTTGTATGTTAATGGCTCACGGCGATTTCATTCTCCCTTCCGAGATTCCCGCGAACGAATTTATGAATCTCGAAGGCAAAAAAATATCCACATCGAGAAACTGGGCGGTCTGGATTCCCGAGTATCTCAAGTCTTTCGACCCCGACCCGCTCAGGTACGTCCTCACGATTAACGCCCCCGAAAAAGGCGACGTGGACTTCTCCTGGGACGATTTTATGACGAAAAACAATAACGAACTTTCCGATATTCTCGGCAATCTCATCAATAGAACGCTCGGTTTCATTAATAAATACCTTAATAATAAAATACCCGCTCCCAAAGATTACACCCTCGAAGACACTGAACTGCTAAGCCAAATCATTATCACAAAAGAAAACGTCGAAAAATTTATCGAAGGTTTCGAATTCAAACTCGCGCTGAAAGAAGTTATGGCGCTTGCAAAAGAAGGAAACAAATATTTCGATTACCAGCACCCCTGGGAACATAACGAACGCACACCCACAGTCATTTACATAAGCACCGTCCTCGTTTGCAATCTCGCCGCACTGCTCAGTCCGTTCCTGCCTTTCACCTCCGACGCCATAAATAATATGCTCGGATTCAAAGTCGACTCCTGGGATAACATCGGAAAATTCGCCGTCCCGTCGGACATAGACATCAAAGAAGTCAAAATACTTTTCAAAAAACTCGACAAAGCGCAGATGGAAAAAGAAAAATCCAAACTCGGAAAAGCGCTTGAACCCGAAACTCCCGCAGTCCCGGAAAAACCGACAATCTCTTATGATGATTTCAAAAAATTGGATATCCGTGTAGGCGAAATAAAAGAAGCCGTTCCCGTAGCGAAAAGCGAAAAACTGCTCAAGCTCAAGGTTCTCGTGGGAGACAAGGAAAAACAAATTCTTGCAGGCATCGCAAAAAGTTATTCGCCGGAATCGCTTGTCGGGAAGAAAGTCATAATCCTGGCGAATCTCGAACCGCGGAAAATGATGGGCGAAATATCCGAAGGAATGGTGCTCGCCGCGTCTGATGCAAATAATATCGTCGTCCTCACACCCGAAAAAGACGTCCCTTCAGGCTCTCCCATCAGCTAAGTTTTTGAGATTATGAAACGATTTCTGAAAATTTTACTCACTGCTCTGGTTTTGTGTTCCTCGTTATCCGCAGATGATGGACTGCTTTTTGAATCGGGACACAACGTATATCCTATAAATAGTAAAACCATTGTTATGCAAGCAGAAACAGTAAACATAAAAGTAGAAAAACCCTCAGATTCAACAAAAATATACGGTTGGGCTAAGAAAAAAATTCTCGTTGATTGTATCTTTACATTCGTAAATACAGGAGAAACAGTTAAAGGGACATTGTTAGGATTTCCCGGTCTTGAATATGGAATGCATGGTCTATCTGATTCCAAGCTTCATGATTTTAAAACATGGGTGGATGGGAAAAAAGTTGAAGTTAATATACGTGAAGAAATGATGAATGAATACGAAAATAGAAAATGGTACACGTGGAAAGTAGATTTTGCAAAAGGCGAAACAAAAACAATAAGAAATACATACTGGGTTTACCCTTCAATGTGGAGTGCCGGTACGCATCATGTTATAAGTTATATATTAGAAACAGGCGCAGGCTGGAAAGGTCCAATAGGAAAAGCAAATATAACAATTGATTTAAATAAGTGTTACAAAAAA